>FWPU01006059.1_pt1 | contig 24955 bp, 19 predicted proteins | sample 2228361 | NCBI WGS metagenome assembly FWPU01 (sample SAMEA103939777, study PRJEB20133) | metagenome | reverse complement strand
CTCCTCGCTGTAGTCCTGGATGGCGATGTTCAGGTTGCTCTGGAGCGCCATCTTCATGGCGTCGCGCAGCGACATGCGCAATGCCGTCCCCTCTCGCTCCGCTCGCTCGACGAAGGTGTCGATTTTACCCGTTAGCGGGGCCTGCGCCCGGGCTCCCGCTCCGAGGAACAGCGGGGCAAAGACCAGCGCAGCAGCTAGTGCCCGGCCACGCTGTTTTTTTATATCGCCGCAGAGATGATGTGAACGCGCCCATGCCGCTCTGAGATAGTTAAATCTAAAATCGCTGCAGCGGCTAAGTGCTAGTGCTTTTTTAAACCAAAGCATATTTTGCCTCTTCGTCCTTTCATGAGGAGAAGGAGGAGAGAGCGGGTCATAACCGAGCTAAATGCCTCTCCCCCTGCTCCCGCTCCGGCAGTGGAGATGAGTTGGGGTTTGGGAGAACCATAAGCTAAATCGACAGCTCAAAATAGCGCTGCTCACATCGCAGCTATCGCGTTGATTAGAGGCTTTTGTTTTTGCCACGAATTACACCGATTAGCACGAATTCACAACATCACTCGAAATTCCGAAGACACCTGGCACCTAAAGCTGTTTCGACTCTACGGTTTCTTCCACGATGCGTCCGTCAAACAAATGCACGGTTCGCTCGGCACAGCTGGCGTAGCGGGGGTCGTGAGTTACCATGCAGATTGTCGCCCCATCACGGTGCAGTTCGTTGAGCAACTCCATCACCGCCTGCCCGTTCTTCGAATCAAGGTTGCCCGTCGGCTCATCGGCCAGCAATATCGAGGGCTGCCCGACCACAGCCCGTGCCACCGCCACACGCTGCTGCTGACCACCCGAGAGCTGTGAAGGATAGTGCTTCATCCGGTGCGCCATCCCGACCTTCTCCAGCGCCTCCCCAACACGCTTCCTGCGCTCCCCTGCCGCCATGCCCCGATAGGTGAGCGGCAGTTCCACGTTCTCATACACGGTCAGATCCCCGATCAAATTGAAGCTCTGGAAGATAAACCCGATCTCGCGGTTGCGAATCCGCGCCCTCTCCGATGCAGAGAGATTGGCCACCTCCCTTTCATTCAACCAGTACTCCCCCTCGCTCGGCGTGTCCAGCAGCCCGAGCAGCGACAGCAATGTGGTCTTGCCGCATCCCGAAGGGCCGGCTATCGAGAGATACTCCCCCTTCCTGATCTCCAGATGAATGCCAGAGAGAGCGTGAGTCTCGACTTCGTCCGTGTAGAAGACTTTGCTCACCCCATCGAGCCGGATCAACAGCTCGCCATTTGAGCCCATCTCTATCTCCTCCTCTGAGCCGACGGCTCAGTTCAAGCGAATCCGATCGAAAGCATCCCAGGCCGACATGTCCGAAAGGACCACCTTATCGCCCACCCCGAGCCCCTCCAGCACCTGGACGCTGTTGACCGAGGTGCGGCCCAGTTTAACTTGGGTGCGGACCGCGTGTTGGCCATCCGATTCGAGCCGGAATAGCCCGATCGTGCTATACGGCTGGCCGTAGGCCGGCCTGCCGACATAGACCACTTCTTCGAGCTTTTCGATCTCGATGGTCCCATCGACGCTCAAGTCAGGCCGCGCCCCTTTCGGCAGAGACCCCTCGAGCGCCACGTCGACCGTTACGGTCCCGTTTTGCACTGCCGGATCGATGCGCACCACGCGGCCTGCCACCACCCCATTGCGAGTGTCTATGGTAGCAGGCTGGCCTATCTGTATATCCTTGGCCTGCGTCTCGGCGATCTTCAGTTCAGCCTTCAGCCTGCCAGGCTCGGCCACCTTGGCCAATATCGTACCGGGCGACACGCGCTGTCCTACTTCAACCTGCATCTGCTGCAGCACGCCCGCGATGCCCGGCCGCACCCGCAGCGATTCGACCTGGCTGCGCCTTAGCTGGTAGAGCGCCCTTAATTGATCGACACGCGCCTGCTGCACGGCCAGTTGGGCCTGAATAGATTCGGAGCTTATCGAGAGGCGCTTCTGCTCGATCTCATTGCGCGTGGCCAGCTCTTCGGCCCTGACCCGAGAGAGCTTGACGTCGAGGCTGGAAATCAGCCCCTCGCGCGCCAGCTCCTCATCGGCTTCAGCCCGAAGCTTAGCCTGGCTGTATTCGGCCTGGACCGAGGCGGCCGCTGCTTTCAGGTCCAGCAGTTGCCTTTCCAGCCGCACCCGCAGGTCGGCCAGTTCCGCCTCTGCTCCCTTCACCTGAAGCTCGGCTTCAAGCGCCGCCTGTTCCAGTTCCGGGTTGCTCAGCTCGAGCAGCACGGTGTCGGCTTCGACCGGCGTGCCAGGCTTGACCAGAATCCGCTCCACCCGCCCTTCAGTGGCAGCAGGTATCCAGCGTATTTCTTCTGGGACCAGCGTGCCCAGGCCGCGCACCTGGATGAGCAGGGGGCCGCGCCTGACCGTGTCGATCCAGACGGTAGAGCGCTCAACGCTCGGCGCTGCCGGTTTGAGGCGCGACAGCCAGGCGGTAACAATTAGAACCGCCGCCAGGCTGATCGCAGTATAAAGAATGCGCTTGATGCGCCGTTTGCGTGCTGCCTCTGGACGGGGGATATCCATAAGCGACCTCCTGGAACCTTTATTATTACGCACCAGGCGTGCCAATCGGGCCAAGATGCGTAAATGCAAACAGCAATTTAACTTAGACAAGCCACCCGCTCTAGACCGCGTGATCTTGCTGTCCGGTTTTGGGACCGGCCCATCCCAAAATCGAACACTCGCTCCAAATTTTTGAATGTAAGGCAGCTTTGTTGCATAAATCAAAAATGAGCGCAATCTTCCACAAAGATGAGATCACGCGCCAGTCACGCCTCAAGGCCCGCAGCGCGAAGGCAACCGTGCAAGTCCTGCTCATATCATTCGTACCTCAGCGTGACCATCGGGTCCAGCTTCGTCGCTCGCCGCGCCGGGATGCAACAGGCCAGCAGCACTGCTCCGGCCAGCAACAACGCCATAGCAATGAAGGTGATCGGATCGGTTGGGGTCACGCCGAAGAGCAAGCTCTTAAGGAAGCGCGTCAAGCCGAGCGGCGCGGCCAAACCGAGGCCGAGGCCCGCAAGCGCCAGCGCCATGCCCCGACCCAACACCAGCCCGAGCAGGTCGTGAGGCTGTGCGCCCAAAGCCATGCGGATGCCGATCTCGCGTGTGCGCTGCGCAACTGAAAACGACATAACACCGTAGATCCCGGTCGCGGCCAGTACGAACGCGAGCAGGCCAAGGGCGCTCAATAAAGCGGCGGCCATTCTTTCTTGCGAAAGCATAATGTTCAGATGCGTTTTCATCGTCTTAACATCAGCTAGAGGAAGACCCTTGTCCATCGCCTGGATTTCGCGGCGCAGTGCGGCCAATACCCGCATGGAGTCACCAGCCAATCGCACCTGCAGGCTCATTTCTCCTCGAACGTGCTGATACAGAGGCAAGTAAAAGGCGGGTCTCTTCTCTTCCCGTATGCTGCGCATCTTACCGCCGTCATCGACCACGCCGACGATCCGGACTCTGGAAGGGGGTCTGGTAAGCTCGAACTGTTTGCCAACGGGATCTTCGTCAGGCCAGAACCGGCGAGCCATTTCTTGGTTGACGATTGCTACCGACGGGGAGTTCTCGCTGTCATGCTCGGTAAAATCACGCCCGCGCACTACCGGGATGCCGATGGTTTGAAAATATCCCGGAGAGATAACGTTCAGGTTCAACTGAACGGTCTGCTTCTCGAGCGGCATGTCGGGACGATTCACGATCACGTCCGTTGCACCACGGAGACCACTGAGAGGAACGATCCAGACCAGGCCTGCCGACTCAACTCCGGGCAGAGACCTGACCCGTTCCAGCAGTTGTGGATAAAACAGACGGCATCTGGCATCGCTATATCCGTGTGCCGCCAGTTCCAGCTTTGCAAGCAACACGCTCTCCGGATCGCGCGTGACGTCCACTGCCCGGGCATTCTGCAACGTGCGGAGGAATAGTCCGGCAGCAATCAGAAGTATCAGTGAAAGAGCAACCTGTGTCACGACCAAGCCGCTGCGCAAAGCGGGCCGTCCTGAGCGAGACCCTGGGACTTCGACTTTGAGGGCCGGCGCCAGGTCCAGCTTCGTGGCCTGACGCGCCGGCGCCAGCCCAAAGATCAGGCTGGTAAGAAGCGAGATCAAAAAGGAGAATCCGAGCACATGCTTATCCAGGGCGGGATTAACGGCAAGCGGAATTCCAAACGGTTTCGGAAACCCCGATAGAAAATCGATCGTCCGGCTGGCGACCAGCAGACCCGCAACACCACCCAACGACGCCAGCAGCATGCCCTCAGCAAGTAATTGTTGGATCAAACGCCCACGGCTTGCGCCCAGCGCTAATCTCACAGCAATTTCCTTCTGTCGTCTCAATGCTCTTGCCAGCATGAGATTTGCCAGATTAAAACATGCTATTAACAACACAAGCCCGACAACCGTCATCAGCAAGCCGAGGTAGGTTACGATGTTTTTTCGATAGCCCGGCCAAAAACGGGCCTGGTTAGAATGCCAACTACTGTGAAGCTGCGCCGGGAAATCCTGATCGTTTTCCCTATAATGCTCGAATCTCCACCGAAGCGGCGCTGCCAGAAATCGTAGCTTATTACTGCGACCGGATGAGCACCTGGAGTTCTATCCTCCTCGGGAAGAAATGTTCGCCCAAGGATGGCGTTGATTCCCAGAACGGAAAAGTAATTGGAGGTTACAAGCTCGCCGTATACTTTTTCAGTCTGATTGCCGATGCGCAGGCTCATCGGCAGCCGCGTAAACGCCATCAGTCCCGAAAAGACCGTATTGTGATCGTGGTAATACTGGAAATTAGGATACGAACTGCTGCTCAGATGCCCGGCGCCGCAGGAGCTTCGATGGTAAATCGAGACAAGCCGGTCCGAATCAGGGACCGCCAGGGGCCGCAACAGGATTGCGTTCACCATGCTGAAGATGGCGGTGTTGGCGCCGATGCCCAGCGCCAGCGTCAGCACAGCCACGGCGGTGAAGCCCGGGCTTTTGGCCAACATCCTAATGCCATAGCGAAGGTCTTGCCAAAGGTTTCCCATGATCCTTCCTCACCCGGTCCCCCTACTTCTGGTCGGGCTTTAGTTCCCACAGCACATTCACGATCACCCAGCGGCCGCTCCATTTCGCCAGGTGCAGGTAATCGATCCAATCTGACGCCACGACCTTGACGCTCGCCGCATTCTCGAAAACATCAAGAACGATCACATCTTTTTGCTGTTTCTCTTTGGGGATTTGTTTTCCGTAACCGGCCCTCGTCCCTAGCACCAGGCTCATCGCGCTCATTTGATCCAGCCGGCTTCGGCCAGTTTTCGGATCGGTGCGCACGATTCGCTTGGCTAACTCAGGGTGGAGCGCTCTCTCCATCCGCTCCGCGTTTCCTTCATACCATCCCTCGATATAGTCCAACGCGGTTTGTCGGATGGCCTCCGAATCCGCTGCTGTTTGGGCGCGGGCTTCGGAGATAGAGGCCACCAAGATGATCACAAGCATCCAGCCAAATCTTCGCATTGTTGAGTCCTCCTTTCACGGCCAGTCCGGCCACAGCAGGTCAACCGGTCCTCCAGTCCAATACTCGTAGAATGCGTCATCGCACGACTTGAAGCGAGCGCCGTACTTCTCTTCGAAGTAGTTCCCCCAATGCGGCTGTCGCCCGTCAACGTCGGTGAAGCCGTATTCTACGGCCAGGTCCCAGGAGCTAAAGACTCTCCCGGACTTCTCGAACACCTTCGGGTCGGCAGCAAGCGCGGCGACGGCACGACCGATGGAGAACGGCATTTCGGACGCAATGAAGTTCGGGTCTTTCTTCACTCCTTCCCGCCAGTTCTCTTCGGTCACGCCGAAGTGATCGAGCATCGCTTCCGACCGCAGGAAGCCAGGCGTGAGCGCCAGTGCCGTGATATGGCGCTTGCGAAGCTCGCGCGCCATGGCGAAAGCAAGGCGAATGACCGACGTCTTCACGAGGTCATAGAAGATGTTGCCACGATACCAAAACCCGTCTCCATCTGTGATTTCGGCAATCAGTCCCTGACCGGTTTTCATCATGAGCGGAGCCGCGTAGTGATCGGTGATGATATGCGAGAACACCGCGCGCTCCAACATCGTGCGCCCCTTTTCGAGTGAGACCTCCCAGAACGGCTTGCCGAATTCGGTCAATTCATCGCCGCCCCAGACGTCATTGACCAGCACGTCGAGTCGGTCAGATTCCGCCTTGACGCGCGCAAAAAGCGCTGCGACCCGGTCTTCGACCGTGTGGTCGACCTGCAGAGGGATACCGTTACCCCCACGCGCCGTCACCATCTCGGCGGTCTCTTCCATCGTTTCGGGACGATTTCCCGTAGCCGGTTTCCCCCGGACGCTGCGTCCGGTGCTGTACACCGTCGCTCCTGCTTCGCCCAGCGCACAGGCGATGCCGCGCCCCGCTCCACGAGTGGCGCCCGCGACGACAGCGACTTTTCCCTGAAGAGGCTTCATGCCTTCTCCTTTTATTGAGTTGCGCAAAATAGAGCGGCAGCAAAACGCCCGTCTCGATACAGGTTTCTACGCCACCTTGAAGTGCAAAGCTTGATAGTTTGGTGGTCGGTTCATACGAAATGCCTCAATGTTTAACGAAATCTATTCATACCGCAGCGCCAGCATCGGATCGACTCGCGCCGCCCGCTGCGCTGGAATGTAACAGGCCACGAGCGCCACACCGCCAAGGAGCAATGAAACGCCGAGGAACGTGACGGGATCTATCGGCTTGACGCTAAAGAGCAAGCTCGACAACAATCGCGTCAGTGCCAATGCGCTTCCAACACCAACGGCGACGCCGATCACCACAAGTTTCATTCCTTGCCTGACTACCAACCACAAGACCCCGCTGGGCTCTGCTCCGAGCGCCATCCGAATGCCGATCTCGTGCTTGCGCTGCGCCACCGAATACGACATCACGCCATATATGCCGACGACCGCCAGCATCAGCGCCACCGCTGCGAACAGACCCAGCAGCGTTAGATTCAATCGCTCCGGCGCCATTGACTCCGAGCGAATCTGCTCCAGCGTGCGGATGTTGTAAATCGGCTGGTCCGGATCAACGGCCCGCACCTGCTGCCGCGCCGCCGCGATCAACTCCGCCGGGTCACTCGAGGTTTTGATGAGAACCCCCATATCAGAAAAGGGAAGCTGAAGGAACGGTAAATACCCCTGCACCCGATGCGATTCCGCATTCAGCCCCTCCATCTTCACGCGGCCCACCACGCCCACGATGGTCAGCCGTGGCGAGCGCGGGTCCGTGCCCCACCGGATGCGCTGGCCGACTGGATCCTGGCTCGGCCAGTGCCGCCGCGCAAATTCCTCATCAATGATGAGGGCGTTCACTGCGGCCACACGCCGTTCTTCTTCGGAGAGGCTGCGCAGGGTCTCCTCCTTCAGGTGGAGCCGGCTGTCCTGTTCGGTGAAGGGGCGACCTCTGAGTACAGGGATGCCCATAGCACGGAAGTAGTCGGGACTGACCGAACACGCTTCCATCATCGGCGCTTGGCCGGGCGGCGGCAGTGGTCGGCCTTCGATCACAAAGGAAGTCTGCCAATTGCCGTACCCCAGCGGGAGCCCCGACGCCAGGGCGACGGCTTTCACCCCCGGCAGGGTGCGGAGGTTCTGCATGACCTGCTGAAAGAAGTTGATCCGCTGCCGTTCGGTGGCGTACTTTCTTTCCGGCAGTGAAATTCTGAAGCTCAGCAAATTCTCGTACACAAAACCCGGATGGACCTGATTCAAGTGGTAGAAACTGCGAATCAGCAACCCGGCGCCGACGAGCAGCACCAGCGTCAACGCAATCTCAGCAACGACCAAGCTGTTGCGCATCCAATGTCGTTTGTCGGTCAGTCCGCGCCCGACCTCCTTGAGCGTTTCCTGGGGATCAGGCCGGCTCGCTTGCAGCGCGGGCGCTAAACCGAAGATGAGGCCGGTCAGCACGGAGACGGCCAGCGTGAACATCAGAACGCGACCGTCCATATCGATCTCCCGCGCGCGGGGAAGGCTGTCCGGGCTGATCGCCAGGATGAGATCAACGCCCCACCGAGCCAGCAGCACGCCCAACCCGCCGCCGCCGAGCGCCAACAGGACGCTCTCGGTCAACAACTGTCGCATCATGCGCCAGCGGCTGGCCCCCAGCGCCGTGCGAATGGCCATTTCTTTTTGTCGCGTCGTGGCGCGGGCCAAGAGCAGATTGGCCACGTTGGCGCAGGCAATCAACAACACGCAGCCGACCGCGCCCAACAATACCAGCAACGCCGGACGAACGTCGCCGACCACGATCTCGAGCAACGGCGTCACGTCCACGCGATTTCCCTGGTTGGTGTCCGGATACTGTTTTTCGAGGTTGACCGCGATGGTTTCCATGTCCGCGCGCGCCTGTTCGATAGTCACGCCGGGCTTGAGCCGCGCCACGCCATACAACCCGGGATGATTCCCGCGCCGCTGCCAGTCGGGGTCGCCGGAGAGTTGTCCAACAGGCACCCACATCTCCACCCGGCTGGGAAAGAGGTAGTGTTTCGGCATGATCCCGATCACCGTGTAACTGTGGCCATCGAGCATCAGCGATTGATTGACGATGTTCGGGTCAGCGCCAAACCGGCGTTGCCACAGCCCGTGACTCAACACCACGACCGGGTTGGCGCCGGGCGCGTCTTCTTCGTTGGTGAAGAGGCGCCCCAGCGCGGCCCTGACGCGCAACGCGGCGAACAAATCAGCCGACACTTGCCCGACGAGAATTCGCTCCGGCTCGCCGCCGGTGAGGTTGTAACTTCGCCGGTTGTAGACGCCGATCTTCTCGAACACTCGATTCTGTGCGCGCCAATCGGTGAAGTTCGGATAGGAGATCGACATCCCCTCCAACTGCGGGCTGCGCTCATTGAGAAACACCAGCCGGTCGGACTCATTGTAAGGCAGCGGGCGCAACAGCACCGCGTTGACGACGCTGAAAATCGCCGTGTTGGCCCCGATGCCTAGCGCCAGCATTAGCACGGCGACCAGCGTGAAGCCAGGGTGCTTAAATAACATCCGAATTCCATATCGCAGGTCTTGCCAGAGTGTGTTCATCGGTCCGTTCCTTATTCATAATCCATCACTCATGCCGAAGCGCCGCCATCGGATCCACCTTTGTTGCCCTGCGTGCCGGCACGTAGCAGGCAAGCAAGGCTACGGCTGTAAGTAGCACTGAGACACCCGCTAATGTCATCGGATCTGTTGGCGTTATGCCAAAGAGCAAGCCTCGAAGAAAGCGCGTCAAGACGAGCGACGCGGCTAAACCCAGCCCTACGCCTGCAAGCGCCAGCATCATACCCCGAGCTACAACTAGCCTGAGCACGTCGTGAGGCTGTGCTCCCAAAGCCATGCGGATGCCGATCTCACGCGTGCGCTGCGCAACTGAGAACGACATTACACCGTAGATTCCCATAACTGCTAGCAGCAACGCCGTTGCGCCGAACGCCCCAAGCACGACCAGGTTAAAGCGCCGGTCAGCTAGCGATGTCGAGATAATCTCTTCCAACGTGCGAAACCTCGGGGGGACTTCCGGGCTCAGCTCGTGCACTATGCCACGCGCAGCAGAGGTAATCGCCGCTGGCTCAGCCCTGCCACGCATCACGATGCTGAAATTGTATGTGGACGCCGGTCGCTGTTTATAATAACCGTAGAAGGTCGGCCGGGGCCTGCTATCCAGTCCGCGCTCGCGAATGTCGCCGACGATTCCGATGATAACGAACGGTCGCAGGTCGCCGTCCATATTGCCAAATTGGATATACTTGCCGATCGGATCCTCGTTTGGCCATCGCTTCTCGGCTAGCGATTGGCTGATCAGCGCAACGTGCGGCGCGTCGGGGCCGTCGTGCTCACCGAACATCCTTCCTCGCAACAGCGGAATGCCCATTGCCTGGAAGTAACCTTCGCTGGCGATGCGGAACTCGGCATAGCCAATGCGTTCCGGCTGACGCATCAGTCGCCCGAGGTCCTCGAAGTCGTTGATGTTTTCATGCGGCTGGACGATCAGGAAGACTCCGTTGCCGCCTCCCGGCCCCAGCGGGAAGGCATTGACGCCTCCAACCTGCTCGACACCAGGAAGTGCCCGTAGGCGCTCGATAACCTGCGCGAGCAAGCGCGCTACGCGAGCCCGCGCAGCATCATCGCTTGGGCTGGGATACGACAGGTCCATCACCATGGCGTTCTCGACGCGGAAACCCGGGTCCACATCGAGCAGGCGGAGCAGGCTTCGGCCAAGCAGCCCAGCACCGACGAGCAACACCAGTGTGAGCGTGACCTGTGAAGCGACCAAAATGCCGCGCACGCGCTCGCCGCGCTCGCCGCTATTAGCATGCCCGCCCTCTTTAAGCGACTCGTGCAGGTGCTGCGCGTTTGATCGCAACGCACAGGCTAGCCCGAGCGCCGTAGCGCTAAACAGCGAGATTCCCAACGCGAAAAGCAGCACCTGAGCATCGATGGCGATTTCTTCAGTACGCGGAAGTTTTCCAGGCTCGAGCATCAGCAAGGTGGTCACGCACCAGTCGGCCAGCAGCACTCCCAGCGCGCCGCCAAGCAGCGCCAGCAGCAGGCTTTCGGTCAGCAACTGCCGGGCCAGGCGCCAGCGACTCGCGCCCAGCGCCATGCGGACGGAGAACTCTTTCCGTCGCGTCGTGGCCTGCGCCAGCAGCAGGTTGATGACGTTAGCCCAGGCTATTAGCAGCAAAAACATGACGGCGCCGAGCAGCAGCAACAACGCGGGGCGCACCCGTCCCACAAGCTCTTCGTGGAGGGGGACTACAGCAGCATCCACCATCCAGGTGTCCTCGCCGTGCTGCCGTTTGAGTTGCCTGGCGATGGCGCTCAGCTCCTGTCGCGCCTGCTCGATCGTCACGTCGTCTTTCAGTCGCCCGATAACGTGCCAGTTGTGCGCGGTGCGAGAGGGTAATCTAGGATACAGCTCGCGCGGCACCCAGATGTCAGTCGCCCAGGGGAAGCGGAAACCTGGCGGCATCACGCCGACGACGTCGAAGACGCGGTTTTGCAGGTTGAGCTTTTTTGTAGAAAGCTCCGGGTCGCCGCCCAGGTAGCGCTGCCAGAAGGCGTGGCTGACGATGGCAGGCAAAGCACCTTCACGCATCTCCTGGTCAACTAACGTGCGCCCGAGCATCGGCCCCACACCCATTATGGGAAAGAAATCGCGCGAGACCACGGAGAACATCGCGCGCGCCGGCTCGCTGCCGCCGGAAACCGACGTTATTCCACCACTGTACTGCGCCAGCGCCCGGAAGCTGTGGTTTGAGTCACGAACGTCCTCGAAGTTCGGGTCTGTGAATCGGCTCAGGTGGCCGCTTGCGTCAACCTGCCAGACCTGCACGACCTGGTCCGGCTTCGGGTAAGGCAGCGGGCGCAAGAGTACTCCGTATACGACGCTGTATATCGCCGTGCAGGCTCCTATGCCCAGTGCCAGGGTAAGAACAACTACCAGCGTGTGGCCGGGATTTTTCAGCAGCATCCGAATGCCGTAGCGCATGTCTTGTAATAGAGTTTCCATAGCTTTGCCTCCGCCGCTGCTGGCCGCCCGGCAGTTCCGATGGATATTGCTTCATCCGACCGGACGGGGGACAGGGTTGCGACCGGCTTACCATAGCAACCTCCCGCAGCTATGGCTAATACGCACCAGGCGTGCCAATCAGGCCGAGCTGCATAAATGCAAACAGCAATTAAATTTAGATAAGCCGCCCGCTCTAAACCGCGGGCCTCTGCTGTCCGATTTTGGAATCAGCCTATCCCAAAATCGAACACTCTCTTCAAGTTTTTGATGCGAAAAGCCAGGAGCTTGAATTTAAATCGGCTTTCCTCTTACCCAGGGCTGCCGCCCTGGGCTTGCGAAAGTAAAATATACATTAACAGCCAAAGAGGCTATGCCCCTAAGAACATTGAAGTAGTGCTTTGCCTCCCTGATCGCTAAAACCGAATATCGCTTATGTATGTCACATCCGATATAATATCCCATGCGCAGCATCGGTTAAACCTAAAATAATTGTTGTGGTCAAATACTAACGACTCGTTATGCTCACCGCGCTTATAGCTCTGTTCGCCATTCTGGTCTTTCAAGTGTTGTCCAGCTTCTGGCTCCCCTCCCTGTTCTATCTCGACCTTTCCCTTATCGCCACCGTTTACTTCGGCCTGCGCCAGGAGAAACTTCATGCCGCCATGTTCGGCTCGGCCGCCGGGCTCCTGCAAGACCTTCTCTCCGGCGCGCCGCTCGGGCTCAACGGCTTCGCCAAGGCGCTGATTGGATATCTAGTTGCCATCTTCAACCGCCGGCTCTACAGCGAAGGAATGGTCAGCCGTCTGATTATCCTCGGCCTCTCCTTTCTGATAAACCTGGCTCTGGTCTGGCTGTTGCTTTCCAGCGTCGGCCGGCCCATTTCGCTCAGCCCGGCGGCGCGCGCTCAGCTCCTGATACAGGCAAGCGCCACCATGCTCGGCGGCCTGCTGGTTGGCCTGGCCCTGAACGGACCCTTTTTGAACAAAGTCAGGGAGACAACACGAAGGTCAGGGCGGCGTTGAACGCGGTCTGCCCGGCTTTTACTGCAGATACGGGCACAGGCATAAAGCAGAGGATAAATATAAGCAATGCGAGCAGCCCTACGGCTTGGCGGCCAGCACCCAGCCCCTCACGGTCGTTCAAGGTGCGCGGATGGTTCAGCCCGAGGATGAGGATCACGACACAGAGCACAAGGTAAAGCGGCAGCGGCAGGGCCAGCAGGCTCAGGCCGGCCAGCCCGAGCAGAACGGCGCGCGAAGCGATTCTATGGCTCCGGCGCCCGAAGAGCGCATAAACGATGTGGCCTCCATCGAGCTGGCCCACCGGCAACAGGTTGAGGAAGGTGGCGAGCAGCCCGAACCATGCGGCCCAGGCTATCGGATGAAGATTCAAGGCGTGACCGGCAGGCACATCAGGCCGGGCGGCGCTGAACGTCCACTTGAAAAGCAGCGGCTCGCCAAATACCAGATATTCATCGGCCGTCGCCGTCCAGGGCGTGAACCCGGAGAGGCTGGCGCCAAACCAGAGCGCGGGAACGGCGACGAGAAACCCGGCGATAGGGCCGGCCACCGCTACGTCGAACAGAGCGCGCCGACTGCTGAAGGGAGCGCGGATCCTGATAAAAGCTCCAAGCGTCCCGATGAAAGATATGATGGGCGGGATGGGAATAAAATACGGCAGCGTAGAATCGATACCATAGTAACGGCAGGCCAAATAATGGCCCATTTCGTGGGCCAGGAGAATCCCGATCAGCGCCAGCGAAAAGGGGAGCCCCATTGCCAGGAAGCTGAGGTTGAAGCCGTTTCCCAGCAAAAAAGAGACGGGGTGAGCGCTGATCGACCGGATAAGCGCGGCGGAGACGCCATGTCCGGCCTGAGCGCGAAATTCCAGGTAGAAAAGCGCTCCGGCCATGCTCGTGGTAAGAAATGTCAAAAGGAGCAGCGAAAGGCCCAGCAAATATTCCTTCCGGTTGCGGCGCGGCGGTCCGAGGGCCGGCAGCCGGACCGGGCCCAGAGCCTGAAGATAAGCTTGGCTCTCGAACCCATCTCTCGCCTCTTGCCGGCTAGGCTCGGGCCTGAGCTCTTCTCGCTCGTTACTTAAATCTTCGCTCACTTCTATGAAAATACCCGGATGAAGTGCTACTTAACTTTGATGAATCTAATCGCTTTACCCGGCTTAAACCGCACGGTCTTGCCGGTAGGGATGGGGACGACATCGCCGGTCCGCGGATTGCGCCCGACCCCACTCTTGCGCGGCCTTACAACGAACACTCCAAATCCTCGCAGTTCTATCCGCTCCTCACGCTTCATGGCCATCCTCAGCGATTCAAGCACAGCCTCGACCGATTCCTCTGCTTTTACCTTAGTGATACCGATTCGCTCGGCGATCCTGTTGACGATGTCCTGTTTAACCACCGCATCCTCCGATAAGTTAGTGATTTCATGTTACTTTGCGCTCACCTCGTTGTCAAGGCCGCCGCCGCTTCGCGGTGCGGCAACTAGAAGTCGGTAGAAAAGAGTGAGGATTCCTGTTAGCTTACCAGTAGCGGCGGCCTAGAGGCCGCCATGTGTACGCCGTCATGACAACGTGTACCACCTGGCTGTAGGGCGCAGCAAGCTGCGCCCCTACTCGCCGCTACAATGTATTTCTAGTTGCCGCACCGGAAGCGAAGGGCGGCGTTGCGGTAAAGGTGGCTTTTTAATATAATTGGAACGCTGTTGTTTTTCAAAGGAGGATTTGTGGCTCTGAAGACCGAGCCTCTGGAGCGGGCAGAGGTCAACCTCTACGACGCAATCACCTATCGTTTCGATGCAGCAGCGCAAAAGTTGAACCTTGACCCCGGGCTCTATAAATTCCTCCGCTATCCCACGCGCGAGATCACCGTTTACATTCCTGTAATCATGGATGACGGCCGCTTGGAGATCTTCAAGGGCTATCGAGTCCAGCACAATATCGCGCGCGGGCCATGCAAGGGGGGCGTGCGTTTTGCGCCCGATGTGACGCTCGACGAGGTTAAGGCCCTGGCGGCTGAGATGACCTGGAAGTGTGCTGTCGTACACATCCCGTTCGGCGGGGCCAAGGGGGGAATCGAGTGCGACCCCGCTAAGCTCTCGCTGGGCGAGCTGGAGCGCCTGACGCGCCGCTACACCGCGCAAATTCTGGAATTCCTCGGCCCCGAGAAGGATGTGCCCGCCCCTGATATGAATACAAACGAACAGGTGATGGCCTGGATAATGGATACATACAGCATGCATGCGCGGCAGACAGTTACCTCTGTGGTCACGGGCAAGCCGCTCGAGCTGGGCGGCTCGGCGGGACGCCGCGAGGCGACCGGGCGGGGGCTCGACGTGGTGGCGCGCGAGGCGCTGCGCAAACTGGGAATCAGCGGGCATGGGGCGACTGTCGTCGTTCAGGGGTTTGGCAACGTCGGCTCGACTGTGGCCAAGTTGATGTCGGCCCGCGGACTTATAATTATCGCCGTCTCCGATATTAACGGTGGCCTTTATAATCCGAAGGGACTAAATATTCCGAAGCTGTTCGAGCACGTTGCGGCAAATAAGACCGTGCTCGGCTTTCCCGAAGCCGAACAGATCACCAACGCGGAGCTGCTGGAGTTGCCCTGCGATATCCTGATACCGGCAGCGACCGAGAACCAGATCACATACCAGAGCGCCGGGAGGATCAAGGCGCGCATCATCTGCGAAGGGGCCAACGGCCCAACCACTCCCGGCGCCGATAAGATCCTTGCCGAAAAGGGCGTTTTCGTGGTGCCCGATATCCTGGCCAATGCCGGAGGCGTTACCGCCTCCTACTTCGAGTGGGTGCAGGACCGGTACGGCTATTTCTGGTCCGAACGGGCGGTGAACCGGCGGCTCAAAAACGTTATGAGGCGCAGCTTTCACGAGGTGGTGGGTTTCGCGGAGCAACACAAAGTCGACAATCGTACCGCCGCCTATATGATGGCTATCGAAAGGGTAGCCAGCACTACCAGGCTGCGCGGCATTTACGCATAGCTTCACCTGAATCTTAAGCAAGTTAACTGTGCTCATCGCTGCTTTTACGGCCCCAGGGGCTACAGTTTTTCGCTGGCAGCCTGTGGCGCATTATTGACAAGGCGGCAATTTGCTATATAATCGGCTTTTCGTAAGCCGACTGGGAGTTTTGGCTAGGTACAGTACGTTCAGCCGCTTTCTTCTGGACCGCGAATAACCATGATGATGATGGTACGACCTAGACATACCCCTTTTGATTTTGAGAAGTTCGCTCGCACCGACAACCTCGCATATTTGCACAGCTCAGAGACCTTCGATCTGACCATCACCATTGCATATTTCCTGGTGCTCGCCGTGCTGGCCGTCTACGGCTTCCACCGCTACATCATGGTCTACTTGTATTACAAATACAAGGACCGGCAGTTCAAACCGGCAGGCCGGCTCGACCCGCTCCCACACGTGACGGTCCAACTCCCCATATATAACGAGATGTATGTGGTGAGGCGGCTGATCGATTCCGTATGCCGGCTCGACTACCCGAAAGAGTTGCTGGAGATTCAGGTGCTTGACGATTCGACCGACGAGACGCAGGAGATTGCGCGCGCCGCGGTCGAACGCTATCGCGCTCTCGGCTATGACGTACACTACATTCACCGGGCCGAGCGCACCGGCTTCAAGGCCGGCGCGCTCGAGGAGGGTCTCAAGCGCGCCCGGGGCGAATTCATCGCCATATTCGATGCCGATTTCATGCCCGAACCCGATATGCTCAAACAGACCATTCATTATTTTTCCGATCCGAAGGTGGGAATGGTGCAGGCGCGCTGGGGCCATATCAACCGGGACTATTCGCTGCTTACCAGGGTCGAGGCCATCCTGCTCGACGGCCATTTCATCCTGGAACACACGGCGCGCAATCGCTCGGGGCGATTTTTCAATTTCAACGGCACGGCCGGGATATGGCGCCGCGAAGCTATCGTCTCCTCGGGCGGCTGGGAGCATGACACCCTGACCGAAGACCTGGACCTCAGCTACCGCGCCCAGCTCAAGGGCTGGCAGTTTGTCTTTCTCCCCCACCTGGTCGCCCCGGCTGAGATTCCGGTCGATATAAACTCCTTCAAGTCGCAGCAAAACCGCTGGGCCAAGGGGTCTTTTCAAACCTGCAAGAAGATACTGCCCCGCGTGCTCAAGAGCGACCTCCCCCTGCCCGTGAAAATCGAAGCCTTCTTCCATTTAACGGCAAACGTCTCATATCCTCTGATGATCCTGCTCTCGTTTCTGCTCTTTCCAGCAATGGTGGTGCGTTTTCACCACGGCTGGTTCCAACTGCTCACCCTAGACCTGCCGCTTTTCCTGGCGGCCACCATGTCCGTCTCTTCGTTTTACATCGTCTCGCAGCGCGAGCTTTACCCGGATTGGGTCTCGCGCATAAAATATCTCCCCTTTCTGATGGCGGTCGGCATCGGCCTATCGGTCTCTAACGCCAAGGCGGTCCTCGAAGGCCTGCTCGGCATACGCACCAGCTTTACCCGCACCCCTAAATTCTGCATCCAGAGCAGCTCCGACAGCTGGCAGAACAAGAGATATCGCGCGCGCGTGGGCCTCGTCCCCATATTTGAAATAGGGTTGGGCCTCTATTTCAGCATGGTCATAGGCTACGCCCTGGAAAATGCTATTTACGGCCCAATCCCTTTCTTGATAATATTTCAGGTCGGCTATCTCTATACGGGAGTGACCTCGCTGCTTCAGGACTTGAAGAAACTGGCTCTGTTGTCGGAGTTGGCTAACCGCGAGTGGTAAAGGTCAGGAGCCAGAAGCAAGAGGGGGAGCGAGAGCAAGAGGGACCCTCTCGCTCTTGCTCATTGCTCTTGCTCATCTCGCTCTCGCTCAATATTCTGGCTCCTGGATTAAAGGAAGAGGAATCGCTATGAGTTCCATTTTCAGGCCGGTGGCGTTACTTGCCACGATTTTGCTCGTACTGGCCGCGCCGGAAGCGGTGGAAAAAGAGAGCAAGGATATCTATCGCGAAAGGCGGGCGCGACTGATGGAGCAGACCTCCGACGGCGCCGTCATCCTCTTTGGGGAGAGCGGGGCCAACCTCGACGTTTTCAAGCAGGAGAACAATTTCTTTTATCTGACGGGGGTCGAGACGCCCAACGCCATTCTGGCTCTCGACTCGAAGCAGAAAAAGGAGACGCTTTATCTGCCCGAGCGCGACCCGGCCCAGGAGCGCTGGACCGGCCCGCAAATCGGCCCGAACGACGCGGAGGCGCGCGAGACCGGCATCGCTGAGATCAAGAGCCGCGAGCTATTTCAAGGCGACTTCGACCGGCTGGCGGCCTCGGCCGGCACCATTTACACGCTCTTCCCTTCCTCCGACCCCGATATTAAGCTGACGGGCGATGAGCGGGCCAATATCGAGAAGATCAAATCCGCCGCGCCCTTCGTGGAGGTCAAAGATGTCGCTCCCATCATCGCCGAGATGCGCAAGAAGAAGTCGCCGCACGAGATCAGGTTGCTCCAGAAAGCTATCGACATCACCGGCGAGGCGCACCTGGCGGCGGCGCGCGCCCTGAGGCCGGGGCTATACGAATACCAGATTCAGGCGATAATCGAGCACGCTTTCAAAAACGCAGGCGCCGAAAGGCCCGGCTTCGCTTCCATCGTCGGTTCGGGTCCCAACTCAACCGTGCTTCACTACAACCAGAACCGGAGACTGATGCGGGAGGGCGAGGTCGTGGTCATAGATATAGGGGCCGAGTACAGCTACTACACCGCAGATATCACGCGCACTTATCCGGTATCGGGACGCTTCACGCCGCGCCAGCGCGAGATCTACGAGATCGTGCTCGGCGCGCAAAAGGCGGCCGTGGAAAGGCTCAGGCCCGGGGCCACGCTGCGCCGCACCGGCGATATCCATCGCGCGGCCTATGACTACATCAACAGCCACGGCAAGGATCTGAAGGGCGAGCCGCTCGGCAAATACTTCATCCACGGCACCAGCCACTACCTGGGTATGGACGTGCACGATGTTGGTGATTACACCAAACCGCTTGAGCCGGGCGAGGTGATCACCATCGAGCCGGGCATTTACATCCCAGAGGAAAACATCGGGGTGCGCATTGAGGACGACTTTCTCGTCACCGAAACCGGCTACGTGCACCTCTCCAAGAACATACCGCGCGAGGTCGAAGAAATAGAGAAGCTGATGGCGGCTCGGCCCAGGGAGCGGATTGGCCTGATCGAGCGACTGCTGATGATGTTCGGCAAGTAGGTATGAATCGCAAGGTGGGTCTCCGGCAGCGGCTGGTCATCGCGCTGGCCGCGCGCTTAGGCTACCTGCTGGTCTACCTGATAGGGCGCAGCATGCGCTGGCAGGCGGTGGGCCTCGAGCACCTCGACGCCATCTACCGCAGCGGCCGCCGCGCCATATTCACCTTCTGGCATAACCGCATATTCCCCGCCACCTGGTTCTGGCGCAACCGGAGCATACTGGTTATGACCAGCATGAACTTCGACGGCGAGTACATAGCGCGGATCATACAGGGGCATGGCTATGGCGCGGCGCGCGGCTCGAGCTCGCGCGGCGCGACGCGCGCCCTGCTCGAAATGGCCGAATGGCTGCGCCAGGGTCGCGACGTCGCTTTCACGGTCGATGGGCCGCGCGGCCCGCGCTACGTCGCCAAGCCGGGACCGGTCTTCCTGGCAAAGAAGACGGGCGCGGCCGTCTTCTGCTTCCATATCTCGATGAAATGGAAAATCGAGCTGAACGGCTGGGACCGATTTCAAATACCGCTCCCTCTGACCAGAGCCGTGATACTGATGGCGCCTCCCATCTACGTACCGCCCGAAGCGGACGATGAGACCATGAGCTTGAAACACGAACAGGTCCAGGCGACGCTCGACGCCTTGAGGCGCGCCGGCGATAGCTGGTGGAACGTTCGTAAGTCGTAAGTCGAAAAAGATTCCACTCACGACTCACGATTACCGCTTCGGTATTTTGACCCTTTCCAGAAGCTTTTTGCGCTGCTTCTCGTCGAGGCTGGGCTTGGCGAAAAGCTCCTCGGGCAGGCCGACGTCATATGCCACGCCGTCCGAGTCGTAGAAGGCCTGCATCGTCAGCTCGCCGTCGTGATAGATATCGGTCCTGAACGGAGTGATCACGCCGCCCACGCTGTGCCAGTTGGAGAATTCCTCCTCGATCTTTATACGCCGCCCGGTCTTCTCGTCAGGATCCTGGTATTCTATCTTGATGGGGTAATGGGTGGAAACATCGAAGAAGATCACCACCGAGTCGTTCTCGGCGTCAACCAGTTCAACCGCTTCCGCCCTTTGCTTCCACGACACGCTGTCCTGGCCGTAATAAAAAAGCTTGACTCCCGGCTCGTTCAGGCGGCTGCGCAGGAGGTTCTCGATAGTGTGCTTGACCGCCCGCCTGAAGCCATCCATTTCCTGCTTGTTAGCCTCGCGCAGGTCGCGTCCCTCTATGATCCAGCCCTCGTTTTTTTCCAGGTTGTAGACTGAGATGCGCTTGCGTTTTTTCTCGCCCATCTCCTGGTAAAGCTTGTCGGGCAGCCGGATGTACTGCACGAAGGGGAGCGGGAGAGAGGACTGCCCCTTGCGCCAGAAATAGTAATTGCCCCGATAGTAGATTTCGCGCACCTTGAGAAACTTCTCTCCGCCGAGCGCCTCGATTGCCTGCTCCACCGTTGCCCTGGCCTTATCGTCTGCCGGAGGCGCATCCTGCTGGGCGAGCGCCTGCCCGGCAGCCAGCAATGCTGCTAACAATCCAGTTATAAGCATAGTTCTGCTCTCCAGAGCTAGAAGGCTGCTAATCCTGAAGCGCGCTTGGATTCTCATTTCGATTTACGCCTCACGCCCTGCGGTCTTCTAGCTTCCGATATAGCGGGCATAGAGGCTGCGCGCCAGCCCCGCATCCTCGGTCCCTTTAACTATGCCGCGCCCGTCTGGGAACAGCGCGATTTCGTAGCCGTCGATTTTGAACCTGAAGAGATATTCGTTATAGGCCACGTCGCCGTGGGGCCTCAAGCGCTCGGCCAAATCCGCGAAGCTGAGCCTTTTATCGGAGCGGCTGTTGATTTGCACAGCATTTCGGCCGCACAGCCTGACGGCGTGCGAGCCGGCCCTCCCCGCCAGGTATTCGAACTGTCGCTTGCCACAGGCCGGACAGTTCTCGTTTCGCGCTTTTGCTGTTTCGATGGCAACGAACCTTCCTTCCCAGATGTCGATACTCAACAGCTTTCTGTTAACCGCCGCGCGCCGGCCGGCGAGTATCTTCAGCGCCTCGGCTGCCTGCAGGGCGGCCACGGCATAAACGATGGGAGCAACGACGCCGGCGGTGTCGCAGGTCTCGCCTCCAGCCGGCGGCTGCTCCAGAAGGCAGCGCAGGCAGGGCCCCTCCCCGGGCAACACCGCCATGGTCAGGCCGTGGCTTGCCACGCAGGCACCATAGACCCACGGGATAGAGAGCTTGATCGATATGTCGTTTATCAAGAAGCGGGTCTCGAAATTATCCGTGCCATCGAGGATCACATCTGCGCCCTGCAAGAGCTCCTCGCCGTTCAAATAGTTGAGGTCCTCCACCAAACCTTCGATTTCGATTTGCGAATTGATCTGCTTCAAGCGCCGCTCGGCAGCGACCGCCTTGGGCAGGCCGGCGGCCAGGTCCCGTTCGTCAAACAGCGTCTGCCGCTGCAGGTTGCTTAGTTCTAGAAAATCGCGGTCGATTATGGTCAGGCGGCCCACGCCGGCGCGCGCCAGAAGGTCGGCTTGGACGCTCCCCAGCGCGCCGCAGCCGACGATAACGGCGCGTGAGGAGAGGATCTTGCTCTGTCCCTCCTCGCCTATGCCGCTGAAAAGCAGCTGCCTGGAATACCTTTCGTACATAATGAACAGGAGCCGGAAGTCAGGAGCCGGTCAGCGCGCTAGCCGTTGCCCTTCCCTTTAAGATTTCAGAGACCGTATCATAGCGGTCGAATGGCGGCAAAATGACCACGCCGGCAGCGAGCTTGCACGCCTGCTCGAGCAGCTCCCGCGCTATCTCTATTCCCTCGCGCGCCTGCGCCTCGCGCTCCTGGAAACGCCTGAGCCGCTCGAGCAATTCCTCCGGAATCGTAATTCCCGGCACCTCGTTGTTGAGGAACTCTGCGTGTTTGAGACTCCTGAGCGGAAGCAGTCCGACCAGCACCGGAATTTCCAGCCCTTCGGCCGCCGCGCGCTCGAGAAAGCGTTCGAGCAGAGCGATATCATACAGGGGCTGGGTCTCGGCGAAGTCGGCCCCGGCCTCCACCTTCTCTTTTAATTTAGCAATTTCCCGCCCCAGGTCATCGGCTGCCGGGTTGACGGAAATTCCTATCTTAAAGCCGGTCGGGCGCCCGAGGTCAGTGCCGGCGAGATCCTTTCCCTGGTTCAAGCCCCTGATAATGCGAACCAATCCGGCAGCGCTTAAATCGTGAACTGAAGCGACGCGCGGAAAGTCTCCCACCACAGCCGGGTCGCTGGCGAGCGCTATCACGTTTTTGATCCCGAGAGCCGCGGCTCCCAACAATTCGGATTGCACCGCAGCGACGTTGCGCTCGCGACAGGTGAAACGGAGTATGGTCTCGATGCCCGCCTCCTGCTGTATCAGGTGGGCCAGGGCGGTCGGCCAGAGTCTGGTACGGGTCAGCGGGCTCTCGGCAATAGCGATGGCATCAACCCCAATTGCTTTCATAGCGCGCGCCGCCTCGATTACCGGCGAAGAGTCGAGGCCCTGGGGCGGATCGACCTCTACCGTTATTACCTGCTCCCGACCAAGCTTCTCGGAGAAACGCCAGGCCAGCCTCTCGGCATGCTTTTCCTCGGGCGGCTCTAAAACAGCGACGGCCAGGCGCCGGCGCCGCGGGCTCTGCCCGCGCAGCACCTCGGACATGGAACGAATATGCTCGGGCGTGGTGCCGCAGCAGCCGCCGATGATCGAAGCGCCGGCCTCCAGGTAGAGCCTGGCGTATTTCTTCAAGTAATCGGGCGAGGAGAGGAAGGTCGCCCTGCTGCCGACAGTCATCGGGTAGCCGGCATTGGGCATTACCAGAAGCCTGAGGTCGCTTTTTTCAAGAAGGCCGTCGATCAAATCGTAGGTCTCTTGAGGGCCGAGGGTGCAGTTGATGCCCACGACATCTGCTCCGGCTGAAGCCAGCGCTTCCAGCGATACGACAAGCTCGTCGCCGAACGTTGTACGCCCATCGGCCAGAAAAGTCATGGAGCAGATCACCGGAAGGTCGGAAACCGAACGCGCGGCGTTAAGCGCCTCGAGCGTCTCGAGCAGGCTGGGATGGGTCTCAATCAGAATCGCATCGATCCCCTCCTCGACCAGGAAGTGCATCTGCTCGGTGTAAATCTCTCCCAGCTCCTCGATGGTCAGGTTACCGTAAGGTTTGACCAGAGCGCCGAGCGGCCCAACCGAGCCGGCCACGAAGACCTCTTCATCTCCCACCGCTTCCTTAGCGATCCTGACGGCAGCGCGGTTGATATCCTCGATCTTGTCCAGCAGGCCGTATTGTTTCAACTTGATCCTGTTAGCGGTGAAGGTGTTCGTCTCGATGATGCGCGCGCCGGCCTGGATATAGTCGCGGTGCACTTTCTTGACCAGGGCCGGATTGCTTAGGTTCAGCTCATCGCGCCCGTTCAGCGGCACCCCGAGCGAGGCGAGCAGCGTCCCCATGGCGCCGTCGCAGAGCAGGACCTCGCGCTCGAGCAGCTCCAGGAGCCTTCTCTTCATGGCCAACCTCTCTCCAAGATATTAACACAATATGGATTGCCGATTGGAGCCCCGGCGCGAGCCGGCGGGCTATTTTACCTCGATCTGGCGCTTGGCCCGCACGAACTCGCTGGTATTAGTGGTCATCGGGATGCCCCGCTTCACCGCCTCGCTCAAACGGTTCGGCGGAAGCTGCGCTATTTCCCTCTCGACCAGCTCTATCCGTTCGCCGAACGGCGGATGAGTGCTGAAGAAGACCTCGACGCGCGAAGGGTCCCGCTTGCGCTCGCTCAGCATCCGCCTGAAGAATTCCGGATAATTAGCGGGCCGATAGGCTGCATTCCACATATATTGTATGGCCAGGGCATCGGCCTCGCGCTCGGAGTCGCGCGTGATGCCGAGGGCCGATAAATTTATGGCAAAGCCGGCAGCGGTCCGAACCACGTCGCCTCCAACGCCTCCGACGAAGACCAGTGGGATCGCGGCAAGGTTCAGCAACTGGACATCGGTGGCCCGCTCGGTGGCATGCCGCGCTATGACGTGCGCCGCCTCATGGGCCAACACGCCGGCCAGTTCGGCTTCGTCCTCAGCGGCTGCGATCAGCCCGGTGTTCACGAAGATGTAGCCGCCGGGCAGGGCGAAGGCGTTCACCTCCTTGCTATCGATCGCCTCGAAATGGAAAGGTATTTTGTCGCGCGGCTGGCCCGTCGCGATCTCTCCCCAATCAGAGTAATCGATAATGCGCTGCCCTACCCGAGCAACCATCCCGGCGATCAGCGGGTCGCGCACCATCTTCGCCTGCCGCCTGACCTCTGCCGCCGCCTGCTCGCCGATCTGCACCTCGCTTTCCAGCGAATACAAATTCGGCAGGCGGGTATGGGCATTCGGGTCGCGCTCACCGATAGCGGTTACATTCGGATGCTTTGGAGCGCCGCAGGCCGCCAGAGCGACGAGCAGAGATAAGGCAATCGAAAGATAAGCTCTCACTTTTTATGCCTCCTTGGGAGCCTTTGTTTAATTATACAGACTGCGAGGTGCGCGGCACAAAATCGGATCGAGCTGATTGTGAATGCCCGGCCAAACCGAGGGGTTCCTGGGCTCAGGAGATTTGAATAACTCTAGCTGTATTAAGTGCAACCAAAATGCCTGGCACCTTGGAGTGCCTGGCACCTTCTCGTAGGCAACTTCGTCGCGCTTGCCTCGGAGAGTATGCTTGGGGCAGCCATAAGTGATCGGTTCAACAACGCCCGTAGCTACAGCCCAATCCCGGTTCGCTTCTTCATATAGGCGGCCAACCCGACCAACTTGATTTTTAATTCGTCTCGCTCTCGTCCCGTAATCACTACTGAAACCTGGAAAAACTGCCCTTTAGTATCTTGTCCAGTTTCATCGGCATAACAATAAAGCCTTTGCATTGAACTTCATAATAACAGACAGATGAAGTTTAGCAAGGGACTACGAAATGAGATTAAATTTGAGTTGTAAGCCCGTCGGAGCTTTTGCTATCCTACAGTATGGAATCGTTCAACAGGAGGGCATCGAGATGGCCGAGTTGCTGGACCTGAAAGCGGTGCAGCGGTTGAAGAAACGCATCAGCGAGTATGAGAAGCTGCTGGCCAGGAGACGGAAGCTCGAC
>FWPU01006058.1_pt1 | contig 24955 bp, 28 predicted proteins | sample 2228361 | NCBI WGS metagenome assembly FWPU01 (sample SAMEA103939777, study PRJEB20133) | metagenome | reverse complement strand
ATAAACTACCCCCTCCTTTCCCTCCCCCCTCAAGGGGGAGGGATTGTTGAGGGCGAACACCCGATATAAGAGTTTTGCAGAGGTCTCTATTTGGGTTTTGGCATTGATTTGGCATTTGGATATTGACATTTGACATTTTAATTCGGACAGATGACAGAGAAAATTATTCTAATAGGCTATGGGGGACAGGGGATGATGCTCTTTGGAAGGCTCCTGACCAGGACTGCCATGCTGGATGGCAAGCAGGTCACCTTTTTCCCCTCCTACGGAACCGAGGTCAGAGGTGGTGCCGCATGCTATCACCTTATCGTTTCCACTGAAGAGATATATTCTCCGGTTGTTGAGGAGGCCGATACTATTATAGCCATGAACCAGCCCTCTTATTTAAAGCTAAAAAATTACTTAAAGTCCACTAGCCTCCTCTTCCTGAACTCCTCCCTGGTCAAAGAAGTGGACCCCCCCGGAGGGGTAAACATCTATCGCATCCCCGCAACAGAAATGGCCAATGAGCTGGGCAACGTGGTAGCTTCTAACATGATAATGATGGGGGCTTACAATACCGTCAAAAAACTTGTCCCCCTGCACCTGTTTCTAGAGTGTCTCCAGAGTTCCCTCAGGGGCAGGAAGGCCCCCCTTTATGAGATAAATACCCTCGCCCTCCTGCGAGGGGAAGAATACGTGCGGAAGGTGTATCTGAAGGGTGAAAGAATTCTTAAAACTTCTGCTATTTAAGGGAATTTCCCACCTCTCAACCCAACCCCGGATAGGAAGAACCTCCAGACTATTGGCTTTATGCCTGGTCTTCTTCTTTTCGGGTTGCCTGTTTGGTGGAAAAAAAGAGACCGAAGAGGTGGTAACGGCACCGCAATCCGGTCAGCCTGCAAAGGCCTCCCCTACCGTTCAGGAAATGGAAAAGCCTACAGAAACTTATACCCCTCCTGAAGAGAGACAGGAACTGTACGATGACATACTGAGCCGTCTCACCTCTCTGGAACGAGACTACCAGTTCCTCAAGGATAAGGTCTCCATGCAGGAATTTCTTATCGGAGAGGCCACCAAGGAATCCCAAAAAATAAAGGAAGAGGTACGGGCAGAGCTAGAAAAACTCAGGGCCCAGCTTGCCGAGTACAACGCCCTTGTACTCCGCATCCTGAACAGGGTAAGCAAGTAATCAAAAGAACAGGAATCCCCTTAATTCGTTCTGTTCTGTATCTGCGGGGGCAGTCAAAACTCTTTGCAGGAGACTCCTGAAAAAATATTTTGAGACCTCAGCAAAAGTCCCATCTGTGGGTTTCACTCTTTCAATCCCTCCCCCTTGAGGGGGAGGGTAGGGAGGGGGTAAATTAGGGGGCATTCGTAAAGTTTTTCAAAGGTCTCATCTTATTACACTCCACTGGAATTATTTTGCAAGGGGACTTATAATGTTTTTATCTGCCCTTCTGTAACAGAACCTTATGAGAAAGAAAAAGGCCACAATTAAATTTCCAAGGCTCAGGTGCCCCAGCCCCAAGGTTTTCCAAATCAAGGGTAAAAGGCGCATTAAAAAGCCTACTCCTGAGGAACTGAAAGAGCTGGAGGAAAAAAGATGAGTAACATCAGGCTACTTCCAATAGTAACGTTTCTAATAATACTCTCCTCCCTCCCAGCAGAGGCTGTATGGACGAACCTCACCGAGGAACAAATCAAGCTTGCCATTGCCTACGGACAGACAAATAGAGAGGCAGATTACGTGACCTTCTTCAAGGAATGGCGGGTGGAGTTGGGTTACGGTAAGGGGGCTGCAAGGGTCATTACCCCATTCTCCAAGGTAGCCTTTGAGGCGAAAAACCTACCCTTTGAATCCGTAAAGCTGACGAGCGATGATATAAATAAACTCACAGAAGAGCTAAAAGACAGGCTTGCCTTTGGGGTGGCCGTCTACGGAGACGAGGTGGACTTTGCCAAGGATTGCCATGCTGTACTCAAACACAAGGGCCAGTCCATTAGACCAATAGAGGAGCGACATGCCCAAACCGCAGAGACTACCGATTCCTGGCCCCAATCGCCCGCTTATAGGGCTATTTGCTACTACTACTTTGACCTTCACCGTGTAGACCCTAATGCGCCAGCAACCCTCGTGGTCTCCGTACCCAAAGGAAAAGCGGTAGAATTCTCCTTTGACCTCTCAAAGATCAGGTAGCCACGTAGTCTAACCAGGGGCCTACAATGGAAGAGAAGGCCCGTTTCGGTGTTGCAGGTTGTCCCCCCAAGTTCTGGAAATCCTCTTTTAAGGAAGATAGTGCCAACAATCCCCTGTGGCTTGCAAGTATTGGACTGGAGGCCTACGAGGTGCAGTTCACACATGGGATAAGAATGAACAGGGAAAAGGCCCTCGGGGTGGCAGAGAACGCCAGAAGGGGAGGGGTTGCCCTTTCCGTCCACGCTCCTTATTTCGTCGTCCTCACCAGCATGGATGAGACAGTCGTAAGAAACTCAATCAATTTAATGGCCCGCTGCATAGAGCTTGCCCACCACTTAGAAACCAGTAAGCTCGTGTTCCATCCTGGTCCTCATCATGGCAACCCAAAAGAAGCACTAAAGCAGTGTCTCAATAACCTAAAGATTGTGGGAAAAGATATGCCTAAAGGCGTCCACATCTACCCCGAAACCGTCGGGCGGATGGAGTTTCTGGGTTCCCTGGAGGACATAGCGTGGATGTGCCGGGAGTTGGACTTTCTGAGGCCCTGCATAGACTTCGCTCATCTATATGCCCGCAACGGCGGTAACCTTGTCGCCCCGGAGGACTACAGGAGGGTCTTTGATTACATCGTACAGGAACTAGGGACAGAGGTACTCAGCCACCTGCACTGCCATTTCTATCCCGTAGAATTTGATAACAAGGGCGAGAGGTGCCACAGAAACTTCAAGGAAGGGATTTATGGCCCGAGGTATGAGCCCTTTTTGGAGACGGTTATTGAATACAACCTCAGTCCCACCATAATCTGCGAGAGCAAACAGGCCCAGGACGAGGATGCGTTAAGGATGAAGCGGTATTATGAGCTCGTTAGAAACAAAAAAGGCTGGAAGTCAGTTAGATAACTACGTAAAGCATTTCACTACTTTACATCATCTAGCCGGCTTCCAGCCAAAGCCCTATACTTCTCATTACAACTTTCCAACAGCGGCCGGAAGTTAGTTCCCAAAGTTTAGGTTTTTAAACCCTTTTCTCTGGTTTCTAACTTCCGGCCAAACCCTTTTCCCCTCCTTTCGCACTACCGTCGGTAGAAGGCTTTAGCCCCTTTAATAGCTTCCCCTAGAGCTCTCTCAGGAAGAGAAATTCTTATGGAATTTCTTAGCTTGCACATGGCTCTAGCCTTCCGCCGACTACTCTATATCAAAGAGCGCCGCTCTTTTATTCCAAAATAATTATACCACATGGCTACAAAGCTGTCCAATAACTTAATAAAGGCATATACTGGCAAAACTGACCGTCCCCATAGGGTCAGGCCACTGTCCGTACTTTATCAGCCTTCCTCCGGAGGCCTGGATCACCTTTAAAAGGGTATATATTGGGGCAAGTCCACATATTTTCCTTTTATCCCCATCTCTCTGTATGTTCGCAAAAAATCCCTCTGCATCCACCGCCTCAACGAACCTAATAGTTGCCATGTCTTCTTCGGCAATGGCGCTCAGGTGGCGCGAATCTATATAGAAGGGGTCACCGAAACGTGGGCCCACATGGCTAAGGTCAGCACTGGCTATTACACAAACCTTTTTGTGATAAGTGGATATGGTCTCTCTCAACATCTCCAGGAAATCCCTTATCTCTGCCACGTCGCTGGGGCTTGAACCTCCTTGCAGGGCCTCATGAAAAGAAGAGCAAAGGACCGGGATTATAGAAACGTCCTGCCTCCCACCAAAGAGGTACTGGAGAAAAACTGCTTGCAACTCTATTGAGTGCTCGGCCCTGTGGGCAAACTCCCCGTTAAAGAATCTGCCCCCTGTAGCCTTTGCCAGGGTCTCCACAAAGGCCCGCTCTGTCTTCAGCACGCCCAGTGGCGTCTCAAAATCCTTCCTTGTCAAGGCGAAGGCCCCTTCCATCGGATGGTGGGCAGTCCCCAAGAGGATAAAGACCCTTGCACTAGAAGTCTCGGCTATCTCCTTGTAAGCCCAGGCAAAGTAGGGCCCTCCCCTGCCAAAATCAATATGAGGGATTACCGCCCCCTTTAACACGTCTTTCGCCTGCTTGCCCGGAAGACCACTGGGACCCTCTTCTGCAAGGAAAAACCCTTCCAGCTGGGCCCTCAATGCCCTGGGGTCTGCCTCGTAAGACCGCCCCGCCAAAATGGCATGCCTCAAACTAGAATTGCTGAATTCTCTCTGGAGGTTCTCCATAAACAGCTTAAACCTCTCACCCTCAAGGAGCACGTGGGCATCCAATTCCTTCACCACCTGCTCCAGATGCTCCATAAACAGTAATATCCCGTGTCTTTTACTAAACTCTACCTGAATATCCCTCAAGGAGTGCCGCCCGTCAAAAAGGCGTAATACGTCCAGCAATTGATAAGGGACAAAGACCAGTTGTTCCGTAATGTTCAAAGGGTCCCTTATGCAAAGTAACTTCTTGCCGGTTACTTCCACGGGAAAGATGTCAACAGGGCGCAGTTTGGGGTATTCCATTTCGTGCACCTTATAAGCCCTGTACCATACTAGGTACAGGGTAAGCTGGCTGTCTTATACCTGATATAGAGACACATTTCAAGAGAACAAACACCCCAAACCTTGACAGGACTACTAGCGTAAGCAATAATCGTCTCCACTATGGCAAAAAAGTGTATAGCAGTGATAGGGAGCAGTGTAGCCACGGAGGAGGAGCTTAGAAATGCCCTGGAGGTGGGGAGGGAAATAGCCAGGAGGGGTGCGGTCCTGGTATGCGGCGGGTTGACAGGGGTGATGGAGGCTGCGGCAAAGGGGGCAAAAGAGGCAGGGGGCCTGACCGTAGGGATTATTCCGGGTGAAGATACATCCAGCGCCAACCCTTACATAGATATAGTAGTACCCACAGGACTTGGCGTAGCCAGGAACGTCCTTGTAGTCGCCTCCGGACGGGTTGTTATAGCCATAGGTGGCAAGGCGGGTACCCTTTCAGAGATTGCCATTGCCTTCGTGAAGAATAAGCCAGTTATCGGGCTAGGCACCTGGCAGTTAGAAAGATCCCGTGCCGAAGGTAATGAGGTAATCCCTGCAATAAGTGCCTCAGAAGCGGTAAAAAAGGCCTTTGAAATCTTAGAGAAGACATCCGGTTGACCGGTCTTAACCTCTTTAATGGCTAGATCTTAAAAAAACTTGGCCCTGCACCATCGCTGGTGCAGGGCCTGCGGGTCCTTGGGCTTAGGGGTGCCCTGAACCAGATTCAGGGCTTTTAGGCAACGGTTCTTACAGAGTAATTGCCGCTATGTCTGTCCTGAAGCTCTCCAAGCTTGGACTTATTCCAGTTAGATATACGGCTGTAGTAACCTACTATACGGGTTATGCCATAGAGCTTTAACGTTATTCCTGTCTCCAGGGCCTCAATGATAGCATTTAAGGGCTGCCCGAGGATGGCGTCTACGGTTACCGAACTAGCCCTCTTTTTCTCATGATTGAGTACCTTGATTGCCTCGTTTTCCTGGCCCTCATTCTCAATACCGTCTATCTCCAGGTACTCATGGGCTTCTATGGCATCGCTAAAGGCCCGCAAGGCCACCTCTGCCTCATTATTAGCGTCCACCCTTCCCCCCTTTTTCTTCTTCATCTCCAGTATCGCCGGGGTCATCTCTCCTCCTTCCCATAAAACCGCCGCATCATATAAAAGAGTCTTTTATACACTTTTTACCATCCCCTCCCACGTGGTGCGATTTATACCACCCCACAATATAATTGTCAAGAGAAAAATACAATATTTTGTATAATTTTTAAAAATTAACACTATATATAGTTTCTTTGGAAAGGCTGCAGTCTACACACCTAAGGCTTAAAGTTTATGACTTCATGCCCCTTCCCTATGCGGAGCGGGTGCTGCATTGCCCTGAGAAGAAATTCTCTGGCAGTACGTATGGCCTCCAATAACGTGTACCCTTTCGCCAGTCCAGCGCAGATAGAGGAGGCCAGCACGCAACCGCTGCCGTGTATGGTAACCCCAGTAACACGTGGAGAGGCAAAGAACGTAAATCCCTTCCCATCGTAAAGAAGATCTTGCACTACTGCCTGTCCGCCGTTTCGGCTGAGCTCATCCGCCTGTCCGCCTGAGGCAGGAACCGCACGCCCAGACGTGGCAGGAGCTGTCTCACCAGTAAAGTGCCCACCCTTAATCAGCACGTTCCTTGCACCCAGACCGTGAAGCCTCCTTGCCGCCTCCTGCAGGTCGGTGGCGGTACCAATGGATATACCCGCGAGCCTCTCTGCCTCTGGTATATTGGGCGTTATTAAAAGGGACAAGGGGATGAGCGCCGACTTTAGAACTTCCAGGGCATCTTTGTTGAGCAAAGGGCGTCCTCCCTTAGCCAATATTACCGGGTCAATAACCACCTTGCTTATACCATACTCGTTTATCTTATCGGCCACCACCCTTACGGTGTCCTTGTCCAGGAGCATTCCTGTCTTCAGGGCATCGGTACCTATGTCTTTCATGACAGAATCTATTTGCTGTGCAACAAAGGCCGGCGGTACAGGGTAAACATCCTGCACCCCCAGGGTGTTCTGTGCCGTGAGGGCCGTTACGACGGTTGTACCATAGACCCCAAAGGCCGTTACAGCCTTGAGGTCTACCTGTATGCCAGCCCCTGCACAGGTGTCTGAACCACCAATAAGAAGTACCTTCTTCATAAGACAGTAGCCAGTAGACAGCGTACAGGACTGAAGATTTTCCCTGACTACTGTCTACTGTTTGCTGTATTCTTATTATCTAGCCTACACCAGCCAGTCCCAGTCGGCCTGAAAATCTCTCCTGTACCGTGTCCTTTAAGATAGGAAATCCCTTGAGGTCCGTATCAGCCTCTACCAGTCTGAAGGCGTCTTCCCTGGCCTGAACCAGAAGGGGCAGGTCCCTAACAAGGTCTGCCACCCTCAAGTCCGGTAGTCCATGTTGCCTGGTACCAAAAAATTCTCCTGGTCCTCTGAGTTTAAGGTCCTCTTCCGCAATCACAAAGCCGTCGTTGGTACTGGTGAATACCTCAAGCCTCTTTTTGGCCTCAGGGCTTGCCCTCCCGACAAAGAGCAGACAATAGGACTGCTCTGCTCCCCTGCCTATCCTGCCCCTTAGCTGGTGGAGTTGGGCCAGGCCAAACCTCTCCGCATGCTCTATGACCATGACGGTGGCGTTAGGAACGTCAATACCCACCTCTATCACAACAGTGGAGACCAAAATATCTATTTGTTTAGACACAAATTTCTGCATGATTCGTTCCTTCTCTGCGGAACTCATCCGCCCATGCAGGAGTTCTACCTTAAATTCAGGGAAGCCTTCCTGGAACCTCTTAGCGCCCTCTTTTGCCGAACGGAGGTCCAGTTTCTCTGATTCCTCTATTATGGGATAAACGACGTACACCTGCCTTCCCTCCCTCAAACGATAGTGTAGAAATTCGTAGGCCCGCGGAGGGGAGATGTCCCTGTTTTTAGAGACCCATAGGGTTTTCACAGGTACCCTGCCAGGGGGCATCTCATCAATGATAGAGACATCAAGGTCTCCAAAGAGGGTCAGGGAGAGACTCCTTGGAATGGGTGTCGCCGTCATAACCAGTACGTCCGGGCGGTATCCCTCTCTATGTCCCTTGAGCCTCAACTCCGCCCTCTGCAATACACCAAACTTGTGCTGCTCATCCACTACCACGAGACCCAGTTTCTTGAAGCGTACGTCTGTTGAAATAAGGGCATGGGTGCCTACGGCAATATCTACCTTCCCCTCGGCCAGTGCCTCAAGGTTATCCTTCCTCGCCGGACTACCACCAACGAACAGGGCAATCCTGACCTTTGCATGGGAGAGGTAACGCCTCAGGGTACGGTAGTGTTGCTCCACCAGTATCTCTGTGGGGGCCATAAGGGCAGTCTGGAACCCATTGGCCACGGCGGCAAGCATGGCGTAAAGGGCCACAACCGTCTTCCCAGAACCTACGTCTCCCTGTAAGAGCCGGTTCATGGGCCTCGGGCTCTCCATGTCTCTCCTGATATCCCCTACTACCCGCTCCTGTGCCCCCGTCAGCTTGAAGGGAAAGAGCCTGCGGATGTGGGTATCCACATTGGGGCCTACGCGGAAGGTGTAGCCTTTCTCTAATTTTACCCTGCTCCGCCTCAAGGCCATGGCCACCTGGAGGAGGAATAGCTCCTCATAGATGAGCCGTTTCCTGGCAAGTCTCGTGGACTCCATGGAGGTAGGGAAATGGGCCTCCCTGACTGCCTCTTGAATGGGCATCAGGTGCCTGAGCTTCTGTACTAATGGTGGAATTACGCCCCGCCTGAGGCGGGTACTAGCGTTCAGGTAAGGGACACACTCCTCCAGTGCCCGCCCCGTAAGCCTCCTGAGATAGCCCTGCCCGATCCCCTCGGTGAGGGGATATACTGGAACAATACGGCCAGTGCACAGGGCCGACTCCCCTTTTCCCGGGAACTCAAATTCAGGATTGATTATCTGGAGATGCCTGTAACTATGTATCTTCCCGTGGAGCAGTACTTCCTGTCCCTTTTGAAACTTCTCCTTGAGAAAGGGCATGTTGAACCATACGGCGGTGATAGTCCCTGTCTGGTCAGCCACCATGACCTCAAGGAGGGCCTTCCTGCCCCGTCCCGGTCGCCAGGTTGGCTTCAGGCAGACGTCCAGTACCGTTCCCTTTACTGTAGCAGTGGAACCAAACTTCACGTCTCTTATGGGTACTACCTGGCTCCTGTCCTGATAGTCCCTGGGCAGATAATAAAGCAGGTCCCGAACCGTGAAGAGACCCAGCCGGCTGAGGAGTTCGGCACGCTTCGGCCCCACGCCCTTGAGATACTGGAGGGGTTTCTGGAGGGGACTTTCTCTGGATTCAACGGGTCTATTTGCCAGTCTTAGGAGCAATGGCAATTCCTCCGCAGGGGCAGGTTTGAAACCTGCCCCTACTTCACAGCCACTTCTTTTTCTTGAAATAAATCAACATAGAACCGGCAATTACGGCCATAATGGCCCAGAGGGTAAAGTAGCCCCACTTCCACTCAAGCTCTGGCATGTATCTGAAGTTCATGCCATAGATGCCCACAAGAAAGGTCAGCGGCATAAATATGGTGGCTATGACGGTCAATACCTTCATCACCTCGTTCAATTTATTGCTGATGTTTGAGACGTAGATTTCCAGCATCCTGGAGAGCATGTCGCGGGAGGTCTCTACTGAGTCAATTATATGAACGGCATGGTCGTAGACGTCTCTGAGGTATATCCTGGTCATATCCTTAATCAGGGCCGATTCTCCCCTTTCCAGTCCACTGATTACCTCCCTCAAGGGCCAGACCGACTTGCGCAGGAATATCGCCTCCCGTTCCAGGATGTGGAGGTTTTGCAACATCTCCCTTGTCGGGTTGGTAACTAACCTTTCTTCCAGGGACTCTATTTCTTCTCCAAGCCTTTCCAGGATTATGAAGTAATTATCCACTATCGAGTCTAACAAGGCATAGGTAAGATAATCGGCCCCCAGCTTCCTTATGTGGCCCTTGCCGGTCCTGATTCTATCTATCAGTGGGTTAAAGATAGCTGTCTCAATCTCTTGGAAGGAGAGGACGAAGTCTTGACCGAGGATTATACTTATCTGTTCGCTGATTATTTCTCTTTTCTTTTCCTCGTAGTAAAGTATCTTCAAGACCACATAGACGTAGTTACCTAAGTCCTCCATCTTGGGACGCTGGTCGGTGTTAAGGATGTCTTCCTGTATGAGGGGGTGTAGTCCAAAATGAGTGCCAATCTTCTCTATAATGTGGGGCTGATGGATACCTGCTATGTCTATCCACGTGACGGTGGGCTTATCCTTGAATGGGAAGCACTCCTCTATGGTTTTTACCTCTTTCTCTAGGAAGTGCTTTTCATCGTAGTCTATCACCCTGATCTTAACCGCCTCGGCCTTCTTCTCCCCAATGTGGATTAGGGTGCCGGGTTCAAGGCCGATCTTCCTGGAGCGTTTCTTGATGCGTTTGGGCATTTTTGGAGTCCATCGAATGTGTCAATGGGCCTTATAGAATTTGCTGATTATCCAGCGACATAGTCGCTGGGCTCCCCATCTTTTGTCCTATAAGAGCTTTATCCCCAGTTCCTTTAGTTGTTGCTCATCTACTTGGCGGGAGCTTTCGACGAAATAGCGAGCTTTCCCAAAATTATTTCTCTAAGTCCCTTTTAATCTCCAATATTCTCTCTTTTAACACAAGGACTTCTTCTTTGGCAACTTTCCAGGTCAGTTCTAAATCCACCCCAAAGTAATCGTGGATAAGTATATCTCTCATCCCGGCTACTCTCTTCCATGGGACCTCAGGATACCTATCCTTTATATCTATGGGAATATTTTTAACCGCCTCTCCAATAACTTCAATTCTCCTAATAATAGCATCCTGGAGTTGCGTTGAACTCAAAAATCCATCCTTTGTTACCCCTTTCGTATACTCTTCAATTCTCCCTATACACTCTAATACATGCTCAATAAAAATCTTGGGGTCTTTTCTCACACGATAGCCTCTTGTTCAGTTAGAATCTTGTCTTTAAGAAGAGGATGTAGGGAATTATAGGTAAGTATGTCCACCCTCCTTCCCAGGAGTTCCTCTAGTTCTATCTTAAGCCCTGCGAGGTCGAGAAGGCTTTTTTCACCCTCAAATTCGACCAGTATATCAATATCGCTATCTTCTTGCGTTTCTCCTCTTACAAAAGAGCCGAACACGGATGCCCTTACTACATCGTACCGTTGCAAAACAGGGAGTATCTTCTTCCTTAATTCCTCAACGTGTCGTCTCATAAATCTTTTTACTTATCCTTTACTTGAGTTTGTAGTGCGTGAAACGCACCAATCTACAAGCCTCAGCCCAAGCTTCTTGTTCTTTTCTTCGTCCACCTCAGCCGGGACTTCGGTCAGCCATTTATTTGGGGTGCGTGGCAGTCTTTTTCTTTTTTAAATGACCAAATCTCTCTTCCAAGTCCCGCATTTCAGCCTCACGAGACTTTAAATACTTCTCACTCAACTTCAACCTTATCTCTCGCATTAATTTCACAGCTTCAATCTTCTTTTCCATACAACACCTCCAACGGGCTTCGTATCTCCAAAAGAGGATACCCCTGCATAAGATTTACTGCATTGAATTTTCTGATACGCTCCAGATTTACTATCTGCCTGAAATTCCACTTACCAAGACATCCACCCGCTCCATCGTAGCAATTGCAATATGTTGGGCATCAATGAGATGCTTTTCATCCACTACACCTTCTGCAATGTAGGCGTCTGCCAGTGCAACTGCCTCATCGTTAAGGAAAACATATTCTATGGATTCTGACGGTAACTTTGATAAAATTTGCCGAACTTCCTCTGGTGCATCTTCAAGCTCCCTAAGTGTAAGGTCTGATATTACCGCAATCTTGATTCTAGAACGAAATTCATTACAGAGTAAGTTTGACCATGTGGCAAATTCGTCATCAAGACACCCACCTATCACTGATGTGTCAATATACACTCTTGGAATCATATGCTCGGATATGGCATAAAGACGATACTTATTCTGGATAACTATTCATAACCGAACTACTCCTTCTATGCCTCAATTCAGCATTTGCGTTTGCTTTATAAAAGCTTAATCCCCAGTTCCTTTAGCTGTTGTTCGTCCACCTCGCCGGGGGCCTCGGTCATGAGGCAGGAGGCCTTCTGGGTCTTGGGGAAGGCGATTACCTCTCTAATGTCCTCCAGTCCAAGGAGCATGGCCGTTAGCCTGTCCAGACCCAGGGCGATGCCCCCGTGGGGAGGGGCGCCGTACTTAAACGCCTCAAGGAGGAAGCCAAAGCGTTTTCTGGCCGTCTCATCGTCCATACCGAGGAGGCGGAATATCCTCTGCTGGAGGGCCTGGTCATGGATACGGATACTGCCCCCGCCAAGCTCCACTCCGTTGAGTACGATGTCGTAGGCCCTGGCCCTTACCTCGTGAGGGCGTTCCTCCAGGTGGGGTATGTCTTCCAGCTTGGGCGAGGTGAAGGGGTGATGGATAGAGACGTAGCGTCCCAGGGTCTCATCAAATTCCAGTAAGGGAAAGTCAGTTATCCAGGTGAAGCAGTACTCCTCGTTATTTATAAGATTCAGCCTCTTTGCTAGGGCGAGCCTCAATTGGGAGAGGCTTTGTGAAACTATCTTCTCCCTGTCCGCCACACAGAGGAGTAAATCCCCTGGCCTGGCCTCCATGCGCTCCTTTATCTGCACCTGAAGGCCCGTGGGGAAGAATTTGGTTATGGGGGAGGATAGTCCGCCATCCTCTACCTTGAACCACGCCAGTCCCTTAGCCCCGTGCTGACCGACAAAGGTCGTGAGTTCCTCTATCTCCTTCCTGGAAAAACCTCCACAGCCTTGTGCGTTGAGCCCCCTTACAAGTCCGCCCCTGTCAATGGTCTCTCTGAATACCCTGAACTCAGAAGCCCTCACCAGATCTGTAATCTCTTTTATGGTCAGACCGAAGCGTGTATCAGGGGCATCGGAGCCGTAGAGTTCAATGGCACTCCTGTAAGGGAGTCTGGGGAAGGGGATGGAGACCTTTTTCCCCATGAGCTTCTCAAAGACCTCGGCCAGGAGGCCCTCTATGACGGCCATGACGTCCCCTTCCTCCACGAAGGACATCTCCAGATCAAGCTGAGTGAACTCAGGCTGGCGGGTGGCCCTGAGGTCTTCGTCACGGAAGCACCTGACAATCTGGAAATACCTGTCCATGCCTGCCACCATAAGAATCTGCTTAAATAGCTGGGGTGACTGCGGGAGGGCGTAGAAAGAACCCGGACTCATTCGGCTGGGCACAATATAATCCCTGGCCCCCTCGGGCGTACTCCTTGTTAAAAACGGGGTCTCCACCTCAACGAAGCCCTGGGAGTCCAGATACTGACGGATAAGCTGGCAGAGCCTGTGGCGGAAGATGAGGTGCTGCTGCATGGTGGGCCGTCTCAGGTCCAGGTATCTGTAGCGGAGCCGGTGTTCCAGGGAGACGCCGCCCCTCTCCTCCACCTCGAACGGTAACACCTCAGACCTGTTGAGTATGTCAAGCTCTCTGGCGTAGAGTTCTATCTCTCCTGTGGGCAGGCGAGGGTTCACCGTTCCCTTTGGTCTTTCCCTGACCTCCCCCCTGACCGCCAGTACAAACTCTGCCCTTAGTTCCCTGGCCTTTTCGTGGAGTTCTTTGCCGAACTCAGGATTGAAGACCACCTGGGTCATGCCGTAGCGGTCCCTGAGGTCTATGAACACGAGTCCCCCGTGGTCCCTCCGGCTTGCCACCCAGCCCGTGAGGATGGCCTCTTTACCGACGTCGGATCTCCGTAGTGCTCCGCAGGTGTGGGTACGTTTTAGCATGTATTGCCCTTTTTCTCAGAAAGAATTATCCTTAAAGTCCTTCCCAAATATCTCTATTTATCTTTGCCTGCCTTAGAATTCTTGAAAGCAACTCCTTCCCAATATCGGCACGACGAGGATTAGGAATAAATAAAGTAACTTCACCTTTAATCATAAATTGGTGTTTGCCACCCGAATAAGGGCCTTCAAAACCTAAGGCTCTTAGATATCTAATTAAGTCCTTTCTCTTTAGTGGCCCAAACCTGGGCATTAGGCCAACTCTTTTATTTTCAATTCAATTCCTTCTACAATCGGTAGTGCCAGATTGCGGGAGACACGGAAGAGTATCCATTCTTCCAGCACCTCCTTTAGTTCTTCCCGGCAACATTCCAGTGTTTCTGCGTTTGCATAAACCCCTTCAAAGCCAGGGATTTCTCCGTAGAATGTCCCATCATCGGGAAGGATTTCGTACCTGGCCCTTTTCATTGCGGCAAGGATATACTCAGTTAGCATCTAATTTAACTCCACCTAAATGTTGATTTTGTTTCGCTACGAACTTCGAGAAATACAATAGCAAGTATTCGCACATCCAAAGTTAAAGTGCCTCTCATACCAATTATATTTTTATTTTTAAAACATCCTCTTCCCTTACCAGACTCTCCTGCCCCGTGGCCATGTCCTTCAGCTTAAGCAGCTTTTTCTCAAGCTCCTCCGGGCCGATAAGGATGACCTTCTTCACCCCCATTTTATTGGCCATACGCATCTGGGCCTTGGGACTACGGTCCTCGTAATCCAGGTCACAGGAGAGTCCATGCTCCCTGAGCCTCTGGGCCAGTTTGAAGCACTCCCTCCTTGCCTCCGGGCCGATGGAGATTAGATACACGGCGGGGGCATGGGCACCCTCGTTCAGGAGAGAGGCACTTTCCTTCAGTACATTCGTCAATGCAAGGAGGCTGCTCTCCACGCCCATGGCGAAACCCACAGCACCGATGGGCGGGCCACCAATTTCCTCAATAAGGTTATCGTAGCGTCCGCCCGCACAGATGGCGTTCCTGGCCCCAAGGGAGGGGTGGACTAGCTCGTACACGCTTCTGGTGTAGTAATCAAGCCCCCTCACGAGGAAGGGGTCCTGGTCGTACCATACACCAATAGAGGTAAGGGCCTCCTTTACCGTCTGGAAGTGTTCCTTACACTCCTGGCATAGATAATCGTATATGACCGGCATTCTGTGAGAGACCTCTCTACACTGCTCCTGTTTGCAATCCAGTACCCTGAAGACGTTCCTATCCAGCCTGGAGAGGCAGAGCTGGCAGAGGGCCTTCTTGTGCTGCAGCAGTGCCTCCTTAAGGGTCTTTCTGTAAGGAGGACGGCACTTCTCACAGCCGATGGTGTTCAGCTTTACCTCGTAGCCCGTCAGGCCGAGGCGGTCGTAGACCTGGGTGGCTACCGATACGGTCTCCACGTCCAGGAGCGGGTCCTGAGAGCCTACGGCCTCTATGCCAATCTGGTGGAACTGCCTTAGCCGTCCTGCCTGGGGACGTTCCTTGCGAAACTGGGGGCCGATGTAATAAAATTTTTGAAATTTCTGGGTCTTGTAGAGTTCGTATTCCACGTAGGCACGCATGACCCCGGCGGTATTTTCGGGGCGGAGGGTGATGCTGGCAGACTCCTCTCCGGAAGTGGCAGAATCGGCAAAGGTGTACATCTCCTTCTCCACGATGTCCGTGGCCTCCCCGATACCCCTCACAAACAGCCTGGTATCCTCAAAAACGGGGGTACGGATTTCCCTGTAACCGAAGAGCTCAAAGACCTCCCTGGATACCTTTTCAAGCCTCCGCCAGAGGGCCCACTGGTGCGGTAGTGTGTCCTCGGTGCCCCTGGGTGCCCTGAGTTCCACTACCTTCTTAAGTTCTTCACTTTTCTGCATGTTTAATTGCGCCTTGTAATTACAAGGCCATTATAACACCTGAGGGTCAATATTCAAGGTTACGGGCCTCTAAAGCTAGGGAATAGGGCATAGGTGTTAGGGGATAGCAAGATTTTATTTTGCTCCCCCTTACTCCCTAACCCCTGATCCCTGATTTCCATGTCCCTCAACTTGATTTTATGTCCGTTTCCAGTATCCTAGGATTAGTATGGCACTACTGGGAAGATTATTTCAGGTGGCAGGGATGCTGTTGTGTCTTGAGGCCCTATACTTTGGCATCTTTCAGGAATCTATGGGCAAGGAGATGACGCTCCTCGTACTGGGCGGGGTGGTATTCTCACTCGGCAGGTTTATAGAAAGCAGGGCCGCTTAGGGGTCAGAGGTCGGGGGCTAGAAAAATCTTTACCAACCCCTAATCCTTAGTCCGAGGGGGGTTGAGCTTCTTCTTGACCTTCGGTTCGGGCATTGCCGTCGCCTCTGGTGTGAGCGTTCCCCCCTCTTCTTTCTTCCTGTAGGTCTCAGGCCAGACGTACATACGCAGCAGGACGTGGAAGGCGAAGAACGCTAATACCAGGATTAGTATGACTGCACCTGCCACTATGGCTTGTATGAGATGCATAGAGGTATTATAAAGGGGTCTATAGACTTTGTAAAATAGTCAAAATCTGCTTCTACAGCACTTCCAGTATCTCCCTGGCGGCGAGGGCAGAGGCCCCTGGTTGGGCAAAGTCTTTCATAATATTAGAAAGTCCCTCTACAATCTCCTTTCTTTTTTCTTCACCAACGAGTAGCTCGAGGGCCTGCTGGGCCACCCAGTGATAATTGTCCCTGTACATGAGCCTTTCCGGTACAAGGAACTTATTTGCCATTGCATTAACAAGGCACAGGAAGGGGGTATCCATGTAAGGCCTGGCCACGAAATAGGCAAATGGGGTGATTCTATAGGCAACGACCATCGGTTTCTGGTGATAGGCCACTTCAAGGCTGACGGTGCCGGAGGCCGTCAGGCACAGGTTAGAGGCCTCAATAATCTCGCCCAGGGAACCTACCACAACCTCTGCACCCAGGCCGTGTCCCTTTACCAGTGTATGTACAAGCGGCAGGTGGTCTATATCACCACAAGAGACAAGGAATCGGCTCTCCGGAATCCTCTCCCTTACAAGACCCGCTGCCCCCAGGAAGACTGGGAGGAGTTTCCTTATCTCCTGGGGGCGACTGCCGGGGAGTACGGAAACCAGAGGACCTTTTCCTCCGGATTTGAGCCTGCTCACCAACCCGGTATCAAGCCCCCTTTTAGCCAGTTCGTCAAAGAGGGGGTGGCCTACGTAGCGTACGGGGATACCTGCCGTGGCATAAAATTCTTCCTCAAATGGATAGATGACCAATACCTTGCTAACCAACCTCTTTAATTTCTTTACCCTCCAGGCCCCGTGGGCCCAGAGTTGGGGGCAAATGTAATAGACAACGGGAATGTTCAACCTGCGCGCAGCCTGGGCAAGGTAGAGATTAAACCCTGCGTAATCAATGAGGATTACCACCTGTGGCCTATGCGATTGGAAAAAACTCACACAATCCTTATACACACCCCAGAGGTCGGGTATCCTGAACAGTGTCTCTGCCCACATAACGGAGTGGTTATCCATGGAATGTAGACAGTGGAGCCCTGCCTCTGCCATCCGCTGCCTGCCCAGCCCATATATTTCTACCTCAGGGGCCTGCCTCAATATCTCCTTGATAAGATTGGCCCCGTGAAGGTCCCCCGAGGCCTCACCAGCGCTGATAAATATCTTCTTACTACTCATGCTCGCCCCCGAAGAAAAGGGCAGAGCAAGCTCTGCCACTACAACTGACAGTAAATATCTTCCTGTTATTCAATCTTCACCCCTAGAAAAGCCGATATAGTCTTGCCTACCAGGTTTATCCCCAAGAATATAAAGGCAAAACCCCAGACAAAGGCCCAGGAGTAAGACATATCAAAACAGAACCACCCGTATCTCATGTCCAGAAAAAAGGCCAACAGCAGGGAGAGGGGGAAGAACACAAGCACCCCTGCCAGTAAGAAAAAGATTACCCTGTGGTGAGGAAAAAAGATTTCCGTTGCAATCCACAGGCCCAGCCCGTAGAAGGCAAACAGGAAAAAGAGGCTGATTCCTATTTTGCCACGGAAATATAAGAAGGCCGCAATTCCTAAGGATAAGACTGCCAGTAACGGAGCCAACATCGTGCCTATTCCTTCTCCACCTCAGGCGGATTGGGACAGGGGTTAAATACCCGGCCTCTTTATGCCAAATGCCTTTAGCAAGGTGCACCTCTCACGTGTCACGCCAGTCAGATAATCCCATCTCTTACCTGCCAGGTCGTAAGGGGCACTTTTGTCAAAGACGTTACTGACCACCCTGATCTCCTTAAGCGTGTCCAGGACCTCGGCCGGTTGAAGCCTGATGCCCTGCCGTAACATCCTCTCCAGGAGATAGGTCATTGTAGATACAAGTATGTAACCCTTCAAATAAGCCCTTACGGACCTGCCACTCCCAAGATAAGAGGGCAAAGTGGGTCGGATGAGTGCCGCTTCCGCTTCCAGCAGGCCTTTAAAGGCCCTTCTTGCCGTTTGAGGGGTAGTGGCCCTTACAACATTAGACCTCAGACAGACCTTTTGGTCCTCACCGTACTTAAAGACAAGGTATTTCTTTCTTGACCTTCGGCGAGTTCCACCCCGCCTCAGGCGGGTCAGGAAGGCAAGGTAAGGGATGGACTCCCTATCCAGAAAGGCCACCCCACCCCTCCCAATCGTAGAGTAGCGTGCAATCAGAACCTTTTTAGTACCCTTCAATCCCTCAAGCAATGCCCTTACCTCTTTCCCTTTATAAACCCTACACCATGCCAGGTTATTGCCACCCAGGGGAACGGTGGCCAGGTAACTGTATTGCCCAGCCACCTTCCCCCTGGAGGACACAGGGCTTATCTCTATGAGGCATCCTTTGCCTTTAGACGGATTTTTCCCTCGGTTCTGAGAGTCAAGACCAGCGGTATGGTCGCCCTGCCTGCCCAGGGAGTCCATGCTGTCCAGTATTCTCTTCCTCAACTTTTTCTGGCCCAGCCTTGCCAGCCTTTCCGCCTCCGGCAGACAGACCCTCTTCAACCAGCCTAAGAAGGCCGTATCCGCCCTGGGCGGTTCGGCATGCGGAACGGGCTGGCACAGCTTATGAAAGACCAGGGACATTATACAGCCTGCCCTCTTTTGTCCCAAGCGAGACTCCAGAACCTTTCCAAACTCCGAATCTTCCCATAAACGCCTTAAGAGGAGGATGTTCCCATACTCTCTTGCCTGTCCGTGCCTTACGTCCCCTGCGGTTAAAAATTGCCTCCCCGAGAACCTGCTCAGGGACCTTACCAGACTAGCAAGGCCAGGACGCACGTTCTCCCATTTACCAATATTCCACAAGACCCTCTGCTTCACCCTACCATTGGAACGATAACTCTCCACCACCCTGAGATAGCAGTGGGTCTTTTTCCCAGTCCTGGTTTTTACCATCCTGACAAACATGGCTTACCCGTTACACCGATACCCTGCTCCAGGCAGAATATCCCTCACTTCAAGCCCTTTTCACCCAGAACGGGCAAATCCTGAAATAAATTCAGGACAAGATTATGTAGTTTATAAAGAAAGGCTTGGGACACGCCTGACGAATATAAACCATTAATGCCACCCTTTCAATGCCCATCTTGACCATGCAAGCCCCTGGTAAATGACGGCCTTGCCCAAGGAGAGGAGGGTGATATAATGCAAGACCTGTGCTAGAAGACCTGAAAGTAAAATTGAGAAACGTCCTAAAGAAAGAATTCCTACGGCTGTACATTGAGAAGGTGTTACTTATACTCCTTGGCCTTTTCCTTGCGATGCTGTTTATAGAGGCCCTTCTCAGACTCTTCCCTTATCAGCTTTCCCGGGTGTCGAGACTCATGGGTACTGCCTACCTTAATTATCGTTTTGAACCAGACCCTTTCCTTTTTAAAAAGTTGAAGCCCAACATGAATTTTAACGTCGCTACCAGGGAATTCTCCTACCACTTTCAAACAGTGTCCCTGGGTTACGAGGGGATAGGCTTCAGGGACGACGGAATAGATTCTGAATGCTTCGCCGTGGCTCTAGGGGACAGTTTCACAGAGGGGTGGATAGACAAAGAAAGTCTGTGGGTAGAACTCCTTGAGAAAGAGACGGGCCTTGACTTCGTAAACATGGGCGTAAGCGGCTATTCTTCCATACAGAATGCCAGAATGCTCCAGAAGTATGGCGCCCCCCTGGGACCAAAACTCGTGATATGGACATTCTTCTTTAACGATTTCTACGATAGTTGTGAGGTGGACAGGCGTTTAAGGGAAAACATAAAGGACGACTCAAAGCACTCGCCTCTCGTAAACTGGCTGAGACGGCACTCCCTCGTCTATCAGCTAATGCGTCACACAGGCATACTATTCAAACGTAAAGATTATTCTGGCCGTTCCTATAAAGACGGTAACCTATCCCTCGTCTTCAATCTAGCCAGTTGCCAGGTAGATGTAAATAACTCAGCATTTCAGGAAGGATGGAGACTCACTCAGGAGAGTCTTCTAAAGGCCCAGACTATCTGTAAAGACATAAAAGCAGAACTGTTAGTAATCTTGGTTCCTTCCAAAGAGCAAAGTTACTGGCATGTTGTAAATGGATTATTGGAAGACCCTGAAAATTGTACCGTGAACGAGCCAAACACCCTTGTGAAGAATTTTTGTAAGGAGCAAGGTATTGCGTACCTGGATTTAACACCCGTATTCAGGGAACATGCACAGAAGGGAAAGCAGTTGTACTACACCATGGATGGGCACTGGAACAAAGAGGGTAACCAGCTAGCCGCTGAGGCCATCCTTACCCTCCTTAAACAGGAAAGCCTTCTCCCGTAAAGAAACCCTTGAGAGAAATCCAGGTTGCAATTCTGGGGAAAATCTGTTAAGTAGCATGGTCGTGTGGCCTAAAAACTTATGGACTAGATGGTGGCAGATTTCCGGTCACGCCGCCACTCTTCAAGCAAGGATACTGTTCACCCTGATCTATTTCATCCTCCTTGCCCCCGTAGGAATTATACTCAAACTACTACAATACGACCTCTTGAAGATTAACCCCACGAACAGTACAACCACCTGGGAAGAAAGAAACCCACAGGAAATAACTCCCACCTTGAAAGATTTAAGGAAACAGTATTAGGACGGGCATGTATCTTCTGGGTATCTCCGCCTTCTATCATGACTCCGCCGCGGCCCTGGTGAAAGATGGCCTCGTCGTGGCTGCCGTGGAGGAAGAAAGGCTCTCAAGAATAAAACACGACAACGGCTTCCCAACGAAAGCCATAGAATACTGCCTGGCTAAGGAAGGCATTTCAATTAATGAAGTAGATTACGTAGTCTTCTATGAGAAACCCTTCCTCAAGTTTGAAAGGATACTGATGAGTAGTTTTGGCACCTTCCCCGCCTCCTACCGCTTCTTCAGAGAGGCAATGCTGAGCATGCTTAAGGAGAAGCTCTGGGTTAGAGAGCTCATCCAGAGGAAACTAAAATATCAAAAAGAGGTGCTCTTTGTGGAACATCACCTATCTCATGCGGCCAGTACCTTTTTTTGCTCCCCCTTCCAGGAGGCGGCCATACTTACGGCTGATGGGGTTGGTGAATGGACTACCACCACCCTGGGTACAGGCGGGGGCAACGAGCTAAAACTCCTGAAAGAGATACGTTTCCCCCACTCCCTCGGTCTCCTTTACAGTGCCTTTACTGCCTTTCTCGGATTTGAGGTTAATGAAGGGGAATACAAGGTGATGGGGATGGCACCTTACGGAGAGCCCAGATACCTGGATAGGGTCTATAAACTACTCAATGTAAACGATGACGGCAGCTTCTGGCTTAACATGCAGTATTTTTCTTACCATTACTCCCCTGACCAGACCTTTAACGGAAACTTTGTGAAACTCTTCGGAGAACCTAAGAGAAAACAGTCAGATGGGGTAGATAAACACCATGCAGACATAGCCGCCAGCATCCAGAAGGCCCTGGAGGAGACCCTGCTAAAAATAGCCCGTTATCTCTACAAGGAAACAGGGTTGAAAAGACTGTGCCTGGCCGGTGGCGTGGCCCTCAATAGTGTGGCCAATGGGAGGCTATTGCGGGAGAGTGGATTTGAGGATATATTCATACAACCTGCGGCGGGAGATTCGGGCGGGGCCATAGGGGCTGCCCTTTACGTGTATCATTCCCTCCTGTGTAAAAAGAGGCAGTATGTCATGGAACATGCCTATCTCGGCCCAGAATTCGGTCAGGAAGATATAGAGGCGTTCCTGAAAGATAACCGTATACAGTTTCAAAGGTTAGAGGAAGAAAAACTCTTGGAGACAGCGGCAGAATCCCTTGCCCAGGGAAAGGTGATAGGGTGGTTCCAGGGAAAAACGGAATGGGGACCCAGGGCCCTTGGAGACAGGAGCATCCTGGCAGACCCAAGAAAAGAAGAGATGAAAAATATCGTCAACAGCAAAATAAAGTTCCGCGAACTCTTCAGGCCCTTCGCCCCCTCTGTGCTGGTAGAAAAGACAGAAGACTTCTTTGAACTCCCCCAGGCAGAAAGACACCTCCCTGCAAGGTTCATGCTCTACGTAACCCCTGTTAAGGAGGAAAAAAGAGGTCAGGTGCCCGCCATCACCCATGTAGACGGCAGCGCAAGGCCACAAACAGTCTTCAAGGGGCAAAATCCCCTTTACTACGGTCTTATTGAGAGATTTGCCAATCTGACGGGGGTGCCACTGCTCCTGAATACCTCCTTTAATCTGAAAGGGGAGCCGATAGTCTGCACTCCCCAGGATGCCTTTAACACCTTTACTAGAAGTGGACTGGACCTCCTGGTCCTGGGCAACTACGTGATAAAAAAGTAGGAGGGCAAGATGGAAAAAATCCTGGATATATTGAAGATGCTCCTCTCCCGTCTATGGGTCATTCCCGAGTTGGTCCAATTCTTTATGGCCAGGAAGAAGTTCTGGCTCATTCCTTTCGTGATAGTGATTATCCTTTTTGGATTACTTATGGCCTTTATTGAACTAACGGGAGTTGCGCCATTTATATATCCCCTCTTTTGATGCCGTGGGTGTAAGGCTTCCTCTGACCTTCGGATCCGCCTAGGCGGACATAAATTCCTTTGCCTAGAAGTCGTCCTAAGATATTTTTTGTATTGTACATAGAGAGGCTGTTGCCGAACTTCAAAAAGCTTCCTCAGCGCTCCCTCCCCCTTGAGGGGGGAGGGAAGGGAGGGAGTGAACATAAAACATAATGGTATTCGCCAACAAACAATAGTAAAAGGGCTTGTGTGAATTAATGGCACCCTCCCCCTACCCCCTCCCCTCAAGGGAAGGGGAAAATTCGGTGGTACTCACGGGCTTTCTCTAGTTTTTGACACGCTAAAACCACTTCGGCAACAGCCTCTAAACATAGGTTACAAAATACAAGGGGGAAGTTCCCCCTTATCACCCCCTCAAGACATAGCACGGGCGACGGAGCGCCTGGGCTATAGGGTTGGGGCTCTGTCCCCAACCCTCGCACGGCAAACGTGCCAGACCCGCCTGAGGCGGGGCACGCTACAAAACCAGGAGGTGGTAAGGGGGCAAAGCCCCCTTACATTCGTAAGAAAGATTAAAATTAAAAAGTGTTCCCCATGTCCATATCATCTACAGGTTCAGAGGGCTTCTTGCCTTGACAATCTTTCTATGGGCTGGTAAAATCGCCAAAACTTTGAGAAGGGGATGCCCATAGACCTCCAGGGATTATTTATACTTTTGCCTGCGATAGTTATCGCCATAACCGTACATGAGTTCAGTCATGCCTGGATGGCTGACCGTTTAGGAGACCCCACTGCTAGGCTTGAGGGGCGTTTGACCCTTAATCCGATGGCCCACCTGGACCCCATCGGCACCCTCTGTCTCTTCCTGGCCCACTTCGGCTGGGGAAGGCCCGTCCCGGTAAACCCTTCTAACTTCAAGCACCCCCTCAGGGACGATATGTTTGTCTCTTTCTGTGGTCCCCTATCAAACTTCCTAACGGCCTTTCTCATGGCCCTCGTCCTCAAGTCTTCCCTAAAATTCCACATCCTGACCCCTCAGAGTTACTTTTTCGATGTGCTGAGGCTGGGGCTGATTATCAACCTCTCTCTATGCTTTTTTAACCTTATACCCCTATACCCCCTTGACGGGTCTCACATCCTCAAGGGTCTGCTCCCCAGGGGCATGCTGCCAGGATACGAAAACCTCAGTAGCTATAGTCCTTTTATACTCCTAGGCCTGGTGGCCATGGGATCCGTCTTCCAGGTCTCTGTGCTGGGGATTATCCTTGGACCACCTGTGCGTTTCTTCAGCCGTCTTTTCGTCAGCGTCTTATGAGCCAGACTACGGAATACAAGGTAGAACTAGAGGTCTATAACGGCCCGCTAGACCTGCTACTTTACCTCATCAAAAGGGAAGAAGTAGACATATATGATATCCCTATAGCACGAATCACCGAACACTACCTGGCCTATCTCGAAACGCTGGAGAGATTGGACCCCGCCCTGGTGGGTGATTTTCTGGTAATGGCCGCAACCCTGATGCATATAAAAAGCCAGATGCTCCTGCCCACGACCCCTTCTGAAGAAGAGGAAGAAGACCCCAAGTGGGAACTGGTCAAACAGCTACTTGAATACAAGAAATTCAAGGAGGCAGCCTCCGAACTGGAAGCCTTGAGGCAGGAAAGGGAGAAAAAGTTTGTCAGAACTGTCAAACCCTTAATGGAGCCAACGAACCAGGAGGACGAAAATCTATCTCTGGAGGAGGCTAACCCCTGGGAACTCCTGAGCATTTATACCCGCCTCCTCAAGGAGACCCTTGCCGACGTACCCACCGTCATCACCCTGGAAGGTACGCCGGTAGAAGAGTACATGAGCCATATCACTGAAAAGCTCAGATACCAGAGGGCCTTCAGATTTTTGGAACTCATCCCGCTCCCCAGAGAAAGAATCGAGATAATAGGGGCCTTACTTGCCCTGCTGGAACTGGTACGATTGCTAAAGGCAAAGGTAACACAAGAATCTAACTCCTCGGATATAGAGATAACCAGAGGGATGCAGTTCACTTCCCAGGAATAAATATTAATGATAAATAAAGAACTACTAGAAATACTTGCCTGCCCCTTATGCAAGACGGGGGTGATACTGGAAGGGGAAAAGATAGTCTGCACTAAATGTGGCAGGCGGTATCCCATCAAAGATGATATCCCCATAATGTTAGTGGAAGAGGCCGAGGTCCCTGAGAAAAAGTAAGAGATAACAAACTGCCACTTCTCACTTACAATCGGCTGTTCCTCCCCCTTCTTCCTCCTGCCCCTACCCTGGCTCAAGGCGGAAAGGTAGTGTCAAGAAAATTGTGTAAAATTAAAAAGTTTAAAAGGGTGTGCCTTCCACTTTTTATTT
>FWPU01006057.1_pt1 | contig 24964 bp, 22 predicted proteins | sample 2228361 | NCBI WGS metagenome assembly FWPU01 (sample SAMEA103939777, study PRJEB20133) | metagenome | reverse complement strand
ACGAGCATGTCGGGGACGGCGTTAGAACCGGCCGAACTGTTAGCAAGCGCCAACGCGAAGAGGGAGGCAAACAGAAGACCCGGGGTGCCCCACAGCACGCAGCGCGGTAGCCAGGGTCTGCCGTTGGAGCGGGTACCGAAGACTCGGCGAATCTTGACGGAGACGGCCATGGCAGCACCCCGTGCCTTCTAACCTCCCATGTTCGTTCGGCATCGTACAAGACCGCCCACAGACGCCGTCAACCCCCGATATCGTTCCGCCGTCAACCCCCGATATCGTTCGTCACATCGCGCGCCCCGCCGTGCGGGCCAGACCCGCGGGGTCGACGACGACGATCGCCTCCCGCTCGAGCCGGACGAGGCCCTCGGCAGCGAACACCCCGAGGAACCGGTTCACCGTCTGCCGGGTCGCCCCGACCATCGCCGCCAACTCGCCCTGGGTGATCCGCCCATCGAGGCGGATGCTCCCGTCGGGCTGACGGACCCCGATCTCGTCACCGAGCCGGAGGAGGCGTGCCGCCAGGCGCCCCGGGATGTCGAGGAAGTGGAGGTCGGCGACCTGCTCGGTCAAGCGCCGGATTTCCGCGGCCAGGGTCCGAAAGAGGGCGGCCCGGATGGCAGGGACACCGTCGAGGAGCTCCTCGAAGCGGGCCCGCGACAGGACGAGGACCTCGGTCGGCGCCATCGCCACCGCGCTCGCCGAGCGCGGCGCCCCGTCGAGGAGGGCGAGTTCGCCGAAGACGTCGCCCGGTCGGAGCGTCGCCAGGATCGCCTCTCCGCCTTCCTCCGTCGGGAGGCTGATCTTGACGGCGCCCGAGACGATGAGGAAGAGAGCGTCGCCAGGGTCACCGAGGTGGAAGATGACCTCCCCGTGGCGGAAGCGACGGCGGCGAAACTCGCCGACGAGACGCTCGAGGGTCGACGGCTCGAGCCCGGCGAAGAGCCGGGTCCGGGCGAGCGCGTCGGCCACCTCGATCGGTGACGCACTCGCTCGCAGCCTCCCTGGCCCGACCCGTGGCGACCGGCGCGCGGCGTTGCCCGGGCCCACGCCCTCACGCCGAGGCACCGCCGAGGCCCCCATGGTCGGCGCCCTGCCCCCGACGCAGGGCCAGGACGGCGAGCTGCCGGAACCGCTCCGCCGAGGCCGGGTCCGAGGCCAGCTCGGCAGCCATCCGGAAGAAGCCGGCCGCCTCGACGACGGCGCCCGCCGCGATCGCCTCGTCGGCGGCCCGGGCCAAAAGGGGGATCGCGCGGGGATCCCGGGCGACGGCCCGATGGACGGCGAGCTGACTCACCGGGGGCGGCGGCACGGTGGCCTCGAGGAGATCGGCAAGGCGAGCGTGGAGGACCGCCCGGCGCGCGGCGAGCATCCGGGCCCGCGTCGCCTCGTGGATGAGGGGATGGGCGAAGCACCACCGGCCCGCCGTCGAGGTCGGGCTCACGAAGCCCGCCCGGCCGAGCCGGAGGAGTTCCTCCTCACCAAGGGGACGATCGAGGAGCCGCTCGACGGTCTCGAGGTCGAAGCTCATTCCGACGACCGAGGCGACCTCGAGGAGGGTCCGCTCGTCCGGGCCGAGAGTGTCGAGGCGGGCGCCGAGCATGGCTCGGAGGGTGAGGGGCGACCCAGAGACGAGCCGAAGGGGATCGACGACGAGTCGCCCGTCCTCGACCCGGGCCGCGCCCTCCTCCAGGAGCGAGCGGACCGTCTCGAGGATGAAGAGGGGGTTCCCCTCGGTCCGCTCGCGAAGCCGCGCTGCGTCGGCCGTCGCCAGGTCGACCCCGACGACGGCCTCGACGAGACGCTCGGTCTCAGAGACGTCGAGGCCGCCGAGTTCGAGGACCTCGACGTGGGGCAGGGCCGCCCACGAGGGGAGGCGACCTGGCCGGATCGTGGCGAGGACGAGGAACGGGAGATCCCGGCAACCGGCGATGAGGTGCTCGGTGATCGGCCGGCTCGCCGGATCCTCCCAGTGGAGGTCGTCGAGGACGACGACCCGCCGACCACCCACCTCCGCCAGCCGTCGAACGAACCGCTCCCCCACCTCCAGGAGGGCCGCCGCGACGGCGGCCGGATCGGCCGGGGCGAGGGCGAGCTCCGCCTCCCAGCCCTCGATCCCCGCCTCCCGAGCAAGGACCGCCACGGCGCCAGCGTACCGCCGCAGCGTCGCCGGCTCGAGGTCGTCGTCGAGGACGAGCTGCCGGGCTAGGCTGCCAGCATCCTGCCCGAACTCGGCAGCGATCCGATCGACGAACTCGCGGGCTGAGGCGTACGGCTCGTTGGCCCGATAGGAGAGGTGCTCCGTCCAGGTCCAGCGGAACCCAGCCGCTCGAGCATCGGCTTCGAGGTCGGCGAGGAGCCTCGACTTCCCGATCCCCGCCTCGCCGACGACGAGGACGGCCCGGCCACACCCGGTCCGCTCGACGACCTCCAGGGCCCGCCGGAGGCATTCCCGCTCCCGCCAGCGCCCGATCAGGCTCGGGCCCGAGGCGATGGCGAAGGACGAGCGGAGGCCGACGAGCCGCACGAGGCCGAGGGCTGGACGCCCGGGGACGACGACGGCCCGGTCCGTCGGCTCGACCTCGAGCCGATGCCGGGCCGCCAGGACCGTCTCGGGATCGAGGAGGATCTCCCCGGGTCGGGCCAGCTCGGCGATCCGGGAGGCGAGGGCGGCCGCGAGGCCGGTCACCGTCCAGTCCGTCCGTCCGCCAAGGGCCCGCTGCCCGGCCACGACCTCTCCGGTGGCGAGACCAAGGCGGAGCTCGAGGCGAACCACGTCGCTCGCGGGTTCCGCGAGCTCGCCCGGAAGGCCGACTCCCTCCCCCGCCTCGGTCGAGGTCTCCCAGGGACCTGCCGACGATCCTCCTCGATGAGCCCCCTCGAGCACCCCGTCGGTCTGCCCGCCGCGGACGACGTCGCGGATCGCTCGGGCACAGACGACGGCCCGGAGGGCGTCGTCGTCGTGGGCGACGGGCATCCCGAAGACGGCGAAGACGGCGTCGCCGATGAACTTCTCGACGGAGCCCCCGTACCGCTCGACGCAGGCGGCGAGGCGGGCGAAGAGGTCGTCCATCCGCCGCCGGACCTCTTCGGGGTCGCGGGCGGCGATGAGCCGCGAATAGCCGACGAGGTCGGCGACGAGGATCGTCACGACTCGTCGGTCGAGCCCGCTCCCGGCGCTCTCGGACCCCGGCCTCGGGTCCGGTCGGGGCGGGCGACCGAACTCGTCGACGACCGACCCGTCGCCGGGGCCCCGGTCGACCGCGAGGGCAGTTCCGCACCGATGGCAGAAGCGGGCCGTCGGCAGGGTCGTCGTCGTACAGACCGGGCAGGTCATCTCGAAACCTCCGCTGGACGTGCCCGGTCGATCCTACGCCATCTCACCGTGGCCGGCCAAACCATCCTCCCCTCGATGGCCCGATCCACCGCCACTGGACGGACGGTTGGACGCCCACCCCCCGCCCGCCCGGGGTCCTCGGCCCGCAAGCGGCCGCCTCCCTGCCACGGACGGGAGGCGCCGACCGGACGCCGACGAACCGCCGCCCGACCGAACGGGCCGACTACGAGACGGTGAGGATCGGCTGCGCCGCCGCCTCGGCCCGGACGCTCATCCGAGCCGCGACGAGCGAGGCGAGCCGGCGGAGGGCCTCCGCCGCCGGCCCGGGCTCCCGCTGGGCGACCGAGGGCACCCCGACGTCGCCCCCCTGACGGACGGTCACATCCATCGGGATCCCCCCGAAGTACTCGATCCCGAGCTCGGCGGCGAAGCGCTCACCACCACCCCGGCCGAAGATCTCCGTCGCCTGCCCGCAGTGGGGACAGACGAAGGCGCTCATGTTCTCGACCACGCCGAGGATCGGGACGTTCATCCGGCGGAGCATCGCCGCCGCCTTCCGGACGTCGGCGAGGGAGACCTCCTGGGGGGTGGTGACGAGGACGACCCCGCCGATGGGCACCGACTGGGCGAGGGTGAGCTGGGCGTCCGAGGTCCCCGGCGGCAGATCGACGACGAGGTAGTCGAGCTCGCCCCATTCGACGTCGCGGAGGAACTGCTGGATCGCTCCGCCGACGAGGGGTCCGCGCCAGACGATCGGCTGGCCCTCGGGAACGAAGAACTGAATCGAGATGACCTTGACCCCGTAGCGCTCGAGGGGAACGATCTTGTTGTTCGGGCTCGCCGTTGGCTGACCGTCGACGCCGAGCATGAGGGGGATGTTCGGTCCGGTGATGTCGGCGTCGAGGAGGCCGACCGAAGCCCCCGCCTGGGCGAGGGCGACGGCGAGGTTGACGCTGACCGTGCTCTTGCCGACGCCGCCCTTGCCAGAGGCAACGGCGATGATGTTCTTCACGCCGGGGACGAGCTGGGCCTGCTGGCTCGGTGCCGTCCGGCGGACCATCGCCCCCCACGTCACGCGGACCTCGCTCGCGCCGAGGGCCTCGAGGGCCCGGCGGACCCCGACCTCGATCTCGTCCTTCAGGGGACAGGCCGGGGTCGTCAACTCGAGGGTGAGGGCGACCCGGGAGTCGTCGACGACGACCTCCTTCACCATGTTCAGGCTGACGATGTCGCGGCCGAGCTCGGGGTCGTGGACGTGCCGCAGGGCGTCCCGGATCGCGCCCTCGCTGAGTGTCGTCATCGGCTGGGTCCTTCACTGCGGGGCTGGTTTCGACGGCGGACGCGTCGAATTCTACGTCCCCTCGGTCGAAGACGCCGCCGAGGGGGCCCCTCCGCTGCTGGCCCCGCCCGTCGCGCTGGAGCCGCCGCCGCGGACCGCGTTCCAGGCCTCGAGTCACGGCTTGACAGGCCCGGTCCCCCCTTCCTATCCTTCGGCCTCCAGCTACAGGAACACTCCAGTTCTGGTGAACACGGCGCCGAGGGCGGCCCGTTCGCCGGGGCAGGGACGAGCCGGGTTTCGGAGGAGCACCTCACCAGGATGGCCCCGATCGACGTTCGACTCAGCGGCGTAACGAAGCGCTTCGGCGACGTCGTCGCCGTCGACCACGTCGACCTCGAGATCGAGTCGGGGGAGTTCTTCTCCCTCCTCGGGCCCTCGGGCTGCGGGAAGACGACGACCCTCCGGATGATCGGCGGCTTCGAGCAGCCGACGGAGGGCCGGATCGAACTCCAAGGCGAGGACGTCACCTTCCTGCCGCCCTACCGGCGGAACGTCAACACCGTCTTCCAGAACTACGCCCTCTTCCCCCACCTGAACGTCTACGACAACATCGCCTTCGGTCTCCGCCGTCGGCGCGTCCCGGAACGAGAGATCCGGGCGCGGGTCGCCGAGATGCTCCGGCTCGTCGAGCTGACGGGCTTCGAGAAGCGCCGTCCAGGCCAGATCAGCGGTGGCCAGGCCCAGCGGGTCGCCCTCGCCCGGGCCCTCGTCAACCGACCGGCCGTCCTCCTCCTCGACGAGCCCCTCGGTGCCCTCGACCTGAAGCTCCGCAAGCAGATGCAAGTCGAGCTGAAGCGGATCCAGCAGGAGGTCGGGATCACCTTCATCTACGTGACCCACGATCAGGAGGAGGCGATGACGATGTCCGACCGGATCGCGGTCATGAACCACGGCCGCTACGAGCAGCTCGGCGACCCCGAGAGCCTCTACGAGCGGCCAGCGACCCGGTTCGTGGCCGGCTTCCTCGGGATCAGCAACCTCCTGCCGGCGAGCCTCGACGGCACCGCTGGCGACTACGCCGTCGCTCGCCTCCGGGACGACACAGCGGTCCGGATCCCTCGCGCCATGACCGCCGGCCTGACGAGGATCGAGGTCGGGGTCCGACCGGAGAAGATCCGCCTCCGCGAGCCGAGCGAGCCGGTCCCTGACGGGCACAACGTCCTCAGCGGCATCGTCCGTGACGCGTCGTACGTCGGGGTCTCGACGAGCTACATCGTCGAGGTCCGCGGCGGTGCTCGACTCACCGTCTACGAGCAGAACGTCGAGCGGGCCACCCGCTCGGAACTCTGGCGACCAGGCGAGGAGGTGCGCCTGAGCTGGTCGCCTGACCACACCTTCGTCGTCCCGGCCGAGGAGGAGGCCGTCCACGGCCGAGACGACGAGCCCCTGGCCGCGGCATCGTGATCGGCCAGAGCGAGCCGCCGAGCCGACCGGCCACCCGCCCCCACGAGCAGGAGGAGGTTGTCATGCAGGACGTGTCCATCAGCCGCCGGCGGTTCCTGGCCGGGACCGGCCTGGCGGGTTTCGGGGCCTTCCTCGCCGCCTGCGGCAGCCCGGGGGTCGCGAGCCCGAGCCCCTCGCCAGCCGCGAGCCCCTCGCCGGAAGGGTCGCCCTCGCCCGAGCCGACCCCCGCCCCATCGCTCTCGAGCGTCCTGAACTTCGCCAACTGGCCCCTCTACATCGACACCGACGAGAACGACCCGACGAAGCACAAGACCCTTGAGGACTTCAAGGCCGAGTACGGGGTGACCGTGAACTACGCCGAGGTCGTGAACGACAACAACGAGTTCTTCGGCACGATCCGGGCACCCCTCGAGGCCGGCCAGGACACTGGCTGGGACCTCATCGTCCTGACCCAATGGATGGCGGCCCGCCTCGTCCGCCTCGGCTGGCTCGAGAAGCTCGACCACTCCCACATGACGAACTTCCCGGCCAACCTCGACGACGCCTACCGAGGCGCCGACTTCGACCCGAACAACGACTACCACGCCGTCTGGCAGGCGGGGATGACCGGCCTCGGCTACGACAGTGCCGTCACCGGTGAGCTGACGAGCGTGAACGCCCTCTGGGACGAGAAGTGGAAGGGCCGGGTCACCTATCTCTCCGAGATGCGGGACGCCGTCACCTTCGCCCTCGCTCGCCTTGGCTACAAGAACTCGACGGTGACCCGGGAACAGTTCGACGAGGCGATCGCAGAGTTGAAGAAGGCCGTCGACGCGGGGATCGTCCGGGCCTTCACCGGGAACGAGTACGCCGAGGACCTCGTCTCGGGCAACGTCGTCCTCGCCATGGCCTGGTCCGGCGACATCATCCAAAAGCAGCTCGAGCGGGAGAGCCTCCGCTTCTCGATCCCCGACGAGGGTGGGAACCTCTGGTACGACTGCATGCTCATCCCGAAGGGGGCGAAGAACAAGTACACGGCCGAGGTCTTCATCGACTTCGTCTACCGCCCCGCCATCGCCGCCCAGATCGAGGCCTGGGTGAACTACATCTGCCCCGTCAAGGGCGCCCAGGAGGCGATCAAGGCGATCGACGAGGAGCTCGCCACGAACGAGCTCATCTTCCCGACCGAGGCGACCTACGCGAAGGTGAGCGCCTTCAAGTCCCTGACCGAGGAGGAGGAGCGCTACTTCGACGACCAGTTCTCGACCCTCATCGGCGCCTGAGCTCGAAGGGTCGGGGGCGAGCGCGAACATCGACGGCATGGGCACCTTTCTGACCCGGCACCGAAGCCTGGTGCCCTATCTCCTCCTGGCGCCGGGTCTCCTCTGGCTGGCGGTCTTCTACATCTACCCCGCCCTCCAGATGTTCATGAGCTCCTTCTGGTCGGGGACCCTCGAGACGGGCTTCCGCTTCTCCCTCGAGAACTGGCGGACGTACCCGACCGCCCTCGGGCGCTACGGCGAACAGTTCGGGCGTTCCGTCGTCTACGCCGGGGCGGCGACGATCCTCACCTTCCTCATCGCCTATCCCCTCGCCTACACCATCGCCTTCCGCGGCGGCCGGGCGAAGAACCTCCTCCTCTTCCTCGTCGTCGCCCCCTTCTTTACGAGCTTCCTCCTTCGAACCTTCGCCTGGAAGATCATCCTCGGCGATGACGGCATCGTCCTCGGGCCCCTGAAGGACCTCGGGCTCGTCGAGCCCAGCTTCCGGCTCCTCGCCACCCCGATCGCCGTCGTCTCGGGGATCACGTACAACTTCTTGCCCTTCATGACCCTGCCGATCTACGTCTCCCTCGAGAAGATCGACCGGCGCCTCGTCGAGGCCGCCCAGGACCTCTACGCCGGGCCCTGGCGACCGGGCGGGACGATCGTCGGGGCCGTCGTCGGCGGCGGTCTCTTCGGACTCCTGGGTGCGATCTTCGGCTTCGACGTCCTCCTCACCGCCGCCCTCGGGACGGCTGCCGGGGCGATCGTCGGGACCGGCTTTCTGTCCGAGTCCTTCGTGCGGGTCGTCTTCCCCCTCTCCCTGCCCGGCGTCTTCGCCGGGACCCTCCTCGTCATGATCCCGGCCATCGGCGACTACGTGAACGCGGCCCTCCTCGGGAACCCGAGCACGACGATGATCGGGAACGTCATCCAGACCCGCTTCCTCGTCAACGCGGACTACCCGACGGCCTCGGCCCTCAGCTTCGTCCTCATGGCCGCCATCCTCGTCGTCGTCACCGTCTACGCTCGGCTCCTCGGGACCGAGAACGCGAGCGTCACCCGGGGGCTCTGAGGTCGATGGCCCACGACGCCCTCGCCACTTCGATCGCCGGCCCGAGGCTCAGCTGGCTCGACCGCTTCGCCCGGTTCTTCGATCGCTACCTCCTCCTCATCTATACGGGCTTTGCGGTCCTCTACCTCATGCTCCCGATCTTCGTCATCGCCCTCTTCAGCGTGAACGACCCGATCGGGCGGAGCAACGTCGCCTGGCGGGCCTTTACCCTGAAGTACTGGCTCGACCCTTTCGGGGTCCCTGGCCTCTTCGACGCCGTCCTGACGAGCCTGAAGATCGCCTTCGCCTCGACGATCGTCGCGACGGCCCTCGGGACCCTCATCGCCCTCGCCCTCGTCCGCTACCAGTTCCGGGGCTCCGAGGCGACGAATCTCCTCATCTTCTTGCCGATGGCGACCCCCGAAATCGTCATGGGCGCCTCCCTCCTGACGATGTTCGTCGCCATCGGCCGGCCACCCTTCTTCCCCCTGAACGAACTGACGATCCTCATCGCCCACATCATGTTCAACATCAGCTACGTCGTCGTCACCGTCCGGGCCCGGCTCGTCGGCTTCGACCGCCACCTCGAGGAGGCGGCGATGGACCTCGGGGCGAACGAGTGGTCGACCTTCTGGCGGGTCACCTTCCCCCTCATCCTCCCCGGCATCGTCGCCGCCGCCCTCCTCGCCTTCAGCCTCTCCATCGATGACTTCGTCATCACGAACTTCACGGCTGGCCGGACGGTCACCTTTCCGATGTACATCTGGGGCGCGGCGCGGATCGGGATCCCCGTCCAGGTAAACGTCATCGGGACCCTGATCTTCCTCGTCGCCGTCGGGTTCGTCGGCCTCTCCGTCGTCCTCGGCCGGCGACGGAGCTGAGGGTGGGATCGTGACCCAGGCCGTCGAGCTCGGCGACGATGGGCTCGTCGACGCCCTCGGGGTGGGCGAGGCGGCCCGGCTCGTCGGCGTCTCCCCGTCGACCCTCCGGCTCTGGGAGCGTCAGGGTCTCGTCCACCCGTCTCGCTCGCCGGGAGGAGCCCGCCGCTACGACCGTCGAGCGGTCGAGCTCCTCCGGCAGATCGTCCGGCTCCGCCGCCAGGAGGGCTGGAACGCCGCCGCCATCCGCGGCCTCCTCGGCGCCGAGGGCGGTGACGGAGACGCCGGTCCGGTCGGCCGCCGTGGCCCCCGGCGGGCCGTGGCCGCCAGGCGCCAGGCCGGGCGCCGGAGCGATCTGGAGCGGGGCACGGCTCGGCCGAGCTCGGAGGCCGAGGACGAGCCGCGGGAGGTCGCCCAGCCGGCGCCGAGTCGCCCCGGGCCGAGCCTCGGTGCCCGGTTGCGGGCCCTCCGGACCCGCCGCCAGCTCACCCTCCGCGAGGTCGCGGCTCGGTCGGGCCTCTCGGTCTCCTTCTTGTCGGCCGTCGAGCGGGGCCTGTCGGGGATCTCCGTCGCCGCCCTCCGACGGACCCTCGCCGCCTGCGATGCGACCCTCGCCGAGCTCCAGGCCGACCCGACGGCCCAGGCGCCGGTCGGCGACCGGACCCGTCTCGTCCGCCGCGGCGAGCGGCGGGTCATCGAGACCGAGGGCGGGGTCAGGATCGAGGACCTCGCCGTCGAGGCGACCCTCCTCGAGCCCCAGCTCTTCGTCCTCGCCCCCGGGGCCACCTCGGACGGGACTTACCACCACCCGGGCGAGGAGTTCATGTTCGTCCTCGCCGGCCGCGTCGGGGTCTGGCTCGCCGAGGCCGAGTACTACGAGCTCGGCCCGGGCGACGCCCTCACCTACCCCTCGACCCTCCCCCACCGCTTCGCCTGTCTCGGACCCGACGAGGCCCGCCTCATCTGGGTGAACACCCCGCCGTCGTTCTAGTCGTCCGCCGGCCGGAGCCTGCTGCTTGGCCCACCGGCCCCGAAGGAACCAGGAGATGATCGAGCCGAAACCCGCCCTCGACCAGCCATCGGCCGCCCAGGCGCCCCTCGCCCCGAGCGCCCAAGACGAGGGTCGCGCTCCTCTTCCCGACCGGTCCGTCGTCCCAGCCGTCTGGGCCCGGATCACCGACCTCGTCGTGGAGCGGGGCGAGGGAAGCTGGCTCGTCAGCGTCGACGGGGAGCGCTACCTCGACTACTCGTCTGGGATCGGGGTGACGAACACCGGCCATGCCCACCCGCGGGTCGCCGCGGCCATCGCCGACCAGGCAGCGAAGCTCATCCACGGCCAGCAGAACATCGTCTTCCACGAGCCGGGCCTCCGGCTCCACGCCCGCCTCGCCGGGCTCCTGGCGGGGGGCCCCTGGGGCGTCTTCCTTTCGAACAGCGGCGCCGAGGCTGTCGAGGCGGGGGTGAAGCTCGCCCGGGTCGCCACGGGGCGCCCCGCGATCGTCGCCTTCCGCTACGGCTTCCACGGCCGAACCGCCCAGGCGATGGCCCTCACCGCCGCGAAGGACGTCTACCGGGCGGCCTACGAGCCGCTCCCGGGCTCCGTCTACCACGCCGACTTCCCCTACTGCTACCGAGCCCCCGGCGGACCCCACCCGATCGAGCGCTGCACCTGCGACTGGGAGGCCCGGCTCGACCTCCTCTTCCACCAGCTCGTCGATCCGGGACGGGTAGCAGCGGTCATCGTCGAGCCCGTCATCGGTGAGGGCGGCTACATCGTCCCGCCGCCGGAGTTCCTGCCCCGGCTTCGGGCGATCACCCGCCGCCACGGGATCCTCCTCGTCGTCGACGAGATCCAGACCGGCTTCGGCCGGACAGGTCGCCTCTTCGCCGTCGAGCACAGCGGGGTCGAGCCGGACATCCTCGTCATGGCGAAGGGGATCGCCTCGGGCCTCCCGCTCTCGGGGATCATCGCCCGCCGGGACCTCCTCGACCGCTGGGCGCCCGGGAGCCACGGCGGGACCTACGGCGGGAACGTCGTCGCCTGCGCGGCGGCCCTGGCAACCCTCGACGTCATCGAGGAGGAGGGGCTCGTCGCGAACGCGGCGGCCCGCGGGGCGCAGCTCCTCGCCGGCCTCCGGCAGGTCGCCGCCGGTCACCCGGGCGTCGGCGACGTCCGTGGCCTCGGGCTCATGGTCGCCTTGGAGTTCGTCCGGCCCGGCGAAGGGGACGGGCGGGTCCCGGATCCCGACCTCGCGAAGCGGGTCCAGGCCGAGGCCCTCGCCCGGCGGCTCATCGTCCTCACCGCCGGCTCCTACGGGAACGTCGTCCGGATCATCCCGCCCCTCGTCACGACAGCCGAAGAGATCGAGCTCGCCGTCGGGATCCTCGCCGAGAGCCTCGCTGCGGCGGGGGCCTGACGAGGGCTCGCGCGGGGCGGAAGGGAGCGATCGCCGCCGGTGCCGAGCTGGCGCCTGCGGCGCCCGGGCTGGCTCCGGGCGGCGGGACCGGGTCCTCGGGACGCGGCCGCCGGGTCCCGGCAGGAGCGGCCGGGCCGACGGACCGAGGATCGCTGGCTCGGCGACCCGCAGCGGGAGCTCGCTCGCCTCGGGGCGGCCCTCGAGCGACTCCCCTTCGACCAGCTCGGCCTCCTCGCCGTCCGACCCGCCGATCCCGCCGCCCACGACGCCGCCCGGCAACGGGCGGTCGAGGCGGCCCGGACCTGGGGTCGGTGGCGTCTCGTCGCCGAGGGGCAGGCCGCCGTCCGGGCCTGGCTCGAGGGGGTCTTCGCCGGGCGGGGCGTCGACCCCACGCCGAGCTGGATCGCCTGGCGGCACGGGACCCTCTCACCGGCCGATCGGCGCTGGCTCGCCGAGACCCTTGGCGACGCCGTTCTGGCGGTGGCGACGCGCGGTCTCGTCGACCCAGCGACGACCGACGAGCTCCTCGGCCCCTGCGCCTCTCTCCTCGACGACGCCGGGCCGTAGGCGGGGTCGGCCGGCGCGGCGGCGAGGGGTCTACGGTTGGAGAGGCGGCAGGGCTCGATCGGGTCCTTCCGAAATGGGCGGAGGGGTCATCGTCACCCCCGACGAGAGGTCCCGGACCGGGCCGGTCCCGACATAGAGCCGCTTGTCGTCGACGACGACGCAGGTCGGATCGATCCAGACCAGAAAGGGATCGAGCCGCAGCTCACCCTCGAACTGGACGATCCACGCCGGTGCATCGGTTGCGAGCTCGGGCTCACGACCGGTGATCGGGACGCGACTCGATGTCGGTCGAGTAACCTGCCCTTCCACTCTTTCCAGCCCAACCCGCCGTGGGCCGTCACGGGACAGCGCTACTGTACCGCTCGACGCCGGGGCCTCCGTCAAGTCTGTCGTTCGCATCTTCGTAAACCAGCAGCCGAACCTGATGCCGCGCGGTCGAGAGCCCTCCGGGCGACGCCACTGACCCGGCACAGTCCTCATGATCGGCTGCCTCAAACGCACTCAGTCGAGGCGGAAACCCGGCAACGCTGTCAGCCGGCGGCGAGGCGGCGAAGGAGCTCCTCGTGGAGGAGTCCGTTCGTGGCGAGGGCGCTCCGGCCGTGGATCGTCCGGCGGCCGGCGAGGTCCGTCAGCCGCCCCCCGGCCTCCTCGACGAGGACCGTCGGGGCGGCGAGGTCCCAGGCCGAGAGGTCGGCCTCGATCATCGCCTCGGCGGCGCCCTCGGCGACGAGGGCATAGCCCCAGAAGTCGCCGAAGCCACGGTCCCGCCAGACATGACCGAGGAGGGACCGGAAGCCCGGTGCCTTGCCGCTCGCCTCGATGTCCGTCGCCGAGCCGTAGAGGAGCTGGGCCGCCTCGAGCCGGTCGACGGCCGAGACGGCAATCCGCCGGGGCCGGCCCGGCTCGGGACCGAAGCGGTGGCTCGCCCAGGCCCCGAGCCCCCGCGCCGCGTACCAGCGACTCCCGAGGGCCGGGGCCGAGAGGACGCCGAGTTGGAGCTCGCCGTCGTGCTCGAGGGCGATGAGGATGCCGAAGAGCGGGATCCCGCGGATGAAGTTGTGGGTCCCGTCGATCGGATCGAGGTACCAACGGGCCGCCGACTCGGCGCCGTCGTCGCCCTCCTCCTCGCCGAGGACGCCGTGCCCGGGGAAGGCGTCGGCGATCCGCTCGCGAACGAGTCGCTCGATCGCCGTGTCCGCTTCGGTCACGAAGCTCCGATCGGGCTTCTCGGCGACCTCGACGGCCTCCCGAAAGAACCTGAGGGCGACCTCGTCGGCCGCGTCGGCGCAGCCGAGGGCGAAGGCGAGCCAGGCGGAAAGCTCCGCCTCACTCCCGCGTCGGAGGCTCGCACTCCACTCGGGACCGAAGGACGCCGGAGCCGAGGATCCGGCGCTCATCGGGGCTCGCAGGCGGGCTGGCCGTCGACCGTCGCCGACCCCGCGTCGAAGGCGCCGAACCGTCGAGGCTCGAGCACCGGCCGCCCGCCCGCGGCGGCGCTCACTCGGGCGGGCACGAGGCCGCGGCTCACCGGGCGGCGACGGCGGCGCGGAGGACCTCCGGGAGCGGGCGGTGGAGCTCGACGGGCGTCACGTACCGCTCGACCATCGCCCGCGAGCCGACGACCCCGAGCTGGTCGTAGAGGAAGCCGATCTTCTCGGCCTGGACGGCGAGGATCTCCTCCTTCGTCGGCAGGTCCCAGAGCTGACGCTTGAAGGGGCCGATCGTCTTCTTCCGGGTCTTGTAGACGAACTGGGCGTCGGTCTCGCCCTCCTTCCGCTCGTCGGCGGCGTTCGCGAAGCACCAGGCCTCCATCGCCTCGCGGAGGTCGGCCGGGAAGGCAGGGTGGTCGAAGAGGGTGTTCTGGAAGCCCGTGGCGAGGTGGATCTCGGCCGTCTCGACCTCCCGGAAGCGGTGGAACATCTCGTCGGGGAGGGTCGAGGCGCCGTGCTGGACGGTGCCGGCGAGCCCGTACTCGCTCCGGCAGACGGCGCCGAGCCGCTCGTGGACCCCAAAGTCGACGGCGACCTTCGCCACCGTTCCGTCGGGGAGGACGACGCCACCGTGGCTCGTCCCCGTCTGGACGCTCACCTTGCTGATCCCGACGGCGCCCGGGGCCCGGGCGGCGAGCTCCCGGCGGAAGCCGTCGAGGTAGGCCCGCAGCTCCTCGACCGTCGAGTTCGCCTTGCCGACCTCGCCGATCTCGCCACCGACGCTGATCGTCACCCCGTCGGCCTCGAGGGAGCGGATGAGGGCCGTCAGCTCGGCGGTGAGGACGTAGTTCGTCCGTTGCTGCTCGTCGACGCTCGGCTTCGAAAGGTCGACGAGGGTCGAGGCGTCGATGTCGATGTTCCGGTAGCCGGCCTCGTAGGCGAGGCGGCAGGCCCGCCGGATCTCCTCGGTCATCGCCTCAGGGTCGGCGGCGTACTTCTTCGCGTTGAACTGGTAGTGGTCGCCCTGGAGGAAGACGGGTCCCTGCCACCCGGCGGCGATCGCCCCGGCGAGGACGCTCGTCGCGTAGTCGATCGGCCGCTGGTAGGTGTAGGTCTGCTCGCTCCGGGCGAGCTCGAAGATGACGGCACCGACGTCGAGTCGCTCGGCTGTCTCGAGGGCGACCCGGGCCATGTCGAAGGTCTGGGCCCGGATGTTGATCGCCGGGACCGTAAAACCGGCAACCTCACCCCGGCCCCGGGCCATGTAGAGCTCGTGGATGCTCGCCGAGCGGGCACTCGTCGCCTGGGCCAGCTCCCAGACGATCCATTGGGCAGCCTCGACCGCGCCCCCATCCTCGGAGAAGGCGGCCGTCCAGGCAAGGTCCCGGATCGGGCCGCCGCGGAGCCTCGTCGCGTCGAGGATCCGGAGCTCGCCGTCCTCGATGCGAAGGACGCCCTCGAGGCGGGTCAGGAGGTCGGAGACGGAAGTGGCGACGTGGGGCATGGGCATCGATCTCCTATCGTTCGGTGTGCCCCCATGGTAGCCTCCCGGCCCGCTCCGGCGACCGGGTCGGATGGCCCTTCGGGGCGGGAGCCTAGGAGACTTTGCGGGTCCGGCGGGCGACGAAGTCGACGAGGACGTACTCGCCAAGGGTCTCCGGCGAGGCGTAGAAGGCCCGACCGCGGTTCAGGCGGGTCATCTCGGCGACGAACTCGGCGAGGGCCCGGCTCCGCTCGAGCATGAAGGTGTTGATCGTGATCCCCTCGCGGGTGCAACGGAGGACCTCGCGGAGGGTCGCCTCGATCGTCCGCCGGGTCGGCGGGTAGTTGAACTCGACCCGGCCGTCCTCGAGGTGGGCCGTCGGCTCGCCGTCGGTGACGACGATGATCGAGCGGTTCACGCCACGCTCCCGGGCCAGGATCCGGCGGGCGAGCTGGAGTCCGTGCTCGAGGTTCGTCCCGTACTCGAAGCCGTGCCACGAGAGCTCCGCGAGGGCGTCCGGCCGGATCTCGCGGGCGTAGTAGGCGAAGCCGACGATCGCCAGCCGGTCCCGGGGGAACTGGGTCCGGATGAGGGTGTCGAGGGCGACGGCGACCTTCTTCGCCGCCAGGAAGCAGCCCCGGAGGAGCATCGAGCGGCTCATGTCGACGAGGAGGACCGTCGCCGAGCGGGTCAGCTCCTCGGTCCGCCAGACCTGGAAGTCGGACGGGGCGAGGCGGACGAGCGGGGACCCCGATCGGTCGCCCCGGCCGGGCACGTTCTCGGGGCGTCGGAGGGCCTCGTCGAGGGTCGCCCGGAGGTCGAGGGCAAAGGGGTCGCCGAACTCGTAGGACTTGCTCCCCTCCCCTGCCTCGCCGCCCCGACCGGCCCTCGGGATCCGGTGGCCGCCGAAGGCGTCCCGGCCGAGCCGGGAGAAGACGTCCTCGAGAACCCGCTGGCCGATCCGACGGGTCCCCCGGGGGGTGAGCTGGAGCCGGTCGCCGACCCGGACGGCGTAGCCCTCGGCCTCGAGGCGAGCGCTCACCTCGCCGAGAGCGTCGAGGACGCGCTCGGCCTCCTCGCCGAGGAGGCGCCGGAGGGCCTCGCGGTCGATGGCAGCCAGGTCGGCCGGTCCCTCGACGCTCTGGAGGTCGTCCCGGAGGGCATCGATCTCGGCGACCCGGTCGATCGCCTCGATGGCCGCCTCGAGGCCGAGGGGCTCGTGGCCGCCGAACCGGAGGCGGGTGCCGAGCCCACCCGGGATGAGCCGGTCGAGGGTTGCTGCGAGGCGGGCAAGGTCCCACCGGAGGCGGTCGTCTCGGAGGAGGGTGTCGACGAGCTCGGCGAGCTCGCGGCGAGCCTCGGCCGAGAGGGAGTTCAGGAGGGTCTGGAAGGCGGCCATCCGGTCGGCGAGCTGATCGACGATGTCGTCGAGGCTCTCGGCGCCCGGGAAGGCGGCCCCGAAGCGGCGGAGGAAGTCGCGGACCCTCTCCTCCGCAGGTCCCGACCCGGCGAGGCGCTCGGCCAGGAGGTCGGTGAGCTCGCGGACCATCGCCCGGGTCGCGGCAAGCTGCTCGGGGGTCGCCGTCCGGAGGACCTCGGCGAGGCTGCCGAGCTGCCCTTCGGCGACTCGAGAGCGAAGGCGATCGACGAGGGCGTCGAACCGCTCCCGGGCCTCGGGGTCGAGGAAGTCGTAGGACTCGAGGTCGGCGATCTGGGCACCGACGCGCTCGGGGAGGTGGGCGAGGCGGTCGCGGCGGGCTTCGAGGCCCGCCCGGAGCCGGTCGGCGAGGTCGCCCGCCCCTGGGGGTGCCGCGTCGAGGCGCTCGAGGCGCTCGCGGATCGCCGCCTGCTCGCGTCCGATGATCTCCCCCAGCTCCGCCCGGACGTCGGCGAGGACGTCGTCGAGGCGATGGCGGTCGAGGAGGTCCCGCCGGGCCTGGGCGAGCCGCTCGAGGAGATCGCCGAGTCCGGGGAGCGGCGCCCGGGTCGGGTCCTGGGGTCGCCAGCCGTGGTGGAGGAGCTCGCGCAGGGCAGTCTCGAGATCACCCTCGGCGAGGAGATCGTCGGTCAGGGCGTCGAGGAGCTCGCCGGCGTCGAGGTCGGGGAGGAGCTGGCGTCCGTCCCAGCGTGCGTACCGGGCGGCCCGGGCGAGCCAGGGCTCGGCGCTGGGTCGTGATCGGCCCAGAGGGTTCGGCCCGCTGCCCGGTCTTCGCCCGCCGCGGTCGCCAGCGCGGTTCGGGCGCTCCGGCTCGCTTGGCCGGCCCGGCTCGCCCGGCGGCGCTGGGGATCGCTCCGACCCAGCCACGCCTCGCCCCTAGCGTCGGTAGACGAGGCCGTCGGCGAGACGGTCCTTGTTCAGGCGACGCTGGAGGTGGAGACCTTCGAGGACGAGCTCGACGGCCGAGGCGATGAGGGCCGCCTCGAGCCCGGCTCGTGCCTCGCTCCCACCCGGGACCTCGTCGAGGGCCCGAGGATCGAGGACGCCGAGGCGCCGGACGGCAGCTTCGAGACCCGGGATCTCCCGCATCCAGCGAACGTACTCGCCGACGGGCCGGCGGTCGCCGGTCTCGACGACGAGGCCGTCCTCGAAGGCCTCGACGACGGGCTCGAGCTCGTCGAGGGAGCAGGTCCGGTTGAAGACGGCGAGGACCGCCCGGGCGACAAGGCGTTCGACGAGGCGCTCCTCGGGGACGTCGTCGCCGAGGGTCTCGAGCTCGAGCTTGCCGACGGTCGCCGGGACGAGGGCGGGAAGGTCGCTGACCCGGGGCGCACCGGCCGCCTCGCCGAGTCGGACGGCCCGCTTCAGGGCGGCGGCCTCGAGGACCTCGAGGTTGGCGACGCTGACCCGGACCGAGACGCCGCTCCGCTGGCTCACCTCGGGGCTCCGGCGGGCGAGGTGGGTGAGCTCGGCGACGACCTCCTCCATGAAGCGCGGGGTGACGACGACCGGGACGTCTGGCTCGGGCGGGAAGCGGACCTTCTCTTGGCGGACGATGGCCAGTTCGTCCTCGATCGTCCGAGGGTAATGGGTCCGGATCTGGGATCCGAGACGGTCCTTGAGCGGGGTGATGATCCGACCCCGCGAGGTGTAGTCCTCGGGGTTCGCCGAGGCGACGACGAAGAGGTCGAGGGGGAGTCGGACGTGGAAGCCGCGGATCTGGACGTCGCGCTCTTCGAGGATGTTCAGGAGGCCGACCTGGATCCGCTCGGCGAGATCGGGCAGCTCGTTGATGGCGAAGATGCCCCGGTTGCAGTGGGGGATGAGGCCGTAGTGGATCGTCAGCTCGTCGGAGAGGTAACGGCCCTCGGCGACCTTGATCGGGTCGACCTCGCCGATGAGGTCGGCGATCGTGATGTCCGGGGTGGCGAGCTTCTCCCCGTAGCGGCGCTCGCGGTGGAGCCAGGCGATCGGGGTCGCCGGTCCGTGCTCGGCGACGATCGCCCGGGCGCCGGGACTGATCGGGTGGGTCGGGTCGTCGTTCAGCTCGCCGCCGGCGACGACGGGGAGCCACTCGTCGAGGAGTCCAACGAGGAGGCGGGCGAGCCGGGTCTTCGCCTGCCCGCGCTCGCCGAGGAAGACGATGTCCTGCCCGGCGAGGATCGCGTTCTCGATGGCCGGAATGACGGTCTCGTCGTAGCCCACGATGCCCGGGAAGATCGGGCCCCCCTCCCCGAGCCGGGCCAGGAGGTTCGCCCGGAGTTCCGCCTTGACCGAACGTGGCCGCCAGCCGGACTCGAGGAGGGCGCCGAGGGTTCGCGGCGCGGGAGGCTGGCTGGGCGGCTCGGGGGATCCCCGGAGCGGCTCCGGGTCCCGGGCCAGCCGCCGCGGCACTTGGCGGCCTTGACGGCCCGTCTGCTCGTTCGGCGATCTCGACGCTTCGGCCATCGACCGACCTCCCCTGTCGCCTCACTCGAGGGCTCGTGGCTGGCCCGATCGGGGGCGGTGGGTCGCCCCTTCCCCGCCGAACCAGCCGCGACTGGCCAGCCTACGGCGCCCGACCAGAACCGTCAACCGAAGCTCCTCTGGGTCGCCGAGGCAGCCATTGACACGCCGGCCCGCCGGCACGTAGACTGACGACCCGCTTGACCCGAGGGTGCCCGACCCGACGGCCCGAAGATCACCAGGAGGTGCTCAGTGGCAGGACTTCTTTGCGACCGCCGCTCCACGCCGGCCCTGCCGGGTGGTGGCGGCAGGAGCGTGCCCAGCTGAGTTCGCCATCGGGCGGCTGAACGCCCGACCGCGATCCTCCTCAGCCGTGGGCACGCGGGGGCCCACGGCTTTTCTGCGCCTCGCGCTCGCGTGCAGGCGATCGAGGTGGCCGGCGGCCCAGTCCAGGACGACCCGGGCCCACGGCCGCCTGCCGTGGCCCGGCGTCACCGACAGCCGAGCTCGCCGTCAGGGGCGAGCCGTCCCCTCCGGAGACGTCGACGATGACCACGATCACCTTGCCCGCACGTCCGGCGCCCAGCCGCACCGATCTCCCGTCGAGCGCGGAGCCCGGCCTCGACATCGTCGGGGCGACGAAGTCCTTCCGCCCGAACCGACGGCGCCCGCCGATCGTTGCCGTCGACGCCGTCGACCTCACCCTCCCTCGTGGGGCGATCGTCGGCATCCTCGGCGCGAACGGCTCAGGCAAGTCGACCCTCGTCCGCCTCGTCGCCGGGCTCCTCACCCTCGACGCTGGTCGGATCAGCGTCTTCGGGCTCGACGTCGAGCGCGACGGGCTCCTCGTCCGCCGCCACCTCAACCGAGTCAGCGTCGACGCCGCCTTCTTCAAGAAGCTCAGCCCCCTCGAGAACCTCCGTTTCGCGGCCCGCCTCTACGGCCTCGACCCTCGAGTCGGCGATCGGCGGGCAACGGCGATCCTCGACCGCCTCGGCATCGAGCGGCGCCGGCTCGACCGACCGATGGAGCAGCTCAGTCGGGGGATGCAGCAGAAGGTCGCCGTCGCCCGGGCCCTCCTGACGAGCCCGACCTTGCTCCTCCTCGACGAGCCAACGACTGGCCTCGATCCACGGAGCAAGCGGGACGTCCAGGACTTCGTCGCCGAGCTCCGGGCGAACCACGATACGACGGTCCTCGTGACGACCCACGACCTCGACGAAGCGGCCCGGCTCTGCGACCGGCTCGCCATCCTCGATCGAGGCCGGATCGTCGCCGAGGGAGCCGCCGACGAGATCGCTCGCTCCACCGCCGAAGCGTTCGGCGGCCCACCGAGTCTCGAGAACGCCTTCCTCGTCCTGACCGGGCGCGGCCTCGACGACGAGCCCGACGGCGCGGACGGCGAAGGACCAGGGGACGAACGGTGACGGCCGTGCTGGCACGACCGGGCCGCCTCGGCCGCCAAGGGGCGAAATCGACGAGAGACCAGGACGAAAGGAGGTGAGACCCGTGCAAGCGAACGCCTTCGACCGGCTCAGGCTAGCCCATGCCGCCCGAGCCACCGACCTCGACGCCGCCCGCCGCCGGCGCCTCGTCCGGACCCGCCGGACGCCGTCGCTTCGGCGTCGGATCGGCCACTCCCTCATCCGGCTCGGTGAGCGCCTTGCCACCGAGCCATCACGGAGCAGGAGCCAATGACCGCACTCCGCCACGACCTCCGAGCCGCCTACGCCTTCGTCGAGCGGAACTTCTACCTCTCACGGCGCTACTGGGGCTGGGAGGTCGCCTTCCTCGTCTACTCCGTCGCCGGTGCCCTGTCGGTCTCCCTCATCGGGGCCGACCAGGGCAACCGGCGCCTCCTCCTCGTCCTCATGATCGGGGCGATCCTCTGGAATTACCTCTCCGTCGTCTTCTCCTGGATCGCCGAGACGATCGCCGTGGAGCGCTGGGAGGGAACCCTCGAGTACACGATGATGGCTCCCGTCCGACGCTGGGCCCACCTCATCGGCTCGTGCCTCTACGCGATCGGCTACGGCCTCATCCACACCGCGGTCGTCCTCGGCGTCCTCGTCGCCTTCTTCGGGCTCGACCTCTCCGGGGCCGACTTCATCGCCGCGGCGGCGATCCTCGCCCTCGGCTCCGTCAGCTTCATCGGGATCGGCATGCTCGCTGCGATCCTCCCTCTCCTCTACGTCGAGCGGGGCGACCAGATGATCTTCGTCCTCCAGTCGTCCCTCCTTCTCGTCTCGGGCGTCTACTATTCGATCGAGGTCCTCCCTCCCTGGATGCAGGCCCTCGCCCGCATCTCGCCGGCGACGTACGTCCTCGATGGGGTCCGGGCGGCCCTGATCGATGGGATGCCGCTCACGAGTCTCGGCCACGACCTCGGCCCCCTCGCCATCATGGGCTGCGTCCTCATCCCCTTCGGGGTCTGGGCCTTCGGCCGCGCCGAAGGGCACGCGAAACGGACCGGCGCCTTGAAGCGGGTCGGCTGAGGAACGGCCCGCCTCTTCCGGAGGAACCGACGATGACGATCCGACGACCCGAGCCCGGAGGCGACGCCCGGCGCGAGCCGTCGATCCCGGGTCTTCGATTCAGGCGCTGGCGAGGGGACGAGGACGCCGCGGCCGTCGCCGTCCTCCAGAACCGCAGCTGGGAGGCCGATGGGGTCGACATCCGGACCTCGCCGGCGCTCGTCCGCCACGAGCTCCGGACCCTCGGCGGCTTCGACCTCGGCGCCGACCTCGTCCTCGCCGAGCTCGCCGGGCGCCTCGTCGGCCTCGCCCGTCACCATCGCGAGGTCGAGAGCGAGGGGACGCCGATCCACTGGCTCAGCGGGTTCGTCGACCCGGAGTACCGACGCCGGGGGATCGGGAGCGCGCTCCTGCGGTGGAACCTCGAGCGTGCCCGCGCCGTCGAGAGCCAGCTGACGGGCCATGGCGGCCCGCGGCCGCGCGCCGGCTCCGGCGAGGTCCAGGACCCCCAGGCAGCCCAGGTCCCCGGACCGTCGGCCCTCGCCAGCACCTGGCTCGCCGAGACCGAAGTCGGCGGGATCGCCCTCGTCCGCGGGGCCGGCTTCGAGCCCGTCCGCTGGTTCTTCGAGATGGTTCGGCCGTTCCTCGACGGCCTCCCGTCGGTCGATCTGCCGGCGGGTCTCGAGCTCAGACCCGCGACGCGGGCGACGGCCCGCCAGATCCTCGAAGCCACCCATGAGGCCTTTCGAGACCACTGGGGCCACACCGAACTGACCGAGGAGGACATCGCCGCCGTCCTCGACGACCCCGAGACCGACCTCGACCTCTGGCAGGTCGCCTGGGACGGCGACGAGGTTGCCGGGGTCGTCATCGTCGTCGTCCGCGAGGCCGAGAACCGCCTGCTCGGTCGGCGCAGGGGCTGGCTCGAGGACGTCGCCGTCCGACGACCCTGGCGGCGCCGCGGCCTGGCGACGGCCCTCATGGTGCGAGCGATGGCCGCGCTCCGGGACCGCGGTCTTGCCGAAGCCGTCCTCGGCGTCGACGCGGACAACCCGAGCGGCGCCCTCGGCTTCTACGAGCGCCTCGGCTTCCGGCGGACCCTGCGCTCAGCCGTCTATCGCCGCCCTCTCGCCGAAGCCCACCCCGACGAGGCGGCGAGCTAGGCGATGAGGCGCCCCTCGCGGCGGACGAGCTCCATCCAGGGTCGCTCCCGACCGATCGTCGTCTCCGGCCCGTGACCGGGCAGGACGCGAACCCGATCCTCGAGCTCGCAGAGACGGGCGATGGAGGCCGCCATCGCCGCCTCCGACCCGCCAGGGAGGTCGGTCCGACCCCAGCCGCCGGCGAAGAGGGTGTCGCCGGAGAAGAGGAGGCCCCGGTCGGGCTCGTAGAGACAGATCGAACCCTCGGTATGACCGGGGGTGTGGAGGACGCGAAGACGAATGGCCCCGAAGCGAACCTCCCCACCCTCGACGAGGTCGACGGCCGGGACACAGGGCGGGATCGGGAAGGGGGCGAAGAGAGGCTGGGGGTCGAGGAGCCGCCCGCGGTCGTCGGGGTGGACGGCGATGTCGGCGCCGGTGTGCTCGGCGACGGCGGCGTTGTCGCCCATGTGATCCCAGTGGCCGTGGGTCGTGACGATGAGGCGGAGGCGCCAGCCGCGGGCGGCGAGCTCGTCGGCGACCCAGCCGAGGCTCGGGATGGCGGTGTCGATGGCGATCGCCTCGCGCCAGCTCGGGTCGGCGAGGAGGTGGACGTTCGTCGCCAGGGGGCCGACGGCGCGGGTCAGATGCTCCATGCCCGACAGTGTGCCCGACTGAAGCCCCTGGGTGTGGGTCGGCCGGCCCCTCGGCTCGGGACTCCGACGGGCCGCCTCTGATCCGATCGGCCCTCTCGAAGCTCGCCGATCCGCCGTACGATGCCAGTGGAGGTGCGAGATCTCATGACGACCGAGGTCCAACTCGAAGCGAAGCTCGTGCCTTGGGACGACCCCGACTTCGTGGCGGCCTTCGAGCGGGCCCGAACCACCCTCGAGTCCGAGGGAGCCTTCCGCGGTAGCTGCCAGGCGGCCGCCCTCCGCGCCCAGACCCTCCTCCGCGAGGCTGGCTACCCGGCGGCGACGGTCGAGTGCGTCCGGACGGTCGAGGACGTCCTGCGGCGAACGGTCCACTGGGTCGTTCGCCGCGAGGGGACGGGAGCACCGCGCCGCTGACGGCCCGCCAGGCGGAACCACGGAGGGATGGCGGGGCGAAGCCGTCCCGCCGGCCGAGGCTTCCGGCACGGGCCCGAGCGGGCGACCTCGCCGCCCTGGAGCGGAACCGGACCCTGATCGGCCGCGTCGAGAGAGCATGGACGTCCATCCTCGCCTCCTCGCCGTCGGCGCCGTCGTCCTCGGTCTCCTCGCCGCCGGGTGCGGCGAGACTGGGAGTCGGACGCCGAGCCCACCGACCCTCGACCTCCCCTTCGAGACCCGGGCCCTCGCCGTCGCCCTCGGCTCGGACCCCCGCTTTCGGGGCTTCGGCCCGTTCGACCCGAACCTCATCGGCCAGGACCGCTGGTACGAAGTCCTGCCCCTCGGCGACGGCGTCCGAGTCCGCCTCCACGTCGGCTGGGGCGACTGCCCGGCCGGCTGCATCAACAAGCACGAGATCGACATCGACCTCGACCGCTCCCTCGCCATCGTCGCGGTGACCGAACGGGGCGACCCGCTCCCGCCTGGGCTCCTCCCTGGCGACGAGCCGACGGCGCCGGCGAGCCTCTTGGTCTCCGCTCTCGCCGGCCCGACTTGTCCCGCTGAGCGGCCTGGCGATCCGGCCTGCGCGCCGCGTCCCGTTGCGGCGACGATCGAGCTCCTCGCCCCCGACGGGAGCGGCGTCGCCGCTGCCCGAACCGCCGCCGACGGGACCGCGACCGTCGAGGTGCCGGCCGGCGTCTACCTCGTCTTCGGGCGGGCCGACGAGGCCTTCATGACCGGCGACCCGGCCCCCGTCGTCGTCTCCCTCGCTGGCGGTCGGCTCGTGAGCGCGAGCCTCCTCTGGGACACGGGGATCCGCTGACCCGGGACCGACGAGGAGCGGCTCAGCCCACCGAGCCGCAGGACCCGGATCATCGGGGTGGGGCGACGGTCTCGGACCGCCGGCGCCGCCGCCCGACGAAGAGCGAGCCTACGACGAGGCCGAGACCGAAGAGGAGGAGGAGCACGGGCGACGACGAGGACGGCCGCTCTTGGGCCGGCTCGGCGGTCGAGGTGGCCGGGCTGGCGGCAGGGACGGGGTAGGAGAGGTGGTAGGTGACCTCGTAGGGGAGCGTCGAGCAGTCGAGCTGGACGAGGAGGAGGTAGTCGGGCAGCCGCTCCTGGCGGACGATGACGTCGTCGAGGAACTGGGCGGGGGCGGCGAAGAGGAGGCGGCCGTCGGCGTCGAGGAGGCGGACGACGAGCCGGTCGCCCCGGTCGGCGATG
>FWPU01005053.1_pt1 | contig 24968 bp, 19 predicted proteins | sample 2228361 | NCBI WGS metagenome assembly FWPU01 (sample SAMEA103939777, study PRJEB20133) | metagenome | reverse complement strand
ATCGTCCAGGTTGGCGTTGATATAGTAGATGCCATTCACGTCGCGGCTGTAAATCAGGTCAACGGTTCCAATAAAGCCGAAAGGTAATTTTTGGTCAACAGCAATATTGGTGCGCCAAATTTGCGGGAATTTAAAATCCGGATCGGTAAGCGCCAGTTCGTAAGCAGCTGCCGGAGCTCCGGATACTGTGGTTGGTTTATAAAAGTTTGGATCAGGATTAAAAGGTCTTGCCGTAGTATTATCCAAACGCTCAAAACCGGTTAGAATACCATTGTTACCAATTTGGTTGGAAATCCATACATACGCCGGACGGCTGGTAAAAATGCCGGAACCTCCGCGCAGTTGAGTGGTGCGGTCGCCTTTTACATCATAATTAAAGCCAATACGGGGAGAAAACAAAGGTCTGGGGTCTGGTAGTTTATCAGTACGATAGGTAACATCATTACCGTTTTCGTCTTTAAAAGTAAAGGTTTCCACTTCCGGGTTGCGGTATCCGGTGTCTCCAAAGAAAGGCACATCAACACGTAAACCCATAGTAAGGTTAAGTTTGTCGTTAACTCTCCATTCGTCCTGGCCGTACACACCAACATAGAAAACCTTTAATGGTTGAATGGGCTTTTCAAGGCCGGGTATGTTTGACCAGCGCACCTGGAATCGCCTTACAGTAGGATTGTTGAACGGATCGTCATCCGTGTCGGCATAAAAATCGTCCAGGCTGTTGTACACGTATACACTTTGCGAGCCGGGGAAGAACACGTTCTCTGATTCATACCGCTCGGCACTCAGACCGAAGGTCAAGGTGTGCTTGCTTTTGTACAGCGTAAAGTTGTCCTGCAGCTGGAATGTTTTGTATCGCAGTTCGTTGTTGGGGGTAAAGGGTTCAAACCCAAAAGTTGTGTAGGTTAGCCCGTCTTCCAGAATATCGACCATTGGGAAAAACGTTCCGCGCGAATCGCGGCTTTCGTCCTGGAACGTATAGCCGATGATTAGGTTGTTGGACATGCTATTGCCTATACGGCTGTTCCATTCGCCGACTATCGAGCGGATATTCTCCAGTATTTTATAGTTGGAGTTCTGGAAGTTTAATGCATCGAGGTTGGTTCTGCGGTTACCCCATCCTAATGATGACGAGTTCGAGATCAGCACATCGGTGTTCGAATCAAGGTGATTGTACCGCAGGCTTATTTTGTTGTTTTCGTTGAGGTTATAATCTATTTTAAACAAATACTTGGTGGCCAGGGTTTCGTGATCATAACCTTGATAGGGTCCGGTTACGTAGCCGAATTCATTGAAGAGAAAATCGCTTAGTTGGTTCAGGTCAGACTTGAGTACGCGTGTAACGTTGCCCCCTATGGGTTGGCTGGCATTGTCGCGTGCTACAAAAGTGGTGCCGGGTTCAACCAGTGCTTCGTTTTCAAATGATGCGAAAAAGAACAACTTATCTTTTACAATCGGTCCACCCAGGCGGGCGCCTATTTGTTTGTAATCAAATTTTCCCTGGCTAAACGATAGTTCTTTGGCTTTTGTACCTACCATGTTATCGTTTCTGAAAAGGTAATACACCGATCCTTCAAAGTTATTGGTTCCGCTCCGGGTTACGGTGTTCACACCGGCTCCGACAAAATTGCCCTGGCGCACATCGTACGGTGCTATGTTAACCTGAATCTGCTCGATGGCATCCAGCGATATAGGCGATACTCCCGTGCGATCGCCGGGCTGACCGGCCAGACCAAACGAGTTGTTGAAGTACGACCCGTCAACAGTAATGTTATTTAAGCGGTTGTCCTGATTGGCAAACGAGTTATTGCCGGAAGCCTGGGGCGTAAGCCGCGTAAAATCGCCAATTCTGCGCGAGATGGTAGGCAGGGAAGTAAGGTTTTCTCTTTTGATGGAGGTGGCCGCTCCTGTGCGGTCGGCACTGAATACAGTCGAACGATCGCCTGTAATAACTACTTCGCTCAGCTCGGTGCCTTGTTCCTTCAGTGTAACCGGTATATCGGTAGCTACACCCAAGGTAAGATAAACGTTTTCGATTTTTTGGGTTTCATATCCCACAAACGAAATAGAAATCGAATAGGGACCACCCACACGCATGCCCGGAATGGAGAACCGGCCATCGGCCTGAGTAGCGGCACCATACCGCGTGCCAGAAGGTTCGTGCACGGCCTGAACCGATGCTCCGGGCAAAGGCTCGCCATTAGCACCGGTTACCCTGCCGATAATGGTGGAGGTGGTAACACCTTGTGCCAGCAGCACCGCATGGGCAGCCAGCATGAGCAAGGAATACAGTAAAAATTTCCTCATAATCAATGGTTTTTGGGTTTTATTGAGAGCCCTCAAAATTAGGTCTTTACCCTAAATGGCGCTTTAACCTTTCATTAATTCTTTCCACAAATTGTTTACAACGCACTAACACCATCTTCACAACCACTTGCATAAAAAATGCCTATCTGATTGTTTTATACGAAGTTAATTTTTCAACTTCGGGCACTTTAAAATCGTTATTGTATGCGTTGCATCCCATTTGCTCTGCTTCTGCTTTTTAGTATTGTTCATACCCTTTTGGCCCAGCCTTCATTAAGTTATTACCTGCCTGATGGCGTAACTTACAACCCGGCCATACCGGTGCCGGCCGCTGTTATCGAGCATGAAGTGGGCGAATGGCATATTAGCCACGACCGGCTGGTGCAATACATGTATGCCCTTGACCGGGCCTCCGACCGAATAAGCCTTCAGGTTACCGGCCATACCCACGAAGGCCGCCCGTTGTTACTGCTTATTATTACCTCACCGAAAAATCATCAAAATCTGGAAGCCATCCGTACCCAGCATGTACAACTAACCGACCCTTCCAGAAGCGGCAGCTTGGACCCGCGTACCATGCCGGCCGTGTTTTACATGGGCTTTAGCATTCACGGTAACGAAGCCAGCGGAAGCAATGCAGCGCTGTTAGTGGCTTACCACCTGGCCGCTGCCCAGGGTAAGGAAATCGAAGACTACTTAAATAATGTGGTTATATTATTTGACCCGAGTTTTAACCCCGACGGACTGCATCGTTTTAGCAGTTGGGTAAACTCTCGAAAAAGTAAAGCTGTCTCAGCCGACCCGGCCGACATGGAACACAACGAGCCATGGCCCGGAGGCCGGGCTGGCGGATCACCGTGGGTCGGATTTCCTGCGCCATGTCGGTACTCCCCCTCGGCCTGCCGGCGCTCCCAGCCATGGCCCGGAGGCCGCACCAACCACTATTGGTTCGACCTGAACCGCGACTGGTTGGTAGCCCAGCAACCGGAGTCGCAGGCCCGAATCCGCATTTTTCATGAATGGAAACCCAATGTGCTTACCGACCACCATGAAATGGGAACCAACTCCACCTTCTTCTTCCAACCCGGTGTGCCTTCGCGGGTGCATCCGCTCACCCCTTCGCGTAACCAGGAACTAACCCGAAAAATAGGCGAATACCACGCCAAAGCCCTGGACCAGCTCGGCTCGTTTTACTATACACAGGAAGGCTATGACGATTTTTATTATGGGAAGGGTTCTACCTTCCCGGATGTACAAGGGGCCATCGGTATTTTGTTTGAACAGGCCAGTTCGCGCGGCCATGCGCAGGAAAGCGTTAACGGAGTGCTGAAATTTGCGTTTACCATACGCAACCAGTTTGTTACCGCATTAAGCACCCTGCAGGCTGTATATGCCATGCGCGAAGAATTACTGAACTACCAACGCGAGTTTTTTAAAACAGCACTATCGGAAGCAGCCAAAGACCCGGTAAAGGCGTTAGTTTTCGCATCGGCCGATAAGCCGAGGGCTATCCATCTGGCCGAGGTTTTTCTGCAGCAGCAGATTGACATCTATCGTCCGGTATCGGGCCTCACCATTAATGGTAAATCGTTTGATGCCGAATCGGCTTTTATCGTGCCCCTTAACCAGCCTCAGTACCGGCTTATTAAAGGTATGATCGAAAAGCGCACGACCTTTCAGGACAGCCTGTTTTACGATATTTCCACCTGGACGCTTCCCCTGGCCTTTGGCGTAGATTATGAAGAATTGAAATCGCTGCCGGCCCTGGGCCCGAAAATTACCAGCCTTTCTCTACCGGCCGGAAAGCTGATAGGCGAAGCTTCGCAATACGCTTATGTATTCGAACCCTACGGCTATTATGTGCCACGTGCCGTAAACAGGTTGTTTCAAAACGGCATTCGGGTAAAAGTGGCCACCGAGCCTTTCTTCCATCCCTCAGGAAAAAGGTTTGAGCGGGGGTCTGTTTTAGTTACCGTAGCCGACCAGGAGAAACCATCGGACCAGATTCAATTTCTGCTGCGGGAGATTACCCAAAAAGACGGCATTGATGTGTACGCTTTTCATACCGGACTGGACTACAAAGGTGTAAGCCTGGGCAGCAACACGTTTCTTACCTTACGCAAACCCGAAGTGGCTCTATTGGTGGGCGAAGGTGTAAATGCCAACGATGCGGGCGAACTGTGGCACCTGTTGGATGTGCGCATGCACATGCCCGTAACCGCCCTGCCGGTTGATTTGCTAAACCGAACCCAAATAAACCGTTACAACACCATTATTTTTCCAAACGGAACGTTCAGTACCATAACCGAATCTACCAAAGAACGACTAAAAGCCTGGGTACAAAATGGCGGGGTGATTATTGGTTTCGATAATGCGCTGAATTGGCTAAACAGCGCCGGGCTGGGTAAATTTGAAATGAAAAAAGCCGAAACAGTTGCTGATAAAACCCCCGGAAGCCGGGCTTATGCCGACATAGAAGAGTACGAGCGCGCCCAACAAAGCCCGGGTGCCATTTTCGAAACCCGTGCCGACCTTACGCACCCGCTGCTGTACGGCTATACATTAAACCGTATTCCTGTTTTCAAAGACAACAATCTGTTTATGGAGAACAGCAAAAACCCGTATGGTAATCCGTTGGTTTACACCCCGGCCCCGCTGCTAAGCGGGTACATATCCAAATCTAACTATGCGCGCCTCAAAAACAGTTCGGTGGCCGGCTTTACCGCTGCCGGACGCGGCCGCGTTATCGGGTTTACCGATAATTTAGCATTCAGGGCGTTTTGGCTGGGTACCAACCGTTTGATTATGAATGCACTGCTGTTCGGGCACCTGTTAAGTGCCGAGGCGGCCCGATAGGATGCAACAAAATTTGCTGCGCGCGTTATTTTGCCGGTTCAATATCAGGTATGCGTTTAACGTGTGTGGTTCTGATGTACCTGGCCGGCCGGCTTTTCGAGGTGGCTGCTCAATACCCCGAGAGGGACCCGAAATCGGTTACAGAAAAAATCCAGGAACAGGTTAAGGCGCGCGTTATGGTTAACGGTCGGGCCGATTCGGCCATTAACCGGCGCAGCGAGCAGGCCTTTATGCCCTGGCAGGGAAAAATTATCCGTAACATCACCGTACAACACATTGGCTTTGAACGCAACTTTTACGACACCATGCGGACGGCGCGCATGCGCAGGGTGACACAACTGGCTAACCGGTTGCACACCCGCACCCGCGAACGGATGATTCGCGATAATCTGTTTATCCGCAACGGCAAACCTTTGGATCCTTACAAGGTGGCTGATAACGAACGCTACCTGCGCGACCTGGATTTTATACTGGATGCCACCATATCGGTAGTGCCGCTCGACCATTCCAGCGATTCGGTTGATCTGATTGTTTTTACCCGCGATGTGTTTAGCCTGGGCGGAAGTTTCTCGCCCCGTTCGGCCGACCGATACCGCTTCGGTCTGTATGATGTAAACGTTGGCGGTTACACCCAACGCCTGGAACTTAACGGTTTGTACGATGCCGCACGTACGCCATTAACCGGCTATCAGGTTTTTTATAGCAAATACAGCGTGGCCGGCAGCCTCATCAACGCCTCGTTATCGTTTACCCAGCTGAACAACGGTTCGAGCCTGGGTGCCGAAGATGAGTATGCCGTATATGTCCGCCTGGACCGCCCCCTCGTTTCGCCTTATACCCGCATGGCCGGAGGTGTGGAGGCAAGCCGCAACTGGTCGGTAAATGTATATGGAAAAGACCCGGCCGATTTCCGATCTTACCGGTATAGCATAACCGATGTGTGGGTAGGTTATAACCTGGGCATTCACAACCGACAGGAAAACCGTGGCCGGCATTTTATTGGACTGCGCATTTTCGACCAACGCTTCGGGCAACGTCCGGGACAACCGGTAGAAGCCGATAACCCCATGTATAACAACCAGCGGTATTGGCTGGGCGAGGTGTCGTTCTTTAAGCAGAACTTTTATAAAACCCGATACATTTACGGGTTTGGCCGAACGGAAGATGTGCCATATGGCAAACAGCTAACGGTTGTGGCCGGAAGGGTTTCGCAGTTGCAAAAGTTGCGGTGGTATGCGGGGGCGGAGTTCACCAAATCGGTGGTTATGAAAAAAGGCGACTTTACCACCGTTACCTTCAATGCCGGCGGCTTTTTTCAAAACAACACATTAGAAGATGTGGTGCTGACCGGGCAACTTACTTTTTTTAGCCGTTTGGTAGAATGGAGGCGCAGCAAATTGCGGCAGTCGCTTACAGTTTCTTATTCAACCTTGCTCAGGCAGGAAACACTCCTTCCGCTTACCCTGCGAAGCAGCCTGGGTTTACGCAACTTTCCGGCCGACAGCCTTTTGGGAAACAGGCGTTTAGGGGCAGAAACCGAAACGCTTTTGTTCACGCCGGCCTCGTTGCTGGGTTTTCGACTGGCCCCGCTGGTGTTTGCCGGTGCCGGGCTCATTGCCGGTGCTAACGATAAACTGTTGCATCAGCCCGCCTGGCTTAGCATTGGGGCCGGCTTGCGCACCCGAAATGAAAACCTGGTGTTCGGCACCATTGACCTGCGCTTTTATTACTTTCCGCGCACCATCGAAGGCATTGGCAACTTCCGCATTACCCTTGCCTCCAATCTGCAGGTAAAGTACACGGCCGGGTTCGTTAAAAAACCTCAACTGGTTCGTTACAATTAACGCAACGTCAAGGTTAATAATTACTGCGTAAAAATTTATTGCGCTGGTCTAAAATAAGCGGGTTATCGCGGAACCACTCCAGAAAGGTCTCCCATTTGCTTTCGTTGTCTTTAAGCCACTCATTAAATTCGTAATCGTTGCCTGCACCTAATATCCAGTAATTATAGGCTTCGAAATAACCCATGTCCAGCACCTTTTTGTTGTAAGTAATAAGCACATTAGTATATTGTTGGTGATGATTTTTGCTAAAGTAGTTTTCGATAAAACGGGTGCGTATGCGGTTTAACGATGCCAGGGTAACTTCTTTTTCCTGGCTAACGGCCTGGGTTATAAGGGGCACATATACGCTCAGGCCATAAGGAATTTTAAGCTCTTTGCCTGATAAATAAATGGTGTTGTTGGCCAGGTTAACCGAAACCGTGCTGTCGTTCGGAAACGTTATCCGGCTGGTGTAGGTTTGGTAAAGCCACCGGCTTAACTCAACTGTGCGCGGGGTGTTTCGCTCCAGGTTCATAAACAATTCACCATATATCAATCCCCAGTACGGATCTTTTGAGGCAAGAAAAAGTTGTGCCAGCCGGTAGTAGTTTGACGGGAACGAGGGTTCGGCCTCCACACCTTTTTCATAGTAATAAACAGCCTTGTCATACGCCTGAACCATAGCCTGCATAGTACCCAGTTCCAGGTACAATTTACCGGAACGCGGAAATTTTTTCAGACCGATTTGGTAGGTTTCGATGGCCTTATTCCGTTTTCCCAGATAGTCATAACAGTTGCCGGCCAGTTGATAATAAATATCTTTAGCGTCGTTTTTCTTCAACACCGATGTAAGGATTTCAAGCGCCTTGGCGTAGTTTTCTTTCAGGTAATAAGCGTAAGCCAGTTCATAGTGATAATCAGATGGTTTGTTATCTAAAGCCACGGCCTGCTCAATAAGCCGTATGGCTTCGTCCACATAGCCCTGATCCATAAGGTGTATGGCCTCTATTACTTTTTGTTCAGCAATTTCCTGTTTGCTTTGAGCGCCTAAAGTACCGGTTGTTAGCAATACAACCATGCAAACAGATGCGGAAGCAGCGGAGTGCAGAAACATATCGGTTAGTTATACTTAATAATGCATGAGTGCGAAAACAGACACCGCTAAAGGCGCGATACTTTGTTCAACAACAGAAAATCGGCGGTTACCAGCGCGGCCATGCTTTCAACAATGGGCACGGCACGGGGCACTACGCAGGGGTCGTGGCGGCCGCGGCCTTCAATTACCGTCGGATTTCCTTCGTCATCTACTCCGGGTTGGTTCTGCATAATGGTGGCTACCGGTTTAAAGGCCACCCTAAAGTACACCTCTTCGCCATTGGTAATGCCGCCCTGAACGCCACCGGAGTAGTTGGTTTGTGTGCGAATGCGGCCGCCATCGTTCACGAAAATATCGTTATGCTCAGAACCCCGCATGGTTACGCCCGTAAAGCCGCTGCCATATTCAAAGCCTTTTACGGCGTTAATGCTCAGCATGGCTCTGCCCAGTTCGGCATGGAACTTAGCGAATACGGGTTCGCCCAGGCCGGCCGGCAGCGAGCGGATGATACCGGTTACTACGCCGCCAATGGTGTCGCGTTCTTTGCGCACCTGGTCAATCAGGGCCATCATCTTTTCGGCAGTTTCGGCATGGGGGCACCGCACGGCATTGCTTTCGGTTTCAGTCAGGTCGAGTTGTGTGTAGGGTGGCGCGGTAACGGGCCCTACCTGCGACACATAGGCGTGAACCGATATACCGTGTTGGTTGAGCAGTAACTTGGCCACGGCTCCTGCCGCTACACGTGCAGCTGTTTCGCGGGCCGAGCTGCGCCCGCCCCCGCGGTAATCGCGCAGGCCGTATTTAGCCTGGTAGGTAAAGTCGGCATGCGAAGGCCGGAAAGTGTGTTTTAAGTGTTCATAGTCTTTGCTGCGTACATCGCGGTTGTAGATAATTATGGCAATGGGCGCACCGGTGCTGCGTCCCTCAAAAACCCCCGACAGGATGGTAAACGTATCGTCTTCCCTTCGTTGGGTGGTTAACCTGGACTGCCCTGGTCTTCTGCGGTTAAGTTCATGTTGAATAAAATCTTCGTGTATTTCCAGGCCGGCGGGGCAGCCGTCAATAACCACGCCAATGGCCGGGCCGTGCGACTCGCCAAAGGAGGTAATGCGAAACAGCGTACCGAAGGTGTTCATGATGTCAAGGCCTAAAGTTGGGTATTGCAAATCATTAAGCCAAGCCCGCAGGGCTATTTACGAAAGAAAGCAGCGTAAATCGACACAACCAATAGCAGTGCGGCTGTTAGGTTCAGTAAAATGCGGTATTGTTCAACCCACGACCGGCCGCTAAGGGTGTTATCGGCGGTGGCGGCCAAATCGTAAAAGGTGCTTTCTCCTTCGGTTTCGATGCTATTGTTGGCCAGGCTTTCGCCCGTAACGCGCAATGTAGCCGAAGCTTTAAGGGTATCGTACCGGTTGGTTTCGGGATTGAAAAAATACCATTGAAAAAAATCGCCCAGGTTAAACATGCCAGGCTCCTGCGGTATCAGATAGTAAGTAAAAGTAGCGCTGCCTGTAACGCGGTTATTTTCGCGGCGGATGTTTTGCCGCACGTTCGGATCGAAAATATCGAAAGCCTTTTGGGGTTTTAAAACCGGCCTATTAATGGCCCCGATGTTGCCTTCGCCATAAATGGTGAATTCGTATTTTACACTGCTGCCCGTGCGTATTTCTTTGGGGTGCAGCGTTTCGGCCAGCCGGTAGTTGCCCACCGCGGCAATGTTTTGCAGCGGATGCGGCGGCAAGGATTTAACGCGTACGGTTTTAGGTTTAGAGTAAAATGTTTTGAAGTCGCGTTGGCGGTTTGGACTAAAAAACGAAGGGTTTTTGGCAATTTTGTATTTAATCATTTCCAGTGAAACGGAAGGAAATTCAACTGAACCGGCAGCCAGCGGATAGTAGGTAGCCTGATAAATTTTAAACTGGGTATAGAGCTTATTGTTGATGGTTACGGTACGGCCCTCGACGCTTTCTATACCAAAGTTCTCCTCCCAGCAGTTTTTGGGCCTGAGTTTCTGCACCATTTCGGTAAATTGCCGGTTAATATCGTGCCAATCCATAGCTGCCTGGTTGTTTTCGGCAACGTAAAAAGCTAACACGGCGTTAAATCCTTCGCCTACATATACTTCGTTCTTATTGGTAGTTAGGGCCAGAAAGGCATCTTCTTTAACATCAATAAATTCGGTCGGGGCACGTCTTCTTGCAAAGGGATCGAAAAAATCATCGCGGTCAAAAAAACTTCCAAACGGATCGTGCGTTTGCGATTTTACGGGAGGCCCCACCTTTACTTTTTTTCCGGGTGAGGATACCAACTGTCCGTTGATTTTCATGGAAAACGGAGGAATGGTGATGATACCCTGTTGCTGTGGTATATAGGTGGCAATAAGGCTGTACGAAGAGTTTACCTGCCCGTTAACAATGGTGGTTTGCGAGGAAGACGACTGGCCGCCTTTTCGAAAACCATTTATCTCCGGAAATTGATCGTATTCTTTCAGTTGTCCGTTGTGAATGGTTATTGTAATGGTCCAGGTTTGGTTCACGGCAATTTCATCGGGCCCCAGTATAATCTGAGGTGTTTGAGCAAAAGCCGTGTACAGGCTAAGAAGCAGGAAAAAAAATTGGCGAATCATCAATCTTTGTGCCGGAAATTACGTAACAAAACTTAAAATGTTTTTGACCGTTGTACTAACTGACTGTAAATTTACTCAAACTCCGTAGCCGGATTAAATTTTAATTATGCCATCATGCTAAACTACGTAAAGGCGGTATTAATAAAAGTAAGTTTTGATGCCAGGTTGTTCGAAAAAGAATTGCGCAAAGCCACTCGCCTGCTTGTCCGCGAAGAGGTGGAAGAGTTACGGCAATGGTGCCATGCGCGTTTCAGCCAGCGGTACGGTGATATCCTTCAGCGTTGTTTTGCAGCGGGTTAGGGGCTTTAAAAAAATGAAGTTCAGCAGGCTAAGGCACTTTCCTTTTGAATCCCTGGTTTGGCTGTCGGCCCTGCTGGTTTTGTTCTGGTTTGAGCCTGTAAATAACCATGTTGTGCTTTGCCCGGTGCAACTGCTGGGTTTTGATTTTTGCCCCGGTTGCGGCCTGGGGCGGGCTGTGGCCCTGGCTTTGAATGGTCATTTTAATCAGTCGTTAGCCACTCATCCTTTAGGAATATTCGCCATAATTGTTCTACTTTATCGCAGTATTCAACTCCTAATTCATTATTGTCATGGCGAAAATTTTAGAAATACTCCAATCAAATCGGCATGGGTGTTCTGTTTTTCTTTACGCTGGGGTTGTGCTACATCGGTACTATTATTGATTTGATTAATTATCAGAAAATTGCGTTTGAATACAACCGGCAAATGGCCAACGAGGTGAGTGCTATGGTGAAGTAACCTATTCGGGTTTCTTTTTCTGCGCAAAAGCAATGTTCCGTTTAAGCCCTTTAAAGCCTGCCCGTTTTACGGCCGACTTTCGGAAGATGCGTTGAAACACCTCCTCGGTTAGTTCAATCCAATCCTGTTTTTTAAAGTGCTCCAGCTCGGCAGCAGGTGCAAACCGTGGCTCGGTGTGGGGTTGCGCAAAGCGGTTCCAAGGGCACACATCCTGGCAGATGTCGCAGCCGAAAATCCAGTCGTTAAACTTTCCCTGCGCCTCGCGGGGTATTTCATCTTTCAGTTCAATGGTAAAGTACGAAATACAACGGCTGCCGTCTACCACATAGGGTTGGGGTATGGCATTGGTGGGACAGGCATCCATGCAGGCTGTGCAAGATCCGCAATAGTCTTTTACCGGTCCGTCGTATCCCAGCGGCAGGTCTACAATTAGCTGAGCCAGAAAGAAAAAACTTCCCATGGAACGGTTTAGCAGCAAGGAGTTTTTTCCTATCCATCCCAGTCCGGCCTTTTTTGCCCAGGCGCGTTCCATTACCGGAGCCGAGTCTACAAAGGCGCGACCATTAATTTCGCCCAGTTTTTGCTGCATGCGTTGCAGCATCTCTTTAAGCCGGTCTTTAATAACCCGATGGTAATCTTCGCCATAAGCATACTTGGCTATTTTAAACTGGCCGGGCTGGGCCAGGTCTTTTTGGGGATAATAGTTGTAGATTAGGCTGATAACCGATTTAGCTCCCGGCACCAGCAAGGTGGGGTCCAGGCGCTTATCGAAGTTATTTTCCAGGTATTTCATTTGTCCCTGGTAGCCGCGCCGCAGCCACGTTTCCAGGCGTGGGGCTTCGTCTTCCAGAAAGCCGGCACGGGCAATGCCGCAATAGCTGAAGCCCAACTCGCGGGCCAGTTGTTTAATAAATGCGGTGGCCGTGGCCGGGGTATTCATTAATCAAACAGGCCGGGATGATGACTGCGGGGCGGTATTAATTTCAAATGCCGGTAGGCCCGTTCCGTAACCTCACGCCCGCGCGAAGTGCGTTTGATGTATCCTTCCTGTATAAGAAATGGCTCGTACACTTCTTCCAGTGTTTCGGCCTCTTCGCCTACGGCTGTGGCTATGGTTGAAATACCCACCGGCCCGCCCTTGAACTTTTCAATAATGGTAAGCAGAATGCGGTTGTCCATATCGTCCAGTCCGTCTTCGTCTACATCCAGGGCCTTAAGGGCGAGTTGGGCGATTTCCCTGGTAATCAATCCATTGCCTTTAATTTGGGCGAAGTCGCGGGTTCTGCGCAACAGCATGTTGGCAATGCGCGGTGTGCCGCGGCATCTGCGGGCTATTTCAAAGGCGGCGTCATCGTCAATAGGAGTTTGAAGTATAGCAGCCGACCGCTTTACAATGCGAATAAGCAAATCGGATGTGTAATACTCCAGCCGTGCATTAATGCCAAAGCGGGCACGGAGCGGAGCCGTAAGCAGCCCGGCCCGGGTAGTGGCGCCAACAAGTGTAAAAGGATGCAGGTTAAGTTGGATGCTGCGCGCATTGGGCCCGGAATCGATCATGATGTCAATCCGATATTCTTCTACCACCTGGTTAAGCCGATGTATTTCATCAATAAATAACACATCGTTAGGTTCAAGGCCGGTAAGCAAGCCGGCCAGGTCGGCTGGTTTATCCAAAACCGGGCCGGAGGTAATTTTAATGGATGCACCCAACTCGTTGGCGATAATAAACGCCAGTGTGGTTTTACCCAGTCCCGGAGGACCGTGCAACAACACATGATCCAACGCTTCGCCCCGTTGCTGGGCTGCCTGTACAAAAACCCGTATGTTTTCTACAATTTTTTCCTGCCCGGCAAAATCAGTAAACGTAAGCGGCCGCAAGGCTCTTTCCGCTTCGCGGTCGGCTGCCGTAAGCGACACAGGACTGCCTTTAAGATAATCTTCGCGCATGGTGCAACAGAAGTAGGCAAAAGTAAGGATATTTCTTCGAGGCAGGGTAGGCAACTTTGTTGCATTTAGTATAATTCATCTAAATTGCACCCGCATTGGCCTATGAATCCACGTACCCGCAACCTGCTCTACTCGCTTGTTCTGCTGGTTGCCATGCTTGCGGTGTATTTCTACAGAAAACAGGCGGGTGCTCCGATAAAAATAGAAGGACATACCATGGGCACCACCTATCACATTACTTACTTCGATAAAGAAAAACGGAACTTGAAACCGCAGATTGACTCGCTGCTCAAGGCTATTAATGATGGCATTAATACCTATTTACCAGAGTCGGAAGTAACGCGTTTTAACCGGGCTACTTCATCGTTTCGGTTCAGGTTGCCTTACCTGCGCGAAATACTGGAGCGCTGTCGTCCGATAGTTAAAGAATCGGAGGGTGCCTTCGACCCCACCGTTATGCCACTGATAAATGCCTGGGGATTTGGACCCGCCCAACCCCTGCAGGCCGAAATTCCCGATGTGGACTCGCTGCGGGAATTTGTAGGCTTTGAAAAAATTGGTTTTAACGCCGACAGCGTGTGGAAAACCGACCCCCGCACCCAACTCGACTTTGGCGGTATAGGCCAGGGCTACGGTGCCGATGTACTAGCCGGTTTTCTGAGGCAACAGGGTATAACCGATATGCTGGTGGAAATAGGAGGCGAAGGCATGGCGATGGGCATTAACCGGCAAACCGGAAAACCCTGGCAGATTGGCATTCTCGATCCGAACTCCACACCCGACCATCTTATATTTAAAGTTTATGTATCGTTAAAAGATGAGTCGTTCACCACATCAGGAGGATATTTTAACTACCGCGAGATAGACGGAAAAAAATATTCGCATACCATAGACCCTAAAAGCGGGTATCCGGTCAATAATTCCCTGTTAAGTGTATCGGTATTTACCAAAGATGCTACCATGGCCGATGGTTGGGCTACAGCCCTGATGGTGATGGGTTTGGAGCAGGCACGCCGGGTTCTGAATGCGCACCCGGAACTACAGGCCATACTTATGTACACAACCGATAGCGGAAACATGGAGGTATATGTTACCCCCGGCCTTTCCCGGCGCGTGCAAATAAAAGGCGCCTCGCTATGATGTTTAAGATTTTGGTGCTTTTTCTGGTGCCCCTGCTGGCGGGTTTGTTGGTGTTTGTGGTGCCTTCGGGCCGGTTGCGCAACTATAAGTTGCTGCTGGTATTTGCTGGTTCTTACCTGTTTGGTATAACTGTGGTGCACATTCTGCCCGAATTGTACCGCACCAGTTCAGATCTGGAACTCACCGGCCTGTTTGTGCTGGCCGGCTTTTTTCTGCAACAACTGCTGGAATACCTTACTGAAGGTGTTGAACATGGCCATCTGCCGGTGCACGAGCACAGCCACCTTCATCCGCATTATCATCGCCAGGTGTCGGCCCTAGTATTGCTGTTGGCGCTCTGCGTGCACGCCTTTCTGGAAGGCAGCTTGCTGGCCCAGCCGGCACGTATGGGTTTTGCCTACGATGTAAACGCTATATTATTAGGTATTGCCCTGCACCGCGCTCCTGCCGCCTTTGCCCTTATGACTGTGCTCATTAACCACTTGCACGGCAAAGCCCGTGCCTTACCTTATCTAGTTATTTTTTCGCTCGCAGCCCCGGCCGGCCTGCTGCTGGCCACCTACTTAACCAACGTGGAAGTACTAACCGCTTCTGCACTAACCTGGCTGTATGCCCTGGTAAGCGGCAATTTTTTGCACATATCTACCACTATTGTGTTTGAGAGCAGTCCCGAACATCGATTTAATGCGCGAAAACTTACCGTAGCCATGTTAGGGGCACTCCTGGCCGTAGGCGTTGAGTTTATTTTATAATGCTTCAATCATGCCTTGCGTTGAATAAAGACTACATTTGCTTTGTACCCTATGCGTGAAGATTATTTCTTTTTTCTTCGAAAAAAGAACAAATAAAAACCTACACACAGCAGTGGTAAAACCAAATAAATCAAAACGTTTATCCAATGGCTAAAATCAACGGGGTCGGTTTGATGGGGTATGTCCGACGGAATTTGTAACAGAATATGCCTTTCGAAAATGGAATACATCTGCACTAAAGTTACGGTTTACTGATTATCAGTCAAACGGCTTGCTTTTTTGCGCAGGTTATTTGATTTTCGTTTTCATTCTGTTAAAATCATCAACATGAAAATCATCCAATCCCTTTCCGACTACCGCAGTGAATACCAAAAGAGCATAGAACAACCTGATATATTCTGGGCTGGCATTGCTGAAGATTTTATCTGGCGGAAAAAATGGGAACGCATACTGGAGTGGGATTTTCATAAGCCGGAGGTGAAGTGGTTTGTTGATGCAAAACTCAACATTACCGAAAACTGCCTGGACCGCCACCTTCCGGCACGGGCTAAACAAACCGCTATTATCTGGGAGCCCAACAACCCCGGCGATGAAGCCCGGCATATAACCTATGCCGAACTGCACCAACAGGTATGCCGTGTAGCCAACATGTTAAAAAAACATGGCGTAAAAAAAGGCGAGCGCGTGTGCATTTACATGCCCATGATACCCGAAGCGGCCTATGCCATGCTGGCCTGCGCCCGGATAGGTGCAGTGCACAGTGTGGTATTTGCCGGATTTTCGGCCGGCTCGCTTACCGACCGCATCAACGATGCCGGCTGCCGCCTGGTGCTTACGGCTGATGGGGCCCGCAGGGGCGATAAAATTATTAACCTGAAAGACATAGTTGACGAGGCTCTTCAAAAATGCCCCACCGTCAGCACAGTAATTGTAGCCAGGCATGCAGACGTTAATCATACCATGAAAGCCGGCAGAGATTATTACTGGCAGGACGAGGTAATCCAGGCCGACACACACTGCCCGCCAACCGAAACCGATGCCGAAGATATGCTCTTCATCCTCTACACTTCGGGCTCTACAGGCAAGCCTAAAGGAATGGTGCATACCTGCGGGGGATACATGGTATATACTTGTTATACCTTCAGGACGGCCTTTCAATACAAAGAGGGTGAAGTGTACTGGTGTACCGCCGATGTGGGATGGATAACAGGCCACAGCTACCTGATATATGGCCCGCTACTGGCAGGAGCAACTACGCTAATGTTCGAAGGCGTACCCTCCTGGCCCGATTGGGGGCGGTTTTGGCAGGTTGTTGAACGACACGGGGTGAATATTTTTTATACGGCACCTACCGCCATCCGATCATTACAACAGGCACCCCTTGATTTTGTAAAACGCCACAACCTTGCTTCGCTGCGCGTGCTGGGCACCGTAGGCGAACCCATTAACGAAGAAGCCTGGCAGTGGTATCATCAGCATATCGGAAACGGCAGGTGTCCGGTAGTAGATACCTGGTGGCAAACCGAAACCGGCGGTTTTATGATCGCTCCCATTGCCGACGTTTTGCCGCTTAAACCTGCCCATGCCGGCCTGCCGCTGCCGGGCGTGCAGCCGGCCATTATGGATGAACAGGGAAAAGAAATAACCACCCGTCCGGCCGAGGGGAGACTGGTGATAAAATTTCCGTGGCCTTCAATAGCACGCACCATTTATGGCGACCACCAACGATTTAAAGACACATATTTCAGCACATTTCCCAGATATTATTTTACCGGTGACGGCTGCAGGTGCGATGCTGAAGGTTATTATCGCATAACCGGCAGGGTGGACGACATTATTATTGTTTCGGGGCACAACCTGGGCACAGCCGAAATCGAAAATGCCATTGACGAACACCCCGCTGTTTGCGAGTCGGCTGTGGTGGGCTATCCGCACCCTGTAAAAGGCCAAGGCATTTACGCATTTGTGGTAGGCTATGCCATACCCCATGAGGAAGAACAGGATAAGCTGCGTGAGGAAATACGCCAAACGGTGGCCCGCATTATCGGCCCGATTGCCAAGCCCGATAAAATTCAGTTCGTAACCGGTTTACCCAAAACCCGGTCGGGCAAAATTATGCGAAGGATTTTGCGTAAAGTTGCAGAAGGCGATATCTCCAACCTGGGCGATGTAACTACACTGCTCGACCCCGCAGTAGTAGAGGAAATAAAAAACGGAGCCATTAAATAAAAGATGAATACATGGAAATTGAAGGTGTAATTGTAAGCATATTACCATTGCAAACCGGCCAGGGCAGGAACGGTATATGGAAAAAGCAGGAGTTTGTTATCGAAACCCTGGGCCAGTACCCCAGAAAAGTAATGATGCATCTGTGGGGCGAAAAGGCTGATGAGGTAAGACTAACGATAGGAGAAAGAATTAAAGCCTCGGTAAATATTGAAAGCCGCGAATACAACGGCCGCTGGTACACCGACATTCGTGCCTGGCGTATTGTAAAACTAACCGAGGCAGGTACGACCCCGGATGTTCCACCCCTTGCAGATAATGCCGATACGGCAGGCCAGCATACTGCCGATGACCTGCCTTTTTAATTTAAAACATCTGCAGATAGGCTATCGGGTAATGGAACTTCGATACCAGAAATTCCTCCAGTTTCACCAGCAACTGAAACTGGTTTTTGCTGCGATCCAGATTTTGCTCAGGATACGCAACTTTATAATACCTGTCGCCATTCAGGTAATCGGTAAGGAAACGGATACACTGCATGTAAACCATGATGAGTCCTGCATGATGGATTACGTTCTTCTCAGAGGTGGTGAGTTGATCGCCTAGTCCGCTAACGTATCCGCTAATTATTGCCACATAGTAAGGTTCCTTAATGGAAAGTGACTGCAGATCGGTGGCAGCTTCACTTACGGTGCCTGCCACACTGCGTATTAAATCGCCTATGTCGGAGAAGAAATATCCGGGCATTACCGTATCCAGGTCAATCGGGCAAACCGGATTCCGGGTTTTTAGGTGAAACAGAATGTTGCTGATTTTACAGTCGTGATGCATAATGCGCAATGGAAATTGCGGATTTCCATTGAGTGATTCATGAAAATGAACCAAAGGCTTTCTTTGCTGAATACCTTCGATAATTTTTTGTGCCTTTGCAAGACGCATTGCATCGGCATGGGTTATTGCCTGGGTAAGTTGCTCGTATCGCCAGCCGAGATCATGAAACCCCGGAATAACAATCTCCAGTTTTTCAGGACCCAGGCCTGACAAGGCCCTTGAAAAAGCACCAAAACATCGCGCAGCCTTTTCGGCTTGACTGCTCGTAATAGAAGGAGACTCAATGTATGAATCCGGAATGTATTGAATAGCGCGCCACACATTTCCGCTTTCATCAGTGAACAACCAGGTGCCTGTTCGGGTGGCTATCGGTTTGGGGATTTTTATATCGGAAGTTGCTTCCAGGTAGTTATAAATCGTCAGGTAATTGCGGATGATCTTTTCAGGATGATTAAACACAGCCGTATTCATCTGCTGCAATACAATGGTGGTTTTACCACTACCCGCAACTTTGTAGGTGTTGTGGATCAGACCTGAGGTGAGCAGTTCAGTTTCCGGTTGATGAAACCCAAATGCCTCTGCTGCCTGGCAAAGGTGAATATCATGCATCCGGTGCTCAGAACTCATCCGTAAGAGCGAACTCATTTTTGCGGTACATCCATTGGCAGCTGGTGAAGTCAGGAAACTCTACCGTTTCGTAGCCCAACTCAATACTTTTTTCGCTTAACGGAGTAATGGCGCTCCAGGTGGCGGCATCGTAAACATCCATGGGCGTTGGTACACCGCGCTTAATGGATTCAACAAAAGCATGCAATACAAAGAAATCCATTCCGCCATGCCCTGTGCCTTCGGCATCTTTGGTCCAGCGTTGCCACAGCGGGTGGTCGTACTTGTCCAGATAAGGCTTGGCGTCTTCCCACCGGTGCGGTTGCGGACTGGTTCCTTCTAGGTAAATGGATTTGTTTACGTCCATCCATATTCCTTTGGTTCCCTGCACCCGAAAGCCCAGTGAATAGGGTCGTGGCAGGTTGGTGTCGTGTTGCAACAGAATGGTCTCTCCGTTTGCGCAACGGATTTGCGTAGTCACCACATCGCCCAGTTTGAATTCAATTTTTGCATTGGGATGATTTTCCCCACCGTGTTTTACCACATACTCGTGAAGGCCGCGGGCTTTGCTGGCAAACGAGTTAAGCACCATAAACCGGTTGCCCCGGTTGATGTTGATCATCTCGGCCAACGGCCCGATTCCATGGGTAGGATAGAGGTCGCCATTGCGATGAACGGAGTGGTGCGTGCGCCAGGCGGCCTCAGAAAATCCTTTTTCACCAAACTCCACACCGCCCCCGTAAGGTTGTTTGCCATCGTTGAATTTCACCTCGCGCAAATCGTGCTGGTAGCCGCCCTGTAAATGGATAAGTTCGCCAAACAATCCCTGCCTTACCATGTTTAAAATGGCCATCACGTCTCTGCGGTAGCACACGTTTTCGAGCATCATCACCTGTGCGCGGTGTTTTTCCGCGGCTTTCACCACATCCCAGTGATCCTGCAGGGTAATGCCCAACACCACTTCGGTTCCAACATATTTAATGCCTGCATCCAGGCAGCCGATGATCATAGGCGCATGCCATTCCCACGGTGTGGAGATGATGATGCCGTCAAGCTCTTTCAGTTCGAGCATTTTTTTCCAGGCGTTTGTATCGCCTTTGTAAATCCTGGGCATGGGTTTACCGGCTTTTTTAATCATCCCGGTGGCTGTCTCCAACATCCATTCGCTGATATCGCAGATGGCGGTAACCTCGCAATCTTTTCTTCGCAAGGTCAGGTCCAGGTGGTTTTGCCCGCGCAGCCCCACACCAATGAAGCCGAGCCGTACGATCTGATTCCGGGCGAATAACCGGGTTGCCGGTAAAATAGTAAAAGCTGCCGTAGCCAGGGCGGTGTTGCGTACAAAACTTCTGCGATTCATAACCATGAGATTCAGAATTAAAAATAGAGAATAAAAAAGAACCCTGACGGTTCAGCGTCAGGGTTCGGGTTTAAGGATGTAATTCCGTTTAGCTGCCACAGGCTTCGCAGGCATCCGGATTATCCAGCGAACAGGCCATATCAGCTTTTTTCTGCTCGTAGTTGGCCACACGCTCATAGGCCGTGTCGGTTGGTGCTTCGGCTTGGTTTTCTTTTTTCACGGGTTGCTGCAGGGCCGCCTTATCCACGGTAAATTTAATGGCATCGGCTGCAGCGGTAGAGCGCAGGTAGTACATGCCTGTTTTCAGGCCTTTTTTCCAGGCATAGAAGTGCATAGAAGTAAGCTTACCGAAGTTGGGGTCTTTAAGGTGGATGTTCAGGCTTTGCGACTGACAGATGTAGGCCCCGCGGTCGGCAGCCATGTCGATAATGGCGCGCTGCGGTATTTCCCATACTGTGCGGTATATGTCTTTAATGTGTTGGGGTATTTCGGGTATGGGTTGTACCGAGCCGTTGGTGGCGATAAGCTTCTGCCGCATGGTTTCGTTCCATAGCCCCAGTTCGATGAGGTCTTTCATCAGGTGTTTGTTCACCACAATAAATTCTCCCGAAAGAGTTCTGCGGGTGTAGATGTTCGAAGTGTACGGCTCAAAGCATTCGTTGTTGCCTAAAATCTGCGAGGTAGAGGCGGTAGGCATAGGGGCAACCAGCAGCGAGTTGCGCACACCGTGTTTTTTAACTTCCTGTTTAAGTTTTTCCCAGTTCCACCGGCCGCTTTTGGGAGTTACTCCCCACATGTCGAACTGGAAGATGCCTTTTGATACGGGCGAACCTTTAAAGGTTTCGTACGGACCGTCTTTTTTGGCCAGTTCCATGGAAGCCTCCATGGCACCGTAATAAATGGTTTCGAATATATCTTCATTGAGTCTGCGGGCCTCGGGCGAATCGAACGGCATGCGCAGCATAATGAAAGTATCGGCCAGCCCCTGCACGCCAATGCCGATGGGGCGATGGCGCAGGTTAGAAGTTCGGGCTTCTTCAACCGGGTAGTAGTTGATGTCGATAACCTTGTTAAGGTTGCGGGTTACTACCTTGGTTATTTCGTACAGCTTCTGGTGGTCGAAAGTGCCTTCGGCGGTTACAAACTTAGGCAGTGCAATGGAAGCCAGGTTGCATACGGCCACTTCGTCTTTTGAAGTGTACTCGATAATTTCGGTGCACAGGTTGCTGGATTTTATGGTACCCAGATTTTTCTGGTTCGACTTGCGGTTGGCCGAGTCTTTGTAGAGCATGTAGGGCGTTCCGGTTTCGATTTGCGATTCCAGGATTTCGAACCACAGGTCCTGGGCTTTAATCTGCCGGCGGTATTTGCCTTCGCTTTCGTATTTTTCGTACAGGCGCTCAAATTCTTCTCCCCACACATCGGCAAGGCCGGGGGCTTCGTTGGGGCAGAACAACGACCACATTTCGTTTTGCTCTACCCGTTTCATAAAGAGGTCGGGTATCCACAGGGCGTAAAACAAGTCGCGGGCACGCAACTCTTCTTTGCCGTGGTTTTTCTTCAGTTGCAGGAAGTCGAAAATATCGGCATGCCACGGCTCCAGGTATATGGCGAAGCTTCCTTTGCGCTTGCCTCCGCCCTGGTCAACGTAGCGGGCTGTCATATCGAAGTTGCGCAGCATGGGTACAATGCCGTTGGAGGTGCCGCCCGTACCTTTAATATATGAGCCTTTGGCGCGGATGTTGTGAATGCTCAGGCCTATGCCTCCGGCGGACTGCGAGATTTTGGCACATTGTTTCAGGGTATCGTAAATGCCATCAATGCTGTCTTCCTTCATGGTTAACAAGAAGCAGGAGGAGAGCTGAGGCTTGGGGGTGCCGGCATTGAACAGCGTGGGGGTAGCATGCGTAAACCAACGTTCTGAAAGCAGGTTGTAGGATTCGATAACGGCCGGTATATCTTCGCCATGTATGCCCACGGCCACGCGCATAAGCATGTGCTGGGGGCGCTCTACTACCTTGCCGTCAATTTTCATCAGGTACGAGCGCTCTAAGGTTTTAAAGCCAAAGTAGTCGTAGCCAAAGTCGCGGTCGTAAATAATGGCCTCGTCCAGTTCGGCTGCGTGTTTTTGCACTACGCGCCAGGTTACTTTCGATATAAGGGGGGCGTTCTGTCCGGTTTTAGGGTCAACGTAGGTGTACAGCCGCTTCATGGTACTGTAAAACGACTTGCTGGTAACCTTATGCAGGTTGGAGATAGCCAGGCGGGCGGCCAGTTTGGCGTAATCGGGGTGCCGGGTGGTCATGGTGGCGGCTGTTTCAGCGGCCAGGTTATCAAGCTCCACGGTGGTTACGCCATCGTACAATCCGTTAATCACCTTCATGGCTACTTCTACCGGATTTACATACTTCATGTCCAGTCCGTAGCACAGTCTTTCAATGCGGGCGGTGATTTTGTCGAATTTCACGGACTCTCTCCGTCCGTCTCTTTTTATGACAAGCATGAGGTTTAGGGTTGTTTAGTTTAAAAAATGGAAACGTGCGTTGAAGGTATTAAAAATCTTCGTCCAGCGAAAATTTTTGAACCGATTCTTTTTTTTCGGTCTGGGCCATAACTCCGGCTTTTTGGTAATCGCCTACGCGCTTCTCGAAGAAGTTGGTTTTTCCGCGCAGCGAAATCATGTCCATAAAGTCGAAGGGGTTGGTGGCGCCAAATACCTTTTTGCCGATGAGTTCATTCAGCAGGCGGTCGGCCACAAACTCGATATACTGCCGCATGAGTTTGGCATTCATGCCGATAAGGTCTACCGGCAGGGCATCGGTAACAAATTCTTTCTCTATTTCAACAGCTTCTTTAATGATGTTGATTACGGTTTGTTCGGGCAGTTTGTTTACTACGTGCCGGGTATACAGATGGCAGGCGAAGTCGCAGTGCAGGCCCTCATCGCGCGAGATGAGCTCATTGCTGAAACTGAGGCCGGGCATGAGGCCGCGTTTTTTTAGCCAGAAAATGGAGCAGAAGGAGCCGGAGAAGAAAATGCCCTCTACGGCTGCAAAGGCGATGAGGCGTTCCTGGAAGTTGCCTTTTTCAATCCAGCGCAGGGCCCAGTCGGCTTTTTTCTTTACGCAGTCCAGCGTTTCGATGGCATGAAACAGACGGTCTTTTTCCTGCGGGTCTTTTACGTAGGTATCAATTAATAAGGAGTAGGTTTCGGAATGGATGTTTTCAATAGCTATTTGAAAGCCATAAAAAAACTTGGCTTCGGTGTATTGCACTTCGGCCACAAAGTGTTCGGCCAGGTTTTCGTTTACAATGCCATCGCTGGCGGCAAAGAAGGCCAGCACGTGTTTAATAAAGTGCCGTTCACCGTCGGTCATATTCTCCCAGTCGGTCAGGTCGTGGCTAAGGTCAATTTCTTCTGCTGTCCAGAAACTGGCCTCAGCCTGTTTGTAGAACTTCCATATATCATGATGCTGAATGGGAAAGAGAACGAAACGGTCTTTGTTTTCTTTTAGAATGGGTTCTTCGGGCAGAACGTTGCTCATGGTTGCAAGGGTTTTAGGGTTGTAAATAAGTTTCAGGCCACCCGAACGGCTACCGGGCGGCAGGTTAAAAAATATTTTTAGTGCCTTATTGTCCGGAGGGGGCTTACCTTGCTCCGGTTGGGGCGTGCGTACAAATATTTGAAATGAAGGCTGTAATTCAAATACCGGAAAACGAAGTAAAAATGAGCTCGAAGGACCGGCAGCTCAATAACAAATTGTCTTATAAGCCTTTGGAGCCGGGCATGAAGGCATAACTTTCGGTTAAAAATTTTAGAAAAATTTTATAGCCGTCAGGGCAGTTAAATTGGGGCCGGTTTTTGCTAATGGCATTCTTTTTCTACCTTTGCAGTCCTTTTTACCGAAACGGCTATGTATGCAATAGTAAACATTGGCGGAACCCAGTTTAAAGTGGCCCCCAATCAATACATTTATGCCCCTAAAATTGAAGGCGAGGCGGGTTCCAGCGTTACCTTCGACCAGGTTTTACTGGTTCAGGACGGTGACAAGGTGGAGGTGGGAACCCCGGTGGTGAGCGGTGTATCGGTTACCGGCCAGATACTGGAGCAGGTAAAGGGCGACAAGGTTATTGTTTTCAAGAAAAAACGCAGAAAAGGCTATGCCGTTAAAAACGGGCATCGCCAGCAATACACCAAGGTTCAAATTGAAAAAATAGGGTAACACCTAAACGTTTAAAGTCATGGCACATAAAAAAGGAGAAGGTAAAGTAAAGAACGGCCGCGAGTCGGAAAGCAAACGGCTGGGAATTAAGGTATTTGGCGGGCAGAAGGTAGTGGCCGGCAACATTATTGTGCGGCAGCGTGGCACGCGGCACCATCCCGGCAAGAATGTGGGCATGGGCAAGGACCATACCCTTTTTGCCCTTACCAGCGGAGTGGTGGTGTTTAAGCGCGGTCGCCAGAACCGTTCGTACGTGTCGGTAGAGCCGGTGGCAGAGTCCTGACAGTGGAAGCAACGTTATTAATTTCTGGTACGTACCCCCGTTCGAAAGTCGGGGGTTTTTTATTTCAGGTTAGCTGATTTTTCTTTGGTTGTGTGCCTTTAAATAAAACTAAAATATTTTTTTTTTAAGGAAT
>FWPU01006056.1_pt1 | contig 24970 bp, 26 predicted proteins | sample 2228361 | NCBI WGS metagenome assembly FWPU01 (sample SAMEA103939777, study PRJEB20133) | metagenome | reverse complement strand
TAGGTGATTATTTTCTGGATCATGCTACCTATTTTACCTTTACTATCACTTACTTGTCAACCACTCCCCATGTTTGTTATACTACTCCCACCCCCGCCCATGTTTTCTTTTGGGCAGGATGCCCAAGCCACTGGTTGCTTGACACACAGTAGAATAGCGACGCCCTGCTGAATGTCAAAGACGTTCTCATCTTTGCTACCGTCGGGGGCGCGCTCTTTCTTCTTGGTGTTGCCGTGCAAGTTGTAAACGTAGATTTCGTTGAAGGTTCGCATGAGATGCTGCCGCATCCCGCGAAAAGTGGGGTTGTCCAGATAACCGTGATTGGTGATGTAGCCGATGACGCCTTCGCCCGTTTTATCAATCCGCCACTGCGCGAAGCGGATGAACTTCACGTAATCGTCCTGTAGCCACTTGGGGTTCTTCTCACCTAATGGCTTGCCGTCCACCTTTTTGTAGTCCTCAATCAACTCTCCGATGAACGTCAACTTGCCTTTTTCATCGCGGCTGCGGTTGGCGGAATGTCGGCTTGCGCCAGCAGTTGCGCGGTGTCGTCAGCGATCCATGCCACGCGCTCGTCAAGGTCATACTCGGCAATGCGCTGGAACAACCGGCGCAGGAACGGGTTGGTTTTAGGCACGAGTTTGGCGGCGGACTCGCGGGAAGTCCTTGCCCAACGGCGCGGCGCACCGTGCAGCAAACAAGCCGTAGGCAATGGTTTGGGCATACATGTCAGCAAACTGCTCTTCGGTTAGGTCGGGCAGCAGAACTTCCTTGAACGCCTCGTAATTTCCCTTGAGGTCGCTGCTCTGCGCTTTCAACGCTCCCAACACTTCGTTGCGCATCTGCCGCGTGCGTCGGGCAAGGTGAATGGCAAGGTCACGCGGCGAAGCCATCGTCGGCAGTTGTCCGCGCAGGAAATGCGCGAGCAGTTTGTCCAGCGCGTCCATGTCGGATTCGGACACCTTGACCGCGCCTTTGTCTGGTGGAGCGGGCAACTTGGCGCTGTCCACCAACGCGCCGCCGACATACAGGCGAAACTCCAGATGGTTGGTGAGAAGGAAGTTATCGAGGTTGGCGCGGAAGCGGTCGTTTTGTTCCTTCGCATGTCCTGTGAGGTGGTCTAAGTCCACGCCGTAGGCTTCGGCTTCGACGTAGCCGATGGGCAAGCCGTTGTGCGTCACTGTGAAATCAGGGCGTCCCTCCTTGACCGCCTTGCCCTCACCGATGAACTGGACAGGACGCTCAAAGATTTCTCTCGCGCGGTCGAAGAACTTGCTCAACGCGTCGCGCAGCGATAGTTCATCCGTCGCCACCGCGCTGCTGCGCAAGGTGCGAAGTTCGGTCAGATAATGGATGCAGGCTTGGTGGAAGGAAACGGGCATGGCGCAATCCTCTCATCGCATATCATTTCGTCGCTACCTGATTATAAACCCTGTTTCGTAATAGGTCAAACTTTTTCCTCATGAGGCAAACCTTGCCGCCTACACCGCTCTTCTCGCGGCAGAATGACAGGCAACCCCGTTGCTTTTATGATGGGCAAATCTCTCAACGGAGGTGCCACGATGGCAAAGATTCTCATTGTCGACGACGAGCCGCACATTGTTCGATTGGTTCAGGTGAACCTTCAGCGGGCGGGCTACGAGGTTGTGACTGCTTATGATGGATTGCAGGCTCTGGCAAAGATCAAACAGGAACGCCCCGACCTCGTGCTGCTGGACATCACCATGCCGCGACTGGACGGCTGGGAAGTGCTGAAGCGATTGCGCACGGAGACGGAGACGGCGGATTTGCCGGTCGTGATGTTGACGGCAAGGGCGCAGGACAAGGACGTGTTCACCAGTTTTCAGTTGGGTTCTCATCTCCACCTGACGAAGCCGTTTAGCCCTCTGGAATTGCTGTCGTTCATCAAGCGCATTTTAGAGTCGCAGGACGACGACCCCAATGATAGGGGCTATGATCTGGGCGGTAACAACTAACGCTCTTATGCAATGTCAAATGGGAAGCGTGAAACGTGAGGCGTAATGTGTCATAATAAGTCGCGTTTCACGTTTTACGTTTTTATGGGAGGCTTGGCATGGAAAAGTTAGGTGTGGGTTTGATAGGTTGCGGTGTGATGGGGACATCGCTGGCGAAGTCGTGCAACGAGTTGGAGCGCGCGGGCATCGTGGCGGTGAGCGACGTGGCGGAGGACGTCGGGAAGAAGTTGGGCGAGGAGTTGGGCGCGCCGTGGTATGCGGATTTCCGCGAGATGTTGAAGCGCGAGGACGTGCGGGCGGTCATCGTGGCGACGCCGGGGTTTATGCACGCGGAAGCAGCGGTGGCGGCAGCGGAGGCGGGACGGCACGTCTTTTGCGAGAAACCTATGGCGGTGACGCTCGAAGACTGTGACGCGATGATTGCGGCGTGCGAGAAGAACAACGTGAAGTTGATGATTGGTCAAGTCTGTCGCTTTCATGCGGTTCACTCTAAAGTCAAACAGTTGGTAGACGAGGGCGTCGTCGGTCAGCCAGCGTGTATGGTCGTGCGGCGATTGGGCGGCGGGTTCGGTGGCGTGTGGGCGCGAACGTGGCGCAACGAGCGGCGACTCAGCGGCGGGACGTTGATGGAGGTCAACGCGCACGAGATTGATTTCATGCGCTGGGTGTGCGGCGAGGTGCAGAGCGTCGTCGCACGCGGCGGGCAGTTCCGCGAGAAGCAAACGGATTATGAGGATGTGATGTTGGTGACGATGACGTTTGCTAACGGTGGCTTAGGTTGGCTTCATTCCTCCAGCATCTCCGCCATTGGCGAATACGGCGGGCGACTGGACGGCACCGAAGGCTCGCTGTTCTTCCCCACGATTTGGGGCAACGACGCCGGTATTCACTGCACACGCTTCGGTGAGAAAGGGCAGTTCATTCCCGCTTCCGAAATTCAGGTCGAAAGCCCCGTCCGCGCTGAACTGCGGGCGTTTGTCGACTCCATTCTGAATGACACTACACCGCCCGTCACCGGACAGGACGGACGCGCCGTCATCGCCATCGCGCTCGCGGCGTATCAATCGGCGGCGACGGGAGAGGCAGTCACGCTGGCATGACAGAATGAGGGATAAGGGATGAGCGATGAGGGATAAGCAGACGATACCTTTCATCGCTCATTCCTTATCCCTGAAAATCTCCTGTGCAAAAAAGCACGAAAACGCTTGAAAAGTTTCAGGTGGGTGTTATAATAAACAACCCGATAAAGGAAGTCCAGAGGAGTTCACCTTATGCCTGAACATCTCAGACCGTATCTGCCCATCTTCGTTTTCTTTTTGTTGGCGTTCGGTTTTGGCGCTGTGAATCTTCTGCTGTCATGGATTTTGGGTCCCAAAAAGCCCAATCCTAAAAAACTCTCCCCTTACGAATGTGGCATCACTCCCCTTGGCGATGCGCGGCACCGTTACCCAATTCGGTTTTACATCATCGCCATGCTGTTCATCCTGTTCGACATCGAAGCCATCTTCCTGTATCCGTGGGCGATTTACTACAAGCAGTTGGGGCTATACGGTCTCGTTGAAATGTTTATCTTCTTAGGCATCCTCCTCGTCGGCTACGTTTATCTCTGGAAGCGCGGAGCCTTTGAGTGGGAGTAACGGGAGGGACCCGACATGTCCATTGACCTGTTAAAGCGGATTGAAAAGATAGAACCTGCTTCGACGCAAAAGTCGCTGACCGACCGAGAGTTGGACGAGCTGGTGGCGCAGAGCCGGGGCAACGTCTTCCTGACGAAAGCGAGCGACTTGCTCAACGCGGTGGTGGAGAAACTCGGTGTGGACCGATTGGCGCGCTCGAATTCTCTCTGGCCCTTCACGTTCGGATTGGCGTGCTGTGCGATTGAGATGATGGCGACGGTTTCGGCGCGCTATGACATCTCCCGTTTTGGAGCGGAGGTGTTCCGCGCCACGCCGCGTCAGGCGGATTTGATGATCGTCGCCGGTCGCGTCAGCCAGAAGATGGCGCCCGTGCTGCGCCAACTTTATGACCAGATGTCTGACCCCAAGTGGGTCATCAGCATGGGCGCGTGCGCGTCATGCTCCGGCATTTTCAACAACTACGCGCTGGTGCAGGGCGTGGACAACGTCGTGCCCGTTGACGTTTACGTGCCCGGCTGCCCGCCCAGCCCGGAAGCGTTGCTCTACGGGCTGCTCAAGTTGCGGGAGAAGATTCAGAAGGGCAAGAAGGGATAAGCGATGAGAGAGGAGAGATGAGAGATGAGGAAGGTTGATCCCTCATCCCTCATCCCTTATCCCTCATCCTTATCATCATGTCCGACGCGAAACCGAACGTTCCCACACTGGCGGTGGAGAAACTTCAGAAGAAGTTCCCCCAGGTCATTGAAGTGCATCACTTCCGCGACGAGGTGACGGTGTACGTGCCACGCGAGCGGATTGTGGAGGTATGCCGCTTCCTGCGCGATGACGCCGACTTGAAGTTCAACTTCTTGTCCGACCTCACTGCTGTTGACTGGTGGGGGCGCACGCCGCGCTTTGAGGTGGTGTATCATCTCTATTCGCTTGTTCACTTCCAGCGGTTGCGACTCAAGGTGCGTGTGGACGAAGATAATTGCAGCGTGCCGACGGTGACGGGCGTGTGGAGCACGGCGAACTGGCACGAGCGCGAGGTCTGGGACATGTTCGGCATCCGCTTTGAGGGGCATCCCGACCTGCGGCGCATCCTGACGCCGGAGCAGGTTCTTGATGAACGCATCGGCGAATGGAAGCCCTTTGAAGGTCATCCACTGCGCAAAGACTTTGACCTTGACTACGAGCCGCCGGAGTTCACGCAACGGAAGTTCAACAGGCACTACGCGAAAGAGTGAATCAATCGGTCAATGGGTCAATGAGATTTTCCATTGACCGATTGACCGATTGACCGATTGACTATGCCAATTGCGCCTGCGAGTTATGAGGTTGAACGCGCGCCGGGGTCGTCCCGACAAGTCGGGAGCAGCGAGACCATGATTATCAACATGGGTCCCCAGCACCCGTCCACGCACGGGGTGTTGCGGTTGGAACTGGAGTTGGACGGCGAGGTATGCGTGCGCTGCACGCCTCACATCGGCTACGTGCACACGGGCATCGAAAAGACGATGGAGAGCAAGCGCTACTGGCAGGCGCTGCCCTGCACCGACCGCATTGACTACATGGCGCCGATGGCAAACAATTTCGCTTACTGCCTCGCCGTCGAGAAAATTTTGGGCTGCGAAGTCCCGCCCCGCGCCCAGTGGATTCGGGTGATGCTGGCGGAGTTCACGCGCATTCAGAGCCACCTCATCTGGTTAGGCACCCACGCTATGGACATCGGCGCCATGACGCCGTTCTTCCTCGCCCTCCGCGAACGCGAGCGCATTTTAGATTTGTTTGAGATGGCGGCCGGCGTGCGTCTGATGACCTCCTTCTTTCGCATCGGCGGCTTGCGCGACGACTTACCTGACGGCTGGATAGAAAACGCCCAGCGGTTCGTTAAAACATTCCCGGCTTATGTGGACGAATACGAAGACCTGTTGACGAACAACGACATCTGGCTGGAGCGCACCAAAGGCGTCGGCACCCTGAGCGCGGAGGACGCGATTGATTTGGGCGTCAGCGGTCCGACCCTCCGCGCCAGCGGGGTTGATTGGGACATCCGTAAAGTCAACCCATATTCAGGCTATGAGAAGTTCGGCTTCAAAGTCCCCGTGCGGAATGGGTGCGACGTGTACGACCGCTACCTCAATCGCATGGACGAAATGCGCGAGAGCACGAAGATTATCCAGCAAGTCATGGACGGACTGCCCGGTGGTCCCGTCAAAACCCCCGACCGCAAAATTTCGCTGCCGCCCCGCGAGGAACTTTACACCAGCATGGAGTCGCTTATTCATCATTTCAAACTCGTCGTGGAAGGCATCAAGCCGCCCAAGGGTGAAGCCTACGCCGCGATCGAATCGCCCAAAGGCGAACTGGGCTGCTACGTCGTCAGCGACGGCAGCAACAAGCCGTATCGCGTTCACTTCCGCACGCCGTCGTTTGTGAACTTACAATCGCTGGCGAAGATGTGTGAAGGACGACTGGTAGCGGACATCGTGGCGGTGATTGGGAGTATTGATATTGTGATGGGAGAAGTGGATAGATGAAGGGAAAGGAAGGGGAAGGAAGGGGAAGGAAGGGGAAGGAGGAAGGAGAAAGCCTAAGCCGCTTCCCCTTCCTTCCCCTTCCTTCCCCGCCGTTGATTCATGCCCCTTTCAGACGAAGCACGACAGAGAATTCAAGAGATCGCTGCCCGTTACCCACGCCGCATTTCGGCGACGATTCCCGCGCTTTACGTGGCGCAGGAGGAGTATGGCGGCTGGCTGCCGAAAGAGGCGATGGTGGAGGTTGCGGAGGAGTTAGATGTGCCGCCGTCGCACGTCTTTGGGGTGGCGACGTTTTACACGCTGTTTTACAAAGAGCCAGTGGGCAAGCACGTCGTTCAACTTTGCACCAACCTTGCGTGTATGCTGTGCGGCGCGGAGACCTTGCAGCAGCACCTTGAGCGCAAGTTGAACATCAAAATCAACGGCAACATCAAAGACGGCACGACGGCGGACGGGACGTTCACCATCCTGCCCGTCGAATGTCTCGCCGCCTGCGGCGGCGCGCCGTGCATGATTGTCGACACGGAGTATTACGAAAACTTGACGCCGGAGAAGGTGGACGAGATTCTGGCGCGGATCGGTCCGCAGCCCACTGTCTTTATGAAGCCATGAGTTGGTCGTCACGCACGCAACGTAGTGGAGTGCGGTTTTGAACGGCACTCCGTTAAACTTCGTGCCTGACTACGAACCAAGCGAATCATGCCGACTTACGACGACTTCAAAAACCAGCGCATCGTTCACAAATATATTGATGTGCCCGGCATTGACGAGATGGACGTCTACCTGCAGCACGAGGGCTTCGAGGGCTTCAAGAAAGCGTTGACCATGAAGCCGGAAGACATCATCGCGGAAGTCAAAGCCTCCGGCTTGCGCGGGCGGGGCGGCGCGGGGTTCTCGATGGGGATGAAGTGGGAACTCATGCAGAAGAACGTTGAACCGCGTTACGTCGTGGGCAATGATGATGAGGGCGAGCCGTGCACCTTCAAAGACCGCGAACTCTCGGAAAAACTTCCGCACCAGATTGTGGAAGGTATCATGATTGCCTCCTACGCATTAGGCGTTCACAAGGCGTTCATCTACGTGCGGGGCGAGTTCGTCAAGGGCTACCAGCAAATCTGGAAGGCTATCCGCCAGTGTTATGAAAAAGGTCTCCTTGGCAAAAACATTCTGGGCAGCGGCTTCGACCTTGACGTGGTGGCGCACCCCGGCGCGGGGGCTTACATCTGTGGCGAGGAGACCGCTCTGCTGAGTTCGCTGGAGGGCGGGCGCGGCTATCCCAAAATGCGTCCCCCGTTTCCCGGTCAGTTGGGCGGCGGACTCTACCGCCAGCCGTCGGTGGTGCAGAACGTGGAAACTCTTTCCAACTTGCCCGCCATTCTGCGACACGGCGCGGCGTGGTACGCCAGCATCGGCGTCCCGCCCGCCAACACCGGCACGCGCATCTACTCTGTTTCGGGACACGTGCAGAAGCCGGGCAATTACGAGTTGCCGCTCAGCATTACGCTGGGGGAATTGATTGAGGTCGCGGGCGGGTTGCGTCCGGGGCGCAAACTGAAAGCCGTCATTCCCGGCGGGGCTTCGATGCCATGGTTCACCGAGCAGCACTTGAACGTCGTGATGAGTTTCGACGACATCACGAAGGCGGGATCGCTCGCCGGTTCCGGTTCGGTCATCGTGATGGACGATAGCACCTGCGCGGTCAAAGCCGCGCTGCGCCTCGTGGAGTTCTACAAGCACGAGTCCTGCGGCTGGTGTACACCCTGCCGCGAAGGGCTGGACTGGCTGGTGAAAATCCTGCATCGCGTCGAACACGGCGAAGGCGAAGAGGGCGATATTGACCTGCTCATGGACATGGGCGACAACATCTCCGGTAAAGGCACGCTGGTCGGCACCTTCGGCACGCACCGCACCTTCTGCCTGCTCGGTCCCTCCGGCGTCAGCCCCATGCGCAGCAGCCTCAACCTGTTCCGCGAGGAGTATGAGCATCATATCAAACATAAAAAGTGCATGGTCAACGGTCATCATGGATGAGGGATGAGCGATGATTCGAAGGCTGGACGCTTGAACTTGTTCGGGACATCTATCCCCAACAAGTTGAGGCGTCCGCCTTTTGTCATCCCTCATCCCTCATCCCCCATCTCTCATCCATTTATGGAGTCAATCAACCTCACTATCAACGGCAAAAAGGTCAGCCTGCCGCGGGGGACGCTGGTGTTGGAGGCGATTCGCGCAGCGGGGTTTGACATCCCGTTTTTCTGCTATCATCCCAAACTGAAGCCGGTGGGCATGTGCCGCATGTGCCTCGCGGAAGTCGGCACGCCGCGCATGGGACCCGACCGCAAGCCGGTGCTCAACGAGGACGGCACGCCGCAGATTGGGATGATGCCGCAGCCGCAGGCGACCTGCACCATGCCGATTTCGGAGGGCATGGTGGTGCTGACCGAAACCGATGCCGTGAAGAAAATGCAGAACGGCGTACTGGAGATGTTCTTAGCCAACCATCCGCTCGATTGCCCCGTGTGCGACAAGGGCGGCGAGTGCCCGCTGCAAGATTTGACGATGGGATTCGGACCGGGCAAGAGCCGCGTGGGGGAAATCTACGGCGGCAATACGCGACTGCGCGAGGGCGTCTGGGAAGTCAAGCGCCACTGGGAAAAACCCAAACCGCTCAGTGACCTCATCGCCCTCGACCGCGAGCGTTGTATCCAGTGCGGGCGCTGCGTGCGCTTCACGCAGGAAATCTCGTTGGACAACGCGCTGACGTTTATCTATCGCGGAGCGAACTCCGAGATCGACACTTTGACCGACCCGCCGGTGGACAGCAAGTTTTCGGGCAACACCATCGAAATCTGTCCCGTCGGGGCGCTGACCTCGCGGGTGTTCCGCTTCACCGCCCGCGTGTGGGAGGTCAAGCCGACGCACACCGTCTGCACGCAATGCGGCTGCGGCTGCAACATCACCATCAACACGCGCTCCGACAAAGTGCTGCGCATCCTCGCCCGCGACAACGAGAGCATTAACGAATGTTGGATTTGCGACCGCGGGCGGTTCAACAGCCAGTTCATCAACAGCGAGGCGCGGCTGACGAAACCACTCATCAAGCGCAACGGCAGATTTGAAGAAGCCGAGTGGGACGACGCGCTGCCACTCATCGCCAATACGCTAACGCAAATTAAGAACACGCATGGCGGCGGCGCGATTGGCGGCTTGGCATCGGGCAAATGCACGGTGGAGGACAACTACGCTTTCCAAAAACTCCTGCGCGAAGTTCTCGGCAGCGATAACGTGGACTATCGTCCGAACGGAAAAATCAAGCATCGCCTGCGCCGCGTGCCCGACCTTTACGAGCAGGTCGAAAACGCGGATGTGATTCTGCTCGTCGGCGCGGACCCTCTGGAAGAGTTGCCGATTCTGGACTTGCGCATCAAAAAGTGCATCGCCCAAAAACGCGGCGCGCTCATCACCGTCAACCCGCGCCGCATTCTGCTTGACCAGCACGCAGCGGTGTCGCTCATCCATCAACCGCACACCGCAGTGGCTGCCATTAGGGCTTTGGGCGAAGCGGTCAATGGGTCAATGAGTCAGTGGGTCAATACGACGGGTATAGCGGAGGACAAACTCAAAGACGCTGCGCAACAGATTGGGCAGAGTCAACGCCTCGTCATCCTCTACGGCGAAGAAAGCAGCGACGAACTCGTTGCCGCGCTGCACAACCTGGCGGCGAGCCGCGACCGTCAGGAAGCGGTCTTCGGCTTGTGCCGTCACGATGGCAACGCGCTGGGCGCGCTGTGGGCGGGCGCGGTGCCGAAAAACGGTGGGTTGGACGTGGACGGCATGATGCAAGCCGCGGCAAGCGGTGACTTAAAAGCCCTTTACGTCATGGGACAAAATCCTGTGAACTCTTATCCCGATGGTTCGTTGGCGAAAGAAGCGTTGGAGAACGTCGAATTTCTCGTCGTGCAGGATTTGTTCATGACGGAAACCGCGCAACTTGCCGACGTAGTGTTGCCCGCCGCCAGTTACGCCGAGAAGGACGGCACGGTTCTCAACTTCGCGGGCGTCGCGCAGCGGCTCAAACAAGCCCTGCCGCCCGTCGGCGAAAGTTCCGAAGACTGGAAAATTGTCACCGCGCTGGCGTATTTCATGGGGCATCACTGGGGCTATAAAAGTTGTGCAGACATCGTGCGCGAACTCGACGCATTTCCCGCTGAGTCAATGGGTCAATGGATCAATGAATCAATCGGTCAATTGACCAATTTACCCATTGACCCATTGACTGAGGCGTATCCGTTCATCCTGCTGACCGGCGCGCAACTTTACGACGGCAGCGTGAGCCTCCTTCATTCCCAGCAGTTGAGCCATCTGGTTGAAGCGCCGTTCGTCGAACTGCACCGCGACGACGCCCGACGGTTGGGCATCGCCAAAGGGGATGAAGTCGAAGTCACCTCACCGCGCGGCACGTTGAAACTCAAAGCCAAAGTCGGGCGCAACGTTCAGCCGGGCACCGTGTTCGTTCCTGCGCATCAACCGGGCGCGCCCGTCAACACGATATTAGACCCGACGCGGCAAGCGCAGCGCGTCCAACTGTCAAAGGTTCGAGGGGACGGATGACAACAGAACCCACCTCCCACGACCAATTGTTCAAAGACCTGCTGCGGGCGTTCTTCCGCGAGTTCCTGGAACTGTTCTTTCTCGACGCCGCCGCGCAGTTGGACTTTTCAACCGTCACGTTTCTCGACAAAGAGGTTTTTACCGACCTGCCCACAGGCAGACAGCGCACGCTGGATTTAGTCGCGCAGGCGCAAACGCGGGACGGCAAACGCGAGTTGGTGTTGATTCACGTCGAAGTTGAATCGCGCAAGAAAGGGAAACCTTTCCGCCAGCGGATGTTGCGATATTACATGATGCTGCACCTGCGTTACAACCTGCCCGTGCTTCCGGTGGTGATTTACCTCTCGCGCGGCGCGGGCGGGTTAGGCACCGAGGTTTATGAGCAGACGCTATTTGGGAAGCAGGTATTGCGATTTGAGTATTGGCGTGTGGGCATCTCGGATTTGCCCGCCGAAGAATACCTGTCCTCGAACAATCCACTGGCGTTCGGCTTGGCAGCGTTGATGAAACCGGGCGGGCGACACCCTGCCGAGTTAAAGGTGTCCTGTCTGCTGGGCATCGCCCGCGCGGTGATAGACGAAGCGCGGAGGGCGCTGCTGGTGAACTGTGTGGAGACGTATTTGGTGCTTGACGAGAAGGAGTAGGCTGTATGAAGAACTGGTGGAACAGCCTGAGCGGAAGGAGGTGAGAGAGATGTTGACGGTGTATGAAGAACGCGTGATGCAGCGCGGGATTGCCATCGGCGAACAGCGCGGGATTGCTATTGGAACTGTGCGCGGGAAGCGGGAAACGACGCTGCGATTGTTGCGCAAGAAATTTGGCGCATTGCCCAAAGCCATCGAAGCGCGGATTCAAGCGATGGAGACGGAAGCCGAACTGGATGCTTTGTTGGACGCGGCATTAGACGTGCAATCGCTCGACGACTTGGGGTTCAAGAAGAAAAAGCGAACGGCAAATCGGAGTTAAAAAATTATGGACCTGACTTACTGGGGCTACTTACTACTGAAGATGGTCATCGTCCTCGGCTGGGCCCTGCTGATGGTGCCGGTGCTGATTTACATGGAGCGCAAGGTGCTCGCGGATTTTCAGGCGCGCATCGGACCGAACCGCGTTGGACCGGTCGGGATTCTCCAGCCGATTGCGGACGGCATCAAGTTGCTGCTCAAAGAGGACTTCCTCCCGGCGAAGGCGGACAATTACGTTCACTTCCTCGCCCCGCTCGTCGCCGTGGTTCCTGCGTTTTTGGCGATGTCCGTCGTGCCGTTCGGACCCATTACCAACAAAGAGACGGGGACAGGCTATTTCGTCACGCACGTCAACGTTGGACTTCTTTTCATCTTAGGTTTGGGGTCGCTCAACGTCTACGCCCTCACCTTAGCGGGCTGGGCGTCGAACAACAAATACAGCCTTATGGGTGGCCTCCGCTCGTCGGCGCAGATGATTTCCTACGAGTTATCCATGGGCTTGGCGCTGATTCCCGTGCTGATGGTGGCGGGGTCGCTGGATTTAGTGCACATCGTCGAAAATCTCGGCGCCGCCAAGGGCGAAGGTCTATCGCGGATTGTGCTGACCATTCCGCTGACGATTTCGTTTGTCATCTACTGCATCTGCGGCATTGCTGAAACCAACCGCGCGCCGTTCGACTTGCCTGAAGCCGAATCCGAGTTGGTCGCGGGCTTCCACACTGAATACAGCAGCATGAGATTCGCGCTGTTCTTCCTGAGCGAGTACGTCAATATGATTACAGTCTGCGCCCTGGCGACCACGCTGTTCTTGGGCGGCTGGAAAATTCCGTACGTGCCAGAAACGGGACCGTTCCCGATGATAGTCTTCTTTATCAAGGTGATGATTGGACTCTACTGCTATATGTGGATGCGAGCGACATGGCCCCGCCTGCGCTACGACCGCCTGATGAAATTGGGCTGGACGCGCCTGCTGCCCATCGCGCTGGCGAACATCGTCCTGACGGGGATTCTGATTATTGCTTTTCAATGAATTTTTAGACAGGAATCGCCCATGCGCCGTTGACGCGCCACGCCGCATGAAAATGACGGCATGGGATGCCGTCGCCCCCGTCCCCCGCTGGCGGGGGACAGCCCCCGTCAACGGGGGCAGGGGGGCGATAGACCAGTTCGGCATCCTATGCCGACGATTTTCGAGGGAGGAGTCGTATCATGCTCAAAGGCAAAGGCATGGTGGAAGGTCTGCTGACGACGCTCAAGGAGGCGTTGAAGGGGGAGCGAGTGACGGTGCAGTATCCCGAACAGAAACGCCCCCTGCCCCCGCGAGCGCGTTGGCGGCACATTCTTCAAAGATACGAAGACCCGAACGACCCGCATTACGGGATGGAGCGCTGCATCGGTTGAAGCCTCTGCGCGGCGGCGTGTCCGTCGGATGCCATCTGGGTCGAACCCGCAGAAAACACCGACAAAGAGCGTTACTCGCCCGGCGAGCGTTACGCGAAGGTCTACGAAATCAACATGCTGCGCTGCATCTTCTGCGGTTTCTGCGAGGAAGCCTGCCCCACGGAGGCAATTGTGCTTCGCAGCAACTACGAATTAGCGAGTTACAATCGCGACGATTTCATTTACACGAAGGACAGATTGCTCGTGGATGACCCGCGAAAGAAGTAGAACGTAGCGCCGACATCCTGTCGGCATTGTGGCAGGCAGGATGCCTGCGCTCCATAGTTGGAGAGCGACACCCTGTCGGCATTGTGGCAGGCAGGATGCCTGCGCTCCATAGTTTGGAGAGCGACATCCTGTCGGCATTGTGGCAGGCAGGATGCCTGCGCTCCATAGTTGGAGAGCGATTCGTGCCGTCTGCCATTCTGACATTGCTTTTCATCATGGCTTTATCTGTTGAAGGACAACCGAAATCTGTGGACCTGCGCCCGAGGCTGGAAAAGTGGGGCTTGGGGGCGCGGCGTCAGGGCGGGCGCGGGACGTGCTCCGTGTTCACCATCGTTGGCGCGTTGGAATTTGCGGCGGCGAAGAAGCAGGGGCGCGGCACGCGGTTGAGCGTGGAGTTCCTCAACTGGGCGGCGCACAAAGCCGTCAACCGCACGGCGGACGGCGGGTTCTTTCACGAACTCTGGAAAGGCTATGAAACGTTCGGCATCTGCGCCGAAGAAGATTTGCCTTACCAATCTGAGTATGACGTAAATCTGCAACCGCCCGACACGGCGATGGAAAACGCGAAGAAGATGAAGTCGTTGGGACTGCGACTGCACTGGATTAAAGAGTGGGACGTGAAAACGGGACTGACCGACGCGCAGTTTGAAGAAATCAAGCGCACGTTGGCGCAGGGCTTTCCCGTCTGCGGCGGCTTCCGCTGGCCCAAACAGGCGCAGTGGAAAGAGGACGTTCTTCAGATGTGCCCGCCGGAGGATGTGTTTGATGGGCACAGTGTTTTGTTGGTCGGATACAAAGACGACGAAAAACAGCCCGGCGGGGGGGTGTTCATCATCCGCAATTCGGGCGGCAACGGCAGCGACGGTTATCTGCCTTATGAATACGTGCGGGCTTACATGAACGACGCGGCGTGGGTGGAATGACCCCCCAAAAAGAAGCGAGACTCGCGCCCTCTTCCAAGCTGGATTCGGACACCATTCGTCTGGCGGGAAGCCGGTTTGGAAGAGGACGCAAGCCCCGCCAGATGTTGGAGGTTTCTCCTTGTCTCTTTTCGGCGACATCTTGGGTTCTCTCGCCGCTCCCCCGGTGGGACGCAACCGGCGCGTTTCCAGCAACGAGCAGCCGAAATGGAACGACGGCAACTTTGACATGACGCCGCTGCCGCCCGGCGCGGTGCTAGAGATGCCGGTGTTGGAAGGACCGGGCGTCATCAACCATATCTGGTTCACCAGCCACGCGGGGGGAGTCAACGAACTCAATGCGTTGAGCCTGCGCATTTATTGGGATGACCAGAAAGAGCCGGGCGTGGAAGTGCCCGTCGGCGAGTTCTTCGGAGTCGGGAACAAGGTGGCGGTGGTTGAAAGTTTTCCCGTTCAAGTCTCGCCCAGTGGCAGCCTCACCTGCTACTGGCGGATGCCGTTTGCGAAGTCGGCGCGCATCGTCGTGACGAACGACAACCCCGACCGCACGACGGGGCTTTACTGGCAGGTCGACTACGTGCAATTAGACAAACTCCCGCCCGACATACCATATTTTTACGCGAAGTATCGGCAGGAGTATCCCGCCGTCATGGGACGCGATTACCTCATCGCCGACATCGAAGGGCGCGGGCATTACGTTGGCACGGTCATGGCGGTCACGTTGGCGCAGGACGGCTGGTTCGGCGAGGGCGACGATTTCTTTTACATAGATGGCGAGGAAGTTCCGAGTTTGCAGGGGACGGGCAGCGAGGACTACTTCAACGACGCGTGGGGTTTTCGGACGCGCACGAGCCACTGGTTCGGGCAGCCGCGCTGGCAGGGCTACCGCGCTGGTGACAGCGGCGTGTGCTATCGCTGGCACGTCCTTGACCCGGTTTGTTTTCAGAAGTCGCTGAAGGTCACGATGGAACACAAGGGCAACCGTCCGATGTCGGAGGATGGATGGTATATCGAGCGCCCCGACTTCTTCAGCAGCGTCGCGTTCTGGTATCAAACGGGACAGCCGAAACCGTTCGGTCATCTGCCGCCCTATCCTGAACGCTGCGTGCCGTGGCAACAGCAGCATCTCGTCCGCACGTTCCGTCAAGCGAAGCCCAGCGGCGAGAGCAAGGTCGCTGTCGAAACACGCGGCTTCTTCGGCGCGCGTCCGATGCTCGCGTGGCAGAACGTGAAAATGGGCGACACGCTGACGCTGCCGTTCACGGTTGCCGAAGCCGGTCGCTACGCCGTGCGACTGACGGCGATGAGCGCGGCGGATTACGGGCAATGCGACATTGACATTGACGGGAAAACGGCGGTTGCCGCTGCCGATTTCCGCTCGCAGAACTTGGAAGAGTTGGACTTGCTGCTGGGCACGCACGAACTCGCAGCAGGGGCGCACGTGCTGACGTTCCGCGCTCTGGACGGCGCGAAGGCTCTGGCGGTGGAGTTGCTGCGGCTGCTCAAACTTCCGCCCGAAGCGGAGCGCAAAGTCAAAACGCACAATGAAGCGCACTTTATTCGTTTAGGCATTGGGCGCGCGCTTTACGCCTATCGGTTGGCTTACGGCGCGTTACCGAACTCGTTAGAAGAACTCGTGAAATCGGGCATCATGCCGGAGCGTTACCTGACCGACGAGAACGGGCACGCGCTCATCGCGCGTCGCGAGGGGGAATTTTTCGTCGTCGAATGTTCCACGCACGGCGGATGGAAACATCGCTGGCAGGGGTTGGATGCGCGCCGTTAGGTGTAGCGCCTGCTTCCAGCAGGCACGCCGACAGGATGTCGGCGCTACGGTTTGGAAATAGAATTTTAGACGGCAGGTTGAAACATGAGAAAACTGGCTTTCTTGGCTGCACTGGCGCTCACGTGCCTGCCGCAGGCGGGAACTCAGAGGGCGCACGTCGGCGGAGACCGTGCAGAACGTTCTGGACTGGCTCCACGCCAACATGAAATACGAAGACGGACATTCGGACGACTTAAAAGAAATTCTGAAGTCGCATCGCGGCGTGTGTCATCATTACAGCAACCTGATGGTGACGCTGTGCCGCGCGGCGGGCGTGCCTGCGGTGGTGGCTCACGGCGTGAAGATTCCCACGGAAGGTCAGTTCACAAATCACAGCGGCTCGCACGGTTGGGTGGAGGTCTATCTCAACTCCATTGGCTGGGTTCCGGTCGAACCGCTCAACGTCAATGCTTTGCGCACGTTCGGCAGCGCGGGATACGTTTTCTTCGACACGGCAGGGCACAGTCCGGAAGACGACCATTTTCGATTTACGTCCTTGCAGGGGTATCCCGTGGACGGGAAGGTGATGGAGGTTAAAACGCCTTAGGGCATATCCGAAAAGTGGCATTGGCGTCTCGCCGATGGCATCAAGGGCACAATGCCCCTGCCACAAGGAGCATTTTTCGGATAGGTTCTTAGCCAGCGCGTTGTGAAAAAGCAAGTGATTCTATGACTCATTTCTCCTCTGTTGAAGGTGGACTTTTTCTGATGGCGGCATTGGTGGCGGTGGTGTCTGCCGTCATGGTCATCACGCAGCGCAACCCGGTATACAGCGCGTTGTTTCTGGTGCTGACGTTTTGCGCGCTCGCGGTTTTGTATCTGCTGTTGGGCGCGCAGTTTATCGCGGTGGTGCAGGTCATCGTTTATGCGGGCGCAATCATGGTGCTGTTTCTGTTCGTCATTATGCTTCTCAACCTTGACCGCCCGTTGGAAACGCAGTCGAAGTTGAAACATCAGCGCGCGGTCGCAGGCATTCTGTCGGCGGTGCTGTTGGTGGAGATAATTTACCTGCTACATCGCGGGCTGCCCACGACGGGAACGCCGCCATCACCGCCTGCCAACTTCGGAACGGTTGAGGAAATCGCCCGCGTGTTGTTCCGCGATTTCGCATTAGCGTTTGAGGTGACTTCCATCGTTCTGCTGGTCGGCATGATTGGCGTCATCGTGCTGGCGAAGCGACATTTAGACGAGAAGAAAGCCGCCGCGCAGGAGCGGATTCTATCGCCGCTGGGGAAGGAGTAAGGTTTCATGGTTCCTACTTACCTGTATCTTGCCGTCAGCGCGCTGCTCTTCGTTCTGGGCGTGACGGGCGTGCTCATTCGTCGCAATGCCATCGTGATTTTCATGTGCATTGAACTGATGCTCAACGCCGCTAACCTTGCGTTCGTCGCACTGTCGCGGCACTTCGGACAGATGCAGGGACAGGTGTTCGTGTTCTTCGTGATGACCGTCGCGGCGGCGGAGGTCGCCGTCGGACTCGCCATCATCGTCGCTCTCTTCCGCCAGCGCGAGACGGTGGACGTGGATGAGGTGAACCTGCTCAAGGGATGAAGGTGGACAGTTTTCAGTTTTGGGTTTTCAGTTTTCAGCTAAACGGCTCTTCTCTGAAAACTGAAAACTCAAAACTGACTTTCGCATGATAGATTTCGTCTGGCTCTGTATTTTTTTCCCGCTCGTGGGCGTGCTCGTCAACGGGTTCTTCGGGGCGCGGCTGCCGAAAAAGCACGTCGGGTTGATTGGCTGCGGGTCGGTGTTTCTATCGCTTGTCGTAGCGATGGGCTGTTTTATTCAACTGTTCAACCTCCCGCAGCGGACGCACGAGGTCGTGTTGTTCGACTGGATTGCCGTCGGCAACTTCCGCGTGCCGTTTGCGTTCCGCGTGGACCCGCTTTCGATGGTGATGCTGCTCGTCGTGACGGGCATCGGATTTCTCATCCACGTCTATTCCATCGGCTACATGGGGCACGACCCGCGCTACGCGCGATTCTACACCTATCTCAACTTGTTCATGGCTTCGATGCTGACGCTCGTGCTGGCGAACAACTTCCTGCTGATGTTCGTCGGCTGGGAGGGGGTGGGGCTTTGCTCCTATCTGCTCATCGGGTTCTGGTTTGAGCGACCCTCTGCAGCGGAGGCGGGTAAAAAAGCCTTCATCGTCAACCGCATCGGCGACTTCGGTTTTATCTTAGGGATGCTGCTGATTTTCAAATACTTCGGCACGCTGGATTTTCAGGACGTTTTTGAATCCGCCGCCAGCAAAGACCACATCTTCGTGTTGGGCGTGCCGCTGCTGACGCTCATCACGCTGCTGCTGTTCGTCGGCGCGACGGGCAAGTCGGCGCAGATTCCGCTTTACATCTGGCTGCCTGATGCGATGGAAGGTCCCACGCCAGTCAGCGCGTTGATTCACGCCGCGACGATGGTGACGGCGGGCGTTTACATGGTCGCACGCTGCCACGTTCTCTATCTCTATTCGCCCGTCACCATGAGCATCGTCGCCATCATCGGCGCGCTCACGGCGATTTTGGCAGCGACGATTGCGCTCGCGCAGAACGACATCAAGCGCGTCCTCGCCTATTCGACGGTCAGCCAGTTGGGTTACATGTTCCTCGGCTGCGGCGTCGGCGCGTTCGCGGCGGGCATCTTCCACCTTTACACGCACGCCTTCTTCAAGGCTCTGCTGTTCTTAGGTTCAGGCAGCGTCATTCATTCGCTGGAACACGCCTTTCATCAAGCGCATGAGAAGGGGAAGGAAGAGGAAGGAAGGGGAAGGAAGGAGCAAGAAGAACACCACTCCCCACCTATTGATCCCCAGGACATGAGAAACATGGGCGGGTTGCTGAAATACATGCCGACGACGGGTTGGACGTTCTTCATTGGCGCGGCAGCGTTAGCGGGGATACCGATGCTCTCCGGCTTCTGGTCGAAGGACGAAATCCTCTTCGGCGCGTATAGTAGCGGCATCGTGCCCATAGGCAAATGGCTCTACTATATCGGCTTGCTGACCGCCGCCCTGACTGCCATCTATATGACGCGGCAATGCTTCAAGGTATTCTTAGGCAAACCCCGCTTCGATGAGAATCATGTGCATCCTCATGAATCGCCTGCTGTCATGACGGGACCGCTGCTGTTGCTGGCGATTGGCTCTTTTGTTGCTGGTTGGCTTGGGACGCCGATGAAAAACGTCTGGGAGCATTTCCTTGCCCCTGTGTTTGAGTCACACGCCTCTGAAGAAGCAATGAGGGCATTTCATAGCACGCACGACACAGGGCTGCTCTACACGCTCATGGGCGTTGCCGTCGTTGTCGCGCTGGTCGGTGTTGCCATCGGCTGGCTGCTCTACAAAGACCCCGACAAAGAGCCGATGGAGAAACTCCCGTTTTACCCCCTCTTGCTCAACAAGTGGTACGTAGACGAAGCCTACAACAAAACCATCGTCGCTCTGGGATACAAATTGAGCGATTGGTCGGCGAGGTTCGACCTTGGATTCATTGACGGCATCGTGAACCGCGTGGCGGGCGCGATTGCCGTGGGCGCGCAGAACCTGCGCAATCTGCAAACGAGTTACGTCCGCAACTACGCCCTCACCATGGTCATTGGCGGCGTGTTGCTGGTGACGTATCTGACGTATTTTGTGATGCGGTGAGAAACGATGCGACGGAAACCTGAAGTCTCTCATGGATGGGAATGGGAAACGGCAGAGGCAAAGGCGTGGTTGAACTTGCGCCTCCCCCTGCGGGAGCGTTGGCGGCAAGCGGTCGAAGCCTCCGACGCCCTCCGAGATTTCTGGAGGAGAATGGTGGAACTTGAGCCTGGCAGACCACCTGAAACTATTCAAGTCCTTGAACTCCCGAAGGGTCAGGTATCTGGTCATCGGCGGTTACGCGGCAATCACCTACGGCATCGGGCGGCTGACAAAGGACGTTGACTTGTTTGTGTCGCATGACGTGCGCAACGCCGAACGATTGCTGACCGCGCTCAAGGATATTGAGTTTGGCACGGCTCATCTCATCACGGCGGAGGGGCTGTTCGCCAAACCTATCACGATCTTTAACGACTACTTTCGAGTGGACGTGCTCACGGTCGTGCCAGGGCTGGAATTTGAAGCGGCGTGGGCGCAACGCACCATCAAGCGCATAGACGGCGTGCGGGTCAGCATGGTGAACATTGATGACCTGATTCAGTCCAAACGCGCCGCCGGACGCCCGGTTGACTTGGAAGACGTCCGCGTCCTTGAGATGATTCGGGACAAACAGTTGAAACGCCCGACAACACAGGAGTAGCAGTTATGTCTGAGATGAATAACGCGATCATTCCCATTGTTACCTTCCTCCCGCTCTTCGGGATATTCCTGATTCTGTTCGTCGACAAAGAGAAGCAGACCATGACGCGCCTCATCGGTTTCCTGACGGCGGCGGTCAACTTCGTGTTCTCGCTGCACCTGTTCTTCCACTTCGACCCGCGCGTAGCGGGGATGCAGTTTGAGACGAAGGTGATGGACCGCACGGGAGGATTGATTCAGGAGCGCATCCCGGAGTGGATTCCCGGCTTAGTCAAGTATCACGTCGGCGTGGACGGCATCAGCCTGTTTCTCGTGCTGCTCACGACGTTCCTCATTCCCATCGTCCTGCTTGCGTCGTGGACGGACATCAAGCACCGCGTCAAAGAATACGTCATTTCGATGCTCCTGCTGGAGACTGCATTGGTGGGTGTGTTCGTCGCGCTGGACCTCATCCTGTTTTACGTCTTCTGGGAACTTGTGCTGATCCCGATGTATCTGCTCATCGGCGTCTGGGGGTCGCACCAGAAGAAGAACTTCTTGGGCATCGAGATGGAAGGGCGCATTTACTCCGCCGTCAAGTTTTTCATTTACACGATGGTCGGAAGTCTTCTCATGCTCGTCGCCATCCTCGCCCTTTACTTTCTTGCCTCGCCTCGCACGTTTGACTTTGTGGAACTGCAAACCGCGCTGAAACAAACTCCGCTGCTCGCCTCCGCGCAGGTGTGGCTGTTCGCCGCGTTCGCGTTGGCGTTTGCGATTAAGGTGCCGATGTTTCCGTTTCATACGTGGCTGCCCGACGCGCACGTCGACGCGCCGACCGGCGGCAGCGTGATTCTGGCGGGCGTTCTCCTGAAGATGGGCACGTACGGTTTCCTGCGCTTCTGCATCCCGCTGTTCCCCGACGCGGCGGAGGTCTTCATTCCGTTCCTCTGCATCCTCGCCATTGTCGGCATCATCTACGGCGCACTGGTCGCCCTCGCGCAGCCGGACATGAAAAAGTTAGTCGCCTACTCGTCGGTCAGTCACTTGGGCTTCGTGATGCTCGGCTTGTTCGTCTACAAATCCTCCATCGAGGGCGTGGCGGGCGCGGTGCTGCAGATGGTCAATCACGGACTCAGCACGGGCGGGCTGTTCTTGGCGGTTGGCGTGATTTACGAGCGGCGTCACACACGACTCATTAAAGAGTTTGGCGGGTTGACGGCGGGGATGCCGATGTTCTTCGTCTGCTTCCTTATCATTACGCTGTCCTCCATCGGCTTGCCCGGACTCAACGGATTCGTTGGCGAAATCCTTGTGCTGCAAGGCGCGATGAAGCACAACTTCTGGTATTGCGCCTTCGCCGCGACGGGTGTCATCCTCGGCGCGGTTTACATGCTGCGTACGTTCCGCAGCGTGATGTATGGACCGGTGGACAAAGAGGAAAACAGAAAACTCCCCGACCTCCGCCCGCACGAACTCGCCGCGTTCGTGCCGCTGATTCTGGCGATTTTTTTGATTGGGCTGTATCCCAAGCCCTTCCTTGAAAAAGTCGAACCGGCGTTGAAGCCGATACGCAGCGTGGCGATGTCCGTTCATCATTCGCCGAAACTGACAATGCGCCCAGATAACAGGTGAAACGAGATGCAGAGATGCAGAGATGCAGGGATGCAAAGATGCAATGAATCCCTGCATCCTTGTATCCTTGTATCCCTGATTGTATGCCGAACTCCGAAACTCTCAACTTATCTCCGAACTGGCTCTCCGTCATCCTGCCCGAAGGGGTGTTGACGATTTTCGCGCTTGCCGTGCTGGTGGCGGGTGCGTTTCTCAAGCCCGAGCGACGCGCAAAACTCACAGGACTGGCGTTATGCGGTCTTGCCTGCGCCGCCTGCGCTTCGTGGTGGCTCTGGAACAAAGACGCCGACCCGCTGCCACCCCGCATCGCGGTGGGCTTCGACCTCCGCGCCACGCTGGTCGCTGACGGCTACTCGCAGTTTTTCAACCTCGTTTTTCTCATTGCCGCCGCGCTGGCGATTTTGATGTCCGACGAGTTTCTGCATCAGGACAAAGACCGCCTCGCGCTCACGGGCGAATACTACGCGCTCATTCTGCTTGCCACGATTGGCATGATGATTATGGCGGCGACGAACGATTTGCTCGTTTTCTTCTTGGGCTTGGAAACGCTGTCGCTCGCGCTCTACGTCTTGGCGGGTTTCGCGCGCACCAAAGCGTTCTCGCTGGAATCGGCGGTCAAATACTTCCTGCTCGGCTCATTTGCGACCGGCTTCTTGCTCTATGGCATCGCACTGCTTTACGGCGTCACACAAAGCACGAACATCCGCGAGGTGGCGCACTCCATCACCACGATTTTCCTGACGCAGTCCACCGACAGAACCCTGCTGCTCTACGCGAGCATCGCGCTGTTGCTGATTGGCTTTGCGTTCAAAGCCGCGCTGGTTCCGTTCCACCAGTGGACGCCCGACGTTTACGAAGGCGCGCCCACGCCGGTCACGGGCTTCATGGCGGTCGGCGCAAAAGCCGCCGCGTTCGCCGCCGTGCTGCGCGTGTTCAACGTCGCATTTTCTCATCAGGAGTTGACGCCGCACTGGACGGCGGCGGTGTGGATTATCTCTGTGCTGACCATGACCGTCGGCAACGTCGCTGCCATTGCTCAGGTCAGTCTGAAACGCATGTTGGCGTACTCTTCCATCGCCCACGCAGGCTATCTGCTCATCGGCGTTCTGTCCGCCAAACCCGACAGTTCGGGCAGCGTTCTGTTTTATCTCACCGCCTACACCTTCATGAACCTCGGCGCGTTCAGTTGGATTGCCCTTTTCAGCCGCCGCGACTCCGGCGACCTGACTTTGGAGGACTGCAACGGCATCGCATCCCGTTTCCCCTCCGCGGCAATCGGTATGGCGGTATTCATGTTCTCGTTGGCGGGCATTCCGCCTCTCGCAGGATTTTGGGCGAAATGGTACGTTTTCCGCGACGGCGTCGAATACTACATGACGAAGCAAGACGCGCGCCTGTTGTGGCTGGTTATCATCGGCGCGCTCAACAGCGTGATAGCGGTGTTTTACTACCTGCGCGTTGTGGTCAGAATGTATATGCAAGAGCCGAGCGCGCGCGCCGTGACCAGCGAACCGACATCGCGCCTGACGACTCTCGCCTCCGCCCTGTGCGCGTTTGTCGTAGTTGCATTAGGGCTGCTGCCAGGTCGCGTGTGGGCAATGGCAGTGCATTCGCTGATACGATGAAGAAATCGGAGGGGTGGAGTGATGGAGTAATGGAGGGCGGGAGTGATGACGTTTTCCAACACTCCAACACTCCAATACTCCATCACTCCATGTTTGTTCCATGCTCGTCCGCTTCTGGGGTGTTCGAGGTTCTCTCCCATCGCCTCTGTCCACGCCGCAGGTGGAGGCGAAGATTATTGACGCCTTATTAGGCGCGACGGGCGTTGACCTGACCGACCGCGCTGATGTCGAAGCCTACGTCCGCTCTTTGCCCCTCAGCGCGCGCGGGACTTACGGCGGCAATACCTCCTGCGTCGAAGTCCGCACCGCCGCGAATGACCTTATCATCTTAGACGCAGGCAGCGGGATACGCTCGCTCGGAAGCGAGTTGATGCGGACGGAGTTTGGGCAGGGACAAGGGGTGGCGCACCTTCTCTTTTCGCACTATCACTGGGACCACCTGCAAGGGTTTCCGTTCTTTGCCCCCGCGTTCATCCCCGGCAATCGCTTCATCGTGTGGTCGGTGGACGGACGCGCCGAGGAAATTCTGACAAGGCAGCAGGAAGAGCCGCTGTTTCCCGTCACGTTCGCGGGCATGGGAGCGACGTTTGAGTTTCACGTGTTCACCCCACAGACGGAACTTTTCGACGGGCGCGCGCGCGTGAAATACGCTGTCCTTGACCACCCCGGCACTGCCTACGGCTACCGCATTGAAACCGACGGCGGAACGTTCGTGTATGCGACGGACGCCGAATACAAAAAGGTGGACGACGAGTTCCTTGCCGAATACGGCGACTTCTTCCGCGATGCCGACCTGCTGCTCTTCGACGCGCAATACTCATTCGCCGAAAGCCAACTGGACAAGCGCGACTGGGGGCATAGTTCCGCCGCCATCGGCGTCGAAATCGCCGCCCACACCGGCGTCAAGCGGCTCGTGTTGTTTCACCACGACCCGCGCACGACGGACAAAGAGGTGCAAAGCATTTTAGACAACGCCCAGCAATACGCCGCTCTCGTCCCCGGCGGAGCGGAGTGTGAAATCCTGCTGGCGTATGAAGGGCTGGAGATAGAACTTTAGGTGGAGCGCTGGAGTAGTGGGGTGCTGGAGGGGGGCATTACGTAAAATTTGCAACCCTCGTCAGGAGGCACTGCTCCGACGGAGGTGGGTCAGGAGGCAGGAGGCAAATTTGACGTCCTGCGCCCCGCGGGAGCCCTCCGCCCGCCGAATCGAATTCGGCGTCTACAACGGCTGGAAAGCCCCGATGAATCGGGACTGACCCGCAAACGAGTCTGCTTCAGCAGACTTTCGTTCTGGCGTCTGAGAGCCTATCCGAAAAGTGTAGCGCAGG
>FWPU01006055.1_pt1 | contig 24973 bp, 21 predicted proteins | sample 2228361 | NCBI WGS metagenome assembly FWPU01 (sample SAMEA103939777, study PRJEB20133) | metagenome | reverse complement strand
GTTTCCGCTTCAGCCTGCTTTTAGCAGGCTTTCCAGCCGTTGTAGACGCCGAATTCGATTCGGCGGGAGGAGGGCTCCCGCGGGGCGCAGGACGTAAAATTTGTCCCCTGCCTCCTGACCATCCTCCGTCGGAGCAGCGCCTCCCTACGAGGGTTGCAAATTTTACGTCCTGCACCCCTTTGTCGGTGAACGTTGTGGGGCATCGCTGGAGATTGCCCCTACAATTTGACGGCGTGCTCTCCCACTCTTTATTCACACGCCAACACGCCAACACGCCATCGTTCACGGTTCACGGCGTCCACACCGTCCACGCCCGAAACTTTCGCCGCATGAGCAGCCACAGCAGCCCAGCGAACGCGAGATAGCCCAACGCGGAAAGATTGAACGCCGACACGAACGGCAGGTCGTCCATCTCGATGAACCAGCCGGTGTTTTCGGGTTCAGGGCGGGGGTTGCGCAATTCGGTGACGTCGCGGACTTGCACGATTCTGCCGGTGCGACGTGCGTAGAAGTAAACGTAAACGCGCCCGTCAGGTGTGCGCATATAATCGCGAAAAGTGTTCGGCGGGTCTTGGGGCGGCTTGCGGGGCGGCTGGATTTTCCGCGTTTCCCAATCCTGGGGGCGCATGGATTCATACACCGTTTGCAGCGGGTTCGTCGCCATCAACGCCTGTCCCCACCGGCTGCGACTCAACGTTTTCGTCAGCGGCAGCAGTTGGATGCTGGCGAGACTCACCATCAGCAGAAACGTCAGCCCCCATCCCAAAGCGCGGCTGGTGCGCTTCGTCCGCAGCGAAAAGAAAAGCCCAATGGGAGCGAAAGCGAAGCCGAACGCCAGTTGCGCGAGCAGCAGTCGCAATCCATCCGCGAACGCCGTCACTTGCATCAGCACCGCCAGCACAACGACGGGCACGGAGGTCAGCGTCAGCAGCAGAACGTGCCAATAGATGACGAACAATTTGCCCCCCAAAATCGCGCGCGGTGAAAGCGGGGTGGACAGCAGCAGCGGAAACGTGCGCTGCTCCTTCTCGACGGTGAGCGCATACGCGCCTATCGCCATCGCGCACAGCATCACCGCGCCCAACTGCCCGACGGCGTAGTAGGCGAAGAATTGCTTCATCCTGCCGACGTCGCCCACCTTCCACAATGCCAGCAAGAACAAGCCGCCCGACAGCAGCGCGAGCGCGTAAACGACGCGCACGAACCCCCGCCGCCCCCGATGCGTTGTGGCGCGCAGTTCCCGAACGACGATTGGGTTCATGGGGTCATGGGTCAATGAGTTCATGGATTCACTGCCCTGTGGATCCGTGAATCCATGACCCCATGAACTTGGTGATTCCGCCGTTCGTCTTGCCAGCCGCGCCGCGCCCAGAAAGAAGAGAAGGGCGCACAGCCCCATGCCCCACGCTTTGTCAATCGGCATTTTCTCTTCGCGGCGGGCGGGCGCAGAGGCAGCGGGTTTCTTAGGCGTTTTCGGCTTGGGTTTCTGGACAACCTGTTTAGGCATTGGGGGTGGTGTCAACTGCGGCGCGGTCAGCGTGCTTTTGGATTTTGCGCTCAACTTCTGCGGGTTGCGCGGGCGCGGCTTGGGCGGTGTCACAACAGGCTGACGTTGACTCATTGCCCCATTGACCCGTTGACTCTTTAAGAACGTAGGACGCCGCACGCGCCACGACTGGTCGAGCGGATGGAGCAGCAGCATCATCGCTGCAACAATGACGTACGTGACAGCGATAGCAGAATACGTCTTGCGAAACAGCCCCGAACAAAAGAGGCCCGCGCTGCCCGCCGCGAGCGCAGCCGCGGCGCAGCGGACGTAGGTGACTTTGACCTCCTGCGGGTCCACGCCGCCCAAAAAAAAGCAAAACGAAACGACGGGCAAACTCGCTAAGATGAACAGGAACAACTGCACAATCGCCGCCGACAACTTGCCGCTGACGATTTGATACGGCTTGAGCGGCGTGCAGCGCAGCGTGCTCCACGTGCGCCCCTCCTTTTCGCCGCTGATAGCAGACCACGTGAGCGCGGGCGCGAACAGCAGCGCAAGCGCGAGTTGCAGCAGGCGGAACTGCTTGAAAATCTGCTCCCCCACCCGCGCGCCGAACAACGCCTGCTCCTTCGCGGGCCAGGCGTTCAAGGCGACGACGCCCAACACCAGCGCGTACAACGCCGCCACCCCAAAGCATCGCCCGCCCCGCACGGCGGAACGGATTTCGCGTTGAAAGACGGGGTTCCAGAACATCTTTGTTTTTCACCGCAGAGAGCGCAGAAGACGCAGAGGGACATTCATTAGGCAGGTCGTTCTCGGGGGTCCTTCGCGCTCTCTGCGGTGAAAAGACTATCCCACTTCTCCTTGCGTCAGCCGCAGGAACGCCTCTTCCAAATCCGCGCTTTCCTCCTCAAATGAAACGATTCTGACGCGATGGGTAACGAGCGTTTCGAGCAGTTGCGCGACGTCTTCGTCGGTGCCGTCGAAGGTGACGCGCAGGCGCCCGTTTTCAGAGTCCAGCTCCACGACTTTGCTATGGATGTTGACCAGTTGTTCCGCTTCTTTGAGGTTACCAAGAACGCGGATGCGCAGCGTGCGGTGCGGGGCAACCTGGGCAAGAACGTCTTGGACGCTGCCGCTGGTCAGCAGTGTGCCGCGCTCGATGACGCCGATTTTGTTGCAGAAGTCAGAGAGTTCGCGGAGGATGTGCGAGGAGACGAGAATTGTTTTTCCCATCGCCTGCAGTTCGCGCAGCAGGGCGCGCATTTCGACGCGGGCGCGGGGGTCAAGCCCGGAAGCGGGTTCATCTAACAGCAACACCACCGGGTCATGCACCAGCGCCTGCGCCAAGCAGAGCCGCTGCTTCATGCCACGCGACAGCGTTTCGACGATGGCGTGACGCTTGTGCTCCAAGTCCACCAGCGCGAGCACCTCGTCAATCACCCGCTTGCGCGCGCCGCCGTGAATGCCGAAGGCATGGGCGAAGAAGTTGAGATACTCCCATACCGTCACGTCCTCATACACGCCGAAGTGTTCGGGCATGTAGCCGATGAGCCGCTTCACCCTGTCGGGGTGCCGCGTTACGTCCACGTCGCCGATGAACGCTTTGCCTGATGTGGGCGGCAGCAGCCCCGCTAACATGTTAATCGTCGTCGTCTTCCCTGCGCCGTTCGGACCGATGAAGCCAAACACGTCGCCCCGCTCCAACGTCAGGTGCAAATTGTTGACGGCAACCAGCGAGCCGAATTTTTTCGTGAGGTTCTCCGTGCGCAGCATCAAGAAAGTCAAAAAGTCAATGGGTCAAGTCAATGAACGATGAACCGATTGATTCATTGACCGATTGACTCTTATACTCCACCCTCATCCCCTGCACCACCAACAGTTGCCACTTCCGATTCTCGAACGCGCGCGGACGGACGGCGATGGTGGAGACTGGTTTTTTAACCCACCCGACAAGGCGCGGCGCGTTGTCCCACCAGCCGAGGAACTGACTCATCGTTCGCATGATGCGCTCGCGGGGTTTAAGTTTTTTCAGCGCGTTCGGGTTGCGGTAGTTGTAGTAGTAGTAATCGTATTGCATGTAAGTGCGCTGGAATTTGTTCCAGTCGTATCTTTTCAGTTTGTCCGCCGTGACCTTGCTGTGGGCGGGCAAGCGGGCAAGGGTGTAGACTTCTCCGTGACGAACGAGAAAAAAACATTCCTCCAAATTGTAGGGCGTGCCGTTCTCAATGAAGCCTTGCAGTTGCTTCTTCTTCTGGTCTTTAGTGAGGCGGGCGCGGATGCCTTTGCCTATGTCATCCAGACTTTCGGAGCGGAACAGTTCCATCGCGCCCCATTTGATTCTTACGTCTTTGAGGGCAAGTGTATCCGTTTCATCGTAGGTCGCGCTGGTTTCCTCGCGCTGTCGCTGCGAGCCGCCCCGCCATATCATGTAGGGCGGCAGGAGCGGCGGGGTGGGGTTCCGCTTGGCGAAAGAGACGTTCATTGAGTTCAATCCCCAAGCGGCAGGAGGGCGATTCAAGAGGGTGTTGTCGTCTACGGCAGCGATGGTGTAGGTCGTGCTATCGGGCGAGAGGATGCCGAACAGCGAGCGCGTGTACGCCACGGGACATTCGGCAATTGTCTCGGTCAAAGCGATTTCGTTGACCAGAACGTGCTGTCCTTTGATGTTGCGCCCCACGCGATACGCCGCGCCGCTGAACAGGGCGATGGTCAACGGGAACGTCACCCATGCAAACAGTCGGCGCGTCTTGCGGCTGATGAAGAAATGCACAGGTCCCAGCAGCGCGACGTAAGCCAACAGCAGCAGCGCGACTTTCTTACGGGGCGGCACTTCCATCGCGGGCACGTCCGCCACCGCTTGCGCGATAGGCTGATAGAGGTAGCCCATCGCCTCCGCCTCGATGTTGTAGTAAGCCTGCGGGTAATTGATCCCCCACAGGGACATCTGAGCGATGAGATCCTTCAAACCTATCCAGTCTTTGATGGGCGCGTGCCAGTCGTCGAAGGCGATGAAACTCACCGTGCCGCGTCTCCACCGCTGCCTTGCCACCAACGGGAGGTCGCCAGTTTTTTCCACTACTACGGCTTCTGCGTAGGACGGATTAACGGGAGAGTCAATGGAAGACAAATCTGAGAATTTGTCCGCGTCTGTTGCAGCGTCCTTTTTGACCTGAGATTCCGTTACGACGACACTGCCCTGAATCTCGCCACTCTTAACCATCTTACGTTCGAGCCTCATGGCGCTGCTCCAGACAGGGCTGGTATTTCGTATCTCACTCCCATATCGAACAACAAACTCACGCGGCAGTGTCACAAGCCGCGTGCTTTCCCCGATATTCACAGGCAACAGTTTTTCAACCCATGTCCCCTTCCACATCGCTCCCTGCGCGCCGCCGAAGACGGCAAGTTTGCCGCCGCCGCTGACCCAGCGTTCTATCGTTTTCGCGGCATCGGTGGAGATGCGGCGGGGGGAGAGGTCGCTGAACATCAGCAGGTCGACGCCGTGATAGCCATACCATCGGTCGGGCAGCCAGCGCGGGTCGGCGTAGACGATTTGCGTTTGCGACGAACCCCACGGAGTATAGCCGTAAGGAGAGTTCGCCCGCACAATCACGTTCTGCCCGGCGCGGCTATCGCTGAGGATGACAACAAACGGCTCGCGCTGGTTGACAACTTCCGTATGCACGATTTGCGTGGCGGTGCGTCCGCCCGCGCGCGCGGTGACGCGAATCTCATCGGTGTAGGCGTTGGGGCGGAGGTAGAGGACGTACATCTTCCGCGCCGTGCCCGCTAATTTGTCGCGCTTGATGAGTGTGGTCGTCGTCTCCATGCCGACGGAAAACTCAACGCGAATCTCAACAGGCGTTGGCTCCCCCCGATGCGTTACCGTCACAAACAGCGGCGACCATCTCCCAATTTTGACGAATCCCCCGAAACCGACGGACGCACTCACCGACGACCCCGGCGCGTCTGAACGCGGAGGTGTTTGAGCGTGTAGCGATGACAACAGCAGCCCTGTTGTGAGAAGCAGAAAGACGAAAGTTCGCATGGGTGAATCCCACCCCCTTCGCCAGTTCCAATGATTGGGCGTTCACCGTTCACTTCTTCCCCTCCGTCGTCTTCGAGACGTTCGGCGACGCTTGGGGTTGTCCGAATGTTTTCAACAGGTAGGCGAACCGGTCAGGATAGCGCGTCGGCTGGGAACAAGTGTTCCCCTGACAGACGTAACCCAGCGGCGCGCCGTCGGGGGCAGGCGGATAGGGCGGTTTGGTGGTTTCAGGGTCCCACACGCTGACGAGTTTGCCCGGACGATAAACGCCGAGCGACGCCTGCCATAAGCCCACCGTTCGCGGATGGTCGCTTTTGCCCACAATCACCGCCGTCACGGGATGGTTCAAGTGATGCGCCACCGCCAGCGCATACGCCGAACCCAACAGACCCAGCGTGTTGCTTGCGCCCGCGAATGTTCGCAGCGTTTCCTCCGCCCACCTGTGGTATTTCTCCTCGTGCGTCAGCAAATACAGTTTGTCCAGCGCGAGCGCGGCGACGGCGTTGGCGGAAGCCACGGGGTTGTCTTCAATCGGCTTGTGCCGCTGCTGCAACACCGCCAGCGCGTTCGGCTCGGCGGCGATGTCGAAAAAGCCGCCCTGGTCTTTGTCCCAGAAGTGTTCGTGCGCGTAGTCCATCAACTCCCGCGCCGCTTTGAGATAGCGCGGCTGCGCCGTCACTTGATACAGGTCAATCAAGCCGTTCGCCATCAATGCGTAGTCTTCCAACATGCCGCGCACACGGGGTTTGCCGTCAAGGTTCGCGTGATAAATTCCGCCGTCGGGCTGGCGCGATTGCGTCAGCAGAAAATCCGCCGTCTTCGCCGCAAAGTTTTTGAGACCTTCATCGCCGAACGCTTTGTAAGCCTCCGCGTAAGCCGACATCATCATCCCGTTCCACGCGGTCACTTTGGTCTTATCTACGAACGGCGCGGGGCGTCTGTTTCGCGCCGCGAGGAGCTTGGCTTTGCCGCTGACAAGCAACGCCCGCACTTTCTCTGACGGCAAGTTCGCGTCGTTCGCCACGACTTCAATCCAGTGCGCGATGCGCAGCACGACGCGCTCGGTTTCGGGCATTCTTCCCGCCCCGCCGTCCACGCCGTAGAAGCGGTTGACGACCTTCGCTTCGTCCGCCGTCAGCACTTGCGCGATTTCCTGCGGCGTCCACGTGAAGTAAGAGCTATCGTCGCCCTTGCCTGCGTCGGCGTCTTGCGTCGCGTAGAAACCGCCGTTCTCGCGGTCGGACGCCTCGCGGTCAACGTAAGCAATGATGGTCTGCGCCACGTCGCGGAAATAAGCGATGCCCGTCGCCTGAAAAGCGTGAACGTAAGCCAACAGCAGTTCGGCGTTGACGTAAGACATCTTCTCAAAGTGCGGCACGTTCCAGTCGCCGTCTACCGAGTAGCGATGAAAGCCGCCGCCCAATTGGTCGCGCAGTCCGCCATTCGCCATCTCGCGCAGCGTCTTCGTCGCAACCTCCAATGCCGAGCGGTCGCCGTCGTAATACGCCCGCCACAACGCCAACTCAATCGCGCTGCCATTGGGGAACTTCGGACCGCGCCCCCACCCGCCGCGCTGAGAATCGTAGCGGTTCACCACGTCCGTCCAAATCGTGTTGACGACGTTCGCGCTGAGTTCGCCCGCCGTCGCGCTCATCCTCCGGGCGCGGTCGAGTTGCTCGTGCAACTCCTTCGCGCTGGTGAACACGCGGTCCTTTTGCGTGCGGTAAATCTCGGCGATTTTCGTGAGAATTGTCTTCATCCCTACGCGCCCGTCTTTGTCTTCGGGCGGAAAATACGTGCCGCCGAAAAACACCTTGCCGTCGGGCGTGAGGAACGCCGTCAGCGGCCAGCCGCCGCTTTGCGTGATGACCTGCACGGCTTCCTGATACCGCCGGTCCACGTCGGGGCGCTCGTCGCGGTCCACCTTGATAGCGACGAAGTATTCGTTGATGAGGCGGGCGACTTCGGGGTTCTCGTAGGTCTCCTCGTCCATGACGTGACACCAGTGGCACCACACCGCGCCGATGTCCAGCAGAATCGGTTTGTCTTCGCGGCGCGCGCGTTCAAACGCTTCCGCACTCCACTCATACCAATCAATCGGCTGGTGCGCCGCGCTGCGCAAATAAGGACTGGCGGATTTCGCCAAGCGGTTGGCTTTTCGGACGGACGCCTTGCCGCTGAACCGGGAGTCTTCGACTTGCGCGGACGAGCGCGACCTCGCCGCACGAAAAGCCGCCGCCGATAGGATGACGCCGATGAGGGCGACAAAAAGGAGTTTCCTGACGCGATACATCACCTGACCTCCTTGAGACTGTCACCCTCAGTATAACACAAAACGGCGGCGACGAATCCTACTTCCCGCTGACCGTCAAATCGTCAAAATGCGTCTGCGCGTCCGCCTTCGTCCACAAACCGATTTTGCCCGCGTCCTTGAACGTGCGGTCTTTTCATGAGTCCCCACTCTGCGCCGCCTGGCGCAGGGCTAAAAATGCCTCCTTCAGTGGCTGGCTGACCGAACTCTCAGGCTCGGAAAGCACAAGTGCCTGATAAGCGTCCAGAAACTGCATTCGCAAACGATCCAGGAGAAGCCGCACCCCAGCGCGGTTTTGTAGGTTGCGACAGATATACTCGACGCGCTTCTGGACTTCGGGGTCTTTTACAAAAGGTCGGACAAGGCGAGCTGAGGCTCGTTGGTAAGCGCGGGCGAGGATTTCTTCGGGCGTTGACATTCCAAAGCCTCCTCAGGATTGTAATTGACCCACAGGACCTCTCTGCGCGGAGTTTTGACGGAATGGCAAAGTCTCTCTGGCGCTTCTATGCGCCGCCAGTCGCCATAGAGTTTGTCCATCAACGGACAATGGTAGCCAGAGATGGCGACTTTGCCCTTCACATTGTGGAGCACCTGCGCAAGACGCCTGTGCTCCAGGTCCGTCATCTCGAACGCATACGCTTTCGTGTCTCCTCGCGAACTGTGCGGGTAAGGGGGATCACAATAAAACAGCGTATCTTCGCTGTCGTATCTCTGAATCACCTCGATGGCGGGTGCATTTTCAATTTGGACGCGGAGCAAGCGGTCGGCGATGTAGAATAACTCCTCAATCCCACCAAACCAGCGGGAGATGGCTCCTGCTACCCCTGCACGACTGGTTCTGACACAATGAGCCCACCGCCCCGGGCTTGCTGTTTGCGCTAAACCGGTGCGCGCCTGTCGAGCGCGGACGTAGAAACGTCGCGCCCTTTCCAGGTCGGATAATCCGTCGGTTGGTTCACGACAGGCGATTTCGAGTTCCTCGCGGGCGAAGGGCGTAAGGGCAATCGCCTTGACAAGTGCCTCCGACTGGTCTCGCAGGACACGAAAAAAATTCACGACTTCACTATCAACGTCGTTATAAGTTTCGACAGGTGAAGGCTCGCGGTTCAAAAGAACCGCAGCAGAACCGCCAAACGGTTCGCAGTAGTGAAAGGACTTCGGCAGGAGCGGAAGGAGCCAATCCAAATGACTAAACTTGCCGCCATACCAGCCGAAGGCAATCAGTTTGCCCATCTCGTTGTGAACCTCCCTACTATCGTAGACGATGCTGCTCATATTGTAACCCGTTAGGCGCTTTGCTACAACCCCAGCAACTCCTTCAGCGTCTGGTCCACCTCCTTAATCTTCGCCGCCACTGCCTCGTAATCCACCTCCATCGCCTGAATCTCCTCAATCCGTTTCACGTTCGGCGGCGCTTTCACGTTCGGATGCAGCGGCATTTGCACGCAGTCGAGTTCAGCGAGGCGCTTCTCCGTTTCGGGCGAGAGCAGGTAGTCAATCAACTTCTTCGCCGTGTCAGGATGCGGCGCGCCTTCGATGAGTGAGACGGTGTTAGGCATGACGGGCGTGCCCATGCCGTTTGAGTCGGGATAGAGGAACTTCACGGGCTTGCCGTCTTTGAGGTCGACGTTGGCGTCGTCGGTGTCGGTCAAGCCCTAAGAGCCTATCCGAAAAGTGGCATTGGCGTCCCGCCGATGGTGCAATGGGCAGGATGCCCATGCCACAGGAGGCATTTTTCGGATAGACTCTAAGTAGGTTGCCAAAAGTTCTGCAAAAAATAATCAGTAAGTCCATAAGTCGTCTACAAGGCAAGGGCAGCCCTCTCAACCGCCCCGATGAATCGGGGCGTCTACAACGGCTGAAAAGCCCCGATGAATCCCGATGTATCCCGATGTATCGGGATGTATCGGGATGAATCGGGGCGGAACGACAAGCGAGTCCCGATGCATCGGGACCTTCGTTCCGGCGTTGCAGACGCCGAATTCGATTCGGCGGTGAACGGTCAGCATTCTCATTCTCCCTTCGCCTCGGAAACAGGTTCGGCGCTGAGGACGTATCCCACGCCTCGCACCGTCCGAATCAGTTTGGCTTTCGATTTAGAATGCCTAACAAAACCTGTTTCGCTCCCTTTTGTCCCACGATTGAAATCGTGGGCTACTTTCACAAAGCCCCGATGCATCGGGGCTGAAAAAGGGGTAAGCCGGTCGCCCCAGGCAGTCCCTATTCATCCCGATACATCCTGATACATCGGGATTCATCGGGACTTCGTAAGAGTAGCCCCGATGAATCGGGGTTTTGTTAGGTGCTCTTACTGTCCACCTTACGGCGCAGATAATTCATGTAAACGTCAATGACGTTCGTGCCGAAGTCGTGATGATAGCCCCAGACCTGTTCAGCGATTTCCGTGCGCGTCAGCGTGCGTCCCGCGTTGCGAAGGAAGTGCTCGAGGAGTTCATATTCACGCGGCGAGAGGTCAATCGGCTTGCCGCCCCGCGTGACGATGCGCGTCAGAGGATTGAGAACGAGGTCAGCAACGCGCAGCGGTTGCGGCGCAGAGTCGCGCCCACGCCGCGCCAGTGCCCGCACCCGCGCCAGCAACTCGGCAAAGGCGAAGGGTTTTGTGAGGTAATCATCACCGCCCTCATGCAACCCCCGCACCTTGTCCTCCAGCGCGCCGCGCGCGGTGAGCATCAGCACAGGCGTCGTGACGCGCGCGGCGCGGAGTTCGTGCAGCACCTCGAAACCGTCCTTGCGCGGCAGCATGATGTCCAGCACGATGACGCCGTAATCGGCAGTCTGCGCACGAGATACGCTTTCCTCGCCGTCGTGCGCTACGTCCACCGTGAAGTCCTCTTCCTCCAATCCTCGGCGAAGCGAGGCAACGATTTTCCTGTCGTCCTCAACGATGAGCAGACGCCTGTTCTTTCACCGTCACTGCAAACAACACCACGCCGACACAGCCGATGGCGAACGCCAGATAGAATGGCAAGTGCGGGTCGTGCGAATACAACTTGCCGCCGACGGCAGCGCCGGGGGCGACTGCCATGCTGCGAATCAGGTAATACAAACCGACGGTGCGCCCGCGCGCGGCGGGGTCGGCGAGGTCAACAATCATCGCCTTGCGGGGCGGCTCGCCGATTTCGCGCAAGCCGTTGATGAGGAACGCGATGAGCAGCCCCGTCCACGTCGCTGACAGCGCGACGGTCAGCGGAAACAGCGCGAAGAATACGAACGTCATCAGCGCGAACGGCTTGCGCCCGAACTGGTCGGACCACTTGGCGACGGGAATGTAAACGAGGATAGAGGTCGTCTTCGCCACCGAAATCAGCGCGCCGTATTGCGCGCCAGAGACGTGCGCCACGTCGCTGGCGTAGAGGACGAGGAACACGTCGGTCAGCGACTCGGCGGCGCGGATGAAGATGTCGCTGAACAACAACGCCTTCAGCGATGGCTGCATGTTGCGGAAGATTTTTCCCAGCGTGTCCGGGCTGTGCTCACGCTCCTCCCTGCGTTCGACGTAAGCGCGGAACTGCGCGACCAGAACGATGATGCCGATGAGAATGGTGACAGCAAGCCCGACTTTCATGCCGTAAATCGTGCCGAGTATCTGCCCGTACGACTGGCGAAAGGCGTCAATGATGGCACCGCGCGCCGAGCAGTCCCCCCATCATCAGCCCCGCAATCGCGCGCGTGACGTAGGGTGCCTGGTCGAACTCGCTCACCTTCCGCGCTGCGCCTGTTATCACTGTCTCCGACTGATAGCACAAATGAGAAGCCGAATGTCGCATCGCTTTTGAACGCTCAGACAATTTTTCTGCGACCGCTTCATAATTTTTTCACATTCACAGCGTATAATGAGGAGTGGTGGAGGAAAGTTATGAAAATTCTTCTCATCGAAGACGAACCGGACATTGCGGCGGTGGTCAAGCAGGGGTTGGAAGAAGCAGGCTACGTCGTGGATGCGGCGGGCGATGGTATCAAGGGTCTGGACCTGGCAACAGAGGGAAGTTATTCTTTGATTCTTCTTGACCTCATGCTCCCACGGCTGGACGGCTGGCGCGTGTGCGAGGAACTGCGGGCGCGGCGCGACACCACGCCGATTCTGATGCTGACGGCGCGCGATGCCGTGCAAGACCGCGTGCGCGGACTGGATTTGGGGGCGGACGATTACTTGCCCAAACCCTTTGATTTTGACGAGTTGCTGGCGCGCGTGCGCGCGCTGCTGAGGCGCGACAGCATTCACAAAGCCCGCGTCATCCGCGTCGCCGACCTCGAAATTGACACGGGCACGCGCCGCGTCACCTGCGCCGGTCAGGAAGTGATACTCACGCCGCGTGAGTATTCTCTGCTCGTGGCATTAGCGTCGCGGCAGGGGCGCGTGCTGACCCGCGATGTGATTCGTGAGACGGTGTGGGCGGATGAAGACAGTTACTCCAACACGGTGGACGTTTACATCGGTTTGCTGCGGAAGAAAATTGACGCCGGGCACGACGTCAAGTTGATTCACACCGTTCACGGCTTGGGTTACACGCTGAAGGTTCCGAAGTCGGGTGAATGAGTCTTACTCGTAATCGTAATCGAAATCGTTAAATGACGCGAGTAAGATTACGAGTAAGAGTAAGAGTAAGATTGTTTTTCTTGAAACTCGCATCGCTACAACTTAACTCCGTCCGCACGCGGCTCGCGCTCTGGAACGTCGGTGTCATGGCGCTGGTGCTGGTTGTGCTCGGCGCGACCATCCACTACCGCGCCCGGATGGATTTGCTGGTGTCGGTGGACAGTGAGTTGGCAGGGCGAGCGCAGCGGATGGTGGAAAGAGTTCTGGATCCTCGGTTTGCGCCTTTTTGGTTTGGTCCTCCTCGGGGCGGTCCGGGCGGTCCTCCTCCTGAGCGCGGTCCGCGACCGGACAGTCCCCCCCCCCTGTCGCGGCTTGCCCCTCGTATGATGGACCGTCGGGGCAAAGTTCTGTCGCCTCCCAACGAGAGTAAGCCATGGGACCGCTCGGCGTTCGCGCGGGCGCTGCGGGGAGAGGTGGTTTACTCCATCTCCGTGATGGACGGCGAGCCGCTGCGGGTTCTGTCGCTGCCGTTCATCCAGAATGGAACCGTCACTCTCATATTCCAGTTTGCTCATCCCCTGACCGATACCTACCGCGCGCTCAACGGGTTGACGCGAATCGTGCTCACTCTCATTCCCATCGCGCTGCTCATCGCCGCTGGGGGCGGTTTGTTCCTGACCGAGCGCGCCTTACATCCCGTGCGGCAGATGGCTGTCGCCGCCGGGCGCATCGGCGCGAAAGACCTGTCGGAGCGGCTGCCCATCGTCGGCAACGACGAGTTCTCTGAACTCGCCGCAACGTTCAATAGTATGCTGGCGCGACTGGAAGAAGCGTTCGCCAAGATGGAAGCCGTTCTCGAACAACAGCGGCGATTCACGGGCGATGCCTCGCACGAACTGCGCACGCCGTTGACCGTCATCAAAGCCAACGCCAGCCTCGCCCTGCGCGGCAACCGCACGACGGAAGAATACCAGCGCGCCCTGCAAGCCATTCAGCGGGCGACCGACACGATGAATCATATCGTTCAAGACCTGCTGCTGCTCGCCCGCGCTGACGGCGGGCAATTGGCGCGGAACGTCAGCGAGACGCCAATCATTGAAGTCTTGGAGCGCGCCGCCGAAATCGTGCAGAAGACGGATGTCGCCCCTGTGAAGATTAACGCGCCGGATGCTTCTGTGACCGTGATGGGGAACGTCGAGGAACTCACGCGCCTGTTCTCAAATCTGATAGAAAACGCCGTGCGGCATACGCCTGCGGACGGACGTATCACAGTCTCCGCACACGGGGAGAATAACTCCGTCATAATAACCGTCGAAGACACCGGCGAAGGCATCCCGCCCGAACACCTGCCGCACGTCTGCGAACGCTTCTACCGCGTCGACGCCGCCCGCTCTCGCGCCGACGGCGGCTCGGGGCTGGGGCTGTCCATCTGCCAAAGTATTGTTGAAGCGCACAGGGGGATGATGACGATTGAGAGCGAATTAGGGAAAGGCACAAAGGTGCGCGTCGAATTGCCGAGGTCTGAGTTCAGGAACCCCATGACCCCGCGCACTTCGCATCACAGTTTTTGAGGTGTCATCATCGAATTCTTTGCTCTCTGTTTTGCCGCATTGATCATTGGCGTTTCCAAAGCCGGTTTCGGCGGCGGGACGGGCGTCGTCGTCGGTCCCGTCCTTGCGCTTCTGTTTCCCGCGAAGGAAACGGTCGGACTGATGCTGCCGCTGCTGTTTGCGTGCGACATCGCCTCGCTGTTTCCCTACTGGCGCAAGTGGGACAGTCGCAACGTGGCGGTGCTGATGCCGGGCGCGGTGATTGGCATTGTCATCGGGACGTTCTCGCTGGGTAGAATCTCGGACGCTTTTTTAGCGAAGACCATCGGCGGCGCGGCGATTCTGTTTTCACTGCTGCAAGTCTACCGCGACTGGAAGTTCCGCAACCCCAAACCGTTCGTGCCTAACAACTTCGACGGCTTCCTCGCGGGGATGGGCACAGGGTTCGTCTCCACTCTCTCGCACGTTGGCGGTGTGCTGTCGACGATGTATCTACTGCCACAGCGACTCAACAACGAAACCTTCGTCGGCACGACGACGGCTCTCTACTTTCTCATCAACCTGCTCAAAATCCCCGGCTACCTCAAGTTAGGCGTGCTCAACGCCAGCACGTTTCAACGGGACATCCCGTTGTTCCCCCTCGTCCTCGTGGGCACGTGGCTGGGCGTCGTCCTCAACCGCCGCGTGTCCAGCGCGGTGTTCTCCAAAATCGTGCTGGCGATTGTGCTCGTTACGGGCGTCAAGTTGCTGATGGGATGATCGAGCCACAGAACCACACGGAAACACACAGAAGAAAAATCTCTCTTCAATATTTCTGTGTGATTCTGTGGCTATAAAATCTCCACTTATGTAGACACCCCTATCTCGCCTGCAATTCGGCTCATTGCGCGTCAATGCGCCTCACTCATTGCCGATAATCCAGCCTGTTGCGCTCGGTTTCCGTGACAGCCTCCTTTACTGCCAAACGTCAGCTCCTTCCTTTAACTTCACGACGAGCACCGGGCACTCCGCCTGCTGCAGGACCTTCTCCGACACGCTCGCCAACACCCAGCGGTCAATCCCCGTGCGTCCTTTGTTGCCCATCACAATCAAGTCCACCCGCATCTTTTGGGCGATGTGGATGATTTCCTCAGCGGGTGAGCCAATCCGCAGCACGGTGCGCACAAAGCCCGCCTTTCGACGCAGGCGACAAGCGGCATAGCGCAACACCTCTTCGGCGTGGGTGAGTTCGGGATGTTCCCAACCCTCACCCCAGACGCCGTCGTCCGACGCCGCGCTGCAAACCTCTGTGTTGACGACGGGAAGTCCATCCCAGTATCCGCTATCTCGCACAACGGTGACCACGACGATTTCCGACACGCGCGGCAGCGGCATAAGCCGCAACTTCTCAATGGCGGCTTCCGAGGCGAGGGTGCCGTCAGTAGCGACCAGAATCTTCATCTTCACAACCTCCGCCCACTTAAATGGTGCGTGCGGTGGGACTTGCGGTCAGATAGCCTATCTGCACCGCGATACCTTCCAATCGCCGCACGCGGTCCGCGACCTCCGGGTGTGTGTTGAACCAATTCAAGACACCTTTTCGATGCAGCGGGTTGACGATGAAAAGATGCGCCGTTTGAGGGTTGCTATGCAGCGGCGCGGTGTGAGCGGCTTGCTCCAGTTTGAGCAGGGCGTTCGCCAAGCCCAGCGGCTTGCCGCATAGATAAGCGCCCATCTCGTCCGCGAGATATTCGCGGGAGCGGGCAATGGCTAACTGAATGAGCAACGCGGCGACGGGCGCGATGAGAATCAGCACGACTGACCACAGACCCCGTGACCGCGTGACCACTGACCTGTGGTTCTGTGGTTCTGTGGTCATGAGCGCGCCTGCCATCGTTGCGGCGATGGTGCTGATGAGGGGGTCGCGGTTCTTGACGTGCGCTAACTCGTGCGCAACGACGCCTTCTAATTCATCATCATTCAGGAGTTGCAACAGTCCTTCTGTCACCGCCATGGCGGCGTGCTGGGGATTGCGCCCGGTGGCAAAGGCGTTGGGCGATTGGATGGGCAGAAGATAGACCTTGGGTTTGGGAATGCCCGCTTGCGCGGACAGACGCTCGATAATAGCGTGCAGAGGAGGGGCATCGGCGGGCGATACCTCCTGTCCTCCATAGAGGCGCAGAATCATTTTGTCGCTGAACCAGTAAGTCACGCCGTTGAGGACGACGGCAAACGCCAGCGCCAACACCATCCCGCCGGTGCCGCCCGCCCACCTACCTGCCACCACCAGCAGCGCGGTCAATCCCGCCATCAACATGGTCGTTTTGAAAACGTTGCCCACAAGATCCCCTCCTAACTGGCAAGGGCTGTTTCTTTGAATTCCGGCGCGCGGTGAGATGGATATGCGGATGTCTCCGTCTGGTGTTGGTCACAGGCAATCGGCACCACCAGCACGGAGCAGGGCGCGCGGCGAGTCACGTTCCGCGAAACGCTTCCGCCGTCCAGCCACGCCAGCAGCCCACTTCGCTGACGGCAACCCAACACAATCAGGTCAGCGTTCCATTCCCTTGCCGCCTCGACAATCTGGGTTGCCGGGTCGCCTAACCGCGTCTCCGTTTCAATCGTCGCGCCGTTCGCCGCAAGGCGTTCTGCGGTCTCCCCGACAATGTGTTGTGCGTCCTCCTCCATGCGGTCGTAGAGGTCCGCCGAGGCAAACAGCCCCCATCCGTGCATCGTCGGCTCTGCGGTGAGCGCCAGATTCAGACGGGGAATCACCGTGAGCACGCGGACGTATGCCCGGTGCATCAGCGGGAGTCTCAACAATTCAGACAGCGCCACCTGAGAATGTCTTTCTCCGTCGGTCGCTATGAGAATGCGCATGGTGTCACCCCTATTGATGGCGGACGCAGAGGGTAGGCAAGTCTGTGCAAGTGGATGTTTTATGGCACAACCCTCTGCGTCTGACCAACGATTGAGTTTACGACTTTCACTTTAGGGTCATTTTAAGAGGAGAATAACGACGATTTAAGTTTTGCGGGGTTAGCAGGGGAGTGTGAAGGTGAAGCGCGTGCCTTTGCCCAACTCGCTTTCGACGCTGACTTTGCCGCCGTGCGATTCGACGATGTGCTTTACGATGGCAAGCCCCAAGCCGGTGCCGCCCTGCTCGCGGGAGCGGGCTTTGTCGGCGCGGTAGAAGCGTTCGAAGATGCGCGGCAGGTCGGCGCGGGGAATGCCGATGCCCGTGTCTTCAACGGTCACTTCCACCGTATGCGGAGCGACGTCGTCCCGCTGCGCCGCTGAGACGAACACTTTACCGCCGAAGAGAGTGTAGTTGATGGCGTTTTGCAGGAGGTTGAAGAAGACCTGTTCAACGCGCTTGGCTTCTACTATCACGAAAAGGTCAGGCGAAATGTCCACGGCGATTTGAATGCCCTTCTCTTCGGCTTTCGCCTTCAGGCGTTCGCGCGCGCTTTCGGCGAGAGGGGCGAGGGCAACGCGCTCCCCCTCCGGCGTCTGCCCAACTTCCAGAGCCGCCAGATCAATCAAGTCGGACACCAGATGGGACAGCCGCTCCGCTTCGCGCACGATGTTGGTGAGAAAGTGGTCTGCCTTGTCCGTATTCTTCGCGCCCGCCAGCAACACTTCGCTGATGGTGCGAATGTTGGTGATGGGGGTGCGGAGTTCGTGCGAGACGTTGGCGACGAAATCTCGCTGTTTTGTTTCCACCTGTCGCAGTTCGGTCAGGTCCTGAGCCACCATGACCGCGCCGATGCACTCGTCCTGATTCAGTGGGGTGCGCCCCCCGCTGAGAATGGGCATGGTGCGGAGAAATACGGTGCGCTTTTCGACAGGAACGGCGCGGAGTCCGTTCCCTACGAGGGTCAACTCGGCTTGCAGCGGTTCGCCTTCGGTCAGCACTTTTTTGAAAGCGGCAGCGAGAGAGGGATGCGGCAGCGCGTCGTGCGGTGTGCGTCCCAACACCTCTTCCGCCTGCCTGCCGAAAATTCTCTCAGCCGCCGCATTGAAGAAGATGATCTCTCCGCGGGCGTCCGCCACGATGACGCCGTCGACAATGCTCGTCAACACTGCCTCCAACTTGCCTTTCTCGTCGGAGAGGGCGGCGAACAGTTCCCGCAGACGGGCGGTCATCACGTTGAGGTCTTGCGCGAGTTGTCCGGTTTCATCGCCGCGCGCCACGTCCACCCGCTGCTCAAAATCGCCCATCGCCACCGCCTGCGCCATCCGCCCCATCTGTTGCAGGGGCTTGACGATGAAATGAGACCAGTAGAGGCTGAGTGGCACCGTGATGAGCACCAGCACACCGATTGTGATGAACGTCGCCTCGCGCACGCCCGCCACCAATCGTTCCATCCGTTCCAGCGACAACCCGACGCGCACGACGCCAATGATTTGTTGTGTGTCCGCCTTGCGGATGGGCGTGGCGAGGAACATCATATCCGCTCGGATGGTCTGACTATATCGCTCACTGCGACCTCGCTGACCGCGCAAGGCAACAGCAATTTCCGGGCGGCGGGCGAGGTTCTTCATAGAGCGGAAGTCGGCGTGCGATTCGCCCAAGACGTTCCCCTTCTCATCCGTCACCGTCACGCGCACTCCGATTTGCCGGGCGACGCGCTTGGCGGCTTCATTGACTTCCGGGTCGGCTAACTCGCCAAAGAAGTCCGCCGCCAGCACCCCCGCTGCCTTCAACCGTTCCTCGATTCCCTCGAGACGGTTCTCGCGCACCCAGCGTTCAAGGTACAACCCCAGCACGAGCACCGCGACCACCACAATTGTCAGATAACTGGCGAGCAACCGCCAGCGCAGCCCGACGCGCATAGCAGAACGTCAAGGGTTCAGGGTTCAGATATTTCACGACCCTGAACCTTGAACCCTGAACCCTCGGTCCTTCATCTTGTATCCCACGCCGCGCACGGTGAGGAGGTAGGTGGGGCGGCTGGGGTCTTCTTCAATCTTTTCTCGCAGCCAGCGGATGTGGACGTCTAACGTGCGTTCATCGCCGTAGAAGTCGGGACCCCAAATTTGCTCCAGCAGAACCTCCCGCCGCACCGCGCGCCCCTGACGACGCGCCAGCATTGCCAGCACTTCAAACTCTTTGGGCGCGAGCGCAATCAACTCGCCGCGCACGGACACCTCATGGCGCGCGAAGTCAATCATGAGGTCGTCTACCATAATGCGCTCCTCTTCCTCCGCGGGCGCCGCGGCGCGACGCAGCAAGGCGCGGATGCGGGCAATAAGTTCGTGGATGCCGAACGGCTTGACCACGTAATCGTCCGCGCCCAACTCCAGCCCCACCACCTTGTCCATCTCCTCCCCCTTCGCCGTCAGCATGAGGATAGGAACGTTGGTTTCGCGTCGCAGAACGCGGCACACGTCCAGCCCGGAAATTTTGGGGAGCATGAGGTCCAGCACGATGAGGTCGGGCTTTTCTGTGCGCGCCTTGTCCAACGCCTCCTGTCCATCGTAGGCGGCAGCGACGGTGTAGCCTTCCTGTTCCAGCACGAAGGTCAGACCTTCGACGAGCATCATTTCGTCGTCCACAACGAGGATTCTTTCTGGCATCATCTACCACCCTTTCCGTGTTTCTGTTCACTCGGTCACTCCATCAGGGAAGGTGTCAACTTCCTCTCGTCAAAACTGGACAGATAGCCCATCGCAGCGGTGTCGGTTCCGACGACGGAGCGCACAATGAGGTCAACGTTCGGCTGCACGTGCCGACGCAATGCCCCTTCCATCTGCTTGACCTGCGCGGGTTCACACTGACGCGGCGCGCGCACGACCGCGAGCAGCAGGAGGCGTCTGTTCCGTTCGGCGTAGCGAAACTCCATCAGACTTGCGCCCTCCACCTGTCCTTTAATTTGGTTCTTCAATGCCGCCTCCAAACGACGATGCAATTTCAATGCCTCTCCCGTCAGTGGCTTGGGCTTCTCCGCAGCGATTCTTCCATACGTGCCACCTGCGGCGGCTCGAACTCCTGCGGTGTCAGCACGGTTGCCATCACCTCAAACATCCCACCCCGCTCTTCGTAGTTAAATCCTGTGAGGTGCGCCCCCACCGTGGAACGCACCTGTTGCGACAGGGTTTTCTCCACCGCGCGCGAGAAACGTCGGTCGGCAATCAAGGCAATGAGGATTTGCGTCATAAATACGGCGACCACGGCTAACGCGATGAGGCTTACCCTGAATCGCCGCAGGAAGCGGGCAAGGGTGAGGAATTCGGGCGTCTCCACCTCCGCCATGCCGAAGACAGCGCACACGAACGCCGCCGCGATTTCGATGGCTAAGAAGTTGGCGAAGAACAGCAGGAACGCGCCCAGCGCCCAGTCCCATCGCGCTGCCGACAAACACAAGCCGCAGGTCGTCAGCGGCGGCACGAGCGCCGTCGCAATCGCCACGCCGGGCAAGGCGGGGCTGATGCGTTCGTCCATCAGCGCATACGCTCCTGCCAGCCCGGACGCTAAGGCGATGATGAGGTCGTAGAGCGTCGGCTGCGTGCGCGCCGTGATTTCCGAGCCGAACCCCAAGCGCAAAGGCATCAACCCAATGAGCGTCCCGACCGCCACCGACAGCAGCCCCCCGCACACCTCAGCCATCACCGCACGTCGCAACAGGTCGCGATCGCCGATGGACAGCGCCAGCGCAACGCCAAAGAGGGGACCCATCAGTGGAGCCACCAGCATCGCGCCGATGACGACGGCGGTGCTGTTGGAGAGCAGTCCATAGGCGGCGATGGTGGTGGAGATAGCGACCATGACGTAGAACGACTTGCGCGGCGTGGAGATGCTCGCCACCTCCTCGTAAACCGCGCGCCGTCGTTCGGGCGTCGTCCCAACAACGGGGATTCTCATTGCGTTTCTCCTCCGAAGTCACAGCTCACCGCTTTCGGCATCCTCGACGGCGACGGGAGACTCCAGCGTCGGCTCAGGCTGCTCGCCGCTGAAGAATCGCTGGATGAACGGCGGCGCAATCAGCGTTGTAGCGACTGCCATGAACACTGCCACCGCGAACAGTTTCGGCGTGAGGATGCCTGAACTCAGTCCGACCTGCGCGACGATGATGCCGACCTCGCCGCGTGGCACCATGCCCATCCCGACCTGCCCGACGACGCGCCTTCCCTGCCGCCACAACACACCGCCGCAGCCGATGATTTTGCCAACGATTGCCAATGCCGTCAAGAGCGCACACAACCACAACGTTGCAGGGTCACTCAGCGTTTTGAGTTGAAGTTGTAAGCCGATGTTGACGAGAAAGAAGGGGACGAGAAATTCGGTCAGCGCGTTGGTGCGCTCGTGCATCCCCGTGTCGTGGCTGGGTTCCGCAAACGCCATCCCCGCGAGGAACGCGCCTACGATGCCCGCCACGCCGATGCGCTCCGACACCACCGCCAGCAGCAAACAGAACGCCATCCCCGAAATGAAAAATGACTCCCCAATATGCAATCGCTGAAGGCGCGGCGCCGCCCGCTTGACCACGCGCGCCCCAATCGTCGCCATGAACACGGTGAACCCCACCGCCATCACAGCGGTTGTGCCAATCTGTGTCCAGTCGGCGCTGCCCTTCGCCATGCTGCTGACAATGGCGAGAACAAGCAGTCCCAGAATATCGTCAATCACTGCCGCCGAAAGGATGAGGCGCGCGGATTTCGTTTGCAGCATGTTCATGCGCTTCAGCACGCGGGCGGTGATGCCCACGCTGGTCGCCACTAATGCCGCGCCCATGAACAGGTCTTGCGGCTGGCTGTAACCCAGCGCATACATCGCGCCGTAGCCGAACGCGAACGGCAGCACCACCCCGCCCACCGCAACAGGCAGCGCGACCTTGCTCGCCTGAATCAGCGTGTGCGGCACGGTCTCCAAGCCGACAGAGAACAGTAGAAACACCGCGCCCAATTCCGCCAGCGCGGAGGTCAGGTCGTTGGGCGACACCCAGTTCAACACCTGCGGACCGATGAGGATGCCCGCGAGGATTTCACCGACGACAGCCGGTTGCTCCAACCGCTCGAACAGTTCCGCCGCCCCTTTCGCGGCGACGAACATGATGAGCAGGGCAGTCAGAATTTGTGCGGCGTGGTGCGTATCATCGGGCATGGCTTCAGATTCCTCCTCTGAGACACTGCATGTCTGCGCGCCCCTGCCACTATCGCTCCTCGCGACTGAGTCGCCGTAACGCCTCCTCCAACTTCTTCAACTCCTCGCCAACCCCCGCCCAGTCGTCGCGACGGGCGCTTTCCCGCGCCAATTCCTGTTGAGCGGAAGAGCGGGAGAGCGGGAGAGTGGGCGCGGTCTCCCTTTCTCCCTTTCTCCTCTTCTCCCCCTTCCTCTTCCGTTAGGGACGCGGCGGCTACGATGGCGCTCCCGCCAAAGAACAGCAGCAGGAGCACGAGGAACAAAATCGCTATGGCGACAGTTCTGGCTTTCATAGCAAACCCCTTCTCTTGGGGATGGGGGACGAGGGATGAGGGATAACAAAAGACGGACGTCCCCTCTTTTACTCATCTCTCATCTCTCATCCCTCATCCCTTATCCCTTCCAATCTCAAACTTCTCCATCACCGTCCCGTCCTCCGCGCGCACCGCCTCCACCGTTAGGGCAGTGGCGGACACCTTCACGCGCAGGTAGTGATAGACCTTCTCGCGGTAAGCGGTGAAGGCGGGCATTTCAGGCACAAAGTCGTAGAGGCTCTTCCCGCCGCCACCGCTGGTGACGAAGATGACGCCTTCGCCGCGCCGATATTTGCTCTTCTCCGTGGTCGTCGGGTTGATGTCGCGCAGCGGGTAGGTGCGCTCGTAGTTGTGGTTGTGCCCTGCCAGCACGAGGTCAACCTTGTGGTCGTCCAACATCTTCCGCACCGTGTTAATCAACCCGACGTTGTTGAGCCGCCGCACATTGGAACTATAGAGCGGGTGGTGCTGGAAGACGATGAGCCAGCGCACGGTTTCGTCCCCGCGCGCTTCTTTCAGCGTTTGCTCGAACCACTTCAACTGCTCTGGGTTCTGGTAGTCGTCGGAGTTGAACGAGACGAAGCGCGCCCCCGCGTAGTCGAAGCGATACCACGTCTCCGGCGCGGGGTGAGCGAGGCGGGTCAGGTAAGCGGAGTAGCGGTTCGCTTCGTCGTTGAGATGCCTCCCTTCGTTCTCGTGGTTGCCCAGCGCACACATCAGCGGAAACAAGCGCGTGAACGGCTCGATGAGTCGAAACCACTCGTCCCAAATCGGCTGCTTGCCGTTGGCGTAAGACAGGTCGCCCAGCACCAGCCCGAAGGCGGGGTTGTCCTTGACCATGCGCTCGACGTTCTTACGGCTCGCCTCCGACGTGCCGTGGTCGCCCAAGGCAACGAAGGTGAAGTCCTCCTCTTTGTCGGGGGCGGTGCGAAAAGACTGAAGGGGTGAAGGGGTGAAGGGATGAAGGGGGGAGGTAGTCACAACGCGATAGAAGTAGCGCGTGTTCGGCTTCAGTCCGCGCAGCGTCGCCTCGTGCAGCACGCCGGTTTCGTAGGGATAACGGACGCGCCTGGCGACAATGCGCTGCCCCAACCGCTCCGTTGTGCCGTATTCCAATGCTGAGTTCGTAGTGGGTGCCGCCGTCTGCCACATCACCGTCATCGTGGTGCGCGGGTCGTCGCTCCACGAGAGGCGGAGTTGGGTGGGCTGGGTGGACTTCTCCTCCTGCGCGGCGCGGCTGGAGACGAAACCCGTGGCGCACAGGCAGAGACACAATGCGACAAGACTGGTAGGAAGACATTTGTTCATCGTTCAAACCTCCTCATTTGAAATGTAACCTCAACCCCGGCACGACCTCCCTCGCTGTGAGCGTAAGCGGTGCCGTTAGGGATTCTGACATCAGAGGCTGGCTCCCGACTGCGTCTCAAGTCGTCCCTCCTTAGAGCCTATCCCAAAATTCGTTTGTAGTCAGGCACGGAACGGAATGGAGTGCCGTTGGGACGCCACTCCGCTGCGCTGCGGGGCTGACTACGAACATCTTTGGGATAGGCTCTTAGCGGCGACTGGAAGGTAAAGGTCACAATGGTGCCCTTCTCCACCTCACTCTCCAACCAGATGCGACCGCCCTGCGGTTCTACTGCCTTTTTGCAGAACGTTAGTCCCAGACCACTTCCGACAGCGGCTCTTGCCTTGCGCGCTTCGACCTGCGCGAACTTGCGAAACGCCTTTTCGATCCATTCAGGGGAGATACCCGGTCCCTGGTCAGTGACACTGAAAGAGAGCGCATGAGAGTTAATCGGCGCAACGCGAAGGGAGACGACTGAATCGCGGGGGCTGAATTTGATGGCATTGTTGAGCAGGTTGACGAGAACGCGTATGGTCACCGACTGGTCAGCGTAAACCGTCGAAATACCGGTGTCCATCTGGGACGCCAATCTGACGCGGTGTTGCTCCGCCCACAGGGAGACCTGTGCCAGAGACGAGTCCACCAGTTCCTTGATGTTGACCTTGCCAACTTGCAGCGGCATTTGCCCGCTCTCCAGACGCGGTATGTCAAGCAGCGATTGAATGAGCGTCCACATCCGATTGCCGGACGCGATAGCAATCTCCACCAACTCCTTCTGCGTTTCGTCCATTGTGTTGCCGGCAACGCGCTGCAATCTCTGAAACCCTATCAGCATGGTGGTCAGTGGCTGGCTCAAGTCGTGAACGATGAACTGTGTCAGTTCCTCTTGGTTCTTCTTTGACGCCCGCAGCGCCGACAGAGCGCACGTCACAATCGCAAAGAACCCCAATCTGACCGTCGCGTTCCAATACGGAATGGCAGGACGCGAATAGACTTGTGTGAGTGTTTCAGCCGTAAACCATGTGACGGCGCTGGCAACGGAAATCAGCCCCCCATACCGAGTTCCCAGACACCAACTCACGAGGGAAACCGGCAGCAGATAGAATACCGAAAAAGAAATCTCTGGACCAGTGAGATAGTCAATGACACCCACAAGAACAACAAGAGTTACGCGGTTGCTTCCACCGCTTTTAACCCCACCCCCAGCCCCTCCCCGCGTGCGGGGAGGGG
>FWPU01006054.1_pt1 | contig 24979 bp, 17 predicted proteins | sample 2228361 | NCBI WGS metagenome assembly FWPU01 (sample SAMEA103939777, study PRJEB20133) | metagenome | reverse complement strand
CGAGAACACCATCACCTTCAGCGCAGGCCCTTACGAGGGAACCGTGACGCTGGAAGGCGCAACCACGGTCAATTTCCGCGACAAGGCCAAGAACCTGTTCTACACCGCCTTCCACCCCACCACGACCGGCAACGTGCGGACCGATGGCATGAGAATCGAGAGCCAAGGAACGATCACCTTTCCCATCGCCACGCCCGGCGACATGACCCGGATCCGCATGAACGCCTTCTGGCGGGCCCGCGACCCCCGCGACGGCTACGATGTCGAGGTGGCCTTCGCCGAGGAGGGGGCGTTCCGCAAGGTCACGCGCTTGGGCGGCCCCACGGCCGGCGAGTCGCGGTACTTCACCATCGACCAGGTCTCCCCGCGTTGCCGTTCCGCGCGGATTCGCCTGAGCGGCCAGCAATACAACACCACCATGCTTTTCGGCCTGCGGATCGATGCGGATTACCTCCAGCCGCACGGCGGTTTCCGCCCGGTGAAGATCACCTACGTGTGGGACGAGGCCGGCACGCCAAAGCGGCACGAACACACCGCCCGGTCACCCCACGACGTTTACACCATTCGCTGTGGTCCCAAGACGGTGGTAAAAAGCTTTACGGTAGAGTTGGCCCCATAAGCGCCCCGGGTTCCGGGAGTGTTCCCAGGCGGGGGCCGGCGCATGTTCCTGGTCCGAACGGCGTGAGAAAGACCATGCCGACCGGCTTGCCGCCACGGGAGGCGCTCCGGGTTTGCGGATTTCGCCGCGAACATCGGGCGGCGCCGCCGGGATGGCTTTCGGTGAAGGGCCAGCAGCAGCCGGCCCGGAGGAGTACAACCCATGCTCGACCGATTCTTTGGGCTTTCGGAACATGGCACCAACCTGCGGACCGAGGTCCTGGCCGGCGTAACCACGTTTTTGACGCTGGCCTACATCATTTTCGTGCAGCCGGCGGTCTTGTCGGGGCGGATGTTCGGCATGCAGCCCGAGGTCATGGATTTCGGCGCCGTGACCACGGCGACCTGCGTTTCGGCGGCCGCGGCCACTTTGATCATGGGCCTTTATGCCCGCTATCCAATCGCCCAGGCGCCGGGGATGGGCGAGAACTTTTTCTTCATTCTGACGGTGGTCCCGGCAGCCGACGCAATGGTCGGCGCGGCCGTGGCCAGCGGGGCATTGCCCCCGGGCACGACCTCGGGCTGGCAAGTAGCCTTGGGCGTGGTGTTCCTTTCGGGAGTGCTGTTTTTGCTTTTGACCCTCGCCGGACTCCGCCAGGCCCTGTTGGATACCATCAACCCCAGCCTGCGGAACGCGATTGCAGTGGGTATCGGGTTGTTCATCGCCTTTATCGGGTTGCGCAACACGGGACTTGTCCGAATTTCGGAAGGCCAGATCGGCCTGAACCCGCATTTCGCCTCGCCCGATTTGGTGGTGTTCTTCTTCGGCCTGTTGGTGACCGCGGCCCTGATGGCCCGGCGCGTGCGCGGGGCGATCTTTTGGGGCATCCTGGCCAGTACCGCTATGGCAGCCGCCTTGCAATACGGATTGCGGCACGGGCCGGAGGCACTGCGCCAAGCGCCCACGGTGGCCCAGTCGGCCTTGATGACGCGGTTCCAGATTGCCGGAACCATCGTCTCCCAACCCCCTTCGCTCGCCCCCACACTGCTGAAAATGGATGTCGTGCGGGCGATGTGGCTGCCCATGGCCCCCTTTGTATTGATCTTCTTGTTCATGGTGGTCTTCGACACCTTGGGGACGCTGGTGGGGGTGGCCGAGCGGGCTGGACTGCTCCGCGGCGACGAACTCCCGCGAGCCAACCAGGCCTTTTTGTCGGACGCGGCGGCCACGGTACTGGGGGCGGCCTGCGGCACCAGCACCGTCACCAGTTTCATCGAAAGCGTCGCCGGCGTGGAACAAGGCGGGCGGACCGGCCTGACCGCCGTGGTCGTGGCCTTGCTCTTCCTCCTGGCACTGTTCTTCAGCCCCTTAATCGCCATGGTAGGGAGCTATCCGCCCATCACGGCGCCGGCTTTGGTGGTAGTCGGCACGCTGATGATGCACGGAATCACGCGCGTGGCCTGGGACGATTTCGCCGAAGCCGTCCCCGCATTTCTGATCATCGTGGGAATCCCCTTGAGCTATTCGATCGCCGACGGGCTGGCCCTGGGGTTCATCAGCTACCCCATTCTCAAAGTGTGCGCCGGCCGGCGCCGCGACGTGAAATGGCTGATGTACCTCATTGCCGTGGTCCTGGTGGCCTATTTTGTGGCTGTGCGTTCGCAGGTCGGCCCGTAAGCGCACTCTTGCGCTTCGACCCCCGCTCCGGCCAACGCGTCGATCCCGGGAGCCGGCGGTCTTGGGGCAGGCGGGCAGGGCCCCCGGCGGGACCTTCTTTGAATTGCCGCTTCCGCCAGCGGCGGTTCCGCCGGAGCGCCCCTCGCGGTGGTCTTTGCGGGGTACGGGGGCAAGGCACATATTGTCGGCCGCAAGAAACGCGGGTTTGTCTTTCGATGGGCACCAATTTGGACTTGCCCATGAAGAGACCAACCAGGCGCCCCACGCTGAAGCGGTGGTCCGCCGTGGCGGCACTGGGTGCTGCAGCGATCGCCTGGACACCGCACGCCGCAGGTGGCAGACCCGTTTCGGGCAGCGCTGCGGCAGCCCAAGCCGCGCTGGAAGACGGCTTTCGCCAGCCGCGGGCCTCGGCCCGACCTTGAATGTATTGGTTCTGGCTCAATGGCAACATCACAGCCCAGGGGACCACCGCCGGCCTGGAGGCGATGCAGCGGACCGGTATCGGCGCCGTACTCATCATGGAAGTGGACCAAGGCGTGCCCGTGGGCAAGGTGCGATTCCTGAGCGACCCGTGGCGGCGGCTATTTTGCCATGTGGTCCAAGAGGCCCGGCGCCTGGGCCTGGAACTGAACATGAACAACGATGCCGCAAAGGGGTCCCTGCCGGCTCGATCATCGAGCAATCGCGCATCGCAGACCTGACCTCCCCCATGGATCCACGCGGCCGTCTGGTGACAAATGGTAGTAGAGCCACACGGCGTAAGCCCCCGGTGGGTGACATAACCAGAGCAGCGCGATGGCCGAAGTCCCTGCCACGCCCTGCACATCCGTTGAGAACGTGCGACCCATTGTAGACAGGGCTTGTGCGCGTGGGTGCAGAGCACCCACCCTACGCCCTGCACATCTGTTGAGAACGTGCGAACCATTGTAGACACGGCTTGTGCTGGGCTACGCCCCGTAGGTCAGGCACCCCGTGCCTGACACCTCAATCCGTACGCAATTGTCAGGCACCGGGTGCCTGACCTGCGGTTCTGGACGGATGGGTGCGGATGCGGCTGCGCTGGATCCTCCGGAAGCGGGAGAAGCGACAAGGACGTGGGCCAGACCGAGTTCATCAGCGCTGGCCGAACGCCCACTTTGCGGAGCTTGGGCTATTGGACCTGGCGACAGCCCATCGCCTCGCCTGCCAATCCTCTTTGAGGTAAGACCACCGACCGGAGAGCGGGGACCGCCGCGCAAGCGGTAATCGGCGGGAGACCCGCCCGTGCGGTTCGCAGGGAGGGGGCGCCGAGCAACCGGCGCTTCCTACCGCTATCAAGCCTGAAGCGAAGAATCAGGCTGGCCCGAGCGGAATCAGGCGCACCAGGGCCGTTTGCGCTGCCGGACCGTCGCCAGCGCACCGAGCGCGATCTTCACGTCCTGCTCGATCTGGAAATCGAACATGCCGGCCACGATGAAGTCGGCGCCGTTGCGGAACGCCCAGGGGAAAGCCGTTCCGGGATGGATCGCTCCGGCAGCCATGACCTTGAAGGCCACCCACGGCCGCGAAACCGTCTCCATAAAAGCCGCGGTCTTGTCGGCATCCAGGCACCACATATTGTCGTGGTAGCCGGTCCGGTCGGAACTCTGCGGCTTGTACCAGCACCACTCCTGGCGGTACTCCTTGGGGGTGGCCGACCAGTAGCGGTCCATGTGGAACGTCTTCACGTAATAGTCGGGGTTGAGGCCGTGTTTCTCGCACGCTATGGGCGTTTCCAGCGAGTGGCTGCCGATGCCGGCCGGCACACCGGCTTTCTTCATCAGTTCCAGGGCCTTGGCCAGCACATCGATCCGGCCATTCATGGTGTGATGGTCGGTCACCTCGCCGTGGGTATAGAGGAGGGTAGCCCCTTTATCGACGAGAAAGGCGATCTGGTCGCGCATTTTCGTTTCGTCGGTGCTGGGGTGCATACACACCATGGTCTGGATCTTGCCTCCGCGCTCCTTGCGGTACCGTTCCAGCACGTTTTGCGAGACCGGATCGATCAGCACGGTGTTGATGCCGCACTGCTCGGCCAGTTCCAGGGTCTCGAAGATCTTTTGGTCCGTGTTGTAGGCCTTGAACAGCCGGGAGACGTAAAGCAGATCGCGGCTGTGGGCCCAACCGCCGATCAGATTGCCCCCCAGGAACAGCCGGCTGATGGACACTTTGCCGATCTTGCCGCACGGCATGGCCTTGGGATCGATCTCCAATTTGGGTCGGGGGGAGTCGGCTTTTCCCTCTTCGACGGCAGCCAGGAGAATCCGTTCTTCGAGCGTGGCGGCGGCACTGATGCCCGCGGCCCCCAGAAGCGTTCGGTTCAGGAAACTGCGGCGATCGGTCTTTTCCGGCATGAGATGTTCTCCCAACGTGGCCCAACGGCACTCGAGGCCCGGTCCGCTGCCCGGGCCCCGTTGGCCGCGTTATTCTAGAGTCGTTCCGCCGGGGGGCAAGCCACCTGGAACCCAAGCCGCCGCGCTGGGCCGCCGGCAAGGCCAGACCCACCGAATGCGGGATACTTCCCCGGTTCAATCGAGGAAGCCGACCAACTCCTGGCTCCGGCAGGGCTGCTGGAGCTTGCGGACGGCCTTGGCTTCAATCTGACGGATCCGCTCGCGAGTGACCTTGAAAATATGTCCCACCTCTTCCAGGGTATAGCAGTACCCGTCGCCCAGGCCATAGCGGAGCTTGATGATCTCCCGCTCGCGATAGCTGAGGGTTTTCAGGACCTTGTTGATCCGCTTGCGGAGCATCTCGCGGGCGGCGTCTGCGGCAGGGCTTGGAGCGCTGGCATCGGGCAACAGGTCGCCGAAGTGGCTGTCTTCGCTATTGCCCACGGGCCGATCCAGGCTGATGGGATAACGGCTCATGGCCAGCACGCGGCGGGTCTCGTCGATCTGGGTATGACTGGCGGAGGCGGTTTCTTCCAGGGTCGGCTCGCGCCCGAGGTCCTGGAGCAAACGCCGCGACACATTCCGGACCCGCGACATGGTTTCCACCATATGCACAGGGATGCGGATGGTGCGGCTCTGATCGGCCACGGCCCGGGTGATCGCCTGCCGGATCCACCACGTCGCATAGGTGCAGAACTTGAAGCCGCGGCGGTACTCGAACTTGTCCACCGCCCGCATCAGCCCGGCGTTCCCCTCCTGGATCAAGTCCAGGAAGCTCAGGCCCCGGTTGCGGTATTTCTTGGCGATCGAGACGACCAGCCGGAGGTTTCCCTCCGAGAGGCCCCGCTTGGCCTCCTGGTACTGGGCATAGATGGTCTTCAGATAGCGGACGCGGTTGCGAAGGCTGGTAGGGGTTTCCTGCGTGGCCCGGAGGATGTTGCGGAACTCGGTCACCCAGGCCTGGCGTTCGCGGGGCGGACCGCCGGCTTTGCGGTGCTCGTCGATGCGGGCTTTGAGTTCGTCCACCCGTCGGCTGTACTCTTCGAGGGTCTTGATCCAGGGCTCGATCCTTTGGGTCCGCAGCCCTAATTCCTCGATCAACCGGACCGCCCGGCGGCGGGACCGGCCCAAGCGGCGCCAAGCCGCCTTCCGTTCGCCCCATGGCCGCCGACGGTTGGTCGCAATCCGGTAATCCAGGCGATTCCGCTTGAGAAGGACCGATAAGGTCCGCAGGTTGTGGGGCAGGCGGCCCAGGATCTGCTGCTTCTCCAGCCGGTCGCTGACCGACACCTGCACCGTGCGATCAAAAGGCAGGTCGCCCTCGTGCACGCGGCGGAGGGTCCGCACGATCTGCTGCATCACGTAGTCGCATTCCACCACGCGGCGGCGGAAGCGGGCGCGGGTCACCTCGATCTGCTTGGCCAGCGCGATCTCCTGCTGGCGGGTCAAAAGCGGGATCTGCCCCATTTGGGTCAGATACATGCGCACGGGGTCGTCGGACCAAGAGTCTGTATCCTCCGCCCCCACCAGGTCCTCCAGACCCGCGTCGTTTTCCGAATCTTCATCCTCCTCCCCCTCGGTGTCGCCGATCGGCTCTTCCAGATCGGTATCTTCCAGTTCCAGCGACTCGACCGCCTTCGCATCCAGATCGACCTCGTCCTCGTCCAGCGGCGGCGCAATCTGGTCGAAATCGTCCAACAGGTCTGCGTCGTACAATGCCACACTCCCTCTACAAGGCCAGTAGGATCTGGGTCGCCCGAGTGCATCGGCGCGGCGCGGCAAACCACGCAATTATGCCACCTGCTGGAGCCCAAGGTGGCACGACTCCACATTTGGCAAGGGATACGGTTGAGCGAAAGAACGACGACTCGTCAGACAGCCCGCAAACCCCCAAGTCTCTCGGGAACCACCCTCCCTTGACCAGCGCTCTGCTTGATCCATCTTCTCCCTGCCGCCGGGGCGCAAAGCGACCAGGGTTGCCAAGAACCTGGGTTGTGGGCTACGGTCCGGCGCGGCCAGCGCGCCTGGTTCCCCGGCTGGTGCGGGCGAAGCAGTGAGCTTTCTCACCCGAGGGCCTCTTCAGGCCGAGGCTGGGCTTTCGGGGCACATGTCATTCTAACAACGCCTCGGCCAATGTCTAGCCTCTGTCTGGCCACTTTCTTGAATGATTTCCGCAAAATTCCGGTTGAACCGCCGGCAAGGCCCAGACCGTAAGAAGCGGGTCCGCCCCCCCGGCCCACCCCATCGTCCGCCCAGAACGAACCGGCGGCAAACTCCCGCGCCGCCAGCCATCCGTCTCAGCCAGATTGTAAAGATACTTGCGGAACACAAAACCGATATGCAATCTGACCAAACCAGAACCCCTCTTCCCTCGTATTCGATACGGTATGATTTGGGCCGCGAGCTGCTTTCTGGACCGCCGGGACGGCCGATGACTTGCCAGGGCACCGGGCCGGGCTGCCGCAAACCATCCCGTAGAGGGATGAGCGCTGCCGCGCCTCCAACCTGGCGGTGTCGAACCGCAATGTGAACGAGGCTACCGGTGACTATCAAATATCTGGTTCCGTGCTCTTGCGGCGTGAAGCACCCGGTCGAACTCACCCAGGCGGGCCAGACCTTGCAATGCCCCTGCGGCCGGCTCGTTCCCATCCCTACCATGCAGCAACTCAGGCGTCTCGAGCGTCAAGAGCACGCCGGCCGGGTGGCCAGTAGTCCCAAAAGCAGCCTCTGGCAGCGACTTGTACTGCTTGGGGGGGTGATACTGGTCGTGGGAGCGGGCCTGTCGGCGGCGGTCTACTGGACTCGGCCCCAATGGTTGCCCTACGAGTCGCTTTCTCCGGCCGAGGCCCTGACGATCTGGCGGCTGTACACCCGCCAACCGCAAATCCAGCTTTCTCCGGCCGAGAGGGAGTTTATTACCCTTTCCCGTCGACACGCCCGATGGCTGGCAGTCACGTTGACCCTCACGGCCATCGGGGCGGGGGTGCTAGGCCTTGGACTTCTGCTTGCGGGGCGAGGCCCCCGGGGCCGGCCCCCAAGCCACGATTAGGCCAGACTGGGCCCACCCACCCCCCAAGGCCTGCGCAGTATTCCGCCGGGACGTCTTCGGCCGGCAACCCCCAAAAGGCCGCGCCACGGAAGCTACCAGCGCTGCAACCAATAAGCGCGCCAGACGGCCTCCAAAGCCAATAGGGGTCCGGCGTGTGCTCGCGCCCGGCGCACAGCCAGCCCTTCAGAGACCCCCGATGCGTTGTTGACAATCACTTGCGGGCCAATTACAGAAGGGGACAGTGCGGCGACGACTTCTTCCACACCCCGTGTGGGACAGGGTTGCGGTCCGGCGGGCGATGCCGGCGTGCCAGCCGACCTGTTGTCCAGCTTTTTTCCAGCTTTGGAGTTGCACAAGGAGTCCCTAGCCATGGTTTCTCGCGCGCGTGGGTTCCGGTTCGTCCTTGTTGGGGCCGTGGCGGCGGCAAGCCTGGCCGCTTGGATACTCGCGGCCGAATGGAAGAGCGGCAAAGTCTGGCCGGAGCCCAAAGTGATCGATCCCGGCGACAGCACCCGGCCCCCCTCGGATGCGATCGTGCTATTCGACGGCAAGGACCTTTCCCAGTGGGAGGGGGGACACGAGTGGATTGTTCGCGACGGGTACTGTATCGCGCACAAGACCAGCATCAGCACGCGGCGATCGTTCGGAAGTTGCCAGCTTCATCTGGAGTGGGCCGCCCCGGAGAAAATCGAAGGCGAAGGCCAGGGCCGGGGTAACAGCGGCGTCTACCTGATGGGCAACTACGAAGTACAAATCCTCGATTCGTACCAGAACCCCACTTACTACGACGGCCAGTGCGGCGCGATCTACAAGCAGTACCCGCCGCTGGTCAATGCCTGCCGCAAGCCCGGCCAGTGGCAGACCTTCGATATCGTGTTCGAGGCCCCGCAGTTCGACAAAGCGGGCAAGCTCGCCCGGCCAGCCTACGTGACCGTTTTTCATAACGGCGTGCTGATCCAGAACCATGTGGAACTTCAGGGGACAACCGCGTGGGACCGGCCGCCGGCATACGTGGCCCATGCATCCAAACTGCCCTTGATGCTCCAGTTCCACGGCAATCCGGTTCGGTTCCGCAACATCTGGATCCGCGAGTTGTAAGTAGGCACACGGATCCCCGCGGGGCCGGCCCGAGAGGCGTCGAGGATGCCCAGCCAAGTTTGCCAACCTCCGGTGCAAACAGACCGGGGCGCGGCCTTGCAGCACGCGGTACGACCCTGACGGCGATGCCTGTGGCTTGGCCGCGCCCTGGGCGTGCGACCCCGGGGTGCCGGTGCCATCCCGGCCCGAAGGCAATCCACCCGCGGGACCTCGGCGCTACTTGGGCCGTGCAAGCCGAGGCCCTTTCCGCGCCGTGTTGGCCCGGTTATGATGGACCGCTCGCAGACGCTATGTGCCACGACTTTCCAGGATCCTTGCAGGAGACTTGCCCATGAAACGTCGCGAGATGCTGCTTTCGACCGGGGCCGCTTTGGCGGGGCTGTCGGCCTTTCCGCTCGGTTGGAGCCTGGGGGCCGAAAAGAAGTACAAGGTCCTGTACTTCACCCGCAGCCAGGGCTTCGAGCATTCGGTGGTCCGACGCAAGGAGGGCCAACCGGCCTACTCGGAAAAGCTGCTGGTCGACGAGGGGGCCAAACACGGGGTCGAGGTGGTGTGTTCCAAAGACGGGCGGATCTTCGATGGCGACCTGGACCAGTTCGATGCCTTCGCCTTCTACACCTCGGGCGATTTGACTCAGCCGGTCAAGGGACGCGACGAGCCGCCGATGTCGCCCAGCGGCGTGCAACGCTTCCTGGCGGCCATCGAGGGGGGCAAGGGTTTCGTGGGTTTCCACGCCGCCACCGATTCGTTCCATTCGCGCGGCGACCTCCTGACGCCGTACATCAAGATGATTGGCGGCGAGTTCGTCACTCATGGGCGGCAGCAAAAAGCCACCATGAAGGTCGCTTCGCCCGACTTTCCTGGCATGGAAGGCGTCAGCGACTTCGAGCTGCTCGAAGAGTGGTATGCCTTGAAGAACTTCGCGCCGGACCTCCACGTCATTCTGATTCAGGAGACGGCCGGCATGACCGACGCCTGCTACCAACGGCCTCCGTTCCCGGCCACGTGGGCCCGGATGCACGGCAAAGGCCGGGTGTTCTACACCTCGATGGGCCATCGCGAGGACGTGTGGACCAACCCCATTTTCCAGAAGATCGTTGGCGGCGGATTCTCGTGGGTCCTTAAGGCAGTTGACTTCGACCCCAAGCCGAATATCGCCCAGGTAACCCCCCACGCGTCGAAGATGAAGCGGTAGGCTTGTCGGCCGCGGCACGAAGTGCGCCGGCGCCGCTGGTTTGATACCCGGTACCCTCGCCAGTTGCGCGTGGGTGCAAAGCACCCACCCTACATTGGATGGCACGCCCTGAACGGATGTGAAGGGCGTGGCACAGACCCCGGCCATCGCTCCGCTTTGGCCGTGCCACGCGCGGCCACCGGGGGCTTACGCCGTGCGGCTCTTGGCTAGCACCGGGGGCTTACGCCGTGCGGCTCGTCGTATAAGACTCTGCACCCACGCGTCACCGTTTTCCCGTGGGTGCAAGCCCCCACCCTACTTGGGTTGTTTGTTTGGGACTGCGATTGACCCGTACGCCGTTCCCACTAAAATCTTGGGATTCTTAGGCTTACTAACCGGATTCCCCACCTGGAGGGGTGGCTTGCGGCCAAACGGAGAATGAGCCAGCGCGGAACAGAGGGCCCGGCAGGCAGCGGGCGAATGCTCGAGGCGTCGCGGCGGGAAAAGCTGAAGCGGTTGGAGCAATTGGGGATCGACCCGTGGGGTGGGCGGTTCGACGGTCACCAAGCCATTGGGGCCATTCTCGCCCGGCAGGGCGAAATCGTGGCCGACCCTTCTGGGGAACTCCACGGGCCGCGTGTGCGGGCGGCAGGCCGGATTATGCTCCGCCGCATCCAAGGCAAGAAGATGCAGTTCTTGCACCTTCAAGATTGGACCGGCCGGCTCCAAGTCCTCCTCTCCAAATCACTGGTGGGTGACGAAAACTGGGGGGTCGTCGAATGCCTTGATTTAGGGGATATTATTGGCGTTGATGGGCAGTTCAAGCGGACTCGCACCGGCGAGCCCACCATCTTTGCTGAGCGCGTCCATTTTCTCGCCAAGTCGATCGAGACCCCGCCCGCCAAGCACGAAGGGCTTGCCGACCCAGAACTTCGGCAGCGGATGCGTTACCTGGACCTGATCCATACCGAGGGGGTGCTCGATCGGTTCCTCAAGCGCACCCGCATCATCCAGTCGATCCGCAGCACCTTGGCGGCCGAGGGGTTCGTGGAGGTCGAAGGGCCGACGCTCCATGCGGTGGCAGGGGGGGCGGCAGCGCGCCCCTTTGTGACCCACCATAATGCCTTGGATATCGACCTGTACCTGCGGATTGCCCTGGAGTTGCACCTGAAACGGCTGTTGGTGGGCGGCATGGAGCGGGTGTACGAGCTGGGCCGGGTGTATCGCAACGAGGGGATCAGCCCCCGGCACAACCCCGAGTTCACCATGTTGGAGGTGTATCAGGCCTACGGCGATTACCGCTCGATGATGGACTTGACCGAGAAGCTGGTCGTCCAGGCCATTGCGGCCTCCGGGCAGGGATTGAGGCTGGCCTGGGGCTCGCTGGAACTGGATTTCACCCCCCCGTTCGCCCGCAAGACCTATCATGAACTCTTTCGGGAGCACACCGGCGTTTCGCCCGAGGATCCGGAGGGGGTGGCGGCCTGCGCCAAAAGCCTTGGCCTGGAGACCGCGGGCCGGCATCCCGACGTGATCAAGAACGCCGTGTTCGAGGCGCAGGTCGAACCCCGGCTGGTCGGACCGGTATTCGTCATGGATTATCCCGCCAGCATCTGCCCGCTGACCAAACGCAAGCGGGGTTGCCCCGAACTGGCCGAGCGGTTCGAGCTGTTTGTCGCGGGCATGGAGGTGGCCAACGCCTACACGGAACTGAACGATCCCGACTTGCAGGAGGAACTCTTTAGCCGGCAACTGGAGGGGCTGCCGGAAGAGGAATCGATGGCCCGCATGGATCGCGATTTTCTCCGGGCGCTGCGGCATGGGATGCCGCCGGCCGGCGGGCTGGGAATCGGCATCGACCGCCTGGTCATGCTGCTGACTAATACCCCCAGCATCCGCGAGGTCATCTTGTTTCCCTTGCTCCGCCCGGTCCCCGAGGACTGATGGGGCGCCTGTCGAGAATGGCAACAAAAATGGCCGCACGACGAACGACCGACATTCCGCGGTAACCCCAAGCCCATTGGCGTTTTTGGTTCATGTATAAGCTCCTGTTGTGCCTGCGGTACCTTCGGACGCGGTATATCGCGTTGGCTTCGATCATCAGCGTGATGTTGGGGGTGGCGACGATGATCGTGGTCAACGCGGTGATGTCGGGCTTTGCGCGGGAGATGGAGAACCGCATCCACGGCATCCTTTCCGACGTGGTGCTGGAGACGCGGAGTCTCAGTGGCGAGTTGGACGAGCAGCGGCACAAGGAGGCGATCCTGGAGGTGGCCGGCGATGCGGTCGAGGCCATGACCACCACGGTGGTGGTGCCGGCGATGCTCAGCTTTCGGTACGGCGAGAACTGGATCAACCGGCAGGTGCAGTTGATTGGCATCGACGAGGAGACGGTGTGCGGGGTCAGCGATTTCGCCAAGTATTTGCAACATCCGCAGAACCGTCGCCGGCCGACATTCCTGTTGCACGAACGGGGCTACGATGTGCGCGACCCGTTAGGCGGGCCGGACGCGCCGCTGCGACCGCAGATGGCGTCGGCGGGCTGGGAGCATCGGCGGCGGGTGGCGCAGTTGCGGGCCTTGGAGGAGCGCCTGCGGCAGGCCGAGAGCGCGTTGCCCGGCCAGGCGGCGGTATCGGCCAGTCCCGATTCGCCGGGCCCCGCCCCTTACGACCCGTTCGCAAGGCATCGCCCCGACGACGCAGCACACTTCGACCCGGCCCGGCAGCAGCATCCCGGCGCAATTCTGGGGCTGATCCTGGCCACCTACCGGACTCCGGGCAGTGCCGAAGACCATTTCCTCCTCTTGCCCGGCGACGACGTGACCGTGACCTTCCCCAATGCTCCGCAGGGGGAGCCGCCCAAGATCATCAGCCGGAACTTCACGGTGGTCGATTTCTACCAGTGCAAGATGAGCGAATACGACTCGAGCTTCGTGTTCGTGCCGATGCGGACGTTGCAGGAACTGCGGGGGATGATTGACCCGGCCAGCGGCCTGGCGCGGTTCAATTCGATCCAGATCAAGCTCAAGCCGGGGTACGATGGCGAAAAGGTCCGCGATCGGCTCCGGGCGGCGTTCGATCCCCGCTATTACGTGATCCAGACATGGCGTGACAAGCAGGGGCCGCTCCTGGCCGCCGTGCAAATGGAAACGGCCATCCTCAACGTGCTCTTGTTCTTGATCATCGCGGTGTCGGGTTTCGGCATTCTGGCCATTTTCTTCATGATTGTCGTGGAGAAGACGCGCGATATCGGGATTCTTAAGTCGCTGGGGGCGTCGGCCTGGGGGGTGATGTGGATTTTTCTGGGCTATGGCCTGTCGCTGGGGCTGGTGGGCTCCGGGGTGGGAATGGTGCTGGGGCTGCAAGTGGCCTGGCACATCAACGATGTGGCCGACTGGCTGGGCCGGCTGACCGGCAAGCCGGTCTTCGACCCCTCGGTGTACTACTTTTATCGCATTCCCGCGCTGGTCAATCCCTGGACCGTCGCGTGGATCGTGCTGGGGGCGGTGAGCATTGCGGTGCTGGCCAGCGTGTTGCCGGCGCTCCGGGCGGCCATGCTCCGGCCGGTCGAGTCGTTACGCTATGAATAATTCCCCTGCCCCGGCATCTCGAGGAGCAAAGTGCCCTATGACGGCCGTGGTCGTTGCCGAAGAGCCCGGAATTGCGGTCTCGGCCCCCTGCGAGCTGGAAGCCGTGGGCCTGGAAAAGACGTTCCGCAAAGCGGCGGTCGATATCCCGGTGCTAAAGGGGGCCACGGTGGCCATCCGCCGGGGCGAGTTCCTGGCCATCGTGGGCCAAAGCGGCTCGGGCAAGAGCACGCTGTTGCACTTGCTGGGAACGCTGGACGTTCCCGACCACGGCGAAATCCGGCTACGAGGGCGGCGGATCGACAACCTGCCCGCCCGCCAGCGCGACCTGCTCCGCAACCGCCACTTTGGGATGATCTTTCAGTTCTACCACCTCCTTCCCGAACTGACGACGCTGGAAAACGTGCTGGTTCCCTTGATGATCGGGCGGAGCCTCTGGGAATACCTCCGCCAGCGGCGGCGGTACCAGCGGCGGGCCCGGGAGCTGTTGGAACTGGTGGGGTTGTCCAACCGGCTGAAGCACAAGCCGCGCGAGCTTTCGGGCGGGGAGATGCAGCGGGCGGCAATCGCCCGGGCGCTGGTGGCCGGCCCCCAAATCCTCCTGGCCGACGAGCCCACTGGAAACCTGGACCAACGGACCGGCTTGGAGATTCTGGAAATCTTGGCCGCCTTGAACGCGCAGCAGAAGCTGACTATAGTCATGGTGACGCACGATCCGGCGATTGCGGCGCGGGCCGACCGCGTCGTTCGCCTGGCCGATGGCCGCCTGGAATCGCCCTGAACCTCGCCCGTACAGCCCCCTTCGATCCGATAAGGGCCGCCTGTGTGGCAGCGGCGGGCGGCGGTACAGACCCCCCTGGACGGTCGCCCCAATCTGCCAAGCCTTCCCGCCCCGCATCCCTGGTTTGAACCCCACGCCTGGCCATGCCCTTGAAGGTCTACATCAACGGAAAACTCTACGACAAAGACGAAGCGCGCATCAGCGTTTACGACCACGGCCTGCTTTATGGCGACGGCGTCTTCGAGGGAATCCGCAGCTATGGGGGCAAGGTGTTCCGGCTCCAGCAACACCTGGATCGCCTTTGGAACTCGGCCAAAGCCATCTGGCTGGAAATCCCCATGACCAAGGACCAGATGGCCCAAGCCATCTGCGAGACCCTCCAAGTCAACGGTATCCAGGATGGCTACATCCGCGTCGTGGTGACCCGGGGCGTGGGGACGCTCGGCCTGGACCCCAACCGCTGCTCCAACCCCCAAGTGATCATCATCACCGACCATATCGCCCTATACCCCGAGGAATACTATCGCGATGGGCTGTCCATCATCACCGTAAGCACCGTCCGGAACCACCCTGCCGCGCTCAGCCCCCGAATCAAATCGCTCAATTATCTGAACAACATCCTCGCCAAAATCGAGGGCCTTCAAGCAGGCTGCATCGAAGCCCTGATGCTCAACCACAAGGGCGAGGTGGCCGAGTGCACCGGAGACAACATCTTCATTGTCCGCAATGGTCGGCTGCTAACCCCCCCCAACGAGGCAGGCATTTTGGAGGGTATCACCCGTGATGCGGTAATCGGGCTAGCCCGAGAAGCGGGGTTGGAGGTGCAAGAAGTCCCGCTCACTAAACATGACGTATATATTGCTGACGAGTGCTTTCTGACAGGAACAGCGGCCGAGATCGTCCCCGTGGTCAAGGTGGACAGCCGGACAATCGGCGACGGAAAACCCGGCCCCATAACCCGGAACCTGATGGACCGCTTCCATCGGCTGACCCGGAGTTGACCTGGCCTTCGGCCTGGACGCATAACACGCCCACCCTACGGGAGGGTGTGGCGGCCAATGTTCCGACCAGCTCGTCTCGGGCCGACCCTTTCCTGCAAACCCCCGGGCGATCTCGTGGACCTCATTGAGTGGCTGCTGGACATCTTCCTGCATCTTGACCGCCATTTGGGGGATGTCATCGCCCAATACGGCACCTGGACCTACCTGCTGTTGTTTGTCATCGTGTTTTGCGAAACGGGACTGGTGGCCACCCCCTTTCTGCCAGGAGATTCCCTTCTTTTTGCTGCCGGCACATTCGCTGCAATAGGGGCGCTGGATGTCGGTTGGCTTTGGGTGCTCTTGACCATCGCGGCCATCGCGGGCGACACGGTCAATTACTGGATCGGAGCGTACATCGGCCCCAGGGCCTTCACCGGGCGCTACCGCTTCCTCAAAAAGGAGTATCTGGACCGCACCCATCGCTTTTACGAAAAGCACGGGGGCAAGACCATCATTCTCGCCCGATTCATCCCGATTATTCGGACGTTCGCTCCCTTTGTGGCCGGGATCGGGGCGATGAACTACCGCCGCTTCATCGTGTTTAACGTCGTGGGGGGCGTGGCTTGGGTGACCCTGTTCGTGCTGGCCGGGTATTTCTTTGCCAGCCTGCCCGTGGTGAAGGAGCATTTCACGCTGGTGGTGGGGGCCATCATCGTGATCTCGGTACTTCCGCTGGTGTATGAGGTGATCCAGGCCCGCAGAGAGGCCGCCCGCCAAGAGCCGCAGGCGTGACCCCAATTGGCCCGCTGGAGGGGACCGAGTTGCATTTTCGCCTGCCGGCGGGCGACTGCCGACCTGATTGCCACGCGATACCCGTCGGTGCACCGGTTCAACGGCTCTAAACCGATAGAGAAAGTGGCTGACCGGAGTCCCAGACTCCTTTGCCCGTTCAATTCCGTTGACCGGGTTGCCAGATCGTAATAGAATCGCCTGCCGGAGTCGTGGGCTTGTCGTCCCCCGGCGGACCTCTTGAATGGCATTCTAGCAACTCATGATTCGTGGGGGCGCCAGCCGGGCCCAGGACGGAAGGGATGAACCTTGTCCGGACGCCATCGGGCGTCGTCGTCCAGGCGCCTGCGAAGCTCAACCTTTTCTTCGAGGTCCTCGGCAAACGCCCGGATGGCTTCCACGAAATCGAGACGTTGGTGGTGCCCATCGATTGCTGGGATACCCTTTGGCTGGCACCGCGGAGCGACGATCGCATCCACCTGAGCTGTTTTCAGGCGGGAGGCCGCCAGGAGGCTGGCCGGGCCGACGATGTCCCCTGTGGACCGGAAAACCTTGTGGTCCGGGCCATCGAACTCCTGGGCCGGCGGGCGGGTGTGGAGCGGGGCGTGGACGTTCGGCTGTTCAAGCGGATTCCGACAGCGGCCGGACTGGGGGGCGGCTCCAGCGATGCCGCTGCCGCTTTAGCGGGGGCCAATGCACTTTGGAATTTGGGTTGCTCCATAGAATCGTTAGCCGACTTGGGCGCCGAACTCGGCAGCGACGTCCCGTTGTTCTTCGCTCCGGGTGCGGCCGTATGCCGGGGACGAGGCGAGCGGGTCGAGCCGGTCGCGATGCGTGGGACATTGCATTTCGTGCTGGTTCGGCCGCCTGTGGGACTGAGCACCGCCGCGGTGTATGCGAGGTGCCAGCCCGGCCAGCCCCCACGAAGTGTCGAACCGGTGCAGCGGGCGCTCAAGGCGGGCAACCTGGGAGAATTGGGAAGAGAGCTTTTCAACCGCCTGGAACCGGCAGCCGAATCGCTGTGTCCTTGGATTGGCCGGCTTCGCAGTGAACTTGCCCGGGAGGACTGCCTGGCCGGCCGCATGACAGGAAGTGGAACATGTTGGTATGGGTTGTGTCGCCATGCGGGGCACGCCCGCCGCGTGGCCAGACGTTTGCAGGCAAAAGGATGGGCCATGGCATGGGCGGTCCGTGCCAGCCGTTAACCGCCTGAGGAGGAGGACGGCCGTGCAAATCACCGAGGTCCGCATCAAATTGATGGAAGATCCGGGTGAGCGGCTGAAGGCATTCTGTTCGATCACCTTCGACGACTGCTTTGTAGTCCGGGATTTGAAAATCATCGAGGGGGCCAATGGTCCATTCGTGGCCATGCCCAGCCGGAAACTCACCGACCACTGCCCGCAGTGCGGCTCCAAGAACCATCTCCGGGCAGCCCACTGCAACCAGTGCGGCAGCAAGCTCCGGCCGGTCCAACTGCCCAAAGACGAAGAAGGCCGGGCCCGACTGTACGCCGATATTGCCCACCCGATCAACTCGGCCTGCCGCGAGATGATCCAGGCCCGCGTCATCGCCGCCTTCGAAGAGGAGAAGGCCCGGGCCAGGCTCCCCGGCTATGTGCCCAGCTATGCCGACTTCGACGGGGGTGACGACTACGAAGAACCCTTGGCGCGCCCGACGACCGGCGGAGCGAACACGGCCCCATCGGCCGGCCGGCGCTCCCACGTGCAACCGGCTGAAAAACCGCACGGTCCCCACCAACCCCGGCGCCGCCGCGGCGGACACAACTCCGACCGCCCCAAGACAGAGTTCGGCGCCGGGATTTTCGATTGACTGGGGCCGACCGCCCCGCCGCCGCAGCACCGGCACCCACGCTCCCCGACGCGCTGATTGCGCGATTGGCGATCGCCAGCAAAGCCGGCAGATCAGGACAAGTCCCGGGTCCGGAACCACGCAGCCGGCTGGGCCCAAGCGGGCTGGCGGGATCAAGCACAAGGCCCGGCTTCCCCCTTGGCACAGCAGCCGTACCGAGCGGGCATCTGTTGCCTGCTGGGCGCATGGGGCGCCTTGGATTTACCGGCGTCTGGAGGATCTGCGCCCGCGCCCCCCGCCGATCGCCGGCTCGCAGGCCCGATCATCCCAGGCCGTGCTTGGCCAGCTTGTCGCGAAACGTCGAAGGTTTCATCCCCAGCGCCGCGGCCGCAGCCGTCTTGTTGCCTCCGGCGGCGCGGAGAGCGTTTTCCAGGAGGCGGCGTTCGGCCTGGTCCATGATGGCCTGAAATCCGCCGTTCAGCGCCGATTGGGAGCCGGGGATGCCCGCGGTCTCGGCCGCCAACAACTCGGAGGTGATCCGCCCCCCGCCGACCAGATAGGCCCGCTCCAGCGTGTGGTACAGCTCACGGACATTGCCCGGCCACTGGTGCTGCTGGAGGACGGCGATGGCATCCGGTTCGATCCAAAACGGGCTGTCGCGTGCGATGCGGCGCATCAGGTGCTCCACCAGGGCCGGCACGTCCTCCAGCCGCTCCCGCAACGGCGGAATCGTGATCCGCAGCACGTCCAGCCGGTAGTAGAGGTCCTGGCGAAAGCTGCCGTCGGCCACCTTTTCCAGCAAGTTCCGCTTGGTGGAGGCGATGATCCGCACATCGGCCTTGATGGGCGTCGTGCCCCCCACGCGCTCGAACACCTTCTCCTCGATCGCCCGCAACAGCTTGGACTGCTGCTCCAGCGGGATGTCATCCACATCGTCCAGGTACAGGGTCCCCCGTTCGGCCAGGTCGAATCGCCCGGGCCGCTTCTGCTCCGCCCCGGTGAAGGACCCCTTTTCGTGTCCGTAGAGTTCGCTTTCGATAAGTTGCGGTGGAAACAGGGTGCATCCCACCTTGACGAAAGGAAAGGCCTGGCGGTGCGACTGGCGGTGGATGACCGATGCCACCAGGTCTTTGCCCACCCCGGTTTCGCCGCACAAAAGGACGTTGGCATCGGTCCGGGCGCAGATTTCGATCATCCGCTTGACGCGAGCGATTCCGGGCGATTGGCCGACAATCTCGGCCTCGATGTCGCGCCGCTTGGCCGCCTGAGCGCTTTGCCGGGCGGCCGCCCGCTTTTCCCGCTCGATGCGGTTCAACAGCGGAAACAGGTCTTCGTTGCGAAACGGTTTGGTGATGAAATCGTAGGCCCCCGCCTTGACCGCCTCGACCGCCACAGGGATGCTGCCGTAGGCCGTCATCATGATGACCGCCACGTCCTCGCCCCCAGGCCCTTGTTTGATCCGGCGGAGCAGCTCCATCCCGTCGATCCCCGCCATCTTCAGGTCGGTGACCACCACGTCGAACCGCTCTTGCTCCATCCGGCGCAAGGCCTCGGCACCGTCGGCCGCCGCGACGACCTCATGGCCCTGGAGGGCCAGGTCGTCGGTAAGCGTCACCCGTTTGATCTTCTCGTCATCGACTACCAGGATCCGCATGCTCCAACACCGCTAGGACCCAATGCTCGCCGGGCTGCAACGGCCCCCCGAACGGACCTGCTTGCCACCCGACGAAGTCCGGGAAAACCCGGGCGGGCGCGTCGAGAAACCCCCGCTTGCCAACTTGGTCAATTCTACCTTTTCGTCGGCGGGCTTGGCAGGGAGGACGCACCCGCATTACATGGAAAAGGGGGGCGACGAGCTAACCGAGGCTCTTCGGCTCCAGCCCGATTACCCCAAGGCATACTCGGAGCTGATCGGGGTCGGCTTGGCGACAGGCCGATTCGGCTCACCTCGCCAATGGTTTGAAAAGGCGCGGGCGGGGCAGTTCACCTCTCCGCCAGCATTTCGGCGCTATCTCGGGTCCCCGTCCGCGCTGGGGCCGGACCTTCCAGAAGATGCTGGAATTCGGCGTAGAGTGCCTCGCGACCCAGCGCTACCCCACGCATGTACCCTGCCTCTACATCCTCGCCGTGGAGGCAATCGACGAGCAGATGGGGTCCACCCACCAGATATGGCGGTGCCCAGGGGTTTACGAGCGGGCCATCGAAGTTTTAGAGGGGATGGCAACCGATCCTCGGCGCGATGGCGAGATCGCTGCGCTGCCGATCCGGGCGGACCTTGATGTTGCCAAAATGATTGGGGGCCGACCCGTGCGGATCTCCACGTTGCCAAAATGATTGGGGGCCGACGCGGGCCGATCCCGACGTTGCCAAAATGATTGGAGGCCGACCCGGGCGGACCTTGATGTTGCCAAAATGATTGGGGGGCGACCCGGGCGGATCTCCACGTTGCCAAAATGATTGGAGGCCCACCCGGGCGGATCGCGACGTTGCCAAAATGATTGGAGGCCGACCCGGGCCGATCCCGACGTTGCCAAAATGATTGGAGGCCGACCCGGGCCGATCCCAACGTTGCCAAAATGATTGGGGGCCCACCCGGGCGGATCGCGACGTTGCCAAAATGATTGGGGGCTGCCCCGGGCGCGGAAAATCGACGATTTCCGCAAGTATTGCAGCGCCTTGAAAGGGGAGCTGGCCATGTCGATCGTCCCCCGCCACACCGCACGGTCGCTTGGCGTTTTCGGCAATGGCTCCGCTTAATTCCCACAGTACGTTGCAGCATCGATGGATTGTTTTTCACGCCCGCTGGCGTGGCCAACAGGAGCCAGTGGGTGGGCTGGCGCTGCGGCCATTTCGCTACACTTTCGCGCCGGAGAAGATACTGGCTTGCTATTCGCAACGCCGGGTACCTGCCCGCCGGTTTAGATCGAACTGGGCCCGGCAGGCTGGCCTCGGGGCATGACAACATCCGGCGGCTGTGCGAGCACCGCCGAGAGGGACCGGTTACCCGAATAAGTGCACGCTGAAAGAGGCTGGCACAAGCGGGCTCCGCCGCGGTTGGGAGCCCACCCGACGTGGGGGTGGGAGGCGGTTGGCCGGCCAGTCGGGCTGCCCGCCAGGCGACCATGGCCAGGCGACCGCTTCGGCCGCACGCGGGGCAACGGACGGAGGGATCGTTCGTCGTCTCGCCGACATGCCGCCTGGCCGTCGTCGAGAGGGGGAGAAACCCCAGGGTGTCTGGTGGGCGGCTGGTGATTAGAATAACGGGTGGGGCGGGGCCAGCGGCAAGGGTTGTTCGCATGACGCAACACAAGCGGTTACGTCGCAAGCCGAACCGAATCGTGCGTGCGCCGGCCACGCGGTTTCCGCATCTGAAAAAGCGGATGGACCAGGCCAAGCGGACCCTGCGGGCAACGCCCAAACCTCAGAAGTAGCTTCCTATGGGATACCGCACGCTCCGGCAGTGTATCGAGGACCTTCAAGCCACCGGGCAGTTGGTGCGGATCGAGCAGCCGGTGGATCCCTATTTGGAGGCGGCCGAAATCCACCGCCGGGTGTTTCAGGCGGGCGGGCCGGCCATCTACTTCGCCAGTGTCAAAGGGTGCCGCTTTCCCATGGTCAGCAACCTGTTCGGGACCATGGAGCGGATGCGGTACCTGTTTCGCGACACACTGCGTGCGATGGAGCGGCTGGTGCGGCTGGCGATCGACCCGGCCGATGCCCTGCGTCGGCCACGTCTGTACTTCTCGGCGCCGTGGCATGCGTGGCACGCCCGGCCGAAAGCGGTGCGGACCGGGCCGGTGTTGGCTCACGAGACCACGATCGACCAGCTTCCGCAGCTCAAGTGCTGGCCCGACGATGGCGGGGCCTATATCACGCTTCCCCAAGTCTATACGGAGGACCCGGACCACCCGGGGCTGGCCCACTCGAACCTGGGCATGTACCGGGTGCAGATCTCGGGGGGCGACTACGAGCCGAACCGCGAGGTGGGACTGCACTACCAGATCCAGCGGGGGATTGCGGCCCACCATGCGGCCGCCATCCGCCGCGGCGAGCGCCTGCGGGTAAACGTGTTCGTGGGGGGTGCGCCGGCCATGACGGTGGCCGCCGTTATGCCCCTGCCGGAAGGCATGAGCGAGCTGGCGCTGGCCGGCGTGCTGGCCGGGCACCGCATCCCCATGATCTGCCGGCCGGGCCAGTTGCCGATCTATGCGGAGGCCGACTTTTGCATCACCGGCTTTCTCGATCCCGACCGGCAGCGTCTGGAAGGCCCCTTCGGCGATCATTTGGGCTACTACAGCCTTCGCCACCCCTTCCCCGTCCTGCGGGTCGAGAAGGTGTATCATCGCCAGCGGCCGGTCTGGCCGTTTACGGTGGTCGGCCGGCCTCCGCAGGAAGACACCATGTTCGGCCGGCTCGTGCACGAGCTGACCGAGCCGCTGCTGCCCAAGGCCATTCCGGGTTTGCACGCTGTGCACGCGGTGGATGCGGCGGGCGTGCACCCCCTTTTGCTGGCCATGGGGAGCGAACGCTATACCCCCTACGAGCATCGCCGCCGGCCTGCCGAATTGCTGACCCTGGCCAACGCAGTCCTGGGCTACGGGCAGTTATCGCTGGCCAAGTATCTGATCATCGTGGCCAAGGAGGACAACCCGGACCTGGACCTCCGCAACATTCCCGAGGTATTCCGGCACGTCCTGGAGCGGATCGATTGGCGGCGGGACTTGCACTTCCAAACCTGCACCACCATCGACACGCTGGACTACTCGGGCGAGGGGCTCAACCGGGGCTCGAAGGTGATCATGGCTGCCACGGGGCCGGCCAATCGGATCCTGCCCGTGGCCTTGGACAGCCGCATCCGCATCCCGACACAACTCGGTTTCCGGAACCCGCGGGTGTGCCTGCCGGGGATCCTGGTCATCGAGGGGCCCCCTTTCCGGCCGGACGCCAGCGGTGCCGACCACGCGGTCGAGCAGTTCTGCCAGACCTACTCGCGGCGCGATCTCATCAACACCTTCCCCCTGATCGTGGTGGTGGACGATAGCCCGTTTGCCACGGCCACGCTCAACAATTTCCTGTGGACCACCTTCACCCGGAGCAATCCGGCCACCGATATCTACGGCATCGAAGCGTTCGTGACAGCCAAGCATTGGGGCTGCCATGGGTCGTTGGTGATTGATGCCCGCAGCAAACCGCATCACGCCCCGCCCCTGGTCGAGGATCCCGAGGTGAGCCGGCGGGTGGACGCCCTGGGGGCGCCGGGCGGGCCGCTTCACGGGATCATCTAATACCCCCCGCCGAAGCCGGCGGACCTGCCCCCGGAGCAGAGCAAGCTGTTTGGGCCTTTGGTAGGCCGGGTTGCCGTCGGGAAAGACTGCCGGAGCTGCCGCCCGACGGAATTGGAAAAGATGGGCAGCACGAGGGGCATGGGCACCCGGCAGTGTGTTTGCGGACCTCCGCGGGGCGCACATCTTCGGCAGCCTTTGCCCGTACAGCTTGCGCCGTCGGGTAAGGCACTTGGGCCCGGGCATTTCGGGTCTTTCGCATGCAGTGCCAGCGAACCGTAGCGGTCGGTGCCACAGAGCCGTGGGGTTCTGCGCTGGCGGCCGGAGGGCCCGATCCCGGGGGCCATACGATCCGACACCGGCCGGCTGTAAGGCTCGCTGGGAATCCAGTGGACTTTGGGGCGGCCAAAGGCCGAAGCCACCATTGCCGATAGGTAGGCTGGAATGATGTACTTTCGCCGCAGTGGCTCGCTGGAAGAACGTCGGCGCCGGCTGTTGAGCGACTCGCTTTTGGCAGCCGCGCTGGGGCTCAGTTCGCGTCCGGTGCGGCTGCGCCGTAACAGCCGGCGGCGCGTGCGCCTGTTGCGGTCGGCCAATTATGGGGACGGCCGGTTCCTGGAGGACCTGCCCCGGTTGATTGACCTCATTCCCTTGCGGGCCTGGTCGGTAGCCGCGGTGCTGGCGGTGGGCTTGTTGGCCATAGCGGGGCTGCTGGTCCTCCACGCCTGGACGCCCCGCCTGGCCGCCTGGGCCCCCTCCGGACGTATGGTCGCCTTCGATCTCGAAGACCCTCGGGGGCTGGCTCGGTGGTTTTCCACCCTGGTCCTGGCGTGTGCCGCCCTCGCGGCCGTGACCGTGTACTCCATCCGGCGGTACAAGCTGGACGACTACCATGGCCATTATCACGTCTGGCTCTGGGCCGCCCTGTGCTGGCTGTACATGAGCGCCGAGCAGACCACTTGCCTGCGTCAAACGCTGTCCGATGTGCTCATCGTGCTGACCGGCACCTCGTTGGTGGGCGACGGCTCGGTGTGGTGGATGATCTTTTACGGGTTTCTTATCGGCGGGGTGGCCGCGCGATTGCTGGTCGATATGCGGGGCTGCACGCTTTCGAGCCTGGCCTTGATGGGGGCCGCCGTGTGCTACGGCGTGGTTTTGTTGAGCCACTTCCGGCTGCTGGACGGGTTTTATAGCGGCGACCCGGTGGTGCTCCGCTTCGGCGCTGTGCTGGTGGGGAATTATCTGATTCTGATGGCAATGCTGCTTCACGGCCGGCACGTGTTGTTTGACGCCTTGGGATTGCTGCCGCAGGGCGCAAGATCCGAGGTGCTCAGGCAGACGGCCGAGCTGGCCGAAGCTGCCGAACTCCTCAGCGAATTGTCGCAGGGAGTGCGGATTCATCCGGCGCATGGCCCAGGACGATCCCGGAGTGATGCGGTCTCCGAAGGGCCGCAACAGGTGACGGTGGTCGTCGCGCCACCGGCCACCGAGGCCCCGGCCTCGCCGCCGGTCGCGCCAAAGCCCCTTTTGCCTGCCGTGCTCCGGCGCTTGACCCGCTTTGAGCGCCGCCGCGGCCGCCTTTTCGGCTGAGGCTTGTACCAAATGAGGGGCCGCCCGCCGACGCGGGTTGCCGAACCGCTCGCTGCTTGAACTCGGCCCGTGAACGCTTCGCCAGCGCCAAGCGGGACGTTTCGGGCGCGGTCAAGCCGCGGCGTTCGGCAGCGCCGTGGCCATTGTTTCTCGT
>FWPU01006048.1_pt1 | contig 24984 bp, 23 predicted proteins | sample 2228361 | NCBI WGS metagenome assembly FWPU01 (sample SAMEA103939777, study PRJEB20133) | metagenome | reverse complement strand
CGGCGACGTCGGCAAAGGTGACGGTCGGCTTCTCACCCGTGAACATGCGCGCCCGACTCTTGCCAAAGGACATCGCCTGGTTATTGCCGGTCTGCGCCTGGCGTAGCAGGAGGAAGAAGAGCGCGCCGATGAAAACCAGGGGCAAGAGGCTCCCTAAGAGAGTAAGCCAATTACCCAAGTCGCTCGGCGTGAGAACCTCGATCTCCACCTTGCTTAGCTGTTCCTGGGTTACGCCCAAGGCTAGGAGCATCTCTGCCAGCCCTATGTTGCGTTCTTTGCGCGAGGGAATGAGTTGCGAATCACCTATGCGTTGAACGCGCAAATCCTCGCCGCTGACGACGATGCGTTTTACCTCGCCCTTGCTGACCCATTGCGCGAGGGTTGTAATGTCCACGCTTTGCGCGCGCTGCGTAGGCGGGAAAATGCCGAAGAACAGCGCCGCGGCGGCGATCAGAATCAGCAAGTAAACGAAACCGTTACGAGCCCATCCCGAATTCAATGCAGCCTCCACTCCACGAGCAGGTTCATCTAAGGCGGCCCCTGCACATTCATCTAGAAACATTATATCAGAAAAAAGTCAAAGATGCTAGCATGGGTGCTTCCAAAATCGCAGCGATCAACTCCGTTTCCCTTGTGCTCCGAAGGGTTATCGCCGTTTGCCTAAAAGCGAACCTTCTGTTATAATAACTTTGTTGTAGTTTACTGCAATAACAGTTTACTGCAATAAAGGACAAGGCTATGAGCGAACTGGACCGGGTGCGGCAGGCGGGCGAACGGTTGACCCGGCAGCGCCGGGCCGTGCTGCACGCGTTGGATAAGCAGGGCGGCCATGTGACCGCTGAACAACTCCGCGACGCGCTGCGCGACGAATTCCCCAACCTGAACACCGGCACGGTTTATCGCGTTCTGCAGTGGCTCAAGGACCACGGCCTGGTCAGCGAGACGGACATCGGCATCGGTGTGAAGGTCTATGAGCGGGTCTGCAACCCTTGTCACCACCACCTTATCTGCCTTCGCTGCAACCGTACCATTGACGTGGACGACCGCTATTTTCGCCCTTTAGAGACCGCGCTGAGGGAAGACCTGGACTTCCGGGCGCGCATTGAACATTTTGCCGTCTTCGGCTATTGCGCCGATTGTGCCTCCGGCCAGGTACCAACTCGCCCCCCGAGCGAGACGCCAAACTTTACTTCGTGAAAGGAGTCGGACTCTGTGTTAGCCCAAGCGATCTTGATGCACATCCCGGATGGTTTTCTCTCGGTCCCGTTGTCGGCGTTCCTGTGGCTTATCGCCATCGCCGGCATAGGTTATGCCCTCTGGCGATCGGGCCAGGATTTGGGTGAGCGTCAGGTTCCGTTGATGGGGGTGTTGGCCGCGGTGATCTTCGCCGGGCAGATGCTCAACTTCAGCGTGACCGGCGGCACATCGGGCCATCTGATGGGCGGCGCGCTGGCTGCTATCCTCCTTGGCCCCTGGGCGGCGATGCTGGTCATGACTTCCGTCGTCAGCATCCAGGCCCTCCTGTTCCAGGATGGCGGCCTTCTGGTCCTGGGCGCCAACCTCGTCAACATGGCGATCATCTCGGTGTGGGTAGGCTATGCAGCCTACCGGACGGTGCAGAAATTGTTGGGTGGCCGCAGCGGCAGTCTGCTGGTCAGCGGTTTCGTTGCCGGCTGGCTCTCCATCGTCATCTCCGCGCTGGCATGCGCCCTGGAACTGGCCCTATCGGGCACGTCGCCTGCCAACGTGGCCGTGCCCGCCATGGGCGGCATCCATGCCCTCATCGGCATCGGTGAGGGCCTGATCACCGTAGGCGCGCTGGCCTTCCTCTCCGCAACCCGCAAAGATTTGCTGAAGATGGGACAGGCGCGCCCTGCGGGAGGGATGGTGGTCTGGATCGGCGGCCTGCTGATCGCGGTGATCCTCGCCATCGCCTCGCCGCTCGCCTCCAGCCATCCCGACGGCCTGGAGTGGGTCGCCGAGCAGAAAGGATTCCTATCGGCAGCACAAGAGCCGCTGTACAACATTATTCCGGATTATGTCTTCCCCGGCATCGGCAACGAAACTCTGGCAACCATCATCGCGGGGATCGTGGGCGTAGTGGTGGTGTTCGGCGTTGCGCTGGCCGTGGCCTATGCCCGGCGCAGCCGCCAGGTAGAGGCATAGAGGCGGTTATCACTTCCTTCCCTTCCTCTCCTTTTTTGTTCCCTCCCTTCCATTGGGAGTTGAAGGGCGGACGGTTTTCGCTTTGATGGGGGCGGCGGGGGCCTCGTCTCCACACAGGGGTATTATGGGGATACCCCCCTCCTCTCCCCGAATCGGGGAGAGGAGGGAGAAGAGGGGTCTTGGCGGCGGAAAGCCTGCATGGGTATAGGGGACACCCCCAAGACTCCCGGCAGGGGGTTGTACCCCCTGCACCCTCGTTGCGAGGGCCGGGTTCATAAAACTGTCCGCCCCTGAACCCCGATGGGAGAGGAGGGGGTAGGGGGTGGAGAGAGGTTATTATACGTGGACGTTACATGCACATTCACTTCCAAGACCCTTACTGCGCCGGTGAGAGCGTCGTTCATCGCCTGGATGCGCGCGTCAAATTCGTCCTGACACTGGCCTTCATCCTGGCGACCGCCTCCGCGCCGATCGGGGCCTGGCCCATCTACGTGCTTCTGCTCACCCTTACTCTGTCGGCGGCGATCGCTGCAGAGTTGGGCGTAGGGTTTCTCCTGCGCCGCGCCGTGCTGGCCTTGCCCTTCGCGCTGGCCGCGCTCACCGTGATCTTCACCACCGCCGGCTCTGTCTGGCTGCGCCTGCCTCTGGGCCCGTGGACGCTCACCATCACCTATCCCGGCCTGGAGCGGTTCGCCAGCATCGCCGTCAAGTCGTGGCTCTCGGTGCAGGCTGCCATCATCCTTTCGGCTACCACCGAGTTCCCCGATCTTCTCTTGGCGATGCGAGCGGTGAAGATGCCCCGGCTCCTGGTGGCGATCTTCGGCCTCATGTGGCGCTATCTCTTCGTCCTGGCCGACGAGGCGCGGCGGCTGATGCAGGCGCGCGAGGCCCGCAGCGCGGATCCGGATGGTCGCGGCGGGGGGAGCGTGACCTGGCGCGGCCGCGTCACCGGCGGCATGGTGGGGAACCTCTTTTTACGGGGGATAGAACGAAGCGAGCGCATCTACGCGGCCATGGCCGCGCGCGGCTATGACGGCGAGGTGAGATCGTTCCCGCTGCCGCGACTCGGCCCCGGCTCGTTGATGGTTCTGATGGCCGGTTTGTTGCTGATGATCGGCATAGCCATGCTGGCCCAACTGTTCTGGTAAAACATGTGAACTTGCAAAACAACTTTGCTATTGAAATTCAGGACCTCTGTTTTTCGTATCCGGACGGACACCAGGTGTTGCACAACGTCAACCTGCAAGTGCGCTCCGGCGAGAAAGTCGCGCTGGTAGGGCCCAACGGCGCGGGCAAATCCACCTTGCTCCTGCACCTGAACGGCATCCTGACCGGCCGGGGGATCGTGCGGATCAACGGCCTGGATGTGACCGGCAGCCAGATCAAAAAGGTGCGCGCCCTGGTGGGATTGGTCTTTCAGAACCCCGACGACCAACTCTTCTCACCCACCGTCTTTGACGACGTAGCCTTTGGCCCCATCTACATGGGCATGAAGGAACCTGACGTGCGACAGCGCGTACAACAGGCGCTGGCCCAGGTCGGCATGAGCGAATATGAACGACGCATCTCGCACCATCTGAGCGTAGGCGAGAAGAAGCGCATCGCCATCGCCACGGTCCTCTCCATGTCGCCCTCTATCCTGGCATTGGATGAGCCTTCTGCCGGCCTTGACCCCCGCGCCCGACGGACGCTGATCAACCTCCTCAAGACGCTCCCGCAGACGGCGATCATCAGCAGCCACGACGTCCGTCTGGTGCAGGAACTCTGCCCCCGCACCGTCGTTCTGGATGCAGGCCATGTGGTAGCCGATGGCCCCACAGAGGTAATCCTGCATGACGACGCCTTGCTGGAAGCCCACGGTTTGGAAAAGCCCTGATATTTTGCTTTATCGGCTTCAGGGCATGATTTTAAACATCCCCTCTTGACTTTTTCCACGATAGATTGTATAATTGTCTAGGACAATGAGACAATCTTCTGTCCATGGCGAGGCCTATGGACCTGCATGTGGACCCGACCAGCGATGTTCCCATCTATCTGCAGATCGTTGAACGCATCAAGTACCTGATCGCCACCGGCGACCTGAAGCCGGGGGAGCAATTGCCTACGGTGCGCCAGGTGGCAGTGGAGTTATCCGTGAACCCCAACACCGTTGCCCGCGCCTATACCGAACTGGACCGGGAAGGCATCATCTCAACCCAACAGGGACGCGGCACCTACGTCCGGCAGCGTCCGGATGCCGAACACCTGGCGCGCGCCCGTCGCGAGAAGCTTCATGCCCTCTTGAATCATCTCCTCGTTCAGGCCTTCAGCTTGGGCTATCGGCCCGACGAGGTGCGAACAGCCTTTGAAGAGGAATTGCAATCCTGGCTCCGACAGAATCCCGCATCTGCGAATCCATCATCTGCAAACCGAGAAGAGGGTTAATCATGGCAACCATCGGACTCAAGCGAGCGAGAGAATCCAAAGAGGGTAAAGAGACGCAAAAAGACCTGCTCAAGGCCAGGTTGGAAGCGAAGATAGCCAATCCGGTTTCCGTGACCGTCGGAGTGGTCTTCATCGGCATCGGCCTTGGCCTGGCGGCCTGGCTGGACGGTGCCGGGCAGAGCGAGAACCTGGTCGCTGCGGTGACCGTAGCGTTCAGCGCCGTCGGTCTGTATTTCGTCTTCGCCATCAAAATCGCCGACCAATGGGAGAAGGCCGTCGTTCTCCGCTTTGGCCGCTATCGTGGACTCAAGGGGCCTGGCCTCTTCTTGATCGTCCCCATCGTGGATCGGATTTCCGCCTGGATTGACCACCGCGTCATGGTGACGCCTTTCAATGCCGAAAAGACGCTGACAAAGGATACTGTGCCGGTGGATGTGGATGCCGTCCTCTTCTGGTTGGTGTGGGACGCAGAGGAAGCTGCCTTGGAGGTGGAAGACTATCACACCGCCATTGCCTGGGCCGCGCAGACGGCCCTGCGCGAGATCATCGGCCAGATGGATCTGGCCGACATCCTGGTAGGCCGGGCCAAAATGGATGCGGAGTTGCAGCGCATCATTGACGCGCGCACCACGCCCTGGGGCGTGACCGTCCAATCGGTAGAGATCCGAGATATCATTATCCCGGAAGGATTAGAAGATGCCATGTCGCGCCAGGCCCAAGCGGAGCGAGAACGGCAGGCGCGGGTCATCCTGGGCGAGAGCGAGAAGCAGATCGCCGAGAGCTTCCGTCAGGCCTCGCTGGCCTATCAAGATAACCCCACGGCGTTGCACCTGCGGGCGATGAACATGCTCTTTGAAGGACTAAAAGAGAAGGGCGCGCTGGTCATCGTCCCCTCCAGCGCGGTGGATACGATGAACCTGGGCGGGTTGAGCGGCCTTGCCGCCCTGGCAGGGAACGTGGAGCGGATGGCGTCGGGGGAAAGCGGTAAAGCTGCTGAAGGATGAGAACTTTCCTCCCCTGCATGGCAGGGGCCTATGCTACATTCACTCACATAGTATAGTCAAGGAGATCACACCATGGACCATCGTATGACCACCACAGCCTTTGAGTTGCCCGGCTATCGGATCGTGCGCAACCTAGGCGTCGTGCGGGGCGTCACCGTGCGCTCGCGAGGACTTGGCGGCCAGCTTGCGGCGAGCCTGCGCACCATCGTCGGCGGCAAAATCCACGAGTACGTGGAATTGTGCGAGCAGACCCGCAGCGAGGGGTTTGACCTGATGATGCAACACGCCGAACAATTAGGGGCCAACGCCGTCATCGGCATCCGCTACGATGCAACCGAGCTGGCCGAAAACATGACCGAGGTCCTGGCCTACGGCACGGCGGTTGTGGTAGAGCCGGTATGACGGCAGGAGGGGTGCAATGACCCAGAAAGTAGAAGCAACACAAAACGAAAGGCTGTTGAGCGGCGCGGCCCACGCCAGCGTCATCCTGGGCTTCTTCACCAATTTCCTGGGCGGCATCGTGGCAGCTGGCCTCATCTGGCTGGCCCAGCGGGAGAAGTCTCGGTGGGTGGCTTTCCAGGCCCTGCAAGCCCTGGTCTATCAACTGATCGGCCTGGGGGTAGGCATCGTCACCTTCGGCTGCTGGTTTCTGTTCTACCTAGCCTCATCCATCCCCCTCATCACGCAGGCCGACCGCTACCGGGACGCACCACCGACCATCTTTTGGGTGGGCCTAGGGAGTTTATGTATTCCCTTCCTGTTGATGGGGCTCTGGGTACTCTATGGCCTCTACGGAGCCATCCGCGCCTACTCCGGCTACGACTTCCGCTACATCATTATCGGGGATTGGTTGGCCCGTCGCAGCGGCGGCTGAAACTCGTCTATGCGAGGCGACAACAAGTAGAGACGATCTCGGGGGGCGTCTCTACGTTTTCCGCGCCTCTATTCTGCTTGACGCAGTCGTGTCTCTGGGCTATACTACGGGCCAGTTCTTGAAGAGACTATAAGAAGTAGGACGGCTGACCCATAGACGGAGACCAAGCCATGAAATGCATTGACGTGCACTGCTACTACGGCAAGTGGGGCTTCCCCATCTACGATATGAGCGTGGCCGACATCCTGGCGATGATGGCGCAGGCCGAGGTGGAGAAAGCGATCCTCATGTCGGCGCGGGCGATCCAATACGATTTCGTGGCCGGCAACGCGGAGTTGGCCGAAGCCATCGCTCCCCATCCCGCGCTCTACGGCTACGTCTATATCAACATGCACTATCCGGAAGCCTCGCTGGCGGAGATGGAGAAGTATCTCGGCACGGATAAATTCGTCGCGGTCAAGTACAATGGGGAATACTCACGGGCGGCGGCCTCCGCGCCGGAGAACCGCGAGGTTTTCACTCTTCTGGAGAAAGTCTATAAAAAGCCGCTTCTCATCCACAGTTGGGGCCTGCCGGAGCACGGCAACGCCGTTGCCTATAGCCTCCCCTCGCAAATCCTGGAGTTGGCGCGCGCCCATCCTGATCTGAAGATCGTGATGGGCCACATGGGAGGCCCGGAATGGATGTCGGCCATCCGCGCCGCGGGGCAGGCCCCCAACCTTTATCTTGATACCTGCGCCTCCTATGCCGACCGGGAGAAGATCGGCGTGGCCGTGCGCATGTTGGGAGCCAACCGCGTCCTCTTTGGGTCAGGCGCGACGGAGGGGAGCCTGATGATGCAAAAAGGTGTGGTGCTGGACGCCGCTATTACCGAGGAGGAACGAGCACAGGTCCTCTACGAAAATGCCCGCCGCGTTTTCGGCCTCTGAGCAGGTTGCAAACCTCAACGCTTCGTCATTTACGTTGTCTATAGAGGTCTAAGGGGTCGAGCCGCACGATCCCAGGGATACGATCAAAATCCCGATCTACACTGATGATGTGACTCAAATTGTGCGCGCGCATCACGGCCACATGTACACAATCGCGCGCCTTGACCCCTTGCGGTCCGTAGCGGCGGAATAACTCAATGGTGGACGACATATCTGATGCCTCCACCGGATATATGGTTGCCGCGACCTCCATCAACCGGGCAACCAGTTCTGCGCCTTTGGACCACTCACGCCTGACGCCAAATAGGTGGAGGATTTCCTGGAGGACCTCCGTGTCAATCGCCACGCTGAACCGCCCGTCTGCTATCTCTCTCAGGACCCAGGCGCATGGGGTACGATACTCATGTTCCGTGCCTGCAGCGTAAATCGGCACGTTGGTGTCCATGAAGAAAATTTCATCGGACATCTTCGGCGGCCCCGGTGATGATCTCGTCCTCCATATCTTCCCAATCTGACACCGGCAGATTCAAAGCAAGGATCTTCTCCACCGCTGCCTGACGGCGAGCGCGTTCGGCATCCTTTACATAGACCTGCTCAATAGCCTCGCGCACAAGAGCGCTTACCGGTTTGCCTCGCTCTGCCGACAACCGCCGCAGGAGATCATAAGTTTCTGGGGTCAGAACCGTCTGCACCCTCTGTTCATAAGTAGCCATTAGTATCCTACCTATCATCACATCATGATACTATATACATCATACTACCGATTCCCCGTAACGTCAAGTTTGGCCTTTGCCAGAAACTCCTGCACCTTCACCGGAAGGCCCGTGCGGCTGCTTTCAATGCCGGCAAAGACCAGCGCCACCGATTGCAAGTTGTCCTCCACGTTCGTTTCCATCGGCTCGCCCCCATCAAGCCAGCGCACGAATTTCTCAATGAGCCAGGTGTTCGCCCACTTGGGCTGCTCCAGGAGAGGGATCGTCTCGCCTTGTCCCTCTGTGCCGCCGGCCCACGTGCGCGAGCGGTCATAGAGGAAGCGCTCCAGACGGCGGCGCGAGAGGATGAGGGTCGCCTGTTCACATTCGGCCCGGATGTACTCCTGCCCCCACCCGTTGAGGCCTACCGCATTCGTCTTCGCGCCTTCGTAGATGGCGCGCGTATCGTTCTCCATGTGCATCGTCACCAACGCCTGCGAGTCTCCTGCGTATTCGCCCCATGTCGGCTTCCATGTCTGCGCGTAAATGGTGTCGCACTTGGCCCCGGCCAGGTCGGCCAGGATGTCCAGATGATGCACCGCGCCTTCTACCATGAGCGTATCGGGAATCTCGTGGCGAAACTTCCCCCAGGCGCCGAACTTGCGGGCATCGCAGGTGAAGCGGCATACCAGATAGTCCAACGCGCCGTAACGCCCGGAGCGAATCTCGTGGCGCAGCGTGGTTTTATCCTGGTCAAAGCGGTGGCTCATGGTCACGCCCATCTTCTTGCCGGCGCGCTTCACCTTCTCGGCGATGCGCACGGAAGCCGCCAACGTATCGGCGATGGGCTTCTCCGACAGGATGTGCAGATCGTGGGCCAAGGCCGCATCCACTATACTTTCGTGGTAGGCAGGCGGCACAACGATGGTGCAGAAGTCGGCCCGGTTCTCGGCGAATGCTTTGTGGACGTCGGTGTAGCACTGATCGCGCCGTAGGCCAAGCCCCTCCCGCGCGTTCTGTAGCGCCTCCGGGTTGATATCTACCGCTGCTACCACCTCAATGAGGCCATCCTTGACGTTCGGCGGCAGGAAGTGCTTGCACCACCAGCCGCCGAAACCGCCTGTGCCGACCTGGATAACTTTGTATGGCATAGAATCCCCCTGTTCTGCGTTAGAGCGATGTATCCGCGCGATTGTACTACCGCCTTATGGGAAACGGCAAGTTTGGCGGTGTTTTGGTGGTCTCCTGGCCTGTGATACAATGGCGCTGATGAATGTCGCCGGTCTCCTATCCCATCTCGAGGGCCAACCCTTCTACAAGGGACAGATCGTGCACGTAGAGCATCTGCCGGCGCGCCCGGCGCGCTACGGTCGCCTCCGCGCGCCCTTGACGCCTCCCGTCTCCTACGGGCTACATCAACTCGGCCTGGAGCGCCCCTGGCTCCACCAGGCGGAAGCCATCAACGCCGTCGCTGCCGGTGCGCACGTCGTCGTCGCCACCGGCACGGCCAGCGGCAAGACCCTCTGCTACAACGTGCCGGTGCTGGAGGCGGCGGCGCGCGATCCCCGCTCGCGCGCGCTCTACCTCTTTCCCACCAAGGCGTTGGCCCACGATCAATTGCGCGCGCTGGACGAACTGGCCCAGGCCGCGCTACCGCTCTTGCGCTTCGGCACTTATGACGGCGATACGCCGGCCGCGGCCCGCACCCAACTTCGCAAGTCGGCCCACATCATTTTGACGAACCCCGACATGCTCCACGTCGGCATTCTCCCCAACCACGCGCTCTGGGCCGACTTCTTCCGCCATCTCCGCTTCGTCGTGCTGGACGAGGCCCACCATTATCGGGGCGTTTTCGGCTCGCAGGTCGCCTGCGTCCTGCGGCGGTTGCGACGCATCTGCGCCTACTACGGCGCACAGCCGCAGTTCATAGCCTGTTCCGCCACCATCGCCAACCCCGCGCAACACCTGCATCTCCTCACCGGCCTTGATTTCGTGGTGGTGGATGACGACGGTTCGCCACGTGGGCCGCGCGCGTTCGTCCTGTGGAATCCACCTTTTCTGGATCGCACGCGCACGGCGCGGCGCAGCGCCAACATAGAAGCAACTTCCCTCTTTGTAGAACTGGTGCGCCGGGGCGTGCGCAACATCACCTTCGCCCGTGCCCGCAAGATAGCCGAATTAATTCTCCTTTATGCCCGCCAGACGTTGCAAAAAACCGAGCCCGCGCTGGCGGAGCGCATCCGCTCCTATCGCGCGGGCTATCGCCCGGAAGAGCGCCGTGCCATTGAGCGCGAGGTCGCGAAAGGAGAGGTCATCGGCGTGACGGCGACCAACGCCCTGGAATTGGGCGTGGACATCGGCGGCCTGGACGCGGTGGTGATGGTCGGCTACCCCGGCACCGTCGCCAGCCTGTGGCAGCAGGCAGGGCGCGCCGGTCGCGGCCCCCAGGAATCGCTGGCCGTCCTCATCGGCCTGGATAACCCTATGGACCAGTATTTCATGCGCCATCCTCACGATCTCTTCCGGCGGCCTCTGGAACAGGCTCTGGTTGACCCCGACAACGTCTATATCCTGGAACGTCACCTGCCCTGCGCCGCGCACGAGTTGCCGCTGCGGGTGGAGAACGCGCCGGGCGGCCTCTCCGACGCGCAACTGTTCGGCCCCGGCTTTGAAGAGGCGATGGTCAACCTGGAGGAACGGGAAACGCTGCGTTATCAAGGCGATCGCTGGACATACACGGGAACCGATTACCCCGCGCAACATGTCTCGCTGCGCGCGGTGAGCAGCCGTCGCATCGCCATCCTGGATGAAGGGGACAACGACCGCACGTTGGAAGAGGTAGAGGCGAACACCGCGCCCTTTCGCGTCCATCCGGGGGCCATCTATTTGCATCAGGGCGACGCGTACCAGGTAATGGAACTGAATCTGGACGCAGGCCATGCCATCGTCCGCCGCGCCGAGGTAGATTGGTACACCCAACCGCGCGAGATAAACGACGTGCGTATCGTGCGCTCGCTATCACACCGGGCGTTGCCCACGACGATGGCCTATTTCGGGCGGGTACGCGTGCGCTCGCAGGTCATCGGCTACCGGCGGCTACAACAGTATTCCGAGGCGGTGGTGGGGGAAGAGGAGTTAGACCTCCCCGCGCAAATCTTTGAGACACAGGCCCTCTGGTGGGACGTGCCGCCGGCGGCGGTGCAGGCGGTAGGTCGCGCCGGGCTGGACTTCCTGGGCGGTATCCACGCGGTGGAGCACGCGGCCATCGGCATCCTTCCCCTCTTCGCCATGTGCGATCGTTGGGACATCGGCGGCCTCTCTACGCCGCGCCACCCCGATACGGATTTGCCGCAAGTTTTCATTTACGACGGCTTCCCCGGCGGCGTCGGCATTGCCCAGGAGGGCTTCCGCCGCCTGGCCGAACTCTGGAAAGCGACCCTTAAGGTGATCCGCGATTGCCCCTGCGCGGTGGGCTGCCCCAGTTGCATCCAGAGCCCCAAGTGCGGAAACAACAACGACCCGTTGGATAAAGCAGCCGCGCGGCTGATCTTGGAAACGCTCTTAAGGAGTTGACAGCATTCCACGGTTGGGCTATGATGAGCCGGGCTCCGGCCCAGGAGGTGTACATTGCGCCGCGCCATGCAGTTCCTCACCGGCCTCGTTGGGCTTGGCATCGCGGGCTCAGGCCTGCTGCTTGCACTGGCTTACCTGCTGCTCAGCCGCGAAAAGCTAGCAGAGTTTAACCTGATAGGGTTTTCCCCTGCTCTGCCCACGACGATTGCATTTGGCCTCGCCGCGCTGAGTGTGGGGTTAGGGCTCCCCCTGGCATGGACGGCGTTCCGGGCTTTCGCCCGCGTCCGCTCCCCTGGCGCGCGGCTGCCATCTCCTTGGCTCCTCGCCGTGGCCTTCGTCGTCGTGGTGGCCGCCGGTCAGGCCGTTCTCTCGTCGGATATGGCCGCATCGGTTATCTTCCCGCCTTTCCACGCGCTGGCCTCTCTCTTTCCTCCTCTACTCATCCTCGCCGCCGTGGTGCGGCCCCTGGTGCGCGCCGGCATCTTCATCTCTCGCCGCGACCTGGTGCTCAACCTCGCCAACGGCGCGTTTATCGCCACCACCATCGCCATCACCTTAGAACTCCTGGCCATCCTTGCCCTGATCATCGTCGCCCTCCTCATCCTCGCCGTGACGCCGGGAGGCATGGAAGGGATGGAGACGTGGGCAGATCGGCTCGGCGCGCCTGAGGCCTTGAGCGATATGTCGTGGCTGCAAGAGATGGCGCGCAACCCCTGGCTGGTCGCCGCGGCGGGGAGCATCCTGGTCATCGTGGCCCCGGCGGCAGAGGAAGCATTGAAGGGAATGGGCGTCCTATTCCTCGGCTATCGCCGCCCCACGCGGGCCCAGGCTTTCGCCTGGGGCGTGGCCGGTGGCGCGGGCTTCGCGCTGGCCGAGGGGCTTTTTAACGGCGCGCTGGGGTTGCAATCGTGGGGCTTCACGGCGGTTGCCCGTGCGGCAGCCGCGGTGCTGCATGCGACCGGCGGTGGGCTGACGGGGTTGGGCTGGCAATCGCTCCTGTCAACGCGCCGGCCTTGGCGCTTTTTGGGGTTCTATACCCTCGCCGTCGTGCTGCACGGCCTTTGGAATGCCGCAGCGGGGGGAATCTCGCTGATAGGGCTGCGCACGATGGGAAATGTGGATGACGACCTGGCCGCGGTTGTGGCGGGCGGTATCGCCGCACTTCTCCTGGTCGCCCTCATCATCGCCGTATGGTTGGTCTCGGTGAGCATCCTCGCCTTCTGGACGGTGCGGCTGCGACGGGAATCAACCCTTTTGACAAAGTCATGAGGCTGTGGTAATATCTGCCCCAACAATCGCATAGCCTGTAGCGACACTCTTATCCAGAGAGGCGGAGGGACCGGCCCTGCGAAGCCTCGGCAACCTGCTACGGCGGCAGACGGCATTGGAAGACGAACCGCCAGGCTGGTGCCAATTCCGGCAGTGTTCTACTGGAAGATGAGAGGGTCTTGCAAAGATGCCCCCTTTCGCTTCACGAGGGGGTTTTTTGTACCCCATAACCTCTCTCCAGAAGAGAGGCCTTAAGGCAGGACGGAGGATTTACTATGCAAGTGCTCAAATTCGGCGGGACATCGGTCGGCAACGCGCAGGCTTTTGCCCAAGTTGCCGAGATCGTGCAGGCGGCGCGCCAGCGAGACGCCAACACCGTCGTCGTCACTTCGGCTATGGCCGGCGTCACCAACCAACTCATCGCCGCGGCCCAGGCAGCCGCCGCAGGCGACCACGAAGCCTATCTGCAGGCGCGAGATGAACTCCTCGCGAAACACCAGATGGTCGCCGGCCAATTGATCACCGATGGCGCCGAGCGCGCGGCTTTGGGCCGCTTGCTAGAGGAGCGACTACAGGGGTTTGAGCGCCTTTGCCGCGCGATCGCCATCCTGGGCGAACTGACCGCGCGCGGCCTGGACGTGGTCGCGGGCATGGGCGAACGCCTGGCCGCGCCCCTCTTGGCCGCCGTCCTGCGCGCGCGCGGCCTCGTTGCCGAGGCGGTAGATGCCGCCGAACTCATCGTGACGGATAACAACTTCGGCGCGGCCGAACCTATCATGGATGCCAGCCGCCAAAAGACGCGCGAGAAACTCCTGCCGATGCTGGCCAAAGGCATCCTGCCCGTCTGTACCGGCTACGTGGGCGCGACGGTGGAGGGCATCCCTACCACGCTCGGACGGGGCGGGTCAGATTACTCCGCAGCCATCCTGGGAGCCTGCCTGGATGCCAACGAGGTGCTGATTTGGACCGACGTGGACGGCATCCTCACCGCCGACCCGCGCGTGGTGCCCCAGGCGCGCACGCTGCCGGAGCTCTCTTACAGCGAGGCAGCGGAACTGGCCTACTTCGGAGCCAAGGTCCTCCATCCGAAGACCATCCTTCCCGCTATTGAGCAAGGCATCACCCTGCGCGTCCTCAATACGTTCAACCCCACGCATCCCGGCACGCGTGTGGTGAAGGACGCGCGACCTACCAACGGCACGGTCAAGGCGATCAGCGCCATCAAGGGCCTCTGTATGGTTGCGGTGGAGGGCCGGGGCATGATCGGCGTTCCCGGCATTGCCGCGCGCACCTTCGCTGCCGTCGCCCGCCAAAAAGTCAACGTCCTGATGATCTCGCAAGCCTCGTCAGAGCAGAGCATCTGCTTCGTGATCCCCCAAGGCGATCGCGCGAAGGTGGTTCCGGCATTGGAGGCCGAATTCCAGGCGGAACTCGCACGGCGGCTGATTGACCAGATCACCGCGTCGGAGAACATCGTCATCATCGCGGTAGTAGGTTACGGTATGCGCGGCACCCCCGGCATCGCGGCCAAAGTCTTCGGCGCATTGGGAGACGCGGCCATCAACGTCATCGCGGTAGCCCAGGGCTCGTCCGAAGCCAACATCTCGCTGGTCGTGGCCCAGCACGATGCGGACGAGGCCGTGCGCCGGATCCATGCCGCGTTCCAGTTGGATAAGCTGGCCGTGACGGCCGGCGCGCCGGCCTTGTAGTCACCATGAGCATGCCTCGTAGCGTGCCGGTGATCCTCTTGGGGATGGGAGGCGTCGGGCGCGCCCTCGTGCGTCAGGTGATCGCCACGCGCTCCCTCCATGCGTCGCGCCGGCACCTGCGCCTGGAGTTCGTCGCCCTATGCGACCGCTCCGGAGCCGTCACGGATGCGCAAGGGCTCTCCGACGACACGCTGAACGCGCTGCTGGCCGCGAAAAGCGCGGGGAGGCCCTTGGGGGAAAGTTCCCCTGCAAGCCGTGGCCGACCGGACCTGATAGCCGTCGTCAAGGCAGCCGGGCGCGAGGGCAGCATCGTGGTGGACTGCACGGCCAGCGACGATACCTGCCCCGCGCTCCTGACTGCTCTGGGGCTAGGCTATGGCGTTGTCCTAGCCAACAAACGTCCCCTGACGGCATCTCTGGCGACGTATCGCCAACTCGTTGCCAGCCCTCGCCTGCGCTACGAGGCGACGGTGGGCGCGGGGCTGCCCGTCATCGGCACACTTCGCAGCCTGTTGGATACAGGCGACCAAGTGACGGCCATTGAGGGCGCATTCTCCGGCACGTTGGGCTACCTGTGCAGCCAACTGCAAAAGGGCGCATCTTACTCCGCTGCCGTACGCGCCGCGCATCGGTTGGGCTACACGGAGCCCGACCCGCGCGATGACCTCGGCGGCATGGATGTAGCCCGCAAGGCCCTCATCCTGGCGCGCATGTTGGATTGGCCGCTGGAACTGACCGACATCATCGTGGAGACGCTCTATCCGGCGGCCCTGTCGGGGCTTTCGGTGCCCCACTTCCTGGATGCCATCAAAGCCCTGGACGAGCCTTACGCCATGCGGGTACAGGCGGCACAGGCCAAAGGGCAGGTTCTGCGCTATCGGGCCCAGGTGCGCGAGGGCCGTTGCCAGGTGGGAATGGAGCCGGTTCCCCTTGATAGCCCCCTGGGGCGCTTGCAGGGGACAGATAACCTGATCGCTTTTCACAGCGCGCGCTATGCGGCCTCGCCGCTGGTGGTGCAAGGCCCCGGCGCGGGCGTGGAAGTGACCGCCGCGGCCATCCTGGCCGACATCCTGGCCGTGGCCGCCCAGGCATGAGACAAAAACTGGAATCGCAGGAGCGTTTTATGGAGAAAATCAAGGTTGGCGTCATCGGCGCGACAGGAGCGGTAGGACAGCGATTTGTACAACTGCTGGCAGAGCATCCCTGGTTCGCCTTGACCGAGTTGGCTGCGTCGGACCGCTCGGCGGGCAAGACCTATGGTGAGGCGACCAATTGGCTGTTGCCGGAGCCGATGCCGGAAGCCGTGCGGGGCATGACCGTGCGCGAGATCGCGCCTAACCTTGATTGCGAGATCGTCTTCTCGGCCCTGCCGGGCGATATCGCCGGCCCCATAGAGGAAGAATTGGCCGCCGCGGGCTATGTCGTCTGCTCCAACGCGTCGGCCTTCCGCATGGCTCCGGATGTGCCCCTCCTTATCCCGGAGGTGAACCCGGAACATCTGGGCCTTCTGGCGGCACAACGGCAGCGACGCGGCTGGCGCGGCTGCATCGTCACGAACCCCAACTGCACTGCCACCGGCCTCGTCGCGGCCCTGAAACCGCTACATGATGCCTTCGGCTTGCGCCGCGTCTTCGTCGTCAGCATGCAGGCCATCTCCGGCGCGGGCTACCCCGGCGTCGCCTCGCTGGATATCGTGGACAACGTGATTCCCTACATCGGCGGTGAGGAATCTAAAATGGAGACGGAGCCACGCAAGATGCTGGGGCAATGGGACGGGGATCATATCGTGGAGGCCGACATCCGGATCAGTGCCCATTGCAATCGCGTCGCCGTGCGAGAAGGGCATACCGAGTGCGTCTCGGTGGAATTCGCGCGCAAGGCCACGGCAGAGGAGATCGTGGCCGCGTGGCAAGAATATCGCGGGTTGCCGCAGCGTTTGGGCCTCCCCACCGCGCCGGAAAAGTTCATTGATGTGCGCCCAGAACAAAACCGACCTCAGCCCCTGCGCGATCGCGATGCAGGCCGAGGCATGACCACCACCGTCGGAAGGCTGCGCCCCTGCCCCCTGCTGGATTGGAAATTCGTCCTCCTCAGCCACAACACGCTACGGGGCGCGGCGGGTGGCTCCGTCCTCAACGCGGAGTTGATGGCGGCACAGGGCTACCTCAGCCGGCGGCCCGGCTCATAATCGTTATTCCGGCTCCACGAACATGTACCGGCCACGATAGTAAAGGAGAGGAAGCCCGTCTTCTCCCAGGCCCAACGCCTCTACCCGGCCTACGAAGATGCTATGGTCGCCGCCGTCGTAGGTGGCCCACAGGCGACAATCCAGCCAGGCCAGACAATCTTCCAGGATCGGCGAGCCGGTGGCCGCGAGGCGGTAAGGGACTCCCTCAAAGTCACCGCTCACCAAGGGAGCGCGAGCGGAGAAACGCTCGGAGATGATCTCCTGCCGTTCGCTCAGGAAGTTGACCGCAAACGCGCCACTTTGGGCGATGAATTCGTGGCTGCGCGCGCGACGTTCTACGCAGATGAGCACCAACGGCGGGGCCAGCGAGACCGAAGTAAACGAATTGACCGTCAGGCCATGCAGCGTATCGTCGGCCTGGCGCGTCGTCACCACGGCGACGCCCGTAGCAAAACGCCCCAACACCTGACGAAAGAGCCCCTTGTCTATGCCTTCGGCGGTGGAGGACGATTCTTTTTTCCGTCCGCGGGGTGGCTCCGGCCCGGCCACCATGCGCCCGGAGATCGTGTTTCGCATTCGCGCCCCATCCTCTCTCCCAACCCGCGCCCCTTGTCCTTTATGCCGGTTGTGATCAGAAGCCGCGCTCTACCATCGTCATCGCCGCGCGCATGTAGCCCAGCGCGTAGGCGATGCCCGCGTGCCAGGGGGCCGCGCACGACGTATGGGGCGTGTGATCGGGTATGAACACACCATCGTAACCGCATTCATGATATATCCGCAGCGCGGTGAGCATATCCACGTCGCCTTCGTCAATGAACACCTCTTCGTAGTTCGGCACCTTGCCCCGCACGTTGCGGAAGTGGACGTAGCAGATTTTCCCCTCCGAGGCATACCGTCGGATGGCGTCATAGACGTCCGCACCCTGCATCTCTGCGACAGTGCCCTGGCAGAACTCAATGCCGTTGTAGTAACTGGGAACGATGTCCAGGAGCCGCCGGAAGTGATCCGGATGCGTGATCAGCCGCGCCGTGCCGCGCAGCACGGGGATGGGGGGATCGTCGGGGTGTATGGCAAGGCGCACACCTGCTTCTTCGGCTACAGGCACAAGGTTCTGCAGAAAATAAGTCACACGTTCCCACATCTCTTCATGCGTCACCGTGCCGATGTCGCCTGGGGGCGCGTCGTCCTTGTATCTGATGTTCCACACCTCCCCATGGGGGATCGGAGTCTGTGGCGGGGCTTTATCCTCCAGATAACCGACGGAAATGGCACCGCCGCGAGCGAAAGGCCCCCTCACATGGCCCCAGACGCCGGCCAGGCTGAAATTGTAGCCCATGATGGGAATGCCCGCCTTGCCCATGTTGCGAATCGTCTGTTTGAGGTTTTCCATTTGCGCGTCGCGCCCCGGCCCGGCCAGAAGAATCTGATCCCAATGGTGAACGGCAAAGTTCTCAATGGCTTCCAACTTGAGGCCGTGGCGTTCTACATGCTCTCGCAGCCGCCGCAAGTCCTCGTATGACCACACCCCCTCGCGGGCCGAAGGGAAGGTCTCCTCTCCCGGCAGATGCGCGACGATGTGGGTCACGCTCAGCTGGCGCGCAAAATTGAGATTCTCTGTTGTCACCATGCCCGCATAGAGTCCCATGCCTAGTTTCACAGTAAATCACTCCTTTTAGGGAAGAACGTGCCTCCGTCTATCCAAAACCTCCCGATAGCGCTCATAGATCTCCGGGTCCTCCGAGGCAGGGCCGACCCGTTTCAGGAACAAGCCGTTCATGACATCTCCCAGTTTGCGTGCCAGCTCCCCTCTGGTCGGCAATCCGTTCAGGCTGTCGCCGCTCCAGACCACCTCCCCTCTGGCGATGTACACATATTTTCCCTCATGCCCAGAGCGGAAGCGTTCGCGCTGTTGCTCGTAGAGGAGAGCCTGCTCCGCCGTGGAACGGCGCAGCGCCTCAACGACCTCCGGTTGCCAGTGCCGTTTCGCGGTGAAGGGAAAGAGAGGGCGCGGCTCCGGCCCTTCTACCGTGATTTCCTCTGCCTTGTGCGTTCCCAGGCCGACGCGGGCGGCTAGGAGCACCGGATTATCGTCAAACAGGTAGGGCGGGCGGGGATAATTATCCGTCGGGTCAATCCCCATGAAGCGCATGGCCGTAGCGTCGGTCGCCACCAGATCATCCCCGGCCAGAAGAAGGTTCGTCTCTACCGGAGGGCCATACCACTCCTGCTGGTCGGCACAAACTAGGGCATCTATGACGCCCAGAACCGGCTTGAGGATCAGGGCCACATCCACCACCGTGCGGGGCAGGCGCACCGCCGCATGCAGGTAACGCCGGGGATCGCCATAGACGGATACGGGTGGCACGGCAAAGAAATTCTTGAGGGTGGCCGTAGCGCCGGTAGAAACATGGGATTTGAGTTTGGCCACAGATATAACTGCATCCACCGTCTGAAACTCTGCGCTCAGGGTGTATGAACGGAAGATAGTCCCCTCCTGGGGCACGGCATATTCGGCCAAGGGAGGCCGATTCAAATCCACCAGTTGCACATCGTAAGGGGCCAGTCGCTGTGGATAGCCGGCGCGATGAAAATAGTCCAGCGCGTTGGCCTCGGTAGCAGCCTCGGCCACGCAGATCTCGGCGGTGCTGTGGCGGCGCAGAAAGGCGACAACTCCCTCCACGACGGCGGGTTCGGTAATGGCAATGTAGCGCCCGTGGTGCTGGCGGAAGTCGTTGTAACCGATGTTCGTCTTGACCATGATGCGGCGCGCGGGGTTGAGCCAGGCAAGACGCGGCCGCAGACCCTCCAACAGGTCCACAACGGTTGCCACAATATGCGCATCGTCCGCGCGATGATCGCAGAAGATAGTACGCACCAGGGAATTGGTCGTAAACATCCCCTCAAGTCAGCGGATTGACCGTGTATGGCAAATAACAACCGGCATATGAAGGCCCCTCTATTTCCTCTCTCGCCGTGCAGGTTCAGGGGGTCTTGGGGGTGTCCCCTGTACTCACGTAGGCTTTCCACCGCCAAGACCTCTCTTCTCCCCCCTTTGTCCCCCCTCCTCTCCCCGAATCGGGGAGAGGAGGGGGGAGAAGAGAGGTTATATGGGGCACATCCCTATACCTCTGTGCGGGGACGAAGCCCGTCGTCCCCGCACAGAGCAAATCTGCATATACAGGCTTGACCGCCTGATGCAGACGCCGTGTCTGAGAGCCATCCCTGGGTTGCTTGCCGGCATGGGGGATGGCTCTCGCCATTTCAGCACCACGGCGTCCGCACTTTAGTTGCTAAGGTGCATCTCAAACGTCTATTGCTATCTTACTTACTTTGGTGTAGACTGTCAAATCATTGTTTCTGCGTTTTGGTTCCGCTTACCCTCACTGCTAGCTTTACCACACTGACAGGGCAATACCGTGGTTCCTATAGACCACTTCCCCCTTCAACATGCCCGCAAACCGCCCTCAGCGACCATTTCCTCCACCGGTTCGCCAGGCTTGCGAAACGATGGCCGGCGCCGCTTCCGCGGTGGCTTGGGATGTTCCGCTTTGACCGCAAGAATCTCCACCAACGCGAACTCCGAACCTAACTGCGTCGCCGCACCGCGGGCGCGACACTCCGCCGCCAGACGCTCCAGTCCCCGCTGATAAGCCTCATCTGATAGCGTTGCCAGCAGGCCCGGCCGCTGTTGGGCGATGGCATAGGCAGCCCCCAGGCTCACCAGCTGATAGAAGCTGTGCTCTTTGAGCTTGACGCCGAAGCCGGCTTCCCACAACAACGCATTGAACTTGTAGCTACTCCAGACCGTGTCGCACACGTAAGCCCAACCTCCGGAAAGTAAGTGAACACCCAGTGCGCAGGCATGGCCGGCAGTATCAGATCCACCAGGCGCCAGTAGCCGCCGTCTTCCAGCACTTCCCGTACCTGGGGCAGCAACGCCGTGAATTCAGCCTGGTTACCCAGGATCAACGGCGTGTCCAGACAAGCTACAGAACCAGCCAGCAGCGTCACTGCCTCGCACAAGGGCAAGCTGCGCAGGGTGACCTAGGGCTTATCAGTTCTCCAACGAGGGGGTATAATAGGGGGTCTAGAAAGATACCGGAAAAGTGGAGAGTATGACTGGCCTGCTGTGCAGTGGTGCGGTCTGGTGCGTCGTTATCGCCGCCGCATCGGACAAAAGGAATGGGAGAGCGTCACCACCACGCTGTGGGCTGCCGGAGGCCATCTCCCCTGGGGCGAGGCCGCACAGGTTCAGGGGGGATGGCGAGGGCATTGGGCGATTGAGAATGCTGTCTTTTATGTGCGCGATGTTTCTCTGGATGAAGATCGCCACCTAACGTAGGAGAACTGATAAGCCCTAGTGCAACGGCACGCAGGGTTGCGCAGCGGCGACAATGCCAGTATAATGGACGCCATTAAATGCGGGAAGGCGACTGGCAGTCCGGCCGGCTCTTGTCCAGACCCTGTTCCGCACGGGGTCGCGCGATGCAAAGTTCATGGTGGCCCAACCGTTCACGGTGAACAAACAAGGCCGCTGCTACGAGGCGCAAGCGAGAACTATGCATCCCGGCTCTATCGTTCAGGTCCGTAACCGCTACTGGGTGCTTCTGCCACACCCGGACCCCAACCTCTACGCCCTGCGCCCACTGACCGGCGCGGTGGACGAGACGCTCACCCTGCACAAGGGACTCACCGACCTGCTCGGCTACACCCTGCCGGAGGAACGCCCGCGCCCAGCGCAGTTCCCGCTGCCCAAGCCGGAGGACATCTCGGATGCCGTCGGGGCGCATCTCCTCCGGCAGGCAGCGCGATTGACCCTGCGCGAGGGCGCTTCGCCGCTGCGTTCCCTGGGGCGCATCTCCATCCGCCCGCGCACTTACCAGTTCGTGCCGCTCTTGATGGCCCTGCGCCTCGACCCGGTGCGCCTGCTCATCGCCGATGATGTCGGTGTGGGCAAAACCATTGAAGCCCTGCTCGTCGCCCGCGAATTGTGGGAGCGCGGCGAGATCAAACGCTTGGCCGTCCTCTGCCCGCCCTATCTGTGCGACCAGTGGCAGAAGGAACTGATCGAGAAATTCAACTTCCACGAGGCGGTGGTCATTCGCTCAGGCACAGTAGGACAACTGGAACGCCACAAGCCGCCCACGCGCACCCTCTACGAGCACTACCCGGTGCAGGTCATCAGCATTGACTGGGTGAAGAGCGAACGCAATCGCCATGCCTTTCTGCTGCACGCGCCCGAACTCGTCATCGTGGACGAGGCGCACGGCGCGGCCATGGCGAAGAACCAGAACCAGCAGCAACGCCACGAGTTTTTGCGAGAAGTCGCCAAAGATGAGCATCGTCATCTCATCCTGCTGACCGCCACCCCGCACAGCGGCATCGAATCGGCCTTCCGCTCGCTGCTGGGACTGCTCGACCCACGTTTCGGGGAGTGGGAAGTGGGAACGCTGAGCGAAGACCGCCTGCGCGAACTGGCGCGGCGCTTCGTTCAGCGTACCCGCGGCGACATCGAACACGACTGGGAGAACGAATCCTGCTTCCCGCAGCGGATTCCTGAAGACCAGACTTACCGTCTTTCCCCTGCCTACCGCGCCCTCTTCGAGAAAACCTACGCCTTCTGCGCCAAAATCGTGCGGACGGGTCAGAACCTGGAAGAGCGCAAGCGCCGCGTGCGTTACTGGGGCGCGCTGGCGCTGCTGCGCTGCGTCATGTCCAGCCCGGCGGCGGCTCTGGCCGCGCTGGAGACGCGCCATGAGCGGCTGGAACAGCCCGAAGGCGTGGACGAGGTGGATTTCCGCGGCTTCGTCTTCGAGTCCGACAGCGACCGTACCGACGACGAACAGCCCACCCCGTCCATCGAAAAGACCGAAGCCAGCCTGCCCGATTCCGAGCGCCGCAAACTGCGCGCCCTGGGCAAACTGGCCGCCGACCTGCTCCAGCCCGGGCAGGATACCAAACTCGAGGGTCTGATTCAGTCCGTGCGCGGCTTGCTGGCCGAGGGCTATCATCCCATCGTCTGGTGCCGCTATGTCGCCACCGCCGAGTACGTCTCCGAGGAATTGCAAAAACGCCTGGCGGGGAGTCAGCCGCAGGTTCAGGTGGTCTGCATCACCGGGCGGCAGGCAGACGAAGAACGCCGCGCCCGCATCGAGGAGATAGACGCCAGCCGCCCGCGCGTGCTGGTCGCCACCGACTGCCTCTCGGAGGGCATCAACTTGCAGGAGAAGTTCACCGCCGCCATCCACTACGACCTGCCCTGGAACCCCAACCGCCTGGAACAGCGCGAGGGACGGGTGGACCGCTACGGTCAGGCCGCCCGGCAGGTGCGGGTCATCCGTTACTACGGCGCCGATAACCCGGTGGACGGCGTGGTGCTGGATGTGCTGCTCAATAAGGCCCGCGAGATTCACAAGGCGCTCGGCACGCACGTCCCGGTCCCGGAAGAGAGCGAGAGCGTGACCGAGACCGTGCTGCAGGCGCTCTTCCTGCGCGGCGGCTATCAGCCCGAGGCGCAGCAACTGGCGTTCGACTTTGTGTCCGAGGGCGTCACCAGTTTGCACCGGCAGTGGGAGCGCGACGCCGAGCGCGAGAAGATCACCCGCACGCGCTTCGCCCAGCGCGCCCTCAAGCCCGACGAAGTGCGCCGCGAACTGGAAGCCGCCGATGCCGTCCTGGGCGACCCGCAGGCCGTGCGCGTTTTCGTTCTCGAAGCGGCGCAGCGCCTTGGCCTGACGTTGGCCCGCGAAAAGGACGGCCAGGTCCTGCGCCTGGTGACTTCGCCCCTGCCGCCGAACCTGCCCGAGGCGATTCGCTTTGCCCTGCCCCAGCGCAAGGACGGCACCTGGCGCATCGCCTTTACTTCGCCCACCCCCGAGGGCGCGGACTATCTGGGGCGCAACCATCCCTTCGTCGCCACGCTGGCGCGCTACTTGCTGGAAGAAGCCCTGACCAAAGGCGGAGCGGCGCGCGCCGCCCGCGGGGGAGTCATCGCCACCCGCGCCGTCAGCCAGCCGACCGTCCTGCTCCTGCTGCGCGTGCGCTATCTCATCCACTTGCCGAATCAGGCCCCGTTGTTCTCCGAGGAAGTGCGCCTGCTGGCGTATCACAAAAGCGCGCAGGATACTCCCAATTGGCTCTCCGAAGCCGAGATCCTGCGCCTGCTGACCGAAGCCCGGCCCGACGCCAACCTGCCGCTGGAGACGAAAAAAGCCATCCTGGGCGCGGCGCTCAAGGCGTACCCCGCGCTGGAAACCCATCTGCGCCCGCAAGTGGAAGCCCGCGCCCGTGAGCTGACCGAGGCCCACAAGCGCATCCGCAAAGCCGTCCGTCTGCGCGTCCAGGAGTTGACCGTCGAGGCCCAATGGCCGGTGGATGTGCTGGGCGTGCTGGTGCTGGAGAGCGTGAGACCTGGAGAGGTTGAGAGCGGGAGAGGATGAGAGCACGAGAGCAGGAGATGCGAGATGAAGATACAGAACCTTCGGGATTTGATTGTCTGGCAAAAGGCAATGGACACGGCGATGCGCGTGTTTGAAGTGACAAAAGCATTCCCGGCAGAAGAACGCTATTCGTTGACAGACCAGATGCGCCGCGCCTCCCGTTCTGTAGCGGCTCAGATTGCCGAAGGCTGGCGGCGAAGGAGATACCGGGCGGCGTTTATCAACAGGCTCAATGAAGCCGAAGGGGAAGCGGCGGAGATGCAAACCCACATTGAAATCGCTCGCCGCTGCAACTACCTGGACGACAAAACTGCTGCCGAACTGGATGCTGCCTGCGAAGAACTCATTTCTATGCTTGTCAGTATGAGCAAGAACGCCGAAAAGTGGACGCCATGACCACCTCTCATGCTCTCATGCTCTCGACTTCTCCAACGCTCAGAATCGAAGGCGGCCTCTTCGGCCCCGACCTGCTCGAAGCCCTGGCGCGCGCCGATCTGCCCGGCCAGAAGCCGCCGGACTTCGGACTGCCCCCTGGTCGCGCCCTGACCGGGGAAATCGCCGCCCTCTATCACGACGCCCGCGCCCTGTGGCAAATCTTCCAGCGCCGCCTGGAACGCCTGCCCGAAGATGACCTGGCCACCTCCGAGACGCGCGATTCGTGGGTCATCCCCTTCCTGCGTCTGCTGGGCTATGAATTGCAGTATCAGCCGCGCGCCC
>FWPU01004622.1_pt1 | contig 24986 bp, 21 predicted proteins | sample 2228361 | NCBI WGS metagenome assembly FWPU01 (sample SAMEA103939777, study PRJEB20133) | metagenome | reverse complement strand
TGTTCGGCAACAGCCTCTAGGCGTTCGTAACACTATGTAGCGTACGGGCTTGTTCATACGTTTTACTCCTTTGGACGAGAAGAAGATGTATTCGTCCTTGACAGGAAGTATTCCAATAATGTCTAATATTGGGTGTAAATCTAACGCATAAGATAGGCGTATCCCTGGGATTTTACATGACACTGGCTAATAAAATAACCTTATCACGGATTCTTCTTACGCCATTTCTCATCCTGTGCGTCTTGGAGGCTGCGAATGCCGAATGGTGCCGGTATCTAGCGGCGAGCCTCCTATTTTTGGTCGGAATTGGTGACGTCGTAGACGGATATGTAGCGAAAAAGAGGAACGAAGTTACCACGCTAGGCCAGTTTCTTGATCCCATTGCAGACAAGTTCGTCGTGATAAGCCTCTGTATGGTCTTGTTATCACGCTTCTGGCCCGGTCCGCACCTGCCGTTTTGGCTGGCTGCCATGATACTCTGCAGAGAGCTATTCGTCATTACCGGTTTTTTATCTCTGTCAGTAACAAATGTACAACCAAACCCCTGGCCGTGCCTGCTGGGTAGAATAAATAACAATGCCCAACAGGTTACGTATGGCATTGTTATTGTGGGAAATGTTATGCCTGACTCCGTGTTAACGTTTTTCTGGTGGGGTACGGGCTTTTTCACCATAGCCTCTGCATTAGCTTATGTATGGCTTAGCCTTGACATGCTTGGTAAGCGTCAGGAACTCAAGCTAGGCATAAGCAGGAGTGCCCAGGAGGTGCCTTAGAGTCCTCAGATTGTAAAAGACAGGAGAAGTATATAAAGATGCGTTTTAGCAGTATACCAGAGATTCTGGAAGACATTAGGGCCGGTAAGATGGTCATAGTGGTGGACGACGCCAGCAGGGAGAACGAGGGGGATTTAACCCTGGCCGCTGAAAAGGTCACACCCCAGGCCATCAATTTTATGCTCTCCCAGGCCAGGGGTATCCTTTGCCTGGCCGTTGCCCCGGAAATCGCCGAGGCCCTCAACCTGTCCCCCATGGTCCAGAACAATAATGCCAAATTCGAGACCCCCTTCACCGTATCGATAGACGCAAGGAACGGGATAACCACAGGAGTCTCAGCCAGCGACAGGGCCACCACCATCCTGACCACTATAAGGAAAGATGCCAGACCAGAAGACCTGGTACGTCCAGGCCACATCTTTCCACTGAAGGCCAGGGCCGGGGGGGTGCTGGTCAGAACTGGCCATACCGAAGGGGCTGTTGATCTGGCCAGGCTCGCAGGACTAAGGCCTGCGGCTACCATCTGTGAGATAATGGATGAAAACGGCCACATGGCCAAACTCCCCGAACTCAAAAAATTTGCAGAAAAACACAACCTGAAGATATGCACGATTGCCGATATCATAAAGTACAGACGCGAAAAGGAGCGGCTCATTGAGAAGAGGGTCTCGGTAAACCTCCCAACCGTATACGGTAATTTTAAGGTACACCTCTATCGCTCTTATGTGGATGATTACCTCCACATAGCCCTTTGTCACGGGGATATCGGGAGTACGAATGGTCTGCCCGCACCTCAGCTTCAGAAACCCGTACTGGTCAGGGTGCACGATGAATGCCTGACTGGAGACATATTTGGTTCTCTCCGCTGCGACTGCGGAGAACAACTCCACAACTCCCTCAAAATGATTCAGAAAGATGGTATGGGAGTGGTACTGTACATGAGGCAAGAAGGCAGGGGCATTGGGCTAGAGAATAAACTCCACGCCTACGCCCTTCAGGAAAAGGAAGGACTGGATACAGTAGAGGCCAACGAGAAGCTCGGCTTCCTCCCCGATAAGAGGGACTACGGTATAGGGGCCCAGATACTCAGAGACCTGGGTATAACCAAGATGCGTCTCCTGACCAATAATCCCAAAAAATTCAAGGCCCTGGAAGGCTATGGGCTGGAGATTGTGGAAAGGGTCCCGATCCCGGTCACCCCGGTAAAGGAAAATACACGCTATTTAGAGACAAAAAAGAGAAAGCTGGGTCATCTAATAGATGGGATCTAAAAGGCTTAGTCCGGTCATGCCGTAAGGCGACTTGCACCAGTCCGCCTCAGCCCTGTACCAGGTACAGGGTCAGCCGAAACGGCGGACCAGTAAAACAAACCTGACATGCTACCGCACACTGGGAGACAAAAATGCTTCTAAAGTTTATGAACGACGATGAGGCCTTGAGGATTGCTGCCAACCTGGAGAAAGAGGGTTTTAACTTCTACATCAATGCCGCAGAAAAGGCTTCCAACCCCAGGACCCGCCGTATGTTCCATGACCTTGCAGCCGCAGAAAAGAAACACCTGGCCCTCTTTGAAGAAATCCGCTCCGAATTGCCCAAAAAAGGGGGCGAACCCTGGGGTGACGAGGATGAGATGATAAACCGCTACATCCGTATGCTGGTAGACACGGGAGTCTTCACCCGCCCCTCCAAAAAAGAGAAGGTACTTATGAAAACACTCAGCGAGGAAGAGGCACTGAGGATAGGCATCCAGACCGAAAAGGATTCCATCCTCTTCTTTACAGAAGCCTCCAAACTCTGCACCAATCCCAAAGGCAAAAAGATGTTCAAGTCCTTGATTGGAGAAGAGAAACAACACCTTACCGATTTGGCCCAGTATCTCTCGAGGCTGAGGCGCTCATCCAGGTAAAAGGAGGTAAAGTTCATGACAGAAGACGGCGAGGTCTACTACTGCGAGATATGCGGCGCCGAAGTGAAAGTCATAAAGGGTGGTGCTGGCACGCTGGTTTGCTGCGACCAGCCCATGATCCTGAAGGAATAAATTGCCTAATCCCAGCCAGCGGGTGGAGAGGCTTTCCGCCTCAGGCGGATGAGCTCAGCCGAACGGCTGCGGACATCAGAAGTAACATGCGTAAGATAATCCACGTTGACATGGATGCCTTTTTTGCCTCTGTGGAAGAGCTTGACAATCCGTCAATCAGGGGCAAGGCAGTAATTGTGGTTGGGGGCATAGAGGGAAGAGGCGTAGTCTCCTCCGCCTCCTACGAAGCCAGGAAATACGGGGTAAGGAGTGCCATGCCAATCTCCAGGGCCAGGAAACTCTGCCCCCACGGCATCTTCCTGGAGGGACGCATGGAGCGTTACGTTGAGGTCTCACTCCAGTTGATGAGCATACTCAAGGGTTTCACCCCCCTGGTGGAAACTGTCTCGGTGGATGAGGCATTCTTAGACGTCACCGAGGTCACAAAAAACTTCACAGGCGCGATTGAGATGGGCAGGCAAATAAAGGAAAGAATAAAAGAGGAAATGGGCCTTACGGCCTCCGTGGGGGTGGCGACTAACAAGTTCCTTGCAAAGGTGGCGTCAGGGTTGAAAAAACCCGATGGTTTCATGGTAATAACGGAGGAAGAGAAAGAAAAAATCCTCAAGTACCTCCCGGTCTCAGAAATCATCGGCGTGGGCAAGGTCACAGAAAAGATCCTTAAAGAAACGGGCATATGCACCATCGGGCAACTATGGCCCATCTCCATGGCGGAGTTAGTGGAGAGGTTCGGAAAGTTCGGCAGGGCACTATACTATCTATCCAGGGGCATAGATGACAGCCCTGTCATAACAGAGCGGGAGGCTAAGAGCGTGGGGCGTTCCCGCACCTTTGAAAGGGACATAAAAGACCTCAGGGTCATAAGACGCCAGCTATATGACCTCACCGAAGACGTAGTAGAACAATTAAAAGAAACAAACCTCCGGGCCAAGACCATCACCATAAAGGTCAGATACAGTAATTTCCGGACCGTTACCCGCAGCATTACAATTGATACCCCTACGGACCTCTTGTCTACCATCTGGCACTATGCCGACATACTACTCAGGGAAAGGGTGGAGCTCAAAGACAGGGCCGTGAGGCTTGTTGGCATTAGCCTGTCTAACCTTGTTCAAGCCGCAACCGTTGAACAGCTACACCTTTTTGAGGAAAAAGCGGGGCTTGAAGAAGTAGCTGCTACCCCCAAAAAGATGTCCTAGCGTTTACCCTTCGGAGGGCATAGTGCCCCCTAAAGATCTGAAAAAGGAAACCAACCCATGAAAGTGCCTCTCCTGGACTTGCGTGCCCAGTATGCCACCATAAAGGAGGAGGTCCAGCGGGCCATAAACGAGGTGCTCGCCTCACAGAACTTTATCCTTGGCAGGCAGGTGGCAGAACTTGAGGTCAAAATGGCCAGCTATTGTGGGGTAAGGTGGGCAATCGGGGTAGCCTCAGGAACAGATGCCCTTCTACTCTCGCTGATGGCCCTTGACATCAAGACAGGAGACGAAGTCATTACCACTCCATACACGTTCTTTTCCACAGTAAGCTCCATTACCAGATTAGGTGCTACCCCCGTGTTTGTTGATATAGATCCCAAGACCTTTAACATAGATTCTACAAAGATAGAAGAAAAAATAACCCCAAGAACGAAGGCCATCATCCCTGTGCACCTGTTCGGACAAACAGCCGATATGGATACCATCCTGAAGCTCGCCAGGAAACATAGTGTCGCAGTTATAGAAGATGCGGCCCAGGCCACTGGTGCCACCCATAATGGGTTAACCGCTGGCTCTATGGGAGACCTGGGCATCCTCTCCTTCTACCCTTCCAAAAACCTCGGGGCTTACGGGGACGCCGGGATGGTGCTCACCAACAATGAGAAACTGGCAGAGAAGGTCTCCCTCCTGAGGGTCCATGGTAGCAAAACCCAATATTATCACAGTATGATAGGCACCAATAGTCGCCTGGACACGCTCCAGGCCGCTATCCTCCTTGTCAAACTGAAATACATAGACCAATGGAACAAAAGGCGACGTGAAATTGCCCACCTCTACGACCGCGACCTTCAAAATAGCCCGGTAACCTGTCCTTATGTCTGCAAACAGAATGACTCCATCTACACCTATTATGTCATTCGCACAAAGGATAGGGATGCCCTGAAGGACTACCTGACGGATGCGGGAATCGGCACAGCAATCTACTACCCTCTACCAATGCACAGGCAGGAGTGCTTTAGATACCTGAATTACAGGAAGGGCAGTATGCCCAGGGCTGAAGAGGCCTCAAGGGAGGCCCTTGCCATCCCTATCTATCCAGAAATGACCGAGGAACAAAGGAAGTATACAGTGGAAAACGTCAAAAAATTCTTCCATCCTTGATACCCGGCACCCCACACGAAGAACCGCAGAGCGAGAGACAATCCTCAGGCAGAAGACCTCGGGTGTATCGGTCAAGCTGCTGGAAATTTTACCTATATGTCATCAAGATGACAGAATATTAACATCTTTCGACCCAAACCCGCCTTTTTGAAGCCCCTCGGTCCAAAAATGATTGACACTATTAAGAACGCTATGATAGAATTTTAGTACAAATTTTCTCCCCTAAAATTATCAGAAAGGGAAGGATAAGTATTGAGGGTCTGGGCCTTATGTTTACTAGCCCTATTCTTGGGGTACGGATGTACGTCTACCCAAACCACCGCTGCAGGTATGGCCGGTGGCGGAGCAGCAGGGGCAGGCATCGGGGCAGCCTTTGGAAACCCCCTCTTGGGTGCCATGGTAGGATTGGGACTTGGCACTGTTGGTGGCACACTAGTTCAGGACCATCTGGATAAAAAACAGGCGGAAAAAGAGAGAAAGGAGCTAGAGGAACAACTGGAGGCAACTAACCCACCGAACAAAAAACGTCAAAAAAGCTTTATAGAAGGACATTATGAGTATATAATGAAAAATAAGTGGGTGGATACCTCAAAGAGGGAACGTGTCTGGGTGGAAGAGCGCATGGAGGAAGACAAAAAGATTGAAGGCCACTTTGAAGAACGCACGGTCCCTTCTGGTTACTGGGAGGAATTTCAGGAAAAGGTCTGGGTCCCGGACCATTACGAGTGATTTAACGCCTCCATGAATAGTAAAAGACTACTGCTCCAGATAGCCAAGGTCAGAGAAAAGTTTAACCACTTCTTCCTGTTTAGGGCACTAGTAAATATCGCTGTAGTAGGTCTCGCCCTGGCTATTACTGCAATACTGACAAGAAAGTTCGTCGGGGGCCACGGCCTTCTCTATCTCTTATTCCTCGTCCCCTTTTTCGTCTACATAGCTATAGCACTCCTGGAGTTACGGAGCAGGTGGATAAGCCTGTCTAAGGCCACCACCTTCATTGACCGTCGTCTGAATCTCAAGGCACGCCTGATTACCGCAGTGGAATGCATAAGGGACCCCAATCCCTCCAAATTCTCCTCCGCACTGGTAGAGGACGTCCTTAACAAACTGAACGACAAAAACATCCAGAGGGCATTCCCAAAGAGAACACCCAAACTACTGGCGGCCTTAATCCCCCTGGCCATTATCCTGTCACTCCTGTTATTCCTGATGCCTGATTTTCATAAAGGAGAAAGTTTCTGGGCCCATAAGGAATCCTCCCCTCAGCTGTTATTTTCAACCCCTGGGTTTAGCCAGATGACACCAACAAAGGAACAACCTCCCGAAACCCAAGCCACAGAGAAAAGGCAGGAAGAGACCAGCCAACCCAAACCCGATGAAAAACAGCAACCCCAAACCTCTAAAGATAAGACTCAGTCTGAGCCCACCCCTGAGCCCCTAAGACGCCTGGCAGAAAAAGAACAGGAGCGGCAGGAAAAACAGAAGAAACAGGAAGAAACCAGGAAAAACATAGATAAGGAAATGAACTCCATTCAGTCCCTCCTTGCCAAACTGCTCCGTCCACCCATGCCGCCCATGCCTTTCCAACCTCCACAAATGAGCCCGCCTCAAATAAGCCCGCCTCAGGCGGGTGGGCAGGGCGGTGGAGGTGGGGGTTCCAGTGACTCAAAATCCGCCTCAGGCGGACAGGGCGGAGGAAAATCTACCGCGTCTTCCTCCGGAAGCGGGAAGGACTCCTCTGAGAAAGAGAGTTCGTCCGCTGGAGGCGGACAGACCTCAAGTCAGGGAACGGGCTCCGAACAGTCCGGAGCGACGGCCCAATCTCAGCCAGCCTCCTCCTCACAGCCCTCTGGACAGGGCGGAGGCACTTCAGCCCCCCAAACGGCCTCTAGCGGTGGAGGTTCAAAGGAAGGCCAATCTCCCTCGGGTGGGATGGGGTCAGGAGGTCAATCTAGCCCATCAGAGACAGCCACTACACAATCCACCCAGACTGGCACAGATAAAACAGGCCAAACAGCACAAACAGCCCAAGGTGCCTCAACAGGTGGCACATCCACCTCAGGCAAAACGGGCCAGGAGCAAAAAGGAACCTCAGGGCCTGCTCAATCTACTGGGACGGACGGACAAGAAGGGCAGACAGGTACGCAGACTGGAGGACAGGGTTCGCAAGGGGCCGGTCAGGGCAGCCTTGCAAGTGCTGAGCAACCCGGTTCCCCTAAGGCAGAGCAACCAGGCACAGGGGGCGCATCGCCTCAAACTGGTGGATCATCCACCTCAGGCGGACAGGCCCAATCCGCCTCAGGCGGACAAAAAGGTGCCACCCCCGACAGTACTGGCGGCCAGGGTGCACAAGGTACCGCCCAGCAAGACAGACTTGCACAAGGTTCTAAAGGTGGCGAAGGAGGTACTCCCCAGTCCGCCTCAGGCGGACCTCAGTCCAGGGAGGCAGGAAGAGGTGGTGGTAGCCAGGGGGGTACACAACAAGGCACAGGACAACAGGATTCTGCAGGCAAGGGTGGAGATAAAGGCACTTCCAGGTCCGAGATAGCAGAAAAAGAGGGCGCCTCAAAGGAGGGTGACGGTCAGGGAGGGCCCTCCGAAAGGGAGAAGCTAGCTCAAGCCTCTACGGGTAAAGGAGAAGAAGTGCAACAAGGTACTCCTCAAGCAGGTGAGGACCAATCCTCCTTGGGCGGACAGTCCGCCTCAGGCGGAGGGCAACCTCAGGGAAAAGAGGGCACACAGTCCACTGTCGACACGCAGGAAAAGGCTGGAGAGACCGGGAAGCAGGCCGATGAGGTTGTGGGACAGGGTGACAAAAAAACTCAGTCCACCTCAGGCGGATCAAAACAAGCTGCCCAGTCCACCCCAGGTGGACAAGGGCAACAGCAAGGGCCACCTTCCCCCGGCACAGCGGGAGGTGGGGCAGGAAGTAAATCCGCCTCAGGCGGAGCAGCCTCCTCTGCCGCTGGCCTTGCAAAGAAGGAAGGTAGGCCTGGCCCCTCCGCAGGAGAGACGGGCTCATCTACAGAAGGTCCGGGGAAGAAACAGGAGACCGCCGGGCAAGAAAAATCTGGTGGAAAAGGAATGGCTGGTGGTGCATCACCCAGCCAGGGAAAACAGGAAGGGACTCTTGGTGAGCAGTCTACTGCAGGTGAACAAGAACCTAAGGGGGGTATGAAGGGGGCCTCTACCGCAAAGGGAGCGGCAGGCGGTCCCACCGCCAAGGGTCAAGGCGGTCCCACCGCCGAGGGTCAAGAAGCCCCAGGCGAATCCGCCTCAGGTGGATCCCAAACGGCCTCCGGTAAAGCCCCTGGAAAGGAGGGGACTGAGGATAAAAAGTCCCAGGCCGGCAAAGAGTCCACCCCTGGCGCAGAAATGGCCAAGAGAGATACCAGCGGAACTCAGGGAGGTGGAAGCCAGGGCACAAAAGATATCAATCAACTAAGACAGGAAATCCAGAGGACCCTGAAAGACATTGATTACGACCTGAAACGTCTAAAGGCGGAGAAACAGGGAGAGACCGTATCCCCTGGTGAGGGATCTACGCCCGGCCAGGACAAGGACATGAAGGAAATAGCTGCAATGGGCACGGAGGAAACGGAAGGAACTGGAAGCCCCGAACCTGGTATGGTTCAGGGAGAGGAAATGGAAGTCGCTCAGGAGGAACAAGGGTCGTCAGCAGCCGGAGAGGAATCCGGGACGGCATCCTCTTCAGGTGGAGAGACGGCGGGAGCGGAAAGCATTAGAGAGAGCCCAAAAGTTGGGGCTATGAGTGCGGGAACCAAACCCGGGAACAAGCTATTTTCCGAGAAAGAGGAGGAAATGGGCCCTCCCGGCGAAAAAGGTTTTGAATTGAAATTAAAGGCGGATAAAGCAACCACCGAAGAGAAGCGGGAGGTACTTTCTACTGGTCAGGAGGTAGTTGAGGGTGAGGGTCCTTTTAAGCAACATAGTCCCACCGTTGAAGTGGACCCTCACGCCAGGCTTGGTAAAGAGCAAGAAAGAGAGGATGCCATTAAAAAGGCCCGTATTCCACAGGAATATGAGACCATAGTCAAGGAGATATACAAGGGGAACTACTAAATGTATCCACTCGGTGTAGAGGAAAAAGAAAAGATGGAAGACCTTGCAGAGGAAGTGGAGTCCTTCAGGAAGGATTTACTCTCTATCCTTGAAGAGATTAGCCGTGTAATTGTAGGCAATACACAACTTATAAGGGAGATACTTGTTGCCTTCTTCTGCGGGGGACACGTCCTGATAGAAGGCCTCCCAGGACTGGGCAAGACACTGCTGGTGAAATCCTTGAGCAAGGCCCTGGGGTTTGAATTCAAAAGGATACAGTTTACACCAGACCTCATGCCAGCAGACATTATCGGTACACAACTGGTGGTAGAAAGAGAAGGCGGAGGGAAGGAGTTCCGCTTCGCCAAAGGGCCTATCTTTGCCAATATCATCCTTGCGGATGAGATTAACCGTGCCACCCCCAAGACCCAGTCGGCCTTACTTGAGGCAATGGGTGAGGGGCAGGTCACGGTGGCAGGGGAGACCAATGTCCTGAAAGAACCTTTCTTTGTCCTGGCCACTCAGAACCCCATAGAGATGGAAGGTACATACCCGCTACCTGAGGCCCAGATGGATAGGTTCTTCTTCAAGCTCCACGTCCCTTACCCCAGCCAGGAGGAACTAAAGACTATTTTAAACCAGACGACCTCTACTGCAGGCTACGAAGTTAAAACAGTCTTTCCAGAAGAAAAGGCATTGACCAGGGTACTGAAGATGCGGAGGTTAGTGCGGGAGGTATTGGTTTCTTCCAAAGTTCAAGATTACATTGTGAAGATAATCATGGCCACCCAACCCGATGGCAGGGTTCACTGGGAAAACCCCCACAACCCCCTGGACTTACTACGGCAGTACACAAGCAAATACATAAGCTACGGCTCCAGCCCCAGGGGTGGACAGGCCCTGGTGCTGGCTGCCAAGGCAGCCGCCCTCTTAGACGGCAGGGTGAACGTAAGTTTTGAGGATGTGGAGCAAGCGGTGATACCTGCCTTGAACCACAGGATTGTGCTCAATTTTGAGGCCGATGCCGACAAGGTCACCGCCCAGCAGATATTACATAAGGTCGTAGAGACGCTTAGACCCGAGACCGAGTATGTTCAGAGACTTGTTTAATCCAGCATTCCTGAAACGACTGGAGGCACTATCCATCGTTTGCAAAAAGATTGCCATGGTTTCAAGAAAAGGGGGATACGTATACGTAAACAAAAAAGGTAGCAGTATTGAATTCGCTGACTACCAGGCCTACAATCCAGGCGATGACTTTCGCTACATCGATTGGAACCTCTACGGGCGATTGGACAAACTGCTGGTAAAAACCTTCAAGGAAGAGATAGAACTATCAGTACATATCCTCCTGGACACGAGCCGTTCCATGTCCCTTCCGGAGGGAGATAGCAAGTTTGATTTTGCAAGAAAAATAGCCCTGGCGCTGAGCTACATCGGCCTATCCAATCAGAACAACACCAGGGTGGCAGCCCTCACGTCGGCCCACCCCGAAATCCGTTCGGGGTTCCATCAGACCCCTTTCTTCCAGAAACCCGGTGGCATATTTCACGTAAAAGATTTCCTGCAGGAACTAAGCCCCTCCGGAGAGGTTGACCTGGTAAATTTCATCTCCCGCTATACCTTTGAGAACAGAGGGAAAGGGGGAACCGTTGTACTGGTCTCTGACCTCATGATTCCGCCCCAATCCTACAAAAGGGCCCTTGATATATTAAGGTTCAAGAACTACGACATAAAGGTTATTCAGGTGCTGGGACCAAAGGAGATAGACCCTTTCAGGGATTTAAAGAGTGGAGAGATTGTAGATGTGGAGACAAGTGAAAGAAAGATTATAAATGTTACCCCCTCTCTAAAAAAGAAGTATCACCAGCTCCTGGAAAGCCATAACCAGGAACTAAAGCGTTACTGCCACTCCATCAGGGCCCTTTACACCCTGGCTAGAACGGATATGGATTTTGAATCTCTTATCCTTAAAGAACTGCCCAGACTGGGCTTCGTAAGGTAAAAGTTCAATGGGCATCTTGAACCTCCTGGCACTGGCCTACCTTGGTACTATTGCCCTCCTGGTACTGATTTATCTCTTCAAAAAGAAAAGGAAGGTTATTCATGTATCTAGCTTTATCCCCTGGAGGGAGCTCAGGGAAAGCACGGTACGTACGAGGTTTTTTCTCGCTGACATCCTTTTCTTTCTACAGATTGCCATACTCGTCCTCCTGACCCTGTCGCTAGCCAGGCCATACATTACCTCTACAACTCAAGGATTCACCGGTAAAGACATAATCCTCCTGGTAGACACCTCCGCCAGCATGCAGGCAAGAGAAGGAGAGACAACCCGTTTTGAACTTGCAAAGGCCGAAGCCCTGAAAGTCGTAGAAAAGATGGGTATGGCAGACAAGGCACAGATAATTTCCATGCATTCCTCTCCCCTTATAGTCTCCGAACCAACCGGGGACAAGGGAAGGCTGAAACGTCTCATACATAATCTAGAAGTAACCGATACTAGCACAAATCTTGAGGAAGGGCTTAGCCTGGCCCTTTCCCTGCTGGGGAGGAATAATACGGGTGAAGTACACGTCTTCACGGATAAAACACCCCCTGAAGGTAAGCTTCCTCAGACAGAAAAGGTAAGATTCTTCAGGTGCGGTAAGGCCACCAATAATATAGCCATTGTAGGACTGGACGTTTATCAGGACATGTTCAAAGAGTATTCTGAAAGGGAAGGCTACGTAACCGTAAGAAATACGGGCACCGAGACCAGGACAGTGCTTCTCAAGGGTTTTCTAGAACAGAAACCGGTGCTAGAGGAAACTGTAGAGCTTACACCACAAGAAGAACGCACCGTACGCATAAGAGGCATCTCCGGGCCTGGCCTCCTGAAGGTTGAACTACACCCTGAGGATGCCCTGCCTGTAGACAATCAGGCCTTTGCCCTTATAAGACCTAAAAAGACCATGAAGGCATTGGTGGTCACCTCTGGAGACCCCATCCAGGAGGAACTCGGCAAAGTGGACAGGGCCGTCAAGGAGATAGAGTTTACGTTTGTATCACCCAAGGCCTACGCCCAACAGTCCCTAAAAGATTTTGCAATATGCCTCTTTCACAAATATGCACCAGAGACCCTACCGGACATTAACTCCCTCTTCATATTTCCACCCCAGGACAACAGGCTATTCCCGGTAGGTGGATGGTTCAGGGGTGCAAAAATCGTTGATTGGGAACGCTCCCACCCAATAATGGAACATCTGGACTACATGGAGGAGGTCTGGCTCGCAAGGGCCCTGGCCTTTAAGGATGTGGAAGGACTGGCATCTGTGGTAACGGCCACTGCGGGCGAGCATCCCTTCCCTGTAATTATGGCGGGGCTTTTGAAGGGCAAAAGGATTGGAGTCCTAGGATTTGACCTGTCTGAATTCAGCTTTAACAGGGCCAGGGATGTACCCGTTTTAATAATGTTCCTCAATCTCCTCCAGTGGCTTGACCCAGAAGGCACGGCCGCTACTCAGGTAAAGACTGGCAGGAGCTTAACCTTTATTTTACAGGAAGACAGTAAAGAATTGAGCCTGACCAATCCAAAGGGCAAGACCGTAAAGCTTGACCCGACGGGAGACACCCTTGTCATAAGAAATATCGACTACGTAGGGGAATACCTCCTCAGAGGAAAGGGGATGGAAAGGCGCTTTGTCGCCAATCTCTTTGACAGGGAGGAATCAGATATACAGACTTACTCACCACCTAAAAAAGAAATACCCTTTGAAGAGGTCAAGGCCACCTCCTTTTCCCTAAAGGAAAAGCAAGAACTGGGTAAATACCTGCTCATCCTGGTTTTATTGCTTTTATTGGCTGAATGGATTATCTTTAATCTCAAGGCTAGGGCACGGACCTTTTAGTCATGAACATAGACTTTGAACATCCAGCCTTACTGAAGTTACTGGCCATTATACCCATATTCTGGGGTCTATCGGTCCTTGCCTTCAGGAGGTTACCCCGATGGAGACTCGTTGCATCTAACTTCTTCAGGGGGCTGGTACTGGTATCGCTCCTGTTGTGCCTTGCCGGTCTGAGCAGGGTGGAAAAACTGCCCGGGGAGATCTCGGTGGTCTTCTGTGTAGACGTCTCAGATAGCATAAGCCCAGGAAATAAGGCCTGGGTAATGAATTCCATCAGCGCAATTGAAAAGGGGTTGGGAGACAAGACAAAACGTGGGCTCGTAGTCTTTGGCAGGGACGCTCAGGTGCTGGCCCCTGTGGAAGCCAGGCTCAGGCCAGAAAATCTCCGATGGGAGGTAGATACCTCCCGCTCAAACGTTGCCGGTGGACTCCTGACCTCGCTGAATATCTTACCCAAAGACAGTAAAAGGAAAATAATACTCTTTACAGACGGCAACGAGAATCTGGGGGACGGCCTCCAGGCCGCTGCAATCCTGGAGAAACAAGGCGTAGAGGTTCATGCCTTTGAACTGCCACCACCGCCAGAGGTCAAGGAGGTATACGTTAAAAAGCTAATGGTGCCTGAGGAGGTTGCCCAGGGGGAGGCCTTTGAGCCAAGGATAACAGTTGAAAACAAAGGAAGCACCCCCAGTAGGGGAAGACTCAGCCTTTATGAGGGTGAGAAACTCGTTAGAGAGTGGGAGACGACCTTTCACCCAGGTCTTAACACTTTTGACTATCTCTATGACAACCCTAAGAAAGGGGTCCTGGAGTTCCGCACGGTACTGGAGACAGAATCTGACACTAACCCTGAAAACAACGTCCAAGAGGCCTTCGTTAACGTCAGGGGTAAGCCACGACTGCTCTACGTCCAGTGGGAACCACGCCAGAGGCCGTTCCTCGTGGATGCCCTGGAACTAAAAGATTTAGAACTAGAAATAAGAGAGGCCAGGAACATGCCCCGCACCTTACAGGAACTCTTAGAGTATGAGTGCATCATCTTTGCTAACGTGCCTGCCACGGCCATTGGCCAGGAGCAGATGGACGCCCTGAAGAGTTACGTTGGGGACTTTGGGGGTGGCTTCGTAATGCTGGGCGGGGAGCGCAGCTTCGCCCAGGGTGGCTATGCCGATACGGTAGTGGAAGAGATACTCCCCGTAAAAGTAACAACGGGAAGCACATTCCTGGAAGAAAAGCCCAGGAGGGTGGCCGTTATCCTCCTGGTAGACAAATCGGGGAGTATGACCGGTAACAAACTGTTCGCTACCAAGAAGGCCGCCATTGAGCTGGTGATGCAGCTAAAGCCCGATGACATGCTGGGGATTATCGCCTTTGACGTGTTACCCTACGATATAATTGAACTGATGCCGGTAAGGATGTTACGGTCCTCAATAGTTAATAAACTCGCCCGACTCAATGCCGGGGGAGGGACGGACATCTTCCCTGCAATGAAAGAGGCCTACAATAAGCTGGTCACCTCTGGCTCACAGGTCAGCCACGTAATACTTATGTCTGACGGGAACACGCGTTCTATCTACTATAATTACGAAACCCTCATGGAGATGTTCAGACAGGCAAACATCTCCGTCTCCACCATAGCCATAGGCGGATGGTTAGTTAATACCAGACTCTTAAAAGACATAGCCACGCGAACAAAGGGTGAGTTCTACATCTTGAAAGACGTGAAGGAACTCCCAAAACTTGTAATAACCGATACCGATAAGGCCCTTACCAAGGCAGACTTCCATGAGGAACAATTTGTCCCGAAGCTGTACCCCAGCGAGATATTAAAAGGCATATCCCAGGAACAGATACCCCCACTCAAGGGTTACTCCCTGACTAAACCCAAACCCACGGCCGAGGTGCCCCTGGTGGCAGATATCAGGGGTGTGGAAGACCCCATACTGGCTGACTGGAGATACGGACTGGGTAAGGTAGTGGCCTACACCCCCGACGCCGAGGCCCGCTGGTCCAGCCAGTGGATAAACTGGAACATGTATAACAAATTCTGGTCCCAAACCATTCATTGGGCCATGAGGGACAGGCCAAGAGGGGAATATGCCCTTAAGGTAGAGGAAAGGGAAGACAAACCTCAACTGGTGATAGAATCCAGTAGCGAGGAGTTTGATCGCCTACAGTTGCGCCTCCTTTCCCCCAGCGGCGAGACCCATGAACTGAACCTGCAGCAGGTGGCACCAAGGAGATTCGTTGTAAACCTGGAGGCCTACCAGCCTGGCTCCTACACTTTGGATATATCCGCATTCAAAGGAGATAAACTAATAGACCACGCAACAAAAGGTCTGATAGTACCGCCGCAGATACGTCCGCTCCCATTTGAAGGCCTTTCACAGGGAAACAATAGAGAATTCGTTGAAGCCGTCACCAAGCTTACCCATGGCAAACTCAATCCTGACCTGGAAGAATTAAGACAAGAGACCGCAGAGATAGAAAGGCGGGAAGACCTCTCAAAGTTCCTTATACCCCTTGCCATGGGCCTTTTCCTTATAGATATAGCCATAAGGAGGGTAGGAGTTGCTTAGACGAAGACTACTTTTGGCTGGATTTTTTTGCTATCTACTCTTTGTGGTGAATCAGACAATTGCCGGTACCTACGCCACCAGCCCCTTTTCTGGACTGGTAGTATCCCAGGGCGAATCCACCTCAGGTGGGGCCAAGGTGGTAGAGATTTACCCCGGAAGCCCCGCAGAAAAGGCAGGCTTATCGGTAGGTGACATCATACTGGAGATAGACGGGCAAAAAGTGAAGACCCTGGAGGAGTTTGTTAACATCTCCAAGGCCATGAAAGAAAAGAGCACAGAGGCCAAACTACTCCTTATAAGGAAGGGCAGACTGCAGAACGCCCTCCTCTTCACTTATAGTGAAAACGTCTTTAAAGAATGGAAAGAAAAGGTTGCGCCTCCCCCCGAGAGTGATATTGGTGGACTCTCCCTCTTCCAGTACTATCTTGAGAAAGGCAAGACCCGGTTAGAAGAAAACAGGCGGGGCGGATCGTTCCAGACCCAACTATCCCGAGGTGAAGAGGCTATAAAATATCTCTTTTACGCCCTGCACTACACCCCCACTGACGTTGGAGTAGCACTCCTCATAGCCGATACCTACATGAACATGGCAAGGTTACGCCTGGAAAACGGCGAGACCGCCTTAGCCGTAGAGGATTACGGCAGGGCTGCAACTCTTTACGAGAAGTGTAGCAAAAAACATGCATCAGAAAAGGAACTGGAGCTTGTCCTTGCACGCCTTCAGGAGGTTAAAAAAGAACTGATGGGCCTGTTACCCCCTGAGGAACAAGGGGCAGTCCCCGCAAAAGGGACAGAAACCGGTACACCACCCACAGGGGCTTCCCCATGAAAATGAGACTTTTTCTAATTATGATTCTTACTTCACTGGGTTGCGCGGGGGAACAGGTAACTGAAATCCCCTTTCAAAAGGAAGAATTGAGAAACATCGGAAAGGTGGCAATCCTGTGCCCCAACGAGAGACCAGACCTCTTTATGCACGTAGCGGGAGACGACCATCTTCTCATGTCCCTCCTCACCCCTGCCATTATACCTCAGCTCTTTTTGGCCATGTCCTACTACAGCACTACCAGAGAAGACAGCCAGCGTTTTAACAGCCTTACCTTTGACATGCACATCGGTCACGTCATAAGGGAATACCTTTACAGAAAGCTCCAGCGTTCCGCCCCGTTTTCCATCATCTCCCCAGAGGAGGTTGAGGCCTGCCGGGTTGCCCATAAGCTACAGGGTCGGGAGGCAAAGGCACCCGGGGATTACGAGCCTATAGGCAGATACCTCGGGGCCGACACCATCGTAGAGCTCTTTGTCCTGTCCTACGGGGTGAAAGACCCCGGGATGTTCTCCAAACCACGAACGATACTGAAGGTGAGGGCCTCCATGAGAAGGGTAAGGGATGGTACCCTGTTATGGCAGACAAAGATGGTACAGACTTTACCCCAAACGGAGGGCGCCTTCGGTTTTGACTACGAGAGGTACTCTGAAGATGACGCAAAACTACTCAAGGAGGAACTGGACAAACTGGCCGGAGTGCTGGCAGAACGCCTTGTAGAGGCAATAGGCTTCAGGGCTCAGCTCCCCACAGCCAGACTGCTAAAAATTGCAAACCAATGAGCTATTTCGGTTACCATATCCTATCTTCCTCTATGATGTGAATTACCTCCCACCCCCTTCCCCTCAGTGCATTTCCAATGAACCGCCTGTGGCACCGCCAGGGGAGCCTCTCGGCACAGATAAATACGGTAGGCTCCTTCGCCCCAACCTCTTCCAGTTTCTCTAGTCCACAAGCAAACTCAGCAGTAACAAGATAGCCCTCGTAACCCCCCTTCCTGTAGCCCCCAAGCTCACCCCCAAGATACACATATTTTATGCCCTCTCCTCTTAGAAATGCCTCCAGGTTCTCGCGCTTGAAATGTTCAAACTTGCTCGTAGGAAACCTTCTTACATCTACAACGGTTTTAATGTCGTAGGCCCTCAGGAGTTCAAGAAATTCTATCTCAGAGCGGGTACTAGTGCCTGCTGAATAAATCTTCTTTGGACCCACTTCTAGCTAATAGACTCCTTGAGGGTCTCAAGGATTTCTGGCAGAATTGAACCTCTGTTTTCCACCGTGAGAGTAAAGAGCCTCACGTCTGGCCTGGCCTTTATCCCCTGAATGAACCCATCCCCATAGTCCTTTATTACCCCAAGGAGCGGATAAGGGCTATCCAGTGCCTGGATAACAAGTTCCTTAAATCTTTTGGAAAAGAGTTCCATCTTCCCTATCTCGTCTATCACGATAATCTGGCAGCCCTGCAGTGCCTCTTCTACCTCTGGGAGGGCAATGGATTCAAAGGATTCAACGTCTACACCGTACTTTCCAACCCTGGGGCTGCCTGTGTGCCCAACATGGGCAAGGACACCTTCTCTACCTCCAAAGGTCTTTATCCTGAAGCCCTTCCTATCCCTACCCGTCCTTATCTCCTCTGTATAGAAACCCCTGGGACTCAACCCAGCAGACTCTATCACCTTCATGGTAAGGGTAGTCTTCCCTACCCCTGGCCTGCCCGTGATTAGGATATTTTTCTTCATAACCGATAGTCCCTACCCAATAAATGTACGTTGCCCAGGCGGACAGACCTAAGTCCTTCCCTTTCCGCAGCCTCTTTACACCCGATGGCATGGGCTCTAGAGGTAGTGGGTAAATCTCCCATATAAAAGTGGGGATAAAAGGCAAGAAGGGCGTAGGGGATATTCGGGTCCAGTGAGGCGATGAAGCGGGCAATTTGGGTCACTTCCTTTTCGTCCACGTATCCAGGCACGAGCAAGGTACTTGCCACAAGAAAAGGCGGCTCTGGCCTCTCCTTTATCTTTTCAGCCAGGAGGCGGAAGTTATGAAGGGTCCTCTCGTTGCTTACCCCACAGAGGGCCAGGTTTAGCTCCTTGCTCCAGGCCTTTAAATCAAACTTTATGCATCCTCCGGATTCTATAGACATTCTGGCCATTGCCTCAAGGTAAGAAGGGTGCATGGTACCATTGGTCTCCCAGCATATCCTCAGTATAGAACCCTTCTTCCTGGAGAGGGCGAGCCTGGAGGCCTCCAGGGCATGGGGGAGTTGAGGGGTAGGGTCGCCTCCGAAGTAGCAGATACAAGAAGTATGTTCATCCACTTGCTCTGCCAGTTTCTGGGCTGAAACAGGCTGACTCCTCAGGGTGAGTTCCCTGTAGTGCCAGTTCTGGCAGAAGAGGCAATTAAAGGTACATGCATGATAAAAGACCGCCAGGTTCTTGTAACCATATTCAGGCCCACGAGTATGAGAGTATTTGGGATAACCACATCCGGTACCCCCCGGACATACCCAGTCTGCCACACAATTAGTCGGCAAGGGGTCGTAGTACCAGGAGAGGTAACCATCTCTACTGGTGCCACCAACCAGTTTGCCCTTCTCGTTCATCCTTATCCCGCAATAGCCCCTCTTTCCTTCTGGAATACGACACTCGTTAATGCATATGTTACAGGGGATGCCATCTAGCGAACGAGGTGGTTCTTCAGGCAGTCCAAAACGCCTCCTGCTCTCTTTATGCACTTCCTTCAGCCTGGGCCATACTTCCTCAAATCTATCCCTGATACAGTCCACGCAGAAACCTATGGACCGGGATATAAGAGCCTCCCGCCCGCAGCAGCGACACCCAATGCCCTTTTCCATGTCTGATGGCTCAACGACCTTCTTTTTGCACTTATTCATACCTGACGCAGATTTGCCGGGGCCAACTTGGCCCGGCTATCATACCAGTTCTCATCTAATCTTATAGCGCCGAATCTCACAATTTTTACCTTTACCAACTCCTTAACCGGTGTCAGTACCCTCAACTCTTTAAGTCCCATATCTTCAATGATACCGAGCCCAAGGGTAAAATTCTCATCGTCGTTTAATCCTACCAACAGTCTCTTGTACAGACCTCCTGATCCCTCTCCAACAACGATATTTAGAGGATTAACCAACCTGATTGCCGCCAGAGGAATGTTCTTTATTGTCGCCCCCTGGAAGTATTCTAAGAATTTCTTCTTGCGGTACTCCCTGCGCTGTTCATAAGACCTCAACTTTATACCCTCATATACCCCCAGGCGATACAGGCTGCGGCATGTCCTGGACTCGTGTGGACTGAGGATGGCTTCCAGCTCTCGTCTCCTTTGCAAGGCCACCAGATGCCTTGCGTTAACGAGCTCTATCTTCTGAAATTTCAACTCCCAGGCCGCCCCTCCCTCCACAAAGCCAGAAGTATCTACCACCACAACCTCTGCACCCTCCCCCTGGGCCTTTTCTACCAGTTTTTTCAGCCCCACAGTAACCTGAAGCAGATGACCCATAGGAGAAGTGGACCCAATGAAATACATGAAACGAATCTCCGAAACAAGTCCAGGACAAGTCTCTGCATCTTCAATGGATACTAGCCCTGGACCCTTCGGCAGTGAGCTCAGGGCCGAATTGCCCTTGTGATGGGTGGCAGGAGAAGTATCCGCTCCGCCTAAGATAGACAAGGACAGCGTGGCTGGGGGACCGAAGGCACACTGCCCTATATCACCAGAAATCATAGCAACTTTGCAACCTCTGGAGAGTTCCTGGCAGAGATAAAAAGCCAGTGTGGTCTTCCCTGTATCAGTAGCCCCCAGGATTATTACCACACCCTTTTGCTTACTTATACCCTCGGCAAGTTTCTTCCAGCCGGGTGGGACATGAATATCGGTCATGGGACTAATCCCTCAAAAGGGTCATAAACCTCTGCGAGTCCTCCAGCATGGAGACATTATTAAACATGAAGTAGACCGTCCCTTTCGCCCATTCTCTCTTTAACCACTTGAGGTCTTCCTCAGTAAAACGGTAACTATAACCGGTCTTACCGTGGAGGCGAAAGTATTTCAGCTTTCCATGGAGAGGTTCATCCTTAAAGGGGTCCACCCCGTGTACAAGGTCTAGTTCCACGCAAAGCTCCTTTACCTCGCCGGGCTGCCAGTTCCCCCTGGGTTCCCACACCAAAAGAAAATTACCCCTTTCTATTCCAGAAAAAAAGCGTCTCAAATTTTCTTTATGCTCTGGGGTGGGGATAAAGCTGGGAGGGCATTGAAAAACAAGGATCCTCGCCTCCAGGGCCTGGGCAATCTCCCTCGTCTTTTGCCACGCCTCCATCACCTCTTCTGTAAACCTAAAGGAGCCATAATTCCTCTTCTTTTCCTCAGGAATGGGAATCTTATAACGCCTGTAGGTAGGGCTTGTAGGCTCATGGGTAATGAGCTGAGAGACCTTCATTGTAAACTCAAAGCCCTCGGGCGATTCCTGCCTCCACCTCTGGGCAGTCCTGAGCATGGGAAGTTGATAAAAGGTCTGCTGTAGTTCCACAACAGGGAAGGTCTGGTAATACTTTCCCTTAGACACAGGAAACCCACAGCAGCCAATCTTTATCCCCTTTTCCATCCTTTTGCCCCACTCGGAACATGTTTTTTTGTCCAGAATAAATCTCCTAGGCCCAAAATGCAAGGTGGTTTTGATGGGCAAAAATGAAGACTCCTACCATGGAGACATCGCCACGCTAAAACACCCCAGTAAGTTCTGGATAATAAACAGGAGGGCAGGGTTTTTAAATAATAGTAAAACCTATTGAAAAGAGGTGTCCCCTCGTTTATAATTTTAATTTAATGGGCTGGGGGGGGTTCAAGGGTTGTTTAAAAAGACGAATCGGGGGGCTTTACCTGTAGGTCTTTGGCTAGCAGGAGCAACATACCGGGCCTATTTCACGCCAGACCTGATATACCAAGAATGGTGGAAAGAAATGCCACGTCAAAGGGTGAGCACCTTATCATTTTTGAGATTATGTCGCAGTTTAACTTAAAACCCAACATCTTATCCTCCCTTCTGTGGAGACCTAGCCTCGATTTCGTCTCCCTGCCACCTCTACAAAAAGAACAACTTCAGCAGCAGAGTCTCTGGTTCATACATCTGAGGTGGGTGGCTGTATTCGTTGCCCTAACCCTTGTACTTATAACTGGGCCCATACTTGGCATCCTGCCCCGAGAGGTACACTTTCCTCTCCTGTTTTGCGTCTTCCTGCTGGCCATATGCAATCTTGCCTTCCGGTATTTATCAAAAACTTTTCCTCATCCCTACCGTTTAATCCTGGCCCAGACTATCCTTGACCTCTTTTTCCTGACCCTTTTTCTTCACTTCTCGGGGGGACTGGAAAACCCCCTGTTTGTCCTGTACATCCTCCATGTCATCATAGCAGGCATTCTGATGACACCCAGGGCCTGCTATCTCATCACTACAGTGACAGTGGCACTCCTTTCTTTTATAGGTATAGGGGAACTCACAGGTATGCTTACCCACTATGCAGTCGCTGGCCTAGCCTACCAGACCCCTGACATTCTATCTGTAGGTGTCCAGATACTCTCCTTTACTGCAATCCTTTTCTTGACCGCCTATTTTACCACCCTTATCATGGAACAACTCCGAAAGAGTCAGGCCCAGCTACTGCGGGCGGGAAAGCTAGCATCCCTGGGGGAGATAATAGGGCAGATTTCTCATGAGATTAATAATCCCATTGCCATTATAAGCGCAAAGGCAAAGCTACTACGGGGCAGGTTGATGGAGGGGTGTGCTATAGAAAAAATTCTCCATGACTTGCAAAAAATTGATACCCATGCCGAAAGGATTGCTTCTATCACCAAAGGACTTCTTGCCTTTTGCCGACCTTCTTTAGAGAAAAAAGTAATTATAGATATTAATCATGTAGTTAAAGCCACTCTGGGCCTTTTAGATAGGTCTACCTTTAACGGCCTCTCCTTTAGAGCAAACCTCTCAGAAAGGCCTCTATGGATTCTAGGCAACTTCAACGAACTTCAACAGGTTATCCTGAACTTAGTGAATAATGCCATTGATGCAATGCCAAATAGGGGACAACTGGAAATTACCACACGTGCTCAAGATAATTTTGTCATAGTCTCAATAGCAGACACAGGGGTAGGAATACCCCCTGAACACATAGACCTTATCTTTGACCCTTTCTTCACCACAAAATCTGAAGGAAAGGGAACAGGACTTGGCCTAAGTATCACCCATGGAATCGTGCAAGACCATAAGGGACATATTGATGTGGAAAGCACCCTGGGTCGTGGAAGCACTTTCACCATACGACTACCACCCAAAAACAAGGAGGCCAACCTTTGAGTGTAAGACGTATCCTGGTAGTTGATGACGAAGAGGACATGCTGGAGGTCTACGAGGAGACCCTGGCCCAACTGAAAGATGTCCAAATATCCACGGAAGCACGTAGTGAAAAGGCCGAGAATCTACTAAAGGAAATAGCCTTTGACCTTTTAATTACTGACCTGAAAATGCCTGCTCCCGATGGTATCGGTCTCCTTAGAAGAGCCAAAGAGTACAGCCCAGAGACCCTTGTCCTTCTTGTCACAGGGTTCCCCACCATAGAGACCGCAGTGGAGAGTGTAAAGCTAGGGGCTTTTGATTACATCGTAAAACCTTTTTCGCCAGATAGGCTCCTCACCACAGTAAGCAGGGCTTTGGAACAAAAACGCCTGCAAGACGAAAACCGTTTATTAACCCGCCAACTGAAGAGAGACTATAAGTTTGACAATATTGTTGGACAAAGCCCCGCTATGCTCAAAATCTTTGAAATCATCCAGCAGGTAGCTGGTACGGACTCTGACGTTCTGTTGGTGGGAGAAAGCGGCACTGGAAAAGAACTGATAGCCAGGAGCATCCATGCCCGGAGCAAACGCAAAGAGGGGAGATTTGTCCCCATTGACTGTGGAGCCATACCATCAAACCTCCTGGAAAGTGAGGTCTTTGGCTATGAGAGGGGAGCTTTTACCGGGGCCTACAACTCTAGCCTGGGACTCATGGAACTAGCCAACGCTGGCACCCTTTTCCTGGATGAGATATGCGAACTCCCTACGGCACTCCAGGCGAAATTCCTCCGCACCCTGCAGGAGAGGGCCTTCAGAAGGGTGGGAGGAAAAGAAGAGATACGGGTAGATGTAAGGGTCATTGCCGCCACCAATAAAGACATTGAGACAGAGGTAAGAGAAAAGCGATTCAGGGAAGACCTTTATTATAGAATCAATGTGGTCAAAATCCTAGTCCCGCCACTCCGGGATAGGACTGAAGATATACCGCTTCTGGTATCCCACTTTCTCACCCGTTACTCCCTTGAAATCGGCCGAAACGTTAAGGGAGTAGACCCGGAGCTTATGCAGCACCTTACCCATTACCCCTGGCCCGGAAATGTCAGAGAACTCCAGAACGTATTAAAACGGGCCATAACCCTCACAGAACATGAAATCCTCACCATCAACGACCTCCCTGAAGAGGTAGTGGTAGGTGGAGTAGATTCCCAGAATCATGGCCCCAATGTACAAGGGTTCTTTAAACTACGTAGCCAGAAGCTGGCCTCGTTTGAACATGAATACCTTAAAGAACTCCTGACTCGTTTCAGAGGAGATGTAGCAAAGGCGGCCGTTGAGGCCATGGTACCCAGAGGCACCTTCTACCGCCTGATGGCTAAACACCACCTCCGTTCCGATACATTCAAGACCTGACCTTTCTCATTCCTGTAACTCCTGTCACAAAAATGTAAAAGGGCTAAGTCACCCTCCCTTTCCCCTCCCGATCTCCCTCTTCTACTTTTTATCCCTTTATCTGTATTGTGAAATACCCTGAGTAACCCCATGAGACCATTTTCTTACCAAGCCTTTTCTTTATATTAACTTAGGACTTGGCAGTTGCATTTATCAGCGACTGGCACCCGAGTTGCAAATTAATTCGAACGGTAGGGGAGGTCCTGTAAACCAAAAAGCCACTGAAGGCACCTCATTCACAAGCTGCTTTGTGCTAATTTGTCCTAAATAAAGGGAGGTGTACATGGTCATCAAAAATTTCTTTACCTATCTTGCCCCAATTGTATGCCTGTTCGTTTTCAACATATTCACCTACCAGTCCTCCGTATATGGAGAAACCATCACAGGGGTAGTGAGAAACCCCTGGGTGACAAAGTTCCCCATCGTAGTCTATATAGACGAAATTCCCGGCATGACGTTCGCCCCATCCAATCACCCCGTAATGGACCAAAAAAATAAAGAGTTCATCCCCAGGGTATTGCCCGTATTAGTGGGCAGTACTGTAGACTTTACAAATCAAGACGATATGGAACACAACGTCCTCTCCCCAGACAATGAGGGTTACGACCTCGGAAACGCTGGAAAGGGCCAGATACTATCTTACACCTTGAAGAAACCTGGGGTC
>FWPU01006050.1_pt1 | contig 25003 bp, 21 predicted proteins | sample 2228361 | NCBI WGS metagenome assembly FWPU01 (sample SAMEA103939777, study PRJEB20133) | metagenome | reverse complement strand
CATCATTTCGTTCCCCCCGCTCGTTTTCGGCTAGTTTACCCTTTCCCCACCTCTTTTCCTGTTAGAACCGCATCAGAAAGAATCAGCCCTGAAGAAACGCAACACTCGTTTGCTCAGCCTCAAGGGGCACGGTACAATCCCGCAGGTGATGGACCTGGGCATTGTCATCGTCAACTGGAACACCCGCGAGTACCTGCACCGCTGCCTGCGAACGGTCTTCGCCAGCGAGGGTGCCTTTAGCTACCGCGTGGTGGTGGTAGACAACGGCTCTTCAGACGGGAGTGCCGAGATGGTCGCCGCTGAGTTTCCGGCGGCACATCTCATCAGTGGGCACGGCAACGTAGGCTACCCAGCGGGCAACAACCTTGGCCTGCGGGCGCTAGGCTATGCTGACCAACCCGGTCACACCGCCGCGGAGGCCCCGCGCTATGCCCTGCTGCTCAATCCCGATACGGAACTGCCGCCCCACGCGCTGGCCGAGATGATCGCTTACATGGACGCCCATCCTGAGGTCGGTGTGGCGGGGCCAAAGTTGGTGTTGCCCGATGGCTCACTGGACTTGGCCTGTCGGCGCAGCCTGCCCACTGTGGAGGTGGCTCTCTGGCGACTTATCGGCTTCTCGCGGCTTTTCCCCCGCAGCCGCCGCTTCGCCCGCTACAACCTCACCTTTCTGGACGAAGATGAGGAGGCCGAGGTCGGCTCGGTGGTGGGGGCTTTTATGATGGTGCGCCGTGAGGCCATCCAGCAGGTAGGGCTGATGGATGAGGCCTTCTTCCTCTACGGCGAAGATCTGGATTGGTGCAAGCGCATCGGCGAAGCGGGGTGGAAGATCATGTATTACCCGCGCGTGAAGGTGCTGCACGTCAAGCGGGCGGCCAGCCGTCAGAGCCGCCGCGCGCGACGGGAATTCGTGCGCGCCTTCCTCATCTTCTACCGCAAGCACTATCAGGCGGCCACCCCCCGCTTGATCCATCTGGCCGTGCTGCTGGGGATCGGCCTGTGGGGTGGGCCAAAGTTGTGGCGAGAGGTCTTCGCGGCTCCACGGGGGGCAGGATGAACGCACTCGGCGGCCAGTTGCCTGCCCCCGCACAGAGGCGGGGCCGCTCAGGAGGAAGTGCGGTGGGCCAAGCAAGAGTACGCCGACTGTACATCCTTTCTAAGATAGCCCTTGATGCGCTGGCAGTAACCGCCGGTTTCATTCTCGGCTTTCAGCTACGCTTGCTCGTCCCTATTCCCGACCGCCTGACGGGAGCGCCCGGCTTCCTCACCTACCTGCCCATGTTGATCGTGCAGGTTGCCAGCGTCATCCTTGTCTTTTACATCAACAAACTGTATCACGTTGCCCGTGCGGCCTCGCGGCTGGACGAGGTCACAGCCATCTTTGGCGCAGTGAGCATCGGCACCATCGTCTCGGTGGCCATCTCCGCCCTCACCTTCAAGAACACCATTTTTGAGCTGGACTTTCCACGCGCCATGATCCTCTATGCGTGGCTGTTCAGCCTGGCTTTTGTCATCCTCGGGCGCGAGGTGCACCGCCGCTTGTGGCATTGGCTGCGTATGCGTGGCATCGCCCGTGATCGCGTGCTGGTGGTGGGCACCTCGGAGAGTGCGCGCGCCATCATCCAGAAGATTCAGTGGTCGCCCTATCTGGGCTATGAACTGGTGGGCGTGGTCAGCGATCAGGATGGCGTGCAGGAAGTAGCCGGTGCACCGGTGCTGGGCACCACCGATGAACTCGCTGAGATCGTGGATCGCACCGACGTGCAGGAGGTGATCATCGCCTTGCCGGAAGGCACCAGCCGCCATGAGCTGATACGCCTGGTCGGTATGTGCCAGCGTGGCTCGGTGGCGATCAAGATTTTCCCCGACCTGTTTGAGTTCATCACCAGCGGCCTCTCCATTGACGATTTGGGGGGCGTGCCCCTGTTAACGGTGCGCGATATCCAGCTGCGGGGCTGGAAGCTCAGCCTTAAGCGAGCCATGGACATCATCGGAGCCAGCATTGGGCTGGTGCTGCTTTCCCCCTTCATGATGCTCATGGCGCTGCTCATCAAGTTGGATTCCCCCGGGCCGGTGTTTTACTGCCAAGAGCGCATGGGATTGGATGGGCGCCCCTTCCAGATGATCAAGTTCCGTTCTATGCGGCAGGATGCTGAGGCCAACGGCCCGGGCTGGACGACTGCCGATGACCCGCGCCGCACGCGCATCGGCAAGTTCTTGCGTTCCAAGAACATTGACGAATTGCCTCAACTCATCAACGTCCTGCTGGGTGAGATGAGCCTTGTGGGGCCGCGCCCGGAACGGCCCATTTATGTGGAGAAGTTCCGCCGCAGCATCCCGCGCTACATGGAGCGCCACCGCGAGCGCGCTGGCATGACTGGCTGGGCGCAGGTGAACGGCCTGCGCGGCGACACCTCCATCGCCGAGCGCACCAAGTACGACCTCTGGTACGTGGAAAACTGGTCGCTCTGGCTGGATATCAAGATCATCGTGCGCACCATCTGGCAGACTATCTTCGGCAGCGGCGAACGCAACGCCTATTAGCGCGGTTAGCGGTGGGGACGCAGACCGCCGTATAGGATGATCGGTGGCCCGTTTTGGCGAGCGCATCTCTACAGCCTATCAGGGAGCCTACGCCCGCCTTGAGCCTCTACTGCGGCGTTGGTGGGAGAATCCACTTTGGCGCCACGCGCGGCGGATGCATCCCCTGCCGCTGCGCCTGCTGCGGTACGCGCTGCCTGCAGCAGCGCTCTTGTGCACCCTCTTGGCCGTGCTGGCTTGGGCGCTGCGTTGGCGGACGTTCGGCGCGGTGCTGATGGGGCTGAGCCTTGCCGCCGTGCTGATGCCCCTCCTAATTGCACCAGTGGCGGCGGCGAACCGCGTGGCACGCCAGATGGCCTCTCCGGTGCTCGATCCGCGCCGCCTTGCTGATCTAGACCCCTCGGAAGTGGCATGGGGACTGACCTTCGTGGCGCTGTGGCGCTGGCGCTGGCTGCTGCTTGTGGGGCTGGCGCTGACCCCCACGCTGATTGCCTCACTGGCACGCTTGGAGGCGGCCAGCCTGCTTGTGTGGCATGCATCGGCGCAGATACTGGGCGCGGCGACGGCAGCGGGTCGCGCTGGGGAAACGTTGGCCGAGAGTGGCTTCCCTTACTTGCGGCTGGCGCTACGGGCGGTGAGTGGGGCGCTGCTCCCATGGGCGGCGTTGCTGTGCTTCACAGCAGGGGGCATTGTGATCGCGCTGGCGCTTGGTGATGCTGACCTTGCGCCGCTCGTCACCCTGCTTGGCGAAGCGCTGGCGGTGCCGCTGTTGGCCCTGCTGTGGAATGCCCTATCCGCCACATTCGCGCTGGCGGGGCCTTATGAGGGTGTGCGCCTGTTGGCGCTTGTGATGTTGCTGGCGGGGCTGTTGGCGCTCACCATCTTGCTGCAACGGCTTAGTGGCCGCCTCATCTGGGCGGCGCAAAACGCCCCGGAGGCCCCGCCTGCCGAATAGCCTCTCATGCCGAGAGGAATGGTGGGAGAGCGAGCTACCATCTAGGGAGCGACATGTTGCGTTGGATCGGCGCCTTTGAGTGCGCCATTATCTTTGGGCTGTGTCTGTTTCTCATCACCCCGCTGATGATCGGTTTGGTACTGCGTGTTCTACGCGGCCACTCCCCTCCCACATCAAGAAAAGCAAGGGATAAGAGCTAGAAAGGCAAGCCCCTCATTGTCCTCAGCTGGTACGTTGGGTACCCTAAGGCCGGCGGATACGGGTGATGAGTATCTTTTTCATGGTGTTTTCTCCCGGCCCGAGAGTAGAAAAAAATCGGCTCCCCCTGTATCGTAGAGTATAATGCGGATATACGCAAAAATGCGCATCAAGGGGGACCTATGCGGGTGACTATGCTCCGCGTCAAGCTCCATCAAGCGCGTGTGACCGCCGCAGACCTCAACTACGTGGGCAGCATCGCCCTTGCTGCCGACCTCATTGAGCAGGCTGGGCTGTATGTGTGGGAAAAGGTGCTCGTCGTCAACCTGGAGAACGCGGCCCGCTTTGAAACGTATGTCATCGCGGCTGAGGCAGGCAGTGGCACGGTGCAGGTCAATGGGGCTGCAGCGCGCCTTGCGACGGTCGGCGATCGGCTCATCATTATGGCCTTTGCCGATGTGGAAGCCCCGCCGCCTGCCGACTGGCAACCGCGCGTGTTAGTGCTGGATGAAGGCAACCGTGTGATCTCGGTGGCTATGGAGGGGCGCTTTCCACAGTAAAGGGAGGGCGTTTCCGGATTCTTAGGAAATCGTAATGTCCACAGAGGCGGGAAGGGGATCAGGGCGTGATATAATGAGGGGCAGTAGGGCTGTGTGGCCCTTTCACAGCGGTCACTCAAGGTAAGGTAGGATGTGGTGATGAACGATCAAAGTACTGGTAAGCCCAAAGCGTCCCCACCCCCCGAAGCGGCGCCCGCCGGTTCTCCGCCCCCTGTGCCACCTTTCCCCCTGCCGGAGTCCGGCGGCGATGAGACGTTCGTCCTGCCGATGGGAGCAGGCCGGGCGATGGACACCATCTACAGCCGCTTTATGGCCCACTACACTCCCTTTGGCTTCCAGCCGCGTGGTGAAGAGGTCAAGTACCACCCCCTACCTTACAAGCCAGAGCCGGATGACCCGCTGCTGCTGCCCCAGCCCTGGCGCATTGAGTTGGAACTGCACAGCGGAGGCCACCGCAAAGTGATGGGGCTGGACCTGTACGGCGATGTGATCCTTGGGCGCGGGCCAAGCCGCCCGGGGCGCATCATCTTGGATTTGGATGGCTACGGTGCGCACGAACTGGGCGTCTCCCGTGAGCACCTCATGCTGCGCCCCACACGCACGCGGCTGTTCGCTATTGATCAGGGTAGCACCAATGGCACCACCGTCAACGGGGCAACGAGCGGGCGCGGCATGGCCATCCCCCTCAACAACGATGACATGATCACGCTGGGCGATATGGTGCTGCTGGTGCGCATTATCAAGAAGCCGGATACAGCGCTCTAAGCCGCAGAAACGCAGAAAGGTGAAAAACAGCGAAAAACGCGAAATACCCTTTCGCGTTTTTCATTCCCCTCTCTCTTCTGGGTGCTTCAGGGAATCTTGGGTTTTACCTCTGCCACAGCCTTGACCTTGGCGATCAGGTCAGGGTCATTGGGGAAGAGACCCGCTGCTGCCAGCCGATCCAAGAGCGTGCGCCACACCGGTTCTACCTTGAAGACCTCGGCCAGAATGGGCAGGGCCTCCTCCACATGGCCGTGTTCCAGCAAGGCGGTGGCATACCAGAAGTGCGGTTCGCGCACGCCCACCACTAACCCGCGCAGCTTGCCGTAGTACTCCCGGGCCTGCTCCAGGTTGCCGCGCTCCAAAGCGTGGATGGCTTGCGCCTGCCACTCGTAACCGCGCTGAATGGTCAGCAGGCGGCGTAACTCCACCAGCGGATGGTCGCTGTCATCCACGCGCAGGTTGGTGATCATCTCGCGTTCCAGCGGGTCGTCGGGGCCGGGGACGACAATGAGGGCGGCGGACTGCTTGCCGCGTGCGTCACCGCCGGCATCCTCGCCTGCTTCCAAAGCTTGCATCAGCCGTTCGCTAAGGTCGCCCTTGGCAGCTTTGAAGGCCTCAGCCATTGCCCCCCATACCTTGGGGTTGGCGAGCAAGTTGCCCTGTGCGCTGAACTCCTCGCCGATGATGTGCCCAGCGTGGGCCACACAGCGGCTGCCGGTGTGGACAGCCACGCCGCCCTTCGCGTCCACCATTGCCACCTGACGGGTGGCGCTCTCGGGATCGGCAATGACCAGCGCGGCCAGCGCCTGCTGGGCGCTCTTGCCCGCCCGCATGAGCGCTAACCCCAGCCGCCCGTAGGAGGTATCAACGGTAGCCTGCGTAGCGACAGCGCCCACGCCACGCTCAGCCCAGGGGACAACAGCCCCACAGGCAAAGTAGCGGCTTTGCACCCCGATACCCAACTGGCCGCTCTCCGCATCGCGGGCAACGATGCTGTAGGTGTGCGTCCGGTGCTTCATGGACGTCCGCTCCTTGCGGGGAAGGATCAACAGGTTGTCATTCGTGCGGCTATTATGCTCAATCGTGGCACAAAGCGCTGCAGGGCGCAAGTGGGGATAGGGATAGGAGGCGGGATTCCTATCCTTGTGCACTGCCTCACGCTATACTCCATACAGGTTGTTCTATGTTTCCGGCATGGGAAGGAAAGAGTATGCCTCCCTTCACATTCATCCAGCAGTTATCTACGCTATTGATCGCCGCCCTGCTGTTCAGCGCTTGCGCCGCACGGGCACCCACCTCCGTAGATGAGGACATGGTTCTCCCTACACTGGAGCCAGTAGCACTGGCTGAGGGTGAGAAGTTGCGTGTGGTGGCCACTACCAGCATTGTCGGTGACGTGGTGGCGCGTGTGGGCGGCACACATATTGACCTTACCGTACTCATCGCCGCAGGGCAGGACCCCCATAGTTATCAGCCTGTGGCCCGCGATCTGGCGCAGGTGGAGCGGGCGCATGTGGTCTTTGTCAACGGCCTTGGTCTGGAAGAGGGGCTGCTGGCAGCAATAGGGACGGTAGCCCATGCCGCCCCGCTGGTGCCCGTCTCGGCGGGCGTGGAGGTCATCCCGTCGGAAGAGGAGGAGCATGCCGAGGGTGACCCGCACACATGGATGGACCCCCACAATGTCATCATCTGGAGCGAGAACATCGCTGCAGCGCTCTCAGCGCTTGACCCTCTCCATGCTGAGGACTACCGCGCCAACGCGGAAGCCTATCAGGACGAGCTGCGGGCGCTTGACGACTACATCCGCCAGCAGGTGGCGCTTATCCCCCCAGAGCGCCGCAAACTGGTGACCAACCACGAGGCGTTCGCCTACTTCGCGCGGCGCTATGGCTTTGAGATCATCGGCACAGTCTATCTGGGCGCCAGCCGCCTTGCCGAACCATCGGCGGGTGAGATGGCGCAGCTGGTGGAGACCATCCGCGCCGAGGGCGTGCCGGCGATCTTCGTGGAGACGACGGTCAGCGATGCGCTGGCGCGCGCTATTGCCCGTGAGGTAGGGCATGAGATCGGCGTCTTTACGCTCTACACCGGCTCGTTGGGGCCGCCCGGCAGCCCTGCCGATACCTATATTGGCATGATGCGTGCTAATATAGAAACAATCGTAGCGGCCTTAAGCGCCCCATAGGGCGCTTTCCTTCCCCTCTAGCCCCTCTCCCAAAGAGAGAGGGGGTTAGAGGACAAGCCCTAAAAATGGAGCATATCATGGCTCTCCGACTGAACACATACGGGCGTGCGCACGTAGAGCACATCGCCGAAGGTGCGGCGGCGTTGGAGGTGGAGCATCTGACCTTCACCTACGCGGGTGCGGCGCAGCCTGCGCTGGAGGACATCACCCTGACGGTGCTGCGTGGCGAGAAGGTGGCACTGGTGGGACCGAACGGCGCAGGCAAGACCACGCTCATCAAGCTCATCGCTGGTATGGAGCGCTCCTCTAATGGCACCATCCGCGTGTATGGCAAGCCGCGTGAGGCCTGCTTCCATCGCGTGGGTTACGTGCCTCAGCGCGGCGATGTGGATTGGGATTTTCCCGTCACCGTGCGTGAGGTGGTGATGATGGGCCGTTATGCCCACCTCGGCTGGCTGCGCTGGCCACGTCCTGCCGACCACGAAGCAGTGGAGCGGGCGCTGGCGCAGATGAACCTGCTGGACCTTGCTGAGCGGCAGATCGGGGAACTTTCCGGCGGGCAGCAGCAGCGTGTCATGCTCGCCCGCACCCTGGCGCAGGATGCCGACCTACTGCTCTTGGATGAGCCGCTCAACGCGGTGGATATGCCCACACAGGAGCTTATCTTCCATGTGCTGGAGACGCTGGCTGCCAGCGGCAAGACGGTGATCGTCAGCACGCACGACTTGGGTATCCTGCCCATTCACTTCTCACGCGCCGTCTTTTTGGATCGCCGCATTGTGGCCGATGGGCCGGTGGGGCAAGTGCTCACCGCTGAGACGTTGGCGCGCGCCTATGGGATGCAGTTGTGTACCGATTGCGCCTCCGAGGAGCAGAGTCTGGCGGAGCGTTATGTTCAGCGCACTCGTTAGCTGGCTTGCGGAGCCGTTCACCTATGCCTTCATGCAGCGTGGGCTGATTGCTGGGGTGCTGGTCAGCATCTCCTGCGCTGTGCTCAGCGCCTATGTGGTGTGGCGCGGCATGGCCTTTGTCGGCGATGCTATGGCGCACACCATCCTGCCCGGCGTGGTGGTGGCTTTCTTGCAGGGGGTCAACCTCTTCATTGGGGCGCTCATCGCGGGGCTGCTCACCGCGCTGGGCATCGGCTGGCTGAGCCGTAACCGCGAGGTGCGCGAGGACACAGCCATCGGCGTGATGTTCTCCGGCTTCTTTGCGCTGGGCATTCTGTTGTTGAGCCGCGTGCAAAGCTATCGTGACCTGACCCACATTCTCTTTGGCGACATCCTCGGCGTCTCCCCCACTGGCCTCTGGATCATGGCTGCTGTGACCGCTTTGGTGCTGGCGGCAGTGGTGCTCTTCTACAAGGAACTGCTGCTCACCTCCTTTGACCCCGGCCATGCGGTGGCCATCGGCCTTTCGCCGGAGGTGGTGCGTTACGGCCTGCTCATCCTGCTGGCGCTGACAGTCGTCTCGGCCATTCAGGCCGTTGGCGTGGTGATGGTCATCGCCCTGCTCGTTACCCCCGCGGCGACGGCTTCGCTGTTGGTGCGCCGCCTGCCGCAGATCATGCTCCTTGGCGCCTTGCTGGCTATCGCTGCTTCGCTGGTGGGGCTGTACGCCTCATACTATGCAGGGGTGGCCTCCGGCGCGGCCATCGTGCTCACACTGACGGCCTTCTTTGTGCTCGCCTTCCTTCTGGCGCCGCGGCGTGGCCTGCTGTGGCGGTAGGATGTAGCAGATTGAAGGCGGTGATTTTTGTCATCCCCTTGTATGACGTCCCGCTTGTATAAGGCCGCCCTCCTGATGTAATATAAGGATGCCCTTATAGACACGCGACCTCTCAAACATCCTCGGCTATGCCACGCAGGAGGAGCAAGGTGTTCGCCATTCGCCAGCGGCCACGCGCCACCGTTGACCTGCCAGCGGAACAGGATCTTATAGATACCTCCTGCATGGCATGTTATCCGCTCAGTGCTGCTGCCTGCGGCGAGTGCGTGCGCTTGGTAGGGATTGAGGGCGGGCGCCGCCTGCGCCACCGCCTGGCCGAGCTGGGCCTCAACCCGGGCAGCGTGGTGCGTGTGGTACGGCGTCAGCCGGGTGGCCCGCTTATCCTCGCCGTGAAGGGGGATGCGCGCATGGCCATCGGGCGCGGCATGGCGCACAAGATCATCGTGGCGCCTCTGGAGTCCGATTGATGCGCGATTGTTGCAAGGAATACCTCGCCGAGCAGCCCGCCGTGAGGGATGACCGTGCGGGCTTTACCGTTGCTCTTGCGGGCAACCCCAACTCCGGCAAGAGCACCCTCTTTAACGCGCTGACCGGTGCCCGTCAGCACACCGGCAACTGGCCCGGCAAGACCGTTGAGCGCCGCGAGGGGCGCTTTGTCTTTGGTGGCAGCGAGTTCACAGTGGTAGACCTGCCGGGCACGTACAGCCTTTCGGCTTTCTCCACCGAGGAGATCGTCGCGTTGGATTACCTGCTGGACGCCCGTCCCGATGTGGTGGTGTGCGTGGTGGATGCCGGCAATCTGGAGCGCAACCTCTATCTCACGGTGCAGCTGATGGAACTGGGCCTACCTGTCATCGTGGCCCTCAATATGATGGATGAAGCTGCCGCCCGCGGCCTGAAGATAGACAGCGAACGCCTCTCGCAGGCATTGGGGGGTGTGCCAGTTATCCCCACCGTGGCCCGCCGCGCCGAGGGTCTGGAAGCGCTCAAGCAGTGCATCCTCTCCCGCCTCGCCTCTTCTCCGCAGGGGAAGGAGGAGCCGAAGGGTGAGGCCCCCGCTCCTATTGACTATGGCCCCGCCGTGGAATCTACCCTCTCCCGTCTGATGCCCCTTCTCGCCGCACACCCTGCGCTGGCGGATTATCCCAGCCTGCGCTGGCTGGCGCTGCGCCTGCTGGAAGGCGATCCGCACATTACGGGGCGGGTGCAGGCCCTTGCGGGCACCGCAGACTTGCTGGCGGCGGCCCACGAGGCAAGCGCCTATCTGGTGCACCTGCTGGGCGATGACCCTGACATCCTCATCGCCGACCGCCGCTACGGATGGATCAACCAGCTGGTGCGTGAGGTAGTCCGCCGCCCGCCGCTGGACCGCCCAACCTTTTCCGATCGCCTGGATGCGTGGCTGACGCACCCTCTGCTCGGCCTGCCCGTCTTCTTCGTGACCATGTGGCTCGTTTTCCAGATGACCACCCGCGTCTCAGCGCCCTTTGTGGATTGGATAGACACCGTCATCAACGGCGTGCTGGCGGGCTGGATGCGCACCCTGCTGAACGTGGCTGGGCTGGGTGGGACATGGCTGGAGTCGCTCATCGCCGAAGGTATCATCGCTGGGGTAGGGGGTGTGCTGGTCTTTGTGCCTGTGCTGACCTTCATGTACTTCTTTATCGCTGTGCTGGAGGATTCCGGCTATATGGCCCGTGCTGCCTTCCTCATGGACCGTTTCATGCACCTCATTGGCCTGCACGGCAAGAGCTTCATCCCCATGCTGCTGGGCTTTGGTTGTAACGTGCCCGGTGTGTATGCCACCCGCACGTTAGAAGATGAACGTGATCGTATCCTCACCGGCCTGCTGGTGCCCTTTATGAGCTGCGGCGCGCGCCTGCCGGTCTATATGCTCATCGGGACAGTCTTCTTCGGCGCGCAGGCTGGTACGCTCGTCTTTGCGCTCTATGTGTTGGGCATTGTTGTGGCCATCCTCATCGGCCTCATCCTGCGCCGCACGCTCCTGCGCAGCGATGAGGAGGCCCCTTTTGTGATTGAGCTGCCACCCTACCGCCTGCCTGCGCTGAGAGGCTTGCTCATCCACACGTGGGAGCGTACATGGTCGTTCATCAAGCACGCCTCAACGGTCATCCTCGCGGCCTCTGTCGCGGTGTGGTTACTGGTTTCCATACCCATCAATGCCCCGCCCGGCCAGGGCTTCGCGGCGGTGGATGCCGAATACAGCGCTCTGGCGGCGCTCAGCCGTTGGCTAGCCCCTGCTTTCCGCCCCGCCGGATTCGGGATGTGGCAGGCGGCCTCCTCGCTGGTGACGGGTTTTGTGGCCAAAGAGGTGATCGTCTCCACGCTCAGCGTGGTGTATGTGGGGCAGGCACCCGCTGACCCCGCTGCCGCACCGCTGGATTTCATGGGCGGCCTACATCTCATCGGTGTCTCCTTTTTAGAGGCGCTGGTGGGCACGTTCCGCGAGGTGGCAGGCCTTCTGCCGGGTATTGACCTTGCTGCTGGCAGCGCAGTAAACTCTTCTATAGACCCGGCGCTAGTGGGCGCACTGCAGGGGGCCTTTACGCCGCTTTCGGCAGTGGCCTTCTGTGTTTTTGTGCTGCTGACTGCGCCCTGCATTACCACCATGAGCGCCCAGCGCCACGAGTTCGGCACGCGCTGGATGGTTGTTGGTATGGCGATCATGCTCCTTGTGGCATGGACGGCGGCGGTGGTGGTCTATCAAGGTGGGATGGCGCTGGGGCTGGCCTAGGGAGCCATCGCATGTCATTGCTGCACGAAGTCCTGCGCGTGCTGGAGCAGGCAGAGCATCCCCTCAGTTTCAGCGAGTTGAGCCGCCATCTAGGCGTTGAGCCGAGTGCGCTGCAGGGCATGATAGACTTCTGGGTGCGCAAGGGGCGCCTGCGCATCGTCGGCCCGTTGGATGGCACGCAATGCGAGATGAGCGGCTGTGTGGGCTGCTCGGCTTCTGGACCGGCACGCTGTCCGCTGGTCTTCCACGAACCCACGCGTTACACGGTGGTCAACCACCCTAATGGGAGAGACTTGACCGATTAGGGAGTGTGACGCTCCCTCACGCCAGCGTGCGCTTCTCAAGGCCCAATCGCTGCGCCAACGCTGCTTCGCGCACGGGGTAGATACGCTGGGCAGGCACCAAGAGCAGCTCCGGCTGGCGGCGGTAAGGGGCCTGCTGGTGCACAAAGGCGCTCATATCTTCCACCTGTACGATCCACTCACAAGCGTAGCGACGGAGAGCCTCGCCGCGCAGGCCCAAGCGCAAGGTGCGCCGTTGCAGCTTCAGGCCGTGCGGGGCGTAATCAGGGTTCCACTGTAGCAGTACGTCCGAAGCGTCTAGCGCGGCCTGCCACGCTTCTCGATTGGCATAGGCACACGTTTCATAGCGGCTGGGGACGGCCTGTGCAAGGAGCGCCTCAAAGACGGCGCGCGGGAGCCAGATCGCCAGCACAATGCCCGCCTCACGCCGCGTGCTCCACCGGCAGTGGTGCATCATCCACAGGAAGCTCGTCTCCAGCCAAGCGGTGCGCTCAAAGGGGAAGGCAGGGGCATCCAGCCGCCCATGCTGAACCGCATAGCGGGCGATCGCTGGCGGCTGGGCTTGATAGACCACTACGGTTTCTTCATCGTATTGCGCCAAAAGGACGCGGCCTCGCTGCGGCCAGCGCGCCTGCTGATCAATGTAGGGGGCAAGGCGCAGGCGCTTCATGGTACACGTGGGGCGTCAAACTCCCTTTCCAGGCGCTCCATCCACTGGTTGGCGACTTCACCCACGATGCGCAGGCAGGAGATGAACTCCTCAAAGGTTATATCGGCGATGGGGCGCTTGGTCTCCACGCTGATCACGTCGCGCTCGGTGCCCAGCTGCTCAGAGGAGACGATGGCGAAGTAGGCCATGCCGGTCTCCGGTTCGTCGCTCATATCCAGCAGATGGTAGTAAAGGGGCAGGATTTTGCCGCTTTCGGGTGCGGGCAGGAAGTTGATGAAGGTTTTGAAGATCACCATGTTGTGCTCGGGGCGCACCAGAATGTGCAGTCCCACGTTCTCAAACTGCAGGCGGCAGCGCCCTGCTTCATCCAATTTGGCCCCTTTGCTGACGCGATCCAGATAGGCGTTGATGTCGCGAATGCCCTTCTCAATGCTTCGGTGCTGGGCGCGCAGATGAGCAAGCATGGCGATCTCCTAGCAGCTAGTTGTTAGCGATCAGGACTGCGAGCGAATTATAGCACGCAATGCATCCAGCACAATGCGCCCGTGTTGCGGATCGTCCACGTACCAATGCAGCCAGCCGTTGCATGGTGCTCCTTGGATCGCCCGCGCCACTTGATGGATAGACCCCACCCACTCGCCGCAGCGGATGCGCCCATCGGCCAGCACGGTGGCCTTCACCTCTTCGCGCTGGCGGAAGGTGAGCGTCTGGCCGGCACGGATAAGGCCGCGCTCCACGAGGAGAGAGAAAGGCACCCGTGGCAGGCGGCGCGGATCGCTCTCCAGCACCTCGCCCGCGTAGGGCTGGGGTTGGATGGCGTCAATGCGCGCCTGTGCCAGGCGGATGTAATCGGGGTCGCGCTCAATGCCGATCCAGTGGCGGCCCAACCGTTTGGCAACTGCCCCCGTGGTGCCCGTGCCGAAGAAAGGATCCAGCACCACATCGCCGGGGAGGGAGCTGGCCAAAATGACGCGGGTGAGCAGCGCCTCCGGTTTTTGGGTGGGATGCGCTTTCACGCCGTTGACCTTCAGCCGCTCTGCGCCGGTGCAGAGGGGCAACCGCCAGTCAGAGCGCATCTGCTTCCCGCCGTTGAGGGCCTTCATGGTGTGGTAGTTGAAGGTGTACTTAGCCCCGCGTCGCTTCTGTGCCCAGATGAGCGTCTCATGGGCGTTGGTGAAGCGTGTGCCCAGAAAGTTGGGCATGGGGTTGACCTTGATGTAGATCACATCGTTGAGGATCCAGTAGCCCAAATCCATGAGGATCGTGCCGATGCGGAAGATGTTGTGATAGGTGCCGATCACCCAGATCGTGCCGCTGTCCTTGAGCACGCGACGGCAGGCCGTCAACCACGCCCTTGTGAAGGCGTCATAAGCGGCGAAATCGGCGAAGCGATCCCAGTCCTCATCTACAGCGTCCACGTGCGTCAGGTCAGGCCGCCATAGGTCTGAACCGTCCAGTTGCAAGTTGTAAGGCGGATCGGCAAAGATGAGGTCCACGGACTCGGCAGGTAGGGTGTTCAGCACCTCCACGCAGTCGCCGAGGAGGATGGTATCCAGCGGCAGGGTCTTGGGGCAGGCCTGCTCGTCGTCCATGCGCTCCTCCAACCTTTAGGTACTTTGGAGATGCGCTTGATTGTACCCTATTGCGGCATAGAGAGCAGGGTCAGTAAGGGCAAACCGTGCCCCGCTGGATTGCTGGAGGGGAGGGCCAAGGGGGTGGGGCCTGCAAGACGGCTAAGCCTCCTCACCCCGCAGGAAGCGCGGGACTGGGTGGCGTACCTCCAGACCACCCGCAAACTCAAGGCCGCCAGCATCAACCTGCGCCTCTCTGCGCTGCGCTCCCTGGCTCGCCACCACGGATGGGAACTGCGGGTGAGGGGCCCCCGCCAGGAGAAGCCTCCGCTGGAGGCGCTGGACAGCCTCGAACGGGGGCGGCTCCTGGACGCGCTGGAGGGGGAGCACTGGACAGACAAGCGCAACGTGGCACTGGCCACCTCTGATGGCCCGCGCCGGGCTGGTTGCGCGGTCACCGAAAGCGTCCACGAAGGTGGACGCTCGGCGGAAAGCCCTCCGGGAGTGATTTTAATCACTGCCCTCAACCTCCAGCCCGTCAACGCTGAGGCCGAGATCCCGTAGGGCCGCCGCAATCTCCTCCACATGGGTCTGCGAAATCCCCGCCTTGGGGGCCACGTCAAAGCGAATGCGGAGACGCAGGCTCGGGTCCGTAGCGAAGCGGGTCAGCACCTTCATGTAGAAGTTCGTCCATTTTTGAGGAGGAAGCTCCCCCTCCCATGAGAGGCGCCGCTTGCCTGGCATGGGCGGTACGCCCGATACCGCCTCCAGCGCGCTTGCCAACCCTGCTTCGCCCCCAGGCTCCTCGGCCAGCCTGGCACCGCGTTCCGGCTCCCCCGGCGGAAGCGGTGCCCCCTTCAGCGCCATGGCCTTCTCCCGAGGCAGGAGAACGACCTGGTCCGAGATCTCCACGTCTGCCGGCCCAAAGTGGGAATCCTCAATCGTTGGCACTCCATGGTAACTTCCGGACGCCTTGCCGACATAGCCGAACTTCCCCGTTCTGACGCCCTCCGCGATGGTGTTTCGTAAGACGTCGGGATTCAGGAGCCGGGGAAACCGGGGAGAGGCGAAGAACATATCGCGCACCGCCTTTGTGCTCCATTCTTCCAGGGCGGGCGGCCAGTTGCGGACGAGGAAATCCGGGCTGATGCTCTCCTCCAGAAGGCCCTCCTGCTTCAAGCGCATGAGAATCAGATTTGCCAGAGACTCCGCCGCACTGGGGTGCATGAGCCCCAGGTCCACCTCCCGGATGCTGCCGTCTTCTGCCAGGAGCAGAACCCTGCGGTAGACGCGCCAGACCAGTTCCTTCAGGTTCAATTCGCTGCGCCGCTTCTTGTCGCTCAGTTCGCGGATCTGCGATGGTTCCAACTTGAGCCGCTCCCGTTCGGCAGGGTCTTCAAGGCTTTCCAGAGCCAGCAGCGTTCTGGCTTCATCGTCGAGGGCTGCGCCGCCTTCGGCAACGGCAAACAGAAGCCCGCTTTTGAACGTCCGCCCGCGGCTTCCGTACTCCTGGATCATGCGGGTTACAAGGCGCTGGGTGGCCTCGCGGACGCCGTTTTCCCAACCATGCTCCGGAGATAGGACAACCAGGGTCAGGTGGGCCACGTCCGGAATATCCCCGGATGTTTCGGGAAAGAACCGGCGGTCCAGCGCCGGACCGGCCTTGAAGACCTCGCGGATCGCCTGCCGGACCTTCTCCCGGATGGCTTCGTCGGCTTCGAGTCCAGAAAGTGCCGCCCGGCGATCAGCCAGGATCTTGTTAAGGGTCGGCCGGTGGCTGATCCAGTAGGCCGTCCCCTTGGCATCCAGGTAGTAGCAGCGGCGGACCAGGTCCTCCAGCACGGTCTCCACATTCCCGATCTCCAGCCCGGGTTCGCCCACGGCCAGCCGGATTTCCGGCAGGGTGGCTTCGTTGCGCACCTGACCGCCGGAGGACTCAAAGAACACGGCGGTGGCGATTTTCTGGTGCAGATTCGCCCGTCTGATGGTTTCGGGCGCCTCGGCGTCCATCCGCACGGCGTGCGCTTCTTCTCCGGCGATGTCGGAAAGGATGGCCGCTTCCAGGCGTTGCTCCCCCAGTTGCTCAAAGACCGCAGCCCGGAAGAGACTGTCGGAAAGGGGCGCGGAGCCCAGCGTGATCAGGGGCTCCCGGCTCCCCTCGTGAAAGGCCCGCCGGTAGACCTGGGAGACCCAAAGCGCCAGGAGGCGCAGTATCCCGCGGGTCCGCTGAAACTTTGGCAGCGACTGCCACTTGCGCTCGAACACCGAGATCACCGTGGGATGGAAGGGGTAGGTCGCCTCAAAGCGTTTTTCCGCCTGGTCCACCGGGAACCACTCGGGGAGTTGCTGGCGGTGGGATTTGACCCAATCCGCATACGCCTTCGCCGTGCGACGAATCTCGCCCGCATCTCCGATCTCCTCAAACAGGCGCCGCCGCACAATCTCGGCGATCTCCGTCTGCTCGGAGAGGAGCACCGCCTTGCCCAGCCGGCCGAGCAGTTTGTCCAGCCGCTGGTAATCCGCCTCGTCTTCCGGCGTCATTTCGTATTCGGACATCGGAAGCGAAACGACCAGGACGACCCGGGAAGTCCCCGCCACCTCCCGGGTCAGAACGTCCAGGAAACTGTACATCTGCGACCCCAACCTCGCGTAGGGGCTGCCCGCCTCACGGGTACGCCGGATAAAGTTCAGGACCTCGTCCATCAGGATCAGCGTGGGTTCTCCAGCGAACAGTTGCTGGAGAACCGCTCCCCCCGGCACCACTCCCTCCTGATCATGCCGTTCCACCATCGCAAAGAGAGAAGGACCGCCCAGTTGCCACGCCAGGTCGCCCCAGGGGGTTCTCCGCCGGGGTTCGCCTTCGGCGCCGACGCCGGTAACAAAGTCAAACCGGTTGCCGATGAAGGCCGCCACCCGGGCGCCGGGCACGGCGTACAGGCGGGCCTGGCTGAGAAGTTCCCGCACCCCGGGCCAGCCTCTAGCCCTGTCGCCTGCCTTGAAGAGATGGTAAAGGAGGGTGAGGAAGTGGGTCTTGCCGCCGCCGAACTGGGTGGTGAGGTTGATGCCGGGAGAGGTGCCGACCACATCGCCCGCCAGGCGTCGCATCACCTCCACCGTCATTTTGGAAAAGGCAACCGTGAGATAGGTGCGGGCGAAAAAGCGCTCCGGCTCCCGGTAGTCCAGCGGGGCCCGCCCGTCAATCACCTGGTCCAGATGAATGGCGAACTCCGCCGCGTCCAGGGGCACGCCCTTTCGCAGGTCTTCCCTGGGAACCGCAACCTGATGCCATGGTCTCAATCCGGTCGTCATCTGCTTCCTCCTTGTGCGAAGTTACCACAACGGTCGGAACCGCCCGATCGCGCCGTCCCACAGATAGGGTTTGAAGAACCCATCGGGGAAATCCTCTGCTTTGCTGCGGGTGCCCACCACCAGAAGGAGTTTCGCCCCGGGCGGTTGCGGAGGGGGATACAGGTCGGCCATCACCCCTTGCGTGAGGTCAACAAGCAGGTCCTTGATCCCTTCTGCCTGCTGACGGTAGCAGAACACGCCGCCAAAGAAGCACCGCACCACGCTCACCTTCCACACCGAATAAGCGATGGCTTCCAGCTCCAGTCGGTTCTCCAGTTCAAAGGCGGCGACGGGCTTCCTCCAGGTGGGACGGTCCGCACGGGGGAAAGCCATCACGTCCACGGCCAGGTACTCCTGCTTGGGCACCGGCAGCACTTCGGCAGGATACCCTTTGGCGATCGCCACCCAACCCAGGCTCTGGCAGGTTGCGACGACGGCGCCTGTCAGGTGCTTCGTCCAGGCGCCAAGGCGTCCCCTGAGGGCGGACTCCCGCAGCGGCTCTGCCCATCGGAGGATGCGCACCTCCCGGCGAAATGCCTGATACCATTCCGCGGGACCCATCGCTCCGCTCACAACCCCAGCCCTTTCTTTCGTGCTAAGAGTCCGTCCACCCAGCGCTTTTCCTGGGAAGATGGGGGATAGAGTTTGGACAGCGCGTCCGCCAGCCGCCAGAACTGCCCCTCGTGCCCCACGCCCTCGTCCACCAGGAACCAACGCAGGGCCTCGCCACGACCCTCGGCAAAGAGCAGCATCGCCTGGTGCAGGCGGTCCAGGGTGGAGCGGCCCGGTTCAACCGCCCCGGTTTCCTCCGGCGCGGGCGCCAGCTCTTCAAAAAGAAGCAGCTGCCCTTTTTCCGGACGGGCACGGGGAGCGCCCGCGGGCCGTTCGCCGAGGAGAAAGCGCCGCCGCTCGGCCACCGGAAGAAGCCATGCCTTATCGCCCTTCACCCCCAGGATGCCGCCCGGGCGCTTGAGCGCCTCCTCGTGCGCGCCCAACGCCTGGATGATGAGCCGGGCGTCGTCGTAGGGCAGGGCATAGCCGGGGAGCTTCTTCGGGCCGGCTTCCTCCGTTTCCTCTTCCTCCCACATCGCCTCCTCTGCTTCTCCAGCGACGGCGCCGTTGGCCCTGGCGCGCAGGGTCCAGAGCCACACGGCGGTGAGCCGGGCATCCTCCTCAAAGCCCGTGGGGTCGGCTTCGGCGAAGATAACCTTGAGCACCTCCCGCGCTACCGCCTCCCACACGTAGGAGAGGAACCCCCGCTGCACGACCTGGCCCTTGCCGTTGCGCACGTCCCCCAGCGGGACCACCTGCCCGCCGGCCGTCTCCACCCGTTCGTAGCGGCTGTAGGCCTCCAGGGCGGGGCCGATGCAGGAGAAGATGGCGTCCGCCCCGTGAATCCCCTCTTGTTCCAGGCGGGGGAGCCACTCCGCCACCTTGCGGTTCATCTCCTCCAGCACCCGCCGCCAATCGCCGACCCCGGCGTTCTCGGGGCGGGGCCGGCAGACCAGGAAGACCGACGAAGCCAGCACCGCGGAATTCTTGGCCCGCATCCGGGCACCCCGCTCGGTCTCAATGGGCCAGGATGAGGTAACCGTCCAACCCGCCTGAATGAGGGCGTTCAAAAGCGCCTCCCAGCCCGCTGTGCTCTTGTGGGCGAAGAGCACCACGGCCAGCCCGTCGGGCTGGAGCACCCGACGGCATTCAGCTAACGCCTGCTGCATGGTGGTCTCAAAGAACTCCTTCGTCTTCTCCGGCTCGCCGGGCGGCGGAGGCCCGGGGTCCATAATACACTCTTCCGCTTTGGGCGTGAGCGGCGTACGGAAAAGGTCAGGGTGCAGGTCGTGGATCATGCGCCGGAGCCACACGTAGCAGAAGTCTGAGAGGCCCGCATAAGGCACCGCATCGTAGTAGGGCGGGTCGGTGACCACATAGGGGACCGACTCGTCGGGGAGGGGGATAGCCGTCGCTGAGCCTTGCTGGGCGGTGCCAACTAAGAACCCGAGATTCCCCTCGCGCTCAACCACGTCAATCACCTGTTTTTCTGAGAACTCTAGACCTCCTACTAGCTCCGGCATGAGTGGATTCGACTCTGCAAAATCCGGCCGCATGGGGAAACCATTAATCTGGAAAACCTTTGCCATATGGTCAAAAGACCAAAATGCAACCGAGCAGAAATACTGACACATATTACTCACCGCCAGCGCCAGGCAGGTAGCCACCGCCCGGGCGAAGGGGGCATCGCCGGTTTCCGCCAGCACTTCCTCGTGGGCTTCCCGCACCAGCCGGACGAAGGTGGTGAGGGCCAGGGCCTGGCGCGGCTAGAAGAGGTCGCCCCAGGTTTCCATGCCCCACTTCCGCACGGAGAATGCGCGGCTGGCCCCGGGACCTCGCGGTTCCGGTGTGGGTTCATCCGGCACCAGCGGCAGCGGTCCCCGATGCGCGGCCTGGCGGCGGGCGAGTTCCTCGGCGGCCCGTTGGGCAGCGGCCACATCCTGCTCCGTCGCCAAACGGAATCCCCGGCTGCCGTCCGGCCGCAGGGTGATGACGGCGATCAGCCGGGCGTCCCGGGTTCCGCCTCTTTTGGCCCGAATTTGCTCCCGCACGCGCAGGTAGGGCGTGGTGTAGCCGCATACGGGGCAGGTGGCGGAAAAGCGTTTCACGATGGGGGGCTGAACCTCGTTTTCGTTTTTGGGCTCAAAAATCTCAAAGACGACCCGCTTCTGCGCTTTATCCCCCCGGTAGCGCAGGGCCACCCGCTGCTTTTCCTTGCGGGAGAGCCAGAGAAGCCCCACGAGGGGGACTTCGGCGCCACAGCCCGGCCCTTCGCAGCGGATGGTGCGGGCCCAGAGGTAGGCCAGGGGGATGGAACCGTCGGGCTCTTTGGGGTAGAACTCGCTCAGTTCTTCGGCGGCCTGCTCCCGCACCCACTGCCCCCACCGGCGGACGGCCTCGGCCAGCCGCGGGCCGTAGGTGGGGAGGTACTCCAGGGCCACCTTGTTGAGCAGCACCGCCACGGGGTTGAGGTCGCCCGCAAAGGCTTCGGCGCCGATGCGCAGGGCCTCAAAGGGGATGGAGCCGATCCCGGCGAAGGGGTCCACCACCAGGGGCGGGCCCTCCGGATAGGCGGCCTGAACGAGCCGCCGAGCGGTCTCCAGAAAGATTCGGTTGGCGGAGTGCTCCCAGGCGGCGAAATGCCCGATGAACTTCAGCAGTTCCTGCCGCAGCGCCAGCGGGTCGGAGAGGTCCCGCCCGGTGAACGATTTCAGGGCTTCCCGCGCCTCCTGGCGGAACGCTTCCGGGCAGCGCTCGTCGGCGGGGTCGGGCAGGAGCGCCGCCATCAGCACCGCCCGGCAGGCGGCCAGGGGGCGGGTGGCCCACCACACGTGGAGGGTGTGCAGATGCCCCTTCTTCACATTCTGGTCCCGGCGGGAGTGCTCGGAGATGACGCGGAGGGGCAGGTCTACTTCAATGAGACGGCGTACTTGACCTCTCATGATGGCTCCCCAAGAAGTCTCTGGTAGTATGCATTCGCTGCGTCCGCAAGGGATTGTGCCCGAAGTTGCAGGAACTCTTCATACTGCTCAACAGTCAGAAGACGGCGGTCTTGTGGCATAAGTTGTTCTGCCAGAAGTTGATCATCCACATTGTATCGCTCCAAATACCCCATAGGGTTCTGGGCACCAAACCGAATGTTCGTTGATGGTGACATGACCGCAATGTTAGCAAAAACATCCCACTTGTCTTCCGCAACTTTATACTGGCGGAGGTAAGCCCGCGGGAAAATATGATGCCAGTCCGGTCTGAATCGCTCCAGGAGCTCTGTTCCGTGGAAACCAAGGCGCTGGCGTGATACCCAGTCGCGTGCACCTCTATCGTACATGACCAGGTACAACATGAGTCGCATAAAGCGGTCACGGTAGTCTTGCAGGAAGTCTTGCGGTCTGAACGGCTCCCAGGGCGCAAGTTTGGCCGTGAGAGCGTCAAGCGCCTCCTGCCCTGTGGTCGCGGTTTGCACAATCTGCAAGTCCGTCTCAAGGGTTGTCAAAGCGGCACCGCTGTAGCGACCAACGCGCGTGGCGTGGAGTAGCCAGGCTAAAGGCCTGCCAGATCCCAGGAGTTCCGGGTAAGAGTCCGCAAGGATGACAAGTGTGATGAGCGCATTCTTCGCTGGTAAAACATCATCACTAAGGATTCCTCGGCTCTCAAGATAGTGAACTACTAATTGCCAGGCCCCCTCGGCGCGGTCCCATGCTTGTTTTAGGCCGTCGCTCTTCCAATAGCCGCGCGGGACTTCTTTGAGCCGAGCCTTTTTCAGACCAATGCCAGTGCATGAACGGAAGACAACATTCGGATCTATCTCGAATCCAACCTCGGCCAGTTTCTCTAAAAAGGGCATGAATTGACCGCGAGCCCAACCGGGATTCTCCGAGGCCACCAAAGCCAGGGCAATATCCGCCTCCGTAACCTTTGTTCCAGCGCTATTCAGTCTGGCGAAGATCTCGGTGACATCCTCCAGGTCAAGCATCACAGTAATGACTGGAACGGTAACATTTCTGATCTTGCGCACCGAGTCCAGGCGGGTCCACAGGTGACCAAACTTGGCCGATGGAAGCCCCAAATCCTGAAGTAGCGCCGTTACGATTTCCGACAGACGGTCGTCATCGGCATTCAGAACTTCTCGCACTGAGACCCACGCATGACCTGCGGTTCCTCGCATTGCGGCTGTCCGAAGGCTGAAGAAAGGCTCTTCTTCGGCCAATACATTGAAGCGGACATCGTGCCGGTCAAGGGCATCATTCCAATCCTTCTCCCACCAATAGGGTTTTCGTCCGAACAATAGACAGAGCGCTACAGTGCGTTGCTGGCCATCAACAATCCAGGCGTCCGGCACCTTGAAGTCTTCCGCCATGCGTGGTTCCCCATATTCTCCGTACCAGATGAGGAAAGCGCCAACCGGGTAATCCCGCCACAATGAGTCAATCAGGTCGCGCACCTTCTGAGGAGTCCAGACGAAACCCCGCTGGAACTCCGGAATCCCCCATTTGTGATTAACTGCCTTCTCAACGATTTCGTGTATCTCTGCATGTTCCAGTCCCATGGTGATACCTCCAGGTAAGTTCAGTTTGAGTTCGCGAATCTATCGGGTCTCCTAGTCGGTGGCTTGTTCCACCACTTCGGCATCGAGCCAGTAGCACTCGATCTTGACCACTGGCTGCCAGCCCAGGTGAGCCGGATCACGGACCGGCAGCAGCCGCGGCGTCGTGGCACAATCAAAGACCACATAGAGCCAGTAATCCATCCGCAGCCGCTCGGCGGTCTTGTATTCGTTGCGCGTCAGCACAACGGGTCCGACTCCGGCGCGCCCTTTGACCTCAATGAAGTGGACGCTGCCGCTTTGGGGGTGCCGCGAGAGGATGTCAAAGCCGCGGTCCTCGGCGGAGACGTCCTCCGGCACCCATCCCCGTTCCCGCTCATAGCGCATGGCCTCTTCCATGGCGATGCGTTCCACTTCTTCATCGCGGACCATCGGTGCGAACTCTTCCTGCTCCGGATGAGGGAGGACCAGAGCGGAGCCGATGTGGGCCAGGTCGGCGATCGCCAGTTGCCGCTCCCGCTGAATCTCCTGACGCCGCCGCTCCAGTCGGGCATTCAGTTCATCCAGCCGCCGCTCGGCCTCGCCAAGTGCCAGGGTTACGTCCTCACCCTGTTCTTTTCGCCCCAGCAGTTCCATCACCTGGCGTTGCTGGCGGTCATTCAAGGTGAGAAGGCTCAATTCCACGTGGCGGGAGATGGTATCCAGTTCTTTCTGGCGTTCCTGCCGGACTTTCTGCAGGAAGGGCTCCAGCCCCCTCTCCAGCAGGAACCGCTCCACCTCCCTGCGGTCCAACGGTATCGGTGGATTCGCGGAGGTGCCGGCCTTGGCGGGGACCAGGTCCAGAAACACCGTCGGCTGGCGCAGGCGCATCTGGTCCGAGGCGGCGATTTCCACCACGAAGAGCTGGCGGTGGAGGATGTTCCCGCACCCATCGGCGACGGCGGCGGAGTAGACCTCCAGGCGGGCGGGCTCCCCGCGATTCAGGTCGTAGAATACGGCACCCCGACGAAGGTCTGTCTGGACTTTCTCCCAAACCTCCTCGCGGACAGCCTCAAAGAGCGGATGGCCGGGGGTAACCCATTCCAGGGTGGGGTCTTCGGCCAAATGTCGCCTGTCAAAGGTGATCCGCCGGTACTCCCGCCCCAGCGGGCCGAAGCGAGGCTCCAGGCGCTCCCCAACCTGCAAAAGGTGTCCGGGGATACGGCCCATCGTATAGACCCTGTTGCGCCCCCTGGGGGTCGGGATTCCAGCCACCGGGGCGGCCTGAAGGAAGAACTCCTCCACCACCTCCGGGACCAGCCGCCGCTCCTTCGCTTCGGCCGTGCGGCCGAGAATTGTCGAAAGGTTCAACTCCTTTTTCGCCAGCCCCTCCAGAGTGGACTGGCAGATCCGGGCAAAGCGTTCCCGGTCAAAATCCCGGACCAGGCGATCCAGCATCGCCTGCTGGGTGATGCGTCCGGCGTAGAGTTCACGGAACAGGCGCTCCAGGTAGTTGGCCGGGACGATCTCTCCAACCACATCAAACACTTGGTCGCTTCCGAGTTCGCGGCGAATCTCCCGCAGGCGCTCCAGGAGGCGTTCCAGAACCTGCCCTTCTCGCGTATTGGCGGCGACAAAATTGAAGATCAGGCAGTCCCGCTCCTGCCCATAGCGGTGGATGCGGCCGATGCGCTGCTCCAGCCGCATGGGGTTCCAGGGGATGTCAAAATTGACCATCAGCCAGCAGAACTGGAGGTTGATGCCCTCCCCTGCCGCTTCCGTCGCCACCAGGACCTGGGCCTCTTCCCGGAACTCCCGTTCCGCGTACAGCCGGGTGCCCGGCGTGTCGCGGTCGCCGATTTTCATGTCGCCGTGGATTTGGGTGACTCGCAGGCCCCACGCCCGGAGTGTGGCCACCAGGTAATCCAGTGTCTCCTTGAACTCTGTGAAGATCAACAGTTTCGTCTTAGGGTCGCCGAAGATGTTCTGGCCTGTGAGCACCTCCCGCAGTTTGGCGAGTTTGGAGGACATCTGGCGCTCTTCCAGGGCCCGGGCCTTCTGCACCAGAGCCCGGAGTTCTTCCATCTCCTGCTGGACCTCCTGGCGCTCCGACGGCAGGGAGGCTTGTTCAATCTCCTCTTCCAGCCGGGCGACCTCGTCTTCGGGCAACTCGTCTATCTCCTCCAGCCGGGACAGGTCCACCGGGGTTTCCGCCCGGGGACGCCGCAGGTGCTCCTCCAGTTTCTGCAGGCGCCGTTCAAGGCTTCGCCGGACGGCGTGAAGGGAGTGGATAACATCACGGGTACACGAAGTCCTTGACATGGGCAGGATAGGTTGGGTAACGGCGCTTG
>FWPU01006043.1_pt1 | contig 25019 bp, 26 predicted proteins | sample 2228361 | NCBI WGS metagenome assembly FWPU01 (sample SAMEA103939777, study PRJEB20133) | metagenome | reverse complement strand
AAATCAGTCATCTCCTCTCACCTCAATGAGCATTGATGACTAATTATACCTTGTCAAAGAACTTTTTTGGTTTTACTTAGCTCCTTTTTTTAACTCCCGCCTGCTCGATTTGCTTGATCAGGGCCTGAGCGTTAATGCCGAGCTTTTGCGCGGCCTTGGCTTCCTGCATCGCCTCGGCGTAGCGTCTCAGCTTGAAATAGGTAAAGGCCAGGTTGTAGCGGGCCAAGCCGTCGCGCGGATTGATCTGCACGGCGCGCGAGAGATACTCGGCTGCCTCCTGCAGCCTTCCGGAATTGAAGTAAACGGCCGCCAGCCCGCTGTAAGCGGGAGCATAATTAGGGTCGGTATCGATGGCGCGGCGGAACTCGGCGGAAGCCTCGGCGATGCGCCCGCTGTCCTTAAGGGCCAGAGCGAGATTGGTGCGCGCCTGGACATGAGACGGGTCGACCTCCAGGGCCTTGCGGAAGGCGGCGATCGCCTCTTCGCCCATCCCCTTGGCGCCGTAAGTCAGGCCGAGGTCGTTCAGGGCCTCGGCGTGGCGCGGGTTCAGTTCGATTGCTTTCTGAAAGTGGGTAACGGCCTGGTCCAGCTTGCGCTGCGCGCGATAGGCCAGGCCCAGCTTGTGATGCGCGTTGCCGTGATTTGGGTTGAGCTTCAGCGCCTTCTCGTATTCGCTTACTGAATCCGCGATGCGCCCTTTGGCCGCATAGGCGCGCCCAAGCTGGTAGTGGGCCTCGGCGTTATCGGGATAGAGGCGGGCAGCCCGCTTGAGTTCAACGATGGCGCGATCAGTTTCGCCGCTCTCGAGTGCCTGGAGGCCTTTATTGAAGGGGTCTCCTTTTTGCTGCGCACAGGCTGCTGCGAAAAGTGCGAGCAGCAGGCCGGCGGCCGGCACAAGATTAAAGCCTGACTTCTGCGATAATCGCCGCATGGTCTGAAAGGTTTCGTCCTCCTAATTCCTCGAGCGGAATGGTGCGCGGGCCGGCGCTGGCAATGCCCGAGCGCGAATCGCGCAGTTCCCTCTCCGTCGCCGGGCGCAGTCCCCGCGCCGCTATCCAGTCGAGCTTGAATTGCAGTTGTCCGCCGCACCGGGCGAGGCGCCGTTCGGCCAGCCGGGCCGCCAGCCCGGGAGTATACTCTTCTTCCTCGAGGCCGCGCAGTCGGGCGGAAGCGGTGGGGAGCCTGTCGTTGAAACCGTGCCACGCGAACTCGCGCTGTTCCAGGACCTTGAACAGCGATTCGCCGTGGCGCTCTGGCTCAAGCAGCGACGCCGCGAGCCGGCGGGCGGGCGTGAGCATAAGCCGGAAGAAGCTGCGCATGGCCCGCAGCTTTCCGTTGCGGGGAAAGGTATTGGTATTGAAATCGCCACCGATGATCGCCGGTCCGATTATCGGCAGGGCATCCAGTATTGTTTCCATCTGGCGGCGCCGGCACTGCGGCAAACCGCGCACTTCGAGATGAGTTGAGGCCAGAGCGATCGCTGTCCCGTCGAAATCGAGGTCGGCGACGAGGGCAATGCGACGCCCGTAACGCTTGGGCTTCTGGTCGTAATGCTCCGAACAGCAGGGGAGAGGAACAATTCTGGGCCCGGAAAGCGGCCGGCGGGAGAGCAGCGCGTTTCCCTGGAGCAGCCGCGACCCCTCTTCATCGAGTTCAAGATATGCCGGGGCGAAGAGAGCGTGCATCGAGAGGCGCCGCGCCAGCTCCAATGCCACGTTTACATCGCCCGAGCGGGCCAGGCCGCAATCGACCTCGCTGAGCATCAGCAGGTCGGCGTCTCTCAGCAGCGGGTGCGAGCGGAAGAGTTCAGCTATGGCTTCGTATGCTTTTCCCCCTTCGATGTTCCAGCAGGCCAGCCGCAGGAAATCTCCGGTGCGCGGCCTGGCCTCGGGGCAAAAGTAGACCTCGATGGCCGAGAGCAGCGCTTCCAGCTTATCTCGGCTCCTGGCGTAAAACTCCGAGGCGCGCAGTTCGGCGATGCTGGCGAAGCTGCGCAGCCCGGCCAGCAATTTTTCGAGCCCCAGCTCCGAGACCGCCATGCCGGGAATTTTAGCACAGGCCGGGGGGCTTCCCCTTTTTGTTAAAATCATTTAATTCTGGCGGAGGGCAATGGTGCTGGAACGCTGGTTCCATCATCTGGAGAAAAAACTCTGGCTCGAATCGAGCGGTTCGCGGCAGGTGCTCCCGTTTGATTGGGGGCTGAACTTTTTAAAAGATGGTTCCGGCCGCCCGATATTCGAAGGGGATATCGCCGGGGACTCCGGCGCCGCCGCTGCGCTCGCCACCTATGCAGATAATGCGATGGCAGACAGCGATGCCTTTTTCACCTATGCCAGGCCGGCCGCGTTTGAGTTTCGTTTTGAGGGGGCAGCACTCTCGTTTCCCAGTCCGCTCGCCTCTCCTTACCATGAAAATAATACCGTCTACTGTCGCTACTTTCCCGCGGATTCGGAGGGCCGCGCCGCCATTGTCCTGCCGCAATGGAACGCCGACGGTCAGAGCCACGTGGCGCTCTGCCGCCTCCTGAACCGCTTCGGCATAAGCGCCTTGCGCCTGACGCTCCCTTATCACGAGCGGCGGCGTCCGGCCGGCTGCCAGCGCGCCGACTATATGGTTAGCGCCAATATCGGTCGCACCCTTGATGCGTTGAGGCAATCGGTGCTCGACGTGCGCGCCGCCGCCGACTGGCTGGTGGCCCGAGGCTACCGCCGCCTGGCAGTTGTCGGGACCAGCGTCGGCTCGTGCATCGCCTTTCTAACGTTCGGCCATGACGACCGCTTCTCGGCCGGGGTTTTCATCCATGTCTCGAGCTATTTCGCCGATGCCGTCTGGACCGGACTCACCACGGAACATGTGCGCAGGGCGCTCGAAGATAAGGTGAGCCTGGACGAGCTGCGCCGCTTCTGGCTTCCGATAAGCCCTCTTCCCTTCGTCAAGCGGCTTATAGGGAAACCGAAGCGGAGCCTCTTGATTTCGGCCCGCTATGACCTGAGCTTCCTCCCCAGGCTTTCGCGCGACTTTTTCAACGAGTTCCGGCAGCAAAGGGTCGAGTTCAAGCTCCTGCTCATGCCGTGCGGACACTATACGCTCAGCAAGTTTCCGCTGAATTACATCGCCGGGCTCGGCACGGCTATCTTCCTCAAAAAGGCGCTTTGGGGATAAAAGCAGGAGCTAGAAGCTAGGAGTTAGGAGCTAGAATAAATTCATATGCCGCAGGGCGGGAACCGTAAGGGGCAATGGAATTTCTCTGCTCCTCTCAGTTCACCCATTGCTATGCCACCAGGCCTTTAGCTTCATCGCGATTAATCTCCTAACTCCTAGCTCCTAGCTCCTAGCTCCTGGAACTGTTATACTTGATCCTTCTGGGGGAGAGATGAGCGATATACTTCATCAGAGAAAGGATGGACAGCGCTGGGTGATCAAGTTTCAGAAGCTGCTGCGCTCCTATCAAGTCAGGGCCTACCGGGTGCCGGATGAGGGGGGCTTTAGCTTCTCTACCGACACCATCACGCTGGAGGCTCCCACCATTGCCGATGCCAAGCGCCAGATAATTCAGATGATCGAGGAGCATCAGAGGCCAATGGACTCAAGCGCCGGCGCTTAGGGTTTTGCCCGGCAGACTCGATTCGCCCGTCACCTTTTCGATAAAGATCTGGTTGAGCGATGGTTCGGCCAGCTCGAACCTTTTGATCCTGACCCGCTCGATCGCCAGCTTCAACAACTGCTGCGCATCGGCTCCCGGCCTGAGCCTTATTTCCGCGTAATTGCCGTAGTCATCGACCGTTGCGACCATGGGCGAACTCCTGAGGAAACTCAGGTCTCCCTGGTATTCGAGAAACAGGCAGTTTTTGCCATAGCGCTGCTTGATCTCAAGCAGGTTTCCGTCGAGCACCTTCTCCCCCTTGTTTATCAGGCAGATGGTGTCGCAGAGCTTCTCAACCTGTTCCATACGGTGGGTCGAAAGGAGGATGGTCTTGCCTGAGGCTCGGAGCGCCAGGATGATCTCCTTGAGCAGGTTAGTATTTATAGGATCGAGTCCAGCGAACGGCTCGTCCAGGATCAGCAGCTCCGGGTCGTGCAGCAGGGTGGCAATAAACTGGACCTTTTGCTGCATCCCCTTCGAGAGCGCCTCTACCTTCTTGTCTCGCCAGTCGGAAAGCCCCATCCGCTCGAGCCAGTCGGAGAGCTTCCGCCGCGCCACGTTTCGCTCTACCCCCTTGAGCTGGGCAAAGAAGAGCAACAGTTCGCCGACCTTCATTTTAGGATAGAGCCCTCGCTCCTCGGGCAGATATCCTATCCGTACCTTATCCCTATCCTGGACCGGGTGCCCGAAGATTTCTATGCTTCCGGAGTCCGGGGCGATGATGTTCATGATCATCCTAATGGTCGTGGTCTTGCCCGCGCCGTTTGGCCCGAGCAGGCCGCACATCGAACCCGGTGGAACTTGGAGGGAGAAGGACTTCAGGGCCTGGTGGCCGTTGAAGCTCTTGGAAACGTTATTGATATCGAGAGCAAGCATACCCAGGCGAAAAGAATTACCACAAAGTGGTATCGCTCTGCACTATCCTGAGGGGGAGGGGATAAAAAAAGCCCGATAAATGCCCACTTAGCTCTGGAATAGAGCTTGCATATCTATCTTAACAAGAAAAACAGGCCTGACAACGACCCGGGGATAGGTGGTACCAAGCCTGCCCCCTGAAGCCTACGGTCCATCTGAACCTCCTTTCGGGCTCTGAGCAGAGCAGACCTCCCTTGACCGGCGTCCCACGGGGACGCCGGTTTTATCCTCAGCTCAATGCTGCTTGGAGCCATATGACCAGGCTCTGTTGACGGGGGGGCGTTAAACATATACAATTTCCCATGTGCTTGGTCTTCAGGTTAAGGATTTCGGTCCGATCATAGAAGGGGATATAAGGTTAAGGCCACTCACCATCTTCATAGGTCCCAACAACTCGGGGAAGTCTTATTTGGCGGTACTAGCATATGCTTTGTTCAGTATAAACTACTACCCTCTTCTCCACCGGGGACGAATACAGCGTCTAGCACCATTGCTTGCTCTGCCCTTTCGAACACCCGAGCAGTTGCTTGATGACCTGTCGAAATGGCTTCGAGAACGCGAGGGGGAAATTGGCGAAGGCGAGGCGGAGATAACTATTGCGGAATTGCCTCAAAAGATTAGGGATGGCATTAATGAGTTTGTGGACAGTAGTACTAAAGGATTCGCCTCAGCCTTTAGCGATCAACTGCGCCGTTGTTTCGGAAGCCATATTACAGATTTGGCGAGGAAGGGAAGAACCGCTGGGGGGTTCAGCCTCCTGGTGTCTCAAGATGAGCCTCGCCTGCAGATCGCCTTCTCGTCATCGAACGACAAGATAAAAAGCGAGGTAAAGGAATTCGATATTCAGAACATAAGGTTGAAATTCCCACCCATAAGTGTGCTTAAAAAAGCAAAGGAAGCGAATCGCGCCTGGATATTCGAAATATTAATATCATCGCTCTTACCCTATCGGGAGCTCTATCAGCATTTTAAGGGCTCCCTTTATCTTCCGGCTGCGCGTTCGGGAATTTTGCAAAGTCACAAGGCTCTGGTTAGCGGCGTGATGAGACAATTGCCCCTGTTAGGCATAGAGCCCTTAGAAATCCCCAGGCTATCAGGAGTTATAGGAGATTTCATAAGCTCCATAATCCTCTTAGAAAAGAGACGCCGCACGAGACTCTATAACATAGCGGAGTTCTTAGAAAAAAACATTACGGTGGGCAGCGTTGATATAAAAGCAGGAAAACTGGAGTATCCGGAGATATTCTATAAGTCGGAAGTCGGAGAGTTTCCTCTTTATAGAACATCATCTATGATCTCCGAGTTAGCGCCTGTCATTTTGTTCTTAAAGTATATAGTTGAACCGAACGAATTGCTCATAATAGAGGAGCCGGAATCCCATCTTCATCCGGCGGCTCAGCGCAAGCTTGCATGGGGAATAGCGAAGTTAATAAGGGCAGGCTTGAAACTTCTTATAACCACTCACAGCGATTATTTTTTAAGTCAAATCAGCAATTTCATACTGCTCGGCCAGGCATCTGAAGAAGATAGGGTTGAAGCCGGATATTCTGAGGACGACTACCTGAGAGCTGGAGAGGTAGGCGTTTATCTCTTTAGGTTCGACCCGGCAGAGGGCGGAAGCTTTGTAAAAGAATTGGAGGTAACCGCTGAAGATGGCATTCCAGAGGATGAGTTCGTAGAGGTCGCTGCACAGCTTGGTAGCGAAGCAGCTCGTCTAGAAAGGCTCATCTCAAGAAAGACATCATAAAGTCCAAAAGGTTAATGGATTTATTAGCTGACATTCGGGGAAGGTTAAATAATTGTATCTCGAGTTCATGTAACAAATCTGGGTGCAAACTAAGTTTAGAGTCGATAAAATCTAATGCTATTGTCATTATCGACACAGATAGGTGCCGCGACTCATTTACAGCTAACGATCCCTTATGCGATTACCTGCTCTTTTATCGGGCCGGATCAGATATCGCTGCCGTTGTCATGGAACTGAAAGGCGGAAGGATAGATGCGGAGCGCTCTGTGGCGCAAATTTCAAATGGCGCAAAAGAAGTTGATAAGATTATAAGTTCGGTTAGTGTGTATAATTTCATCCCCATTATCCTCTTTGGAAGGCGTGCCCATACAGCTGATGTGAGATTAATTCAAAATAAAAGGATCCAATTTAGAGGCCGAGGGTACCGCATCATTATGGAGCGTTGTGGGACCAGCCTCAAAACTATTATTAAGAAATACCCTCCGTTATCCGATTAGCATGGAGGGCAAAGCTTTCCGGCTGGCTATCGCCAGCAGGCCGCATGTCTTGCTGTAAGCGCTGCAGAGCCCAGCCCATCGAGACCTACCGGGGATTTTACTCTCTCATTCTTGGTCAGCAACTCCACAGCTATTTCCGCTTCGAGCGCCAGTCATCTATCGCGCGGCGAATGGCATCAGGGGCCAGGTTCGAGCAGACCATTTTGTATTCGGGGATGCCGTCGAGCGCCTCAGACACAGCCTCTTTGGTAATCGCATATGCCTCGTCCACCCGCTTCCCCTTGATCATTTCGGTCGCCATCGATGAGCAGGCGATGGCGGCGCCGCAGCCCATGGTCTTGAACTTCACGTCGGTGACAATATCGTTCTCGATCTTTAAAGTTATTAAAACGGTATCGTTATCTACCGGGCTCTTGATCAGGCCGACGCCCGAGGGGTCGGGCACCGAGCCGACATTGCGCGGGTTGGTGAAATGGTCCATTACCTTCTGGCTGTACATAAACTTTTCTCCATTTTTCGCCCGGGAAGCCGCGCCGGCCCGCCTGGCAAAATCCAATAAATTATAACACGGCGCGGCAGCCGCCAGTTGACAGCCCCGGCTGCGGGTTGTAGAATTTTGCCGAAGTTTCGGGCGACCTTACACGCCCGCCCGGGGCGGGCCCGGCCATGGAGCGGGCGCAACCCCAGCGCCGGCATATATCAAGTGGAGAAATCGGATGGCGAAGCCGAAGATACCATGGATGATTACTGCGGGGAAGCTCGAGGTGAAGGTGAGCAGCGAGGCCTCCAAGCGGCTTGCTGAATTGGTCCAGCATATGGAATGGCCCGAGCATTTCGCGATGCGCAAGATCGTCAATCAATTTATATGGCGGATCAACTCGGACCTCGAAGCCCTGAAAAATCAGACCCTCAGCATTCCGGTCTACGAGCAAAAAGTTGAACTCATGCGCAAGATCGAGGCTGAGTATATAGATTGGCTCCAGAAGCTGGCGCGGATTACGGGCGTGCCCGTCGATTCGCTCATCAGCCATGCCATCTTCAACTTCGACCTTAAAAGGGTGCTCGAGGACTTTCAGGTCGATTGCGCCGCGCTGGACCCTATTCTGGCTGCGAGGCTGGAAGGCCAGGAGGCAAAAAACCGTGAGGCGTGAAGCGTAGGAGGGTTCCCCTTAGGCCGCACGAAAGAGGCCTCCTGACCTCTTAGCGGAAATATGTTGTGGTTGGCGATCATCGGGGCGCTGCTTGTTGCCTTCGTGGCCTATAAAATGCTGCGGCTCCGAAAGGCGAGAGGCAAGCGGAAAGCGGAATTCCTCAAACACTACGAGAGCATGGTCGAGAACTTCCGCAGGCTGGAGCAGGCGGCGGATTTCGATGACCGGATCAAGTACATGAGCTTCATCGTGCGCGACTGCTCTAAAGCCAGGTATCTCTTTCCGCAGGATCACCCGCAGACCCGTATCCTGAAGGAGATCGTGGAGGCGTGCGACGCCGAGCGGGTCCGCCTGACGCTGCGCCAGGCGGTCGAGGTCTCGGAAGAGAGCATGGGGGCGGCGGTGAGCACGGACTCGTTTCAGAATAAGATCCGCAACGCCCGACATGCTTTCAATATCCTGAAGATCTGCTCGCGGTTGCTCTTCCCGCACGAGAACATCACCAATGCCATGCGGCTGGCAGACCGGTACGTCGATACCTTTTCTGCCAGGGTCGAGAGCGAAGCGGAGAAAGAACAGCTGCTGGCGCAGGGGCGCGCGATCATGGCCGATTTTTACAAGGTCCTCGATTTGATCAAAGCTGAAGCCCGGCGGGCCGAACAGTACCCGCTCGACATCGAGGAGCTAAGGCGCAAGATCCAGCTGGTCGGAAACGGGAAGATTTAAAGCCAGGAGCAAGAGGAAGAGCAAGAGGGAGAGCAAGAGCAAGAGGGACCCTCTCGCTCTTGCTCATTGCTCTCGCTCAATGGCTCCTGTTTTTGCTATGGAAAGCGAGTTTAGCTACGACTTCGGCCAGACGCTGGCTGGTCGCGTCGTGCTCGTGGCCGGAGGATCGGGCGGGCTGGGCAGCGCGACCTCTGCGTTGCTGGCGAGCGAGGGGGCTCATCTGATCATCGGCTATCTCTCGAACCGCGAGCGCGCCGAACGGCTCAAGCAGGCGCTTGAGCAAAAATATCGGGCCAGGGTCATTTCAGTTCAGGGAGATATCAGCGATGCCGGGGCGCGGGAAAAGTATATAGAAGCAGCTTCACAGGCCGGCCCGCTCTACGGTCTGGTCGTTTTCGCCGGCCATCCCGCGCGCGTCTCTCCCGAAGAGCTGGATGATGAAAAGCTCGCGGCCTCTTTTGCCGCCAACTTCGCCGGTCCAGTATTGCTCGCGCAGGCGGCGAGCCGCAAGATGATCGAGCAGCGGGAGGGGAGCATCGTCCTCATCTCTTCCATGCAAGGAGTGGCGCCATTCGAGGGGAGCCTGGCCTACGGGGCGCCCAAGGCGGCCCTGGCACATGCGGCTAAAATCTTTGCCCGCGAGTGGGGCGGTCCGAACGGGGTGCGAGTCAACGTGGTGGCTCCCGGAGTAACTACCGCCGGAATGGCCGCCGAGAGCATCCGCGCCGGCAAGTACAACCGTTATCTCGAGGCCGGAATAATCAAACGGTTTGGCCGCCCGGAAGACGTGGCCCGCGCCGTGCGCCTGCTGCTCGAGCCGGACGGCTATATCACCGGACAAGTAATCGTAGTGGACGGTGGCCTGACCATCCGCCGCTGATGTCTCACGCAGCGCGGCCTGCGTTTCAACGCGGCTGCGCCCGGCATAAGGGGAAAACATGGCTGAAAAGATCGACGATGCCAGGCTGCGCGGCCTGCCGCAGGACCAGATCGATGAGTTGCTCGCCTATTATCTGCACCGCGAGATAGCGGCCGAGGTGCTGGGCGGAATCTACACGCAGACCGAGAGCGATATCAATTACCTGAAGGGGAAGCGGCTTTTCCAGCTCCTCGAGCAGGAGGAGGAGCACGAGAAGAGCCAGACCTCCTCCGACCTGATCCAGATCGGAGGGATGACCAGAGAACAGCTGGTCGAATCGTTCGTCGAGCAGATCGAGGAGCTTAACACCAGCGAATACCACCGGCGGGTCTGGCACAAGTATGCCCCCCTGGGCCTGCCCTTCCCACATATCGAATAGAACGCCTTTCTGCTCCACGGGCGCCGCTCGCCCGCTGCCCGTAATTACTTGACATGTCGCGAATATGATGATTTAATTATGTCCTGTTAATTACAGCCTCCCCCGTTCGAATAAGCTTAACCAGATGAAGAGCCTCGCCGCTAGAATCAAAAACAATCCCATGATCTACTTGACCGCCAAGCTGTGGCAGTATTCGAAGGGCAACCGCCCCAAAGTGGTCCTCTACTTCGCGCTCTTTTCCTCGGCAAATGCCATCGGCCTGCTCGAGCCGCTGGTGATCGGGAAAGCGTTAAATTTAATTCAAGAGCTAGGAACTGCAGGATCAACGAGTTGAAATGGTGTTTGGTCTCGCTGAGCGGCTCGATCATGACGATTTTGGTCCTGGCCTCTCACCTCTACGCCAGGGTTGAGGCAGGGGAGCCGATCATGGCGGGCACGGTCTATGCCCTGTATGGATACGTCCAGCGGGTGGCAGGACTCTTTTTCACCTTCACCGGCATGTACGGCGCCTTCGTCCAGCAAAAGGCAGTGGTGGCCAGCGCCGAGGAGCTGGCCGAGCAATTTAAGGGCGTCGAGCGGCCTTTATCTGGAGCTTACCTTTCGGGCTGGCGGGAATTGAAGGTAGACTCGCTTGCCTTTTCCTATCACAGCGCGGACGGTACCGACCTGCACCTGGACGATATAAGCTTCTCGATCACCATGGGCGAAAAAGTGGCGCTGGTCGGCGAGAGCGGGAGCGGCAAGACCACTCTGCTCAAGATAATGCGTGGGCTCTACCGGCCCGGCCGCGCGAACGTTTATCTGGACGGAGTGCTGCTTGCTGACGGCTTTCAATCGGTCAGCTCGGAAATCACACTTATCCCACAGGAGCCTGAAATATTCTCGACCACGATCCTGGAGAACATAACGCTGGGAGTCGGCTATGAGATGTCATATGTCAAAAAGTTCAGCGACATGGCATGCTTCACCAGCGTGGCCGAGCAGTTGCCGAAAAAATTCGACTCTCTGGTTTCCGAGAAGGGAGTCAATTTGAGCGGGGGCGAGAAACAGCGGTTGGCACTGGCGAGAGGTCTACTGGCCTGCCAGGACAAATCGATCGTCCTGCTCGATGAGCCGACGAGCAGCGTCGATCCGAAAAACGAGATGACCATTTATCAAAATATATTCAGGGAATTCAAGGATAAGACGATCATATCCACAGTGCACAGGCCGCACCTGCTGCACCTGTTCGACAGGATCTACCTGTTCGACGATGGGAGGATAATCGCCTCGGGGACCTTGAGCGAATTGCTGGAGACTTCTCAAGAATTCAGGGAGCTTTGGAACCGGTATCATAGATTAAACCTGCAGGAGAGCCTCCAGGTCGGAATGTCCGTGGCATAGGCCCGCGACCTCACGGCGGGGAAAATTCGCCGCAGGGCCAGGGGAGCTGGCGAGGACCATATCGATTTTAAATCGGATTTGTAACCCTTTCGCCTTTTAAAATCGAAATGCTACAGATTTCATTTTAGAAGTGAAGTTAAGAGCAAACCATCCCAGATCGTATGTGCTCCGCCAGCTACCCTGCTTGGGTGAATCACGCAGATGCTTGTAAAACTAATTGCCTTAGCCCAGGCTCCACCACCTAGGAGGGTAAGGTGTTAAGGAACAACTTAAGTCCTGTCGGACGCATGTAGATAGACGTAATACACTTACCTATCCCAACGGCAAGAACCTTTCCGCGGAGTCCCTTTTGGAGAGTCAATTGGGAGTTGCCCTTTAACACGGCAAGCTCAGCTGACTCTAGACCAATATGTCCGCTACCACTCGGCGCGGGTTTAAACTTTATCCATTCCACTACAAGATCCGGGCCATATTTGTGGATCCCTACAACTCGGGCCATATCGGAAGGTGGTTGAAGTTCTAGGTTGTTGATGGCCCCGTTAGACTCAATACGATAAAGCTCATTGGGAACTTGCAAGATGTTCGCCGTTCGACGATCAGCTGTGTCCCACAGAAGGAAGATCTCTCCACCAGGTAACACCACCAAGTTGGCGGTGAAGATGCTTTGAAGGATACGTCTTAATTCTTCTGATGTCTGAGGCGTTGGCACAGGGAAAAAAGATGACAGAAGCTTTCCATCCGGCGAGAACTTGTGAATGAGATTGATTGTGCTGGTTTGAACAGTTTGCTTTGACTGGTTTGCTCCAAAATAAGCTTCGTTTTCGACGCCAAGAAGGTAGTAGTTACCCTGCCCATCTATATCGAGGTGTCGGGCTTGCATGGGTATGGCAAGGTTAACGTCATTATGCGATTGTTGATTTTCAAATTTGCGGATGATCGTGTGGGGTCGCTTCTGCGACGGACCTTTAGCAATCAACAGAGCATGTAGTTTGCCCGCGCTATCCAAGGCGAAATCGAGCGTGGCACGCACCTGGAGCCCTTCGACAGAGCCGGTATGATAACTGGAGCGAAGGATCCCCTTCAGGGAACGCTGCTGGATTTCGTTGCTTTGGTCGCTGGGCAGAAAGAACAGATCATCGCCTGCGATTTTTACCTTCGCGAAGGTGCCCGGATGGTCCATCAGCTCTGATACCTGGGAGACCTGAGCAGATGCAGCTATAACCCCCAATAGACCTAAACTAAGAAGCGAAAGGCATGCCTTCATTAGACTTTTGCAAAAAGAGTCTTTGATACGCATCTTTTACCTCCCACAGAGATGTTAGCAATCGCTGAGGATAAGGATCACTCAGTGATAAATGCACAAGGTTGACTGCGCGTCTCAAGGGCCAAATCATTGCATCCACAACACCACATCCAGGTCAGATGAGAGGTCCAACAATCCCAATTTGACTGAAATGGGCAGTCCGGAACCTGAGTCCAACACGCTTCTCCACTACATTGACATATGACCCACTGTGGCATCCACATATGTACCCTATTATTACACTGAGCCTCCACGGATTGCATCGGGCCAAGAAACAAAAGTAGTACTAGTGTAACGCCTAAAAGATTCTTTTTAAATGTGTTTATCATAGGGCTTGACCTCTTAATGTTTCCTCCAAAGCTGTCCGCTCCCGGCAGACTTAGAGCTTTCGGCATTCCGCTCAACAGGGATTTGGCTTTATCTTTGTACCAGGACAACAACTGCTAAAACTCCCAGCAATTTGAGCCAAATCGGCTTAGCCATACTATCCCTCTCTATTGTAGATTTCGTTTGAGAACGAAAAAGCTTGCATCTGGGGTCAAAAAATTTTATGCTCTGCCAGGAGCTTGACCAGCCGGAAAATGGACAAAGTTGAGCTAATCGTTACAACTAACCCGTCCGCCTGCTAGGGAAGCCTCACGTGGCCCTTCGGCACTTGCCGGGGATGGGACCAGGTGGACTGGCAAAACATCGAGCGCCTGCTTGGGAGGGCCAAGCGGGGGGAGGCTGGGGCCAGGGATCAGTTCTTTAAGCTGCTCTATCCATACGTATTGGAACAGGCAAAGCGCGGGATGGTCTGGCGGCAGGAGGCCGAGGATCTGGCGCAAGAGGTGATGCTCGCCATCCTGTTACAATTCGATAGGCTGCGACCTGGTCAATTACCGCAGTGGTTGAGCGGAACGATAGGCCATAAGATCGTGGATCGTATGCGCATCGAGCAGCGACGAGAGGAAGCGCTAACCCGATGCCGGGAAAACATCGTTGCTGTTGCCGGCCAAAGGGGCTTGCGGCCAGACGCTACCTATCGGGCACAGGAATTAAGGCTGCTGTTACAGGAAATCCTAGCTGAGCTGAAAACTAAAGACCGAGAGCTTCTATCGCTTCTGCTGGAGGGCGCGACTGAAAAGGAGATAAAAGAAAAATTGGCCATTTGCGGCGGGACCCTCTACGCGCGCGTGCACAGGCTGAGGATAAAATTAAGACAGCGGCTGAAGTGGCCAACATTTCGAAGCTGAAAGCTGGCGGCTGATTGCCGACGGCTATAGCTCGAAAGCAGCCGCACCATCCAGCTATGCCCTCTAGGGCTTCTGCCCGGCTGGCCTGAGTTCGCCTTCGGCCAGGCGCGCGCCGTCGCGCGCCACCATCACAAGCCTGGACTTTTCCGGCAGTTCATCGGCGCGCGCGGCGACAATCGAATAGGGATAGGTTATGACCTGGGCCACAATGGTCTCAGGGCCCGGCTCCTGCTTCTCGATCACCACCTCGACCGCATCTTTGCTGCGACGCATCTCCGTAATCCTGATCGAGTAGCCAGCGGTCGGCTTCTCGCCCAGAAAAGCACCGATAATCGCGCGCTCCTTTTCGATCACCCCGGCCACCGACGGCCTGCGCAGGTTGAGGTTTACCCTGAAGTGTTTGTTTACAACCTCTTCAGCCTCCTGGCCCTTCAGCGGCTTAAATGCTATCTTGTCCACCCTCCCTCCGAAACCTGAAAACAGGAGCCAGGAGCCCAAAAGGAGGAGCCAGAAGCCAGGAGTCAGTAGAACGACCTCGATGAAGCTACAGACGTGGCGGTGTGGCAATAGGTTAAGCCTGAAAAACGAATGGTTTCTTCTATTTCTCACCCCATTTTTCGCTCCTTATGCCTGCTGTTACATGCATGGCTTTATTCTAGCTCCTCATTCCGGCTCCTGCTCTACGTCACATCTGTGCAAAGCGCAACGGGCTGAAGGGCTCTATGCGCAGCGAGGATTTTCCAGAGGTGATAAGTTCGGCGACGATCTCGGCGGTGATCGGAGCGAGCAGGATGCCGTTGCGGAAGTGGCCGGTGGCGACGATCAACCCGGGCATTTCGGTCTGGCCGATCACCGGCAGGCCATCCTGGCTGTAGGGGCGAAGGCCGGCCCAGGTATTGAGGACGGCGCTCGCGGCTATCTTTGGTACCAGTTTGAGCGCACCCTTGAGCAGTTTGCTTAGGCCGTCGATGGTGACGCTCTTATCGAATCCGACCAGTTCGACTGTGCTCCCGATCAGGCCGCGGCCGCCGGGGCGCGCCACCATATACGCGTCTCTACTGTAGAGGGTGTGGGTGTAAAGGGGTGGCAGGCCCAAATCGACCTCGACCATCTGGCCGCGCGCCGGCTGGACCGGCAGCCGGTAGCCGAGCTGCATCTTGATCAGCCCGGCCCAGCAGCCAGCGGCATTGACCACGTAATCGGCTGCGATCTTCTCGTCGCCCATGTCAACCCCCGCCGCGCGGCCGCCGCTAGATAGGACGCCGCGCGCCTGGCGCGCCAGCAGAAAAATAGTGCCGCGGCGACTGGCGGCCAGGGCCAGAGCCCTGGTGAGCTGCACATTATCGACATGATAATCGTTCGGGAAGAACAATCCCATCCTCGCCTCGAGCGACAGGTTGGGTTCGAGCTTGAAGAGATCGCTCGGGTCGAGCTTCTCGACCGCCAGTCCGCCCTCGCTCTGCCAGCGATATCTGGCTTCAAGTTCCCGCTCTTCCTCTTCGTCGAAGGCGACGTAGAGGAGGCCGGAGCGACAATAACCGACATCGATGCCGGTCTCCTGGCGCAGTTGTTCCACCCACTTCGGATAGAGGTCGCGGCTGGCCAGACAGAGATCGAGCAGCGGGCTCGGGCCGCCCGCTTCGGCCTGGGGAGAAAGGATGCCCGCAGCGGCCGCCGATGCTTCGCTCCCGGGCATGGGAGCGGAATCGATCACCGCCACGGAAAGCTTTTCCTGGGACAGACGGTGCGCAACCGCGCATCCGATGATCCCGCCGCCTATGATCACGACGTCGGCTCTCAACTCTCTCCACGCGCTCATGCTCTAATGCTCAGCGCATCAGCGCGGCAAGCTCCTTTCCCGCAGCGCAGGCCTTCAAGTTCACTTCGGCGATCGGGCCGCGCTGTGAGGATGAAATGGCACGCTCAAGTGCAGCAACGGGCATTATGCCGGTAGCCTCCAGGAACGCGGCAAGCGCCACGGTCGCCGTGGCGTAGCGATCGACCGATTGCGCCATCTTCTTGAATGGGACGGCAACGACGCGGGCGGCCGTCTTCGGCTCCGGCAGGTCGCTATCTATGAAGAGCAGGGCGTCAGGCCTCATGCGCTCGGTGGCGCGCTGGCTCTTTTCCAGACCTTCGCTCGAGATCACGATCATGTAATCGGGCGCGTCGATGCCGGTATAGAGAATGCTCTCCGGGCTGAGGATGAGTTCCGAAATCGAATGTCCGGTCATGATCGTGATCGGATAGTCGTCCTTTTGCGTGACGTGGAGGCCCGCCATGATAGCGGCGCGCCCGAAGACCGTGGCCGTCGATTTGACCTTCTGTCCCGCGGCGCCGGCCAGTATCAGTCCGATCTTCCTTTCGAGCGAGTGCTGGAACTCGACCTTCAATTCGGAGCGGCGGGCGGGCTTCGAGTCGCCGCTGTTCTGTTTGCGATAGGCGAGGCTGAACTCCTCGCGCTCGCCCTGATAGATGACCCCCTCGCGGAAGCCGTTGGTCGTGAAGATATCGAGCAGCCCCTGTTTGTTCAGGTCGTTGCGCGGGACATAATAGGCCGTGCAGTATTCCCAGATATCGACCAGCGAAAAGCCCGGCCGTTTTATCGCCTCGGCGATAAGCTGCGGCAGGTTCCGGTCGAAAGTGGTGGTGCGGGCCAGGAAGGATGGGCGTGCCGGGGCGAGCGTTTCGCAGATATCGAGGGGCGCCTCGAGGTTGCCCGCAGGGGTGTCGGCGGTGATGGCGCCGTGCGGCGTGGTCACCGAGTGTTCGCCTCCGGTCATGCCGTAGTTGAAGTTGTTGAAGACGAGCACGGTCATGCCGATGTTGCGCCGCGCCGCGCTGATCAGATGCGTTCCGCCGATGCCGCAGCCGCCGTCTCCCATCAGCACTACGATCTCCAGTTCCGGTCGAGCCAGCTTCATGCCGGTGGCATAGGTCACGGCGCGGCCGTGCAGCCCGTGAAAGGCGTGCGTGGCGAAATACTGGTCCGACAGGCCGACGCAACCGATGTCGGTTACGATCACCAGCCGTTTCGGATCGATCTCGCACATCGCCAGCGCTTCGTCCAGCTTCGGCAGTATCTGGGTGTGGCCGCAGCCTGGACAGAAGGGGAGATCGCGCACGCTGGCAATGGTCATGTAGCTCATATCAGTTTCCCCCGCGTTATGATCTCTTCGGGCGAGAGCAGTTCCGTGTTAAACTTAGTGACGCCAACTATCTCGATCTCGCGCCCGACGATCCTTTCGATCTCCAGGCGATACTGGCCGGTGTTGAGTTCCGGCACCACGATCCGTTTCGCGACGCGCGCGGCCTCCAGGATCTGTTTCTCGGGCGACGGCCATATCGTGTAGACCACCAGGTGCGAAATTTTTTTACCTTGCCGCCGCGCCGCCGCCACCGCTTCCGCCGCCGAGCGCGCCGTAATACCGTAGCTTATCACCAGGGTATCGGCGCCATCCTCGAGATCTGCCCGGACCATGGCGATCTCATCACGATGGCGCATGATCTTGGCCTCGTAGTGGTCTATGAAGCGCTGGATCTTTTCAGGGCCGGTCAAGAGCAGCCCGCGCTCGTCGTGCGTCGATGTGTTAAAGCGGGTGACCAGATCGCCGCCGAACTCGGCGAAGGCCGGCACATCCGCGATATCATCGAACCCATAGGGCAGGTAATTGGAATCAGAGGCCGCTGCTCTCTTCCTATCCACCACCTCAGGTTTGACGAACTCGTTGAGATCGACCCGCTCGCGCGTGAGCGCCAGCTCTTTATCGGAGAGCAGAAAGACCGGCGCGCGGAAGCGCTCGGCGAGATTGAAGGCGTGTATGGCAAAGGTGTAGCACTCGGCGACGGTGGTCGGATAGATGGCAATGACCGGCAGTCCTCCCGAGGTCCCCCAGCGGACAAACTGGATATCGGCCTGGGCAACTTTGGTCGCCGAGCCGGTGGCCGGGCCCTGCCGCTGAATCACTCCGATCACGATGGGCGCTTCGCCCATTATCGCCATGCCGATGTTCTCGCTGTAGAGGCTGAGGCCAGGGCCAGCGCTCGCGGTCATCGCTTTCCAGCCGGCCATCGACGCGCCGATGCAGAAGCCGATCGCGGCGATCTCGTCTTCAGCTTGAATCGCCACGCCGCCGACCTTCGGAAGCTCTTTGCTCATCTCGAGCAGGATCGAGGTGGCCGGGGTTATCGGGTAGCCGGCAAAGAAACGGCAGCCGGCATCGATCGCCCCCCGGACCAGGGCCTGGTTGCCATCCATGAACTCCAGCATATTTTGACCCGCTTCTTAACTTTAGATTCTAATTTCCCGCCGCCCCGAAAGCAACCGCCGATCCAGTCCACACCCTGCGGCACGGGTCGCTTTTTCGTGAAAAACGGCTTATTTACCAGCGAGGCCAAGGCCGTCCGGCTCGGCGCCGGTGTCCGCCTGGCCGGCCAGCTTCCAGCTCCCGATCTCGAAGGCCTGAACCTTGTTCGAGCGGCTGTTGGCGACGAAAAAGCGCTCGCCGCGCGGGTCGATCAGGATGCCGATCGGCGCCTGGCCGGTTTGAATCCTGGCTACTTCTTCCAGGGTGTCTGTCCTGTAGGCCCGGACCTCGTTCGAGCGGGCGTTGGATACGAGCACGAACCGGTTGTCGGGCGTCACCTTGATTCTGATCGGCATTTCGCCCGTCGGCACTACCTTCACTATATCGCTGGTGACGACATCGACGACGGTCAATTTGTCGGCGCCGCGGTTGCCGACGTACAGCCTGCGGCCGTCGGGGGAGAGGGCGATCCCCTCGGGAGTCTTGTCCATCGGAATATGTTTGATAGCGGCGCCCTTCTCGAGGTCGATGACCGTAACAGTATTAGAGCCCATATTGGCAACGTAGGCCCGCTTCTCATCGCCGCTCACCACGACCATATGAGAGACATCCTGGTCGGTCGGGATCGCTTTCAGGACCTTGCGCCCCGGCCCATCCACGATAACCAGAGCCTTGCTCCCCTCGCAGGTGACGTAAATACGCCTGCCGTCGCGCGAGATGTCCAGGCCGTGAGGCGATTTGAATTCGCCCAGGTCTATCCTGCCCGCTTCCTTCCGCTGCTTCAGATCGATGACCGAGAGGCTGTTTCCCGGCCTGCCCCTGGCGCCATAGTTCGAGACGTAAGCGAAGTCGCCGGCGGGAGAGGCGATGATCTCGTGCGGCCCTTCTCCCGTGCTCGTCGTCCCGAGCGGCTTAAGAGTCCTGGCGTCGAAAAACGAGAGACTATTATCGCTTTTATTCAGGACCATGAGCGTCGCCTGCGCATGGGCCGAAGCTCCGCTCAACAGCAGAACGAAAACCAGTGCCAAGCATTTTCCCAGCATGCGTCCTCCGTTTGTTAAGAAGCGAAAGAGAGGAGCTAGAAGCTAGGAGTTAGGAGCTAGAATAAATACATGGGCTGCAAGGCGAGAGACGTAAGGGGCAAGAGGAGCTCTCCGCTCCTCTCATTTCACCCATTGCCACACCACCACCTCTGTAGCTTTATCTGGATCGTTCTCCTAGCTCCTAACTCCTAGCTTCTAGCTCCTTATTTAAGCAGCGGCAGGATCGCCTTGAACTCGTCGGTTCCGCTCCTGCCGAGCAGCTCGTAAAGCATCATTTCCGTCGAGCTGATCGTGGCGCCGGCCTTTTCCATGCGCGCCAGGCCGATCTTCCAGTTGTGTTCGCTGCGCGACGAGACCGCGTCTGAGGCGACGTGCACGTTGTATCCCCGCCCGAGCGCCGCGAGCACGGTTTGCGCAACGCAGATATGGCTCTCGATTCCGGCCACGAGCAGGGTATCGCGCCGGCCCGGCAGGGACTCGAGACGCCGCGAGAAAGACTCGTCGCCCAGGCAGCTGAACGAGACTTTATCTATAGGCTCGCATTCCGGGGCGAGCGCTCTTATTTCCGGGATAACCGGGCCCAGCCCCTTGCGGTACTGGGTGGTCAGGAGCACCGGCAACTTCAGGATACGGGCCAGGTGCAGCAAAAGAGCGGAGTTTTTAATTACCCGCTCCTTCTCGAATATCGGCGGGACCAGTTTTTCTTGAAGGTCGATCGCCACGAGAAGGCACCGCTCTGGCTCGAGTAGCTTATGCCCGCGCATTATAGTTGGACCTCTAGGCCGCGGCAGGCCAGGATTTTTTCGATCGCCTCGCCGATTTTGTTGTTCGGGGTCGAAGCTCCGGCGGTAATTCCAATCTCCACCGGCCCATCCGGCAGCCAGCCGCGCGAAACAACCTCCTCCTTCGACCCGATGGGCTTGTGTCGGATTTCGTCAGCGCTCACTATGCACGCCGGGTCCTGGATATGGTAGGCCCTGGTGTATTTCGAGGCGATTTTCGCCAGGTTATTAGTATTAGAGCTGTTATATCCGCCTATGATGATCATCAAGTCGAGCTGGCGGCTTTCGACCAGCTTAAGCACCGCATCCTGCCGGTCCTGCGTCGCGCTGCAAATGGTATCGAAGGAACGAAAGCGCGCGGCTAATTCTTCTTCGCCATATCGCGCCGCCATGGCCTGCTTGAGCATCTCGGCGATAGATAGTGACTCGGAGCTGAGCATCGTGGTCTGATTGGCCAGGCCGATGCGCTCCAGGTCTCTGTCCGGATCGAATCCGGGAGAAATCGCTTTGTCGAAGCGCGCCATAAAATCGTCTTTATCGCCGCCATCGCTTATGTATCGGCATACGTAGCGCGCTTCGTTCACATCGCGCACCACCAGATAGTGGGCGCCGTGCGCCAGGGCGCGCGAGCAGGTGGCGCGGGTCTCCTCATGATCGTATTTGCCGTGTATGACCGAGGTCAACCCCTCGCGCGCGTAGCGCTCGACGTTCTTCCAGACGTTGAGCACCGAGCCGCAGGTGGTATCGACGACGATGCAGCCGCGCTGTTTAAGCGCCTGCAGTTCGCGCTCGGCCACGCCGAAAGCCGGAACGATCACCACGTCTTCCGGAGCGATCTCGCTTATCGCAATATGATCGGAGTACTCGCCGGTCATGAAGCGAATCCCAAGCTCGCGCAGCTTCCGATTGACATGCGGGTTGTGGATGATCTCGCCGGTCAAATAGATCTGGCGGTCGGGGAATTTCTTCACCGTCTCGTAGGCGTACTCGACTGCCCGCTCGACCCCATAGCAGAAGCCGAACTCCTCCGCCAGATGGATGGTGATATCGCCGGCCGCGAGCCGGTAGTCCTGGGCGCGCAGCTTTTCCACCAGCGAGCTGTGATAGCTCTCCCTCAACATCTCGCTGATGAACTTCTTCAGGCCAAAGCCCTTCTGGAAATACCTTTCACCCTCCATATCTCTGCTAACTTTACAGCCGATGGGGATTTAAATCAAGGGAGCCGGCCCGCGGCTTCTCGTGTAGCGGCGGTCTTCAGACCGCCATGTGTACGACGTCATTAACCTGTACCATCCTGGCGAGCTGTAGGGGCGCAGTACACTGCGCCCTAGCCGCTACTTCTAGTTACCACACCGGGCCCGCGGCAAACCCGGGAGGGCTCTACTTGTAAGGCTTTCTGGGATCGAGACGCACGACCTCTTCTATCGTCTGGTATGCCCGCGCCCTATCAGCTTTTCAATTTCTTCCCAGTTCCCAAGCTTTTCTCTCACTGAAAGTAGCCGTTCGCCTGCTTTGATGCGCGCCTCGCGAGATGCCCTTTCTTCAGCCGAGATCAACTTGTCTACAGCCTCTCGCACGAGGGCGCCGACGGAGGACTTGCGTCGTTTTGCCTCTTGTTCGAGCCTTAGATACTGCTCCGGATCGAAAAGTATCATCACTTTTTTAGTAAACCTTCCCATGACCGGGCCTCGCTTTACCTGTATCTAGATACTACTAACATTTCACCAAACCGTCGAGGGAGTGGCAGGCGCGCATAATTCTACGACCGCGCGGCTTACTACGAACGATAGTTGCCGGGGATTCCTGGGCCTTCGAGCCTATTTTATCGAATCGGCGGCGAAGGACCAGAACTCCTCGACGTAGTAATGGCTCATGACGTTGCCGAAGAGGTAACATACCCCCTGGCAGAAAGGGATGTCGCCGTAGAGCTGCCTGCCGCGCTCGAAGATTTTCTTAAATGAGCCGTGCTCGAACAGGTTGCCGCCGATGGTGCGGAGCGGTTCGCAGGGGTAGAAGACATCGCCGTTGGGATAAACGCGCGGGAACATGGTCGGGTAGCACTTGAACGGCTCGAAGTAGTAAAGGGTGCGCAACAGCCTGGGCGTTCCGTTTACCGGCAGCCCGCGCCTTCTGGCCTCTATTATTCGCTCGACCAGCCGGTGGTATTTTGGATTCTTCAGCAGGTTCAGGTTGGGGTAACGGTGGTTCATCGCGGTCTGCGCCGAAAACACGAAACCGGTGCGGCAGCAGAAGTCGAGGATCTTTTCGACCTCATCGAGGTTTTCTTCGGTAATTACCGTGCTGATGGTGATGCGCGAGCCGTTGGGCTTGCCCACCGACCGGCAGTAAAGAAGGTTCTCGATCACCTTTTCCACGACGTAAGGCTTGGTGCGCGGCGCGCTTGGGTCCGGGGTGACGAAGTCGAGGCTGACCACCATGCTGGTCAGATGGTCGAGGACCTCGGCGCGCTCGCGGATGTGCGTGCCGTTGGTAATCAGCATCACCGAGTTGAAGCGCAGGTCGCGCCGGGCCGCCCGCGCCAGCTCGACGACGTCGGGACGGAGCAGGGGCTCGCCGCCGGTCATGAGCAGATAATCGGTCTCGCGCCGGATCAGCCTGAGCAGCTCTATCGTGCGCGCGGTGTCGAGCTCCTCGCTCTCGACGTCGGGGTACTTCTGGGTGCAGTAAGAACAGGCGAGATTGCAGAAGTGCGAGACGTATAAGACCGCGGCATAGGGCGGGACGATATTGCTCTTCTTTACTTTTATCGTATACCAGTTCCTGAAGTGCTGTACGATATTCTTCTTAACGAAGGGATAATGGTGCTTTATCATGAACCATAGCCTGCGCCGCGCCTCCTTTTGCATAAGCTTTCCTCACACGATGGGCTCCATGATATCATAATTTTCAACCACAGAGCACATAGAGTAGAATTTAGAATGCCGAGCAAAACCGCAAGCGACAGGTGAGGCCATCAGCTTTCAGTCGTCAGCTTGAAGCTGAAGGCTGACGGCTGATGGCTGACAGCTAGAAAGCAGCCTCACAGCCCGGTTTTGTCAGGCGCTCTTAATACTCGAGGGGAAGATGGCTTTACTAAGCGGAGAACAAATCAACCAGGAACTAAAAAAGCTCGCCGGCTGGGAGCTGAAGGACAATGCCATAGTCAAGCTCTATACATGCTCCTCGTTTCGCAATACCATCTTTTTCGTCAACGGCATAGCGGCCCTGGCCGAATCGATGGACCATCATCCCGATATCCTCATACACGGCTACAAACGGGTCACCATTACCCTCACCACACATGCTGAGAAGGGAGTGACGGAAAAGGACATTACGCAGGCGGGGCGCATCGAGGAGCTTTATCGGGCGCTTAAAAAGTTAGGCATCTGAGCCTCACCTCCGCCGCAGGGCCGCAAGGTAGACCAGCGCGCCGGCGCCGACGAAGGCGGCGGTCCCGGCAAAGAGTTTAAACTGAAAGAGGGCGCGGTCGGTCACCTCCTCGGGAGGAATGAAGGCGAGAAAAATCGAAAGCAAAGTGGTGGCGAAACCGGCTGCGGCGGCGAGGAGCAGGCCCCGGCCTCGGTTGTTCGCAGCCGATGCGCCTATCCGTTGCTTTCTCTCCAGCGCCGCGGCCGAGGCGAAAAGATAAAGATAGGGGATGAAGTAAACGATGATCGTAACGTCGACCATTATCAAGTAAGCCTCGCGCACCGTCGCTCCGGCAACGCTGGCTAAGAGGAAAAAAGTCGCCGCCGCTCCCTGGAACAATATAGCAACGTATGGCGTGTGCCAGCGCTGGTGGACGCGGCCGAAGGCCTCGGGGAGAAACCGGTCGAGCCCGGCGACAAAGGGGATGCGCGCCGAACCGGCGAGCCACGCTCCGGTCCCCCCCAGGCTGCCCAGCACCAGCAGCAGCGCGGCCGGCCCGGCCAACGAGCCCCAGCCGAGCCTCTGGCCGATAACGTCTATGGCCTGCACCACGCCGGTCATCACGTTCACCTCCGAGACCGGCAGGGCGAAAAGTATCGCCGCCGTTCCCAGAAGGTAAATCAGGGCTATAAATGTGCCTGAAAGTACAATTGCGCGCGGGATGGTGCGCGCCGGCTCGCGTATCTCGCCGCTCATCACCGGGCCCAGCTCCAGGCCGGCGAAGCCGAAGGTAATGGTGGACCAGAAGGAGAGCGTTCCCAGCTCGAGGAGGTTGGGGGTCAGACGCTCGAGGCCGAACTCGTTTGCCGCCCCATAGCGCCGCCAGGCGACGATGCCCATAACGATCAGGAGAGAAGCAGGCAGCCAGGTCGAGACCGCTCCTAAATTATTCACCCACTTACCGAAGCGCAGCCCGAAAAGGTTGGCCAGGATTGCGATCCAGAGCAGGAGGGCGGCGAGGCCGGCTACATAATACCTGTTTTCTGCCAGGTGCCGATATTCCGCGCCCACGATAAAGGTGGAGAACCCGGCGGCGGCGAAGAGCAGGCTGGGATAGTAGAGCAAATTGTTCACCCAGTAGCACCAGCCGCAAATAAAACCATGCAGGTCACCGAAGGCGCGGCGCGCCCAGACGTAGATTCCCCCCTCCTCGGGATAACTCCTGGCCAGGCGGCTCACCACCAGCCCCTGCGGTATGAAGAAGAGCAGGAGCGCCAGCAACCAGAGCGAGAGCGATGCCGGGCCGATGCGCGCCGCCGTGGGGAGCCAGCGCAGGCCGACTATGGCCACGATGTTCAAAAGCACCAGGTCGGTCGGGCCGATTTCCCGCGCTAGACTCGCTTTGCCTTTCATCCGGCATAAAATCCACAGGGGGAGTCCATTTTATCACGGTCTATCGCCGCATAGCATCAGCAGTTCGAAGCCCAGTTCAAAGCCTGGCACTTGGAGGGATAAAGTATTTAGGGCATTGGACTTGCAGCATCGGCCATGAGATTTTTTCGCTGAATTTCCAACAGCAAAGTTATTCTTTATCGAGATGGGGAGGAGAAGACGCATCCA
>FWPU01006042.1_pt1 | contig 25021 bp, 16 predicted proteins | sample 2228361 | NCBI WGS metagenome assembly FWPU01 (sample SAMEA103939777, study PRJEB20133) | metagenome | reverse complement strand
GCCCTCCCTCCCCCACCGGCACCTGCCGAATCCGTACTCCCGCTTCCCTGAACAGCACCTCCACCCTGTCGAAATGCCCGTCGTAGTATTCGCTGCTGTACTGCTCCATCCGCTCCCGCGAAATCACCACCTCCCGAATGCCCGCCTGCACGATCGCCCGCGCACAGTCCATGCACGGCATGATATCTACGTAAATCGAGCAGCCCTCCGTCGATGTCCCCGCCCGAGCCGCGTTGTAGATCGCGTTCCGCTCGGCGTGCTCCATCCACAGGTACTTCCCCGGCCGCGCCAGCCGCTCCGGAACGTCGTCCCGAATCCCCCGCGGGAACGAGTTGTAGCCCGTCGAGCGGATCTCGTGAGCCGGTCCCACAATCACGCACCCGATCTGCGTGTTCGGATCCTTGCTCCGCGCCGCCACATTGCGACACAAACTCAGGTAATATGCGTCCCAGCTCGGAACCGTCCGTCGTGAGGGCGTTTCATGCGCGTTAGTGGACATGCCAGGCCTTCGGCCAAATCGCCGAAACGCTATCGTATCATTGAAAGGCCGCCGCTCCGCCGATGACCGCCATCCGCATCGATCGCCTCACGCTCGCCTTCAAAGACAGGGTGCTGCTCAAGGATTTCTCCCTGGCTCTCGAGGCCGGCGAGCACTGCACCATCACCGGCCCCTCCGGCAGCGGCAAATCCACCTTGCTGAAGTGCCTCCTCGGCCTCGCCCGGCCCGCAAGCGGCCGCATCGAGGTCTTCGGCGCCGAATTGAACCAAGCTTCCGTCTGGTCGCTCCGCCGCAAGATGGCTTGGGTCGACCAGGAGCCGGACCTCGGCGACGGAACCGCCGGCGACGCCCTCCGCCGCCCCTTCCAATTCCGCGCCAACCGGTCCCTGACCCCCGCTTCGGCCCGCCTTCGCGACCTGCTCCGGCGCTTCTGCCTGGATCCGGAAATCGTCGACCAGCCGGTCGCCACCCTCTCCGGCGGCGAGAAGCAGCGCATCGCTCTGGTCTCCGCGATTCTTCTCCAGCGGCCCGTCCTGCTGCTCGACGAGGCCTCCTCCGCGCTGGACCCCGACAGCCGCTCAGCCGTCGCCCACTACTGCGCGAGCACCCCCGCCACCATCCTATCGGTCGCCCACGACCCGGAGCAGTTCCACCTCGGCGGCCGCATCATTCGCCTCGCCGCTCCCGCGGCCGGAGCTGCATGATGGGGCTGCCGGACATCGGCCTCGCGCGCCTGGCACTGGCTTGGTTGATGGCGCTCATCCCTGTCGCCGCCATCATGTGGTACCGCCTGCCGATGCTCAGCCGTTCCCTCGTCGCCCTGCTTCGAATGGCCGTCCAGTTGCTCTTTGTGGGCCTCTACCTCACCGTGGTCTTCGAGCTCGACCGTCCGTGGCTCACTGTGCTCTGGCTGATCGCGATGATCGCCGTCGCCGACCTGTCCGTCATTCGTGGATGTGGATTGCGCCTGGCCAGGGTCGGCCCCGTCCTCTTCCTCGCCCTCCTTGCCGGCACCCTGCTCCCGCTGCTGTATTTCACCGGCATCGTGCTCGCCCGGCCTAACACCTTCGAGGCCCAATACGCCATCCCCCTGGGCGGCATGGTCCTGGGCAACTGCCTCCGGGTGGACATCGTCGGCCTGAATCGCTTCTTCAGTTCCCTCCGCGAGCAGCAAAAGCCCTTCCTGGCAGCGCTCGCTCAGGGGGCTACCCTCGCCGAGGCCGTCCGCCCCTACGTCCGTAAGGCATTCGAGGCGGCCCTGGCCCCCACTGTGGCCATGATCGCCACCATCGGGCTGGTTTCATTGCCCGGCATGATGACCGGCGTCATTCTTGCCGGCTTCGACCCGATCCGCGCCGTCAAGTACCAGGCGGTCATCGTGCTGGCCATCTTCGCCGGCGCCGCCCTTACGTTGCTCCTGGCCTTCCGCCTCGCCCTGCGCATCGCTTTCGACCCCTACGGCCTCCTCGACGAGGGCATCTTCCGCGGCCGGTAAGTGCAGCACAGCGCCGGCTCCGCCACGCCGGCAGTCATGCCGGCGCCCGCGCCCTCAATTCCCCGCCCCGCACATCTCCAGTCAACATCCGCGTCCATGCCCGGCCCTCCTCCCCCCGAGCCCTCACCGCAGCCGGCCGCTCGCCGGGTCCGCGCCGAAGCCGCGCTCGCCGCCCCCGCGCCTTCTCGAATTCACCCAGCGCAAGTCCCACCGCCGCCCGCTGCCGCGCCGCCCTGCTCTACCGCTCCTGCTGCCGCTGCGGCGGATTGCGCCGCGCGTCCGGCTGGGTGTCCAGTGCGCTCGAGTCGCTCACCGTCGAGATCGTGACATCGGCGCTCATCTCGCTGCTCGACCCCGCCGCCCCCGGCACGTTCGGCGGGATCGTCGGTCGCAGCGGCGTCGAAGCCGGCGTGCCCGACCTCGCCGCCCTCTTCACGTTCGGGCTCTTGCGGAACACACCCCAGAACGCCTCAAACCTCCCCCGTTTCGGCGCATTCTCGATTTCGTATTCCATCCGCGCCAGCGCCACCGGATCCGGCTCCGGTACCTCCTGCTCCATCTCCTGCAGCTTTTTCTTAGCCTCGTCGGCCAACGCACTCAGCGGATAATCTCGCACGATCTGCTGATAAGCCTCGATACTGCGCTCCTGGAACCGCGGCCCCATCTTGCCGTACGCCTCCCCCAGCTTCCACAGCGCGGTGTCCGCTTTGCTGTAAAGCGGATAATGGTCTACCAGCGTGTCCAGGCGGTTGGCCGCCGCCGGGTAGCTGCCCTTCTTGTGGTAGAACGCGCCCACCCGGAACTCGCCCTCGGCGATCACTTCCTGCACCTCCCGCAGCCGCTGCTCCATTTGAGGAGCGAACGTGCTGTTGGGAAATTGCACCATCAACTGCCGGCACTCCTCGTCGGCGCGGATCGCGTGCCTCGGATCCCGGTCGGGCTTCTCCATCTGCCGGTAGTGGATCATGCAGACACGCGACTGCGCCTCGGCCGCTTCCTCCAGCGTCGGATAGAACAGGATGAAGTCCTTATACTCGGCCTCGGCCTGCGCCAGCGCGCTCGAGCCGCCCTCCCGATACCAACTGTCGGCCAGGGCCAGCTTCGCCTTGGCCAAAAACTCGCTCGTGTCGTACGTGTTGATCAGCGTTTGCAGCGTCAGCCGCGCAATCTGGTATCGCCCCCGCTCCATGTCCGCGATCGCCTTGTCGAACAGGATCTTGTCGGGCTGCGCCGTGTCCTGATCGATGGGATTCTCATACTTCTTCCGCCGAAAGCACCCCGTCAGAAGACAGACCACCACCGCCAGGATGATCAGCGTCCGATATCCAGCCATACCTTACTGCCTCCCAATGCAGTCTAGACGCGTACCGCGGTCGCCTGATGGGCGATCCGCTTCATCTCCGCTACCGTCGCCGCCGGGTCCGCGCTGTGAAACACCTGCGAGCCGGCCACCACCCAGTCTACGCCCGCGCGAACAATTTCCGGCAAATTCTCCCGCGTGACTCCTCCGTCAATCTCGATCGGGAAGTTCAAGCCGAGTTCCCTCCTCCGCCGGTCCAGTTCCGCAATCTTGCCCAGCATCTGCGGGATGAACTTCTGACCCCCAAAGCCCGGGTTCACCGTCATCAGCAGCACATAATCGGCCGCCTCCAGCACGTAGTCGAGCGTCGTCAGCGGCGTCGCCGGATTCAGCACCACCCCCGCCTTCGCCCCTTCACTCTGGATGAAGCGCAGCGTCCGCTCCAGGTGCGGGCAGGTCTCCTGATGTACCGAAACCTGGTTGGCGCCCGCTTCGATGAAGCTGCTGATGTGGCGTTCCGGCTGCTCGATCATCAAATGTACATCGAGCGTCAGGCCCGTCGCTTGCCGGATCGAGCGCACCACCGGCGGCCCCACCGTGATATTCGGCACGAAGTGCCCGTCCATGACGTCCACATGCAGCATCCTCACCCCGGCCTCTTCCACCCGCGCGATTTCCTCCGCCAGGCGCGCGAAGTCCGCCGACAGGATCGAGGGAACAATCTCAACCATTTAGAAACTAATTCGATCGTAGCACAGCCCGCCCGCCCCTCTGCCATTCCGATGCCCGGCCAACGCACGTACCAATGGACGCGAAAATCGGGGCCATTTCCCCTACAGTGCACGCCCAATCAATTCACCCGCCCCGTATACCCCCGGACCATCACCGCCGCGAAAAACCCATCCCCCGCATCCACGCCCGGAATCCGCCGCACCATACGCTCCAGCCGCACCTCTCCGCCGCATCCGGCCAGCACCGCCTCCACCACCGCCTCGTTCTCTTCCCGCTCCAGCGAACAGGTCGAATACACCAGCCGCCCTCCCAAAGCCAGCACCTCCACTGCGCTCGCCAGCAGTTTCTTTTGCCGCGCCTGGTGCCTTTCCAGATCCTGCGGCCGGAGGCGCCACTTGATCTCCGGGTTCCGCCCGATCGTGCCCGTCCCCGAGCAAGGCGCATCCACCAGAATCCGTTCAAACCCACGCCGGAACGGCAGCGGCGCTGTCCCGTCCGCCTGCACAAGCTCAGCGCCAAGCCCCGCCATCCCACGCAGACGCCCGTAGTGCGAATCGCACGCAACTGCCCGGACACCCCATTCCAGCGCCTGCGCCGTCTTGTTCCCCGGCGCCGCGCACACATCCAGAAAGCTCATCCCCGCCGCCAACTCCAGCAGCCCCGCCACCGCCTGCGAGCTGATGTCCTGCTGCCGCCACCCCGGCGCCTCCCCAGAGCGCAGCACATAGCAGCCCGGCACTTCCGTCTCCTCCAACTCCAGCCCTTCCGCTTCCGCTTCCCGCCCAGCCGGGATTCGAATGTAAGTCTTCGGCGGCGCCAGAAACGCTTGCGCGATCGCCCTCGCCGTCTCCGCCCCAAACTGCCGCTCCCAGCTCTCCAGCAGCCAAGCCGGCTGCGACAGCTCAGTCGCTCGATCCGGCCAAACCGCCGGTTCCCGATTCACCTTCCGCAGAACCGCATTGACCAGGCCCGCCGCCGACCGCTTATGCGCTCGTTTCACCAGCTCTACACTCTCCGTCACCGCCGCATGGCGCGGGATCCGATCCAGGTGCCGGAGCTGGTAGATCCCCAGGCGCAGCGCCAGCCGCACTTCCCGGTCTAGCCCCTCCGCCCGCCGCCCCGAGAAATGCTCGATCAGGAAGTCCAATTGAGCCTGCCTCCTGATCGTCCCGAACACCAGCTCTGACGCCAGCCCCGCATCCCTGCTCTTGAGCCCCTCCGCTCGGGCCCGCAGCAACTCCGACGCGTACCCTCCCCCCTCCACAAGACGCAGGATGTCGAAGGCAACTCTTCGTGCCGCTGAGATCGGCATCGCCCGCCGTCTCCTATAATAATGGCTTGGACCTGGGACGAATCCTCTTGCGCCGGGTCGGTGAAGCCGTCGGGCGCTTCCGCATGATCCGCGATGGCGATCGCGTCGCAGTCGCTCTCTCCGGCGGCAAAGACTCCCTCTCGCTGCTCGAGGCGCTGCTCGCTTTACAAAAGAAGGCGCCGGTCGACTTCACCCTCTGCGCCTTCACCATCGAGCAGGGCAAGTTCCTCCGCCCCATCGAGCCGCTGCGCGAATACCTCGCCCGCAAGGGCGTCGCCTGGGCCTACTACCACGACCTGCCCTCCTTCCGGCTCATCCGCGAACAGCCCGACCACGGCTGCGACCTTTGCAGCCGTTACCGCCGCCGCGCCGTTTACGAAGTCGCCTCCGGCTTGGGCGCCAACGTCATCGCTTTCGGCCACACCGCCGACGACTTCTGCGAGGCATTCCTGCGCAACGCGCTGTTCACCGGCAAATTGAGCGCCCTGCCCGCGGTGACCTGGTCGCGCGATCGCCAGTTCCGCCTCATCCGTCCCCTGCTCTACGTCACCGAGGATCTCACTCAGGCCTACGCCCGCTCCATCGGCGCACCCCTCGTACCGTGCGGCTGCTCCCAGAAAACGGGCACGGTCCGCCGGGCCATCCGCGATGTCTTCAACCAGCTCCAACAGCAGCACCCCAACCTCAAGCAGAACTTGCTTTCCGCCATGGGCAACCTCCAACTCGAGCGGCTCCTCGACGCCCGCTTCCTCCCTCTCGACGGCGAAACCCCCTCCCCCTCCCCCCAACCCGGCCTCCTGCCCGTCCTGCCGGATTGACCTGCGCAATCGCGCCGGAAGCCCGCCCCAACGCCCCCCGCACCGGCAGCCCGCCAGGCCCGGACAAGTTCATCCGCCTTCGGCCGCGCTCCACCTTCCTCCTCGCCGCTTCCGCCACCAACCACTTCAACCACCCGAATCTCCTCCACCCGGCCTGGAACATCTCCTCGCCGAGCAGCGTGGCAACCACCCGCTCGCTTCAATCGCGAGCCGTGGCAGGGCCGCGCCGACTGCCACTCAGTCCCCGACGGGATCTCTGATATCGTAGCCTCGTGGTGAGCAAACTCTCTTTGCCCGTGGGACTGGCGGCGCTGGCCACCCTCCTGCTCAGCCAATCCCGCCCCCCCGCGCGCCTCGACGCCACCTGGGGGCTGGACGCTTTGAACTCGATCCTCGCGGACCACCAAAACGTCCAACTCCCGATCGACCAGTGGAAGCTCGAGGGCTTCGAACGCGACTTTGCGACCGAGTATCGTACCGACTCGGCGCGACGCACCGCTCCCAACGGGCGGATCTCGGCGCTCGCTCCGGTCAAAGGTGACTTTTACCCCGGCTTCGTCTTCTATGACGGCCCGGGCCCGGAACAGATCGAGTTGCGAGTCGCTGGTCGCCTTCACGGCATCGCGGTGGCCGACGCCGACGATAACCGGCAGAAGCTGTTTTTCGCGTCCCAACCCGCCCGTTTTGAGGGCGGCGAAACCATCGAGCTGCGCAACCTGACTTCCCAAGGCAGCTACCGCACCGAGAGCTTGTTGCTGCTGAGGAGAAAACCGGCGGCCGCCCGCCCGCGCTATGTCATCAGCGAAGTCGCCGCCCAGCCCCGCGAAGGCGGGCAGGTGTCGTTTACCTGGATTACGAACTGGAGAACGGCTTGCACCCTCGAATGGACGGGAGTTCGATCCGGTCGGCAGACCGAGAGCGTGCCGGAGAACAACCACCGCCTCGTAGTCGGCGGCTTCGAGCCCGGCGCGGCTTTTCGCTTCCGCGTCACCGCCGCCAGTCCCGACCGCAAAACAGTCACCACCGCCTGGCACAGCTTCCATGGCAAAGGGGAAACACCCGGCGGCTCGGCGCGCCGCGAGCGGCTGGAACTCCGGACCGGAGACCCGCTCGGCGAGCGGCGATTGAGAGGCGCCCAGCCGGTTACGTCCGGCATCCCGTTTCCCAAAGGTGTTCTCGGTTCGGATTCGAGTCTCCGCCTGCTTGACGCCCAGGGAAACCAGGTGCCGCTTCAGACCCGCACGCTCGCCCGGTGGCATGACGGCAGCCTCAAGTGGGTGCTGCTCGATTTTCAAGGCGCCCCCGGCGCCCGCTACACCCTCGAGTACGGCAGCGAGGTGAAACGCACCCCAGCGCCGTCTCCGCTCACCATCAGCCAGACCGCCCAGGGCGTCGAGGTGATCACCGGGCCGCTGAAGGTCGTGGTCAGCAAGGCCCGCGGCAGCTTCCCCGGAGAGATCTGGCTGGACCAGAACCGGGACGGAAGGTTCGATAGCCGCGAGCGGCTGTCGCCCGGGGGGATATTCGTTCTTCGGGACCTCGAAGGCCGTGCCTATTCCAGCGCCGCGCCTCCCGATGAGGTCGTCGTCGAAGAGGCCGGACCTCTGCGCGCTGTGGTCCGGATCACAGGGGGGCACGCGCGGGACCGGCGGCGCCTGTTCGCCTACACCACGCGGCTGCACCTGTTCGCCGGCCGGCCCTATCTGCGGGCGCAGCACACCTTCGCCAACGACTCCGCCGCCGGCGAGTTCACCACCATCCAAAGCCTCGTCCTCGAACTGCCGCTGGCCGGCGCCGGCACGGGAGAACCCGCCCGCATCTCCCAGCTTCGCGACCCGGTTGACGCCCGCCGCAGCGACGGGATCCTCAGTTGGAGTGACGGGCAACGTACGGTGACCCTCGCCCTCCGGGACTTCTGGCAGAACTACCCAAAACAGATCGCCGTCACGCGGGACGGTTTCCAGCTGGCCCTGTGTCCCAGGCTAGACCCGGACATCTATCGCGATGCCAAGGGAACGATCGATGAGCACCGCCTCTACTACTTCTTTCAAAATGGCGGCTACAGGCTGCGCCAGGGCGTCAGCAAGACCCACGACATCTGGCTCGGCGTCGCGGCGGGCGCCGAGGCCGTAACGCCTCCGCTTTCGCCCCTGCGCGTGATCGCTCCGCCGGCCTGGTACGCCGCCGGCAAAGCTCTCGGCGAACTCGCCCCCGTGCGAGCCGACGGGATTCTGGCCCAATATGACCGCGCGCCCGCCCGCTCCTTTGACGCTTACCTGGCCAACCGCGAGAAGAACCGCGAGTACGGCATGTTGAATTTCGGCGACTGGTGGGGTGAGCGCGCCATCAACTGGGGCAATAGCGAGTACGACACGCAGCACGCCTTTCTGCTCCAGTTCGCCCGCACGGGCGACTGGCGTTACTTTCGCGCCGCCGAGGAGATGGAGTGGCACAACCGCGACGTCGATACGGTCCATCACCACCGCGACCCCACGCGGGTCGGCGCGGTGTACCTGCACTGCGTGGGTCACACCGGCGACTATTACTCCCAGAGCCCGGTGCCCGGCCAGGGCATCGTCCAGGGCCGCTTCAGCGTCTCGCACACCTTCATCGAGGGACACTTGAGCTACTACTTCTTCACCGGCGACCGGAGATCCCTGGAAACCGCGGCGCGGATCGCCGATCGCTACGACACCCTCGAAACCCGCAATTACGACTTCACCAACTGCCGCAATCCCGGTTGGCACCTCATCCTGACTATGGCCATGTACAACGCCACGAACGACCCCTTCTATCGGAACGCGGCGCGGATCATCGTCGACCGGGTCCTCGAGCGCCAGACCGAGAACGGCGGTTGGCGGCGCCAGTTAGTGCCCGGGCACTGCTACTGCAAGCCGCAGCATCACGGCAACGCCGGCTTCATGGTGGCCATCCTGCTGACGGGCCTGCGCGACTACTATGAGGCGACCGGCGACGAGCGGGCCGCCCGCTCGATCGAGCGCGCCGCCCGCTTCCTCGTCCGCGACTTGTGGGTCCCGGAAGTCAACGGGTTCCGCTACACTTCCTGTCCCCGCAGCCAGGCCGGCCCGTGGTCGAACTTCCTGCTGTTCGACGGCATCGTCTTCGCCCATCGGCGCACCGGCGATCCAGGGCTGGGCGAAGTGCTGCGGCGGGGCACTCCTTCCGCGCTGAAGACCATGCAGGGCTGGGGCAAGGCCTTTACCCAATACACCCGCGTGGCGCCGCACTTCCTCGGCTATCTGGCCGAGCTGGGAACACCGTGAGATCGCATCACGGTCAAGCTGAGTTACAGGGCGATCCGCCGCGGCGGGCTTCGGAGCGGTAGCGCTCCCCGGAGCCCACATCCCCACCCGCCCCGTTCCACAACGGAATCTGCCGGCTCGCCCCCCCTGCCCCTCCCTGCCGCATTGACCTACGCGATCTCGCCCGAAGCCCGCAGCAACGTCTCCTGCACCAGCAGCTCGTGATCGTAGGAGTACTTCAGCTCCCGCCCGCTCAGCACCGCTTCGGCCAGCTCCCGAAAATCGGCGATATACCGCGGCTGCGGCCCCAACCGCACCTGCTGCCACCCCGCTTGGTAAGGCCCCCGCGCCGTCCGCATGTACACCCGCATCACCGGTTCCGGCTCCATCGGTTGGATCATAAACGTTCCGTCGGTCCCGATCACTTCGAACGACCGGTGCGCGCCGCTGCCGCCCATTTTCGCCGAACTGACCACCACCGCCAGCGCCTTTTCGTACTCCATCACCGCCAAGGTGTTGTCCTTCAGCGTGTCCGCTACACTCGTATCGTGGCGCAGCCACGAGTGGACCTTCTGCGGGCGCCCCAGAAACGCCACCACCCGGTCGATCATGTGCCCGCCCAACTCGAACATGCTCCCGCCCGGATAACGCGCCTCCACCGCCCGCTGCGCCGCGTCGCGGTCCGAGTTGATCGTCGCCCGGATCATGAACACCTCCCCCAGCCACCCTTGCCGCATCGCCTCCAGTGCCCGGTTCGTCCCCTCGTGAAACCGCCACAGATAGCCGAGCTGCAACAGCCGGCCCCGCCCCCGCGCCAGCTCGACCACCTCACGGAACGGCGCCAGGCGGTTCCCCGGCGGCTTCTCCAGATGTAGGTGCTTGCCCGCTTCGATCACCCGCTTGGCGAAAGGAACAGCATCTCTCACCTCACCTTCGAAGACAATCAGATCCAGCGTCGGGTCTGCAAGCAGCTCCTCCATCGAAACCCACCTCAGCCCGCCGAACATCGGATGCGCCCCCCGCGCTGCGCGCGTCCCCGCATCCGGCTCACACACCGCCGCCGGCTCGTAGGCCGGATTCCCACGCATCGCCGCCATCTTCCCCGCTAGGTGCCCGTGCTGAATGCCCAGAATCCCCGTCCGAATCTTCTTCACCGGCGCCCCGGACACCGCGCCCGCCGCCGTCGCCGCCAGAAAATCTCGTCGCTTCATCGTCCGCTCCTATCTTACCCGCCCACCGGCGGCGAAAGCCGCCCCAGCAATGCTCTGCCAAACGCCGATGCTAGAATTGTGGCAAGTCCTTCGACCGCTTCATGACAGATCGTGAATACCGGCGCCAGGCCCTCCTGGACGCCTTGAACACCCGTATTGTCGTCCTCGACGGCGCGATGGGCACGCTGTTGCAGCAGAGCCGCCTCACCCCCGATGACTTTGGCGGGCCCGCCTTCGAAGGCTGCAACGAGCGCCTCGTCCTCACCCGGCCAGACCTCATCCTGGAGATCCACCGCGCCTATCTCGCCGCCGGCGCCGATATCATCGAAACCAACACCTTCGGCGGCACTCCCCTCGTCCTGGCCGAATACGGTTTGCACGCCCAAACCCACCAGCTCAATGTCCAGGCCGCCCGCCTGGCGCGCCAGGCCGCCGACGAGTTCGCCCGCCCCGGCCGCCCCCGCTTCGTAGCCGGCTCGATGGGTCCCACCACCAAGGCCATCTCCGTCACCGGCGGCATAACCTTCGAGCAGCTCCGGGAAGCGTTCTATGTTCAGGCCAAGGCCCTCATCGAAGGCGGCGTCGACCTCCTGTTGCTCGAAACCTGCCAGGATACACGAAATACAAAGGCCGCCATGCTCGCCGTCGCCAGGCTCCGCGATGAACTCGGCCTGCCCGTCCCCCTGGCCGTCTCCGCCACCATCGAGCCGATGGGCGCCATGCTCGCCGGCCAGACAGCCGACGCCTTCTGGGTCTCCGTCAGCCACGGCGACCTGCTCGCCGTCGGCCTCAACTGCGCTACCGGCCCCGAGTTCATGACGGATCACATCCGCACCCTCCACGAGCTGGCGCCCGTCTACCTGTCCTGCTATCCCAACGCCGGCCTCCCGGATGAGGAGGGCCGCTACAATGAAACCCCCGAGTCGCTCGCCGCCCACCTCGAGCGCTTCGTCGCCAACGGCTGGCTGAACCTCGTCGGGGGGTGTTGCGGCACCACCCCGGACCATATCCGCGCCATCGCCGCCATGACCCACGGCAACAAGCCCCGCCGGCCCAGGCAACCTTCCCACCGCTCGTTTTACTCCGGCATCGAACTGGTGGAAGCCGAGGCAAGCAACCGGCCCCTTCTCGTCGGCGAGCGCACCAACGTTGTCGGCTCCCGCAAGTTCCGCGACCTCATCGCCGCCGAGCAGTGGGAAGAAGCCGCCGAAATCGCCCGCCGTCAAGTCCGCAATGGAGCCCAGATCGTCGATGTCTGCCTGCAATCAAGCGACCGCGACGAGTTGCGCGACATCCCCCGCTTCTACGAGCAACTGATCCGCAAAATCAAAGCCCCCATCATGATCGACACCACCGATCCCCGCGCCGTCGAACTGGCCCTCACCTACTGCCAGGGCAAGAGCATCATCAACTCCGTCAACCTCGAGGACGGCGAGGAAAAGTTCCGCCGAACCTGCCCCTTGGCGCGCCTCTACGGCGCCGCCTTGGTCGTCGGTTGCATCGACGAGGACCCCGTCCAGGCCCAGGCCTTCACCCGCGAGCGCAAGCTCGCCGTCGCCGAGCGCTCCTACCGCTTGCTCACCTCCAAATACGCCATCCCGCCCGAGGACATCATCATCGATCCCTTGGTCTTCCCCTGCGCCACCGGCGATGAATACTACATCGGCGGCGCGGTCGAAACGATCGAGGCCGTCCGCCTCATCAAGCAGAACCTGCCCCACGTCAAGACGATCCTCGGCATCTCCAACATCTCCTTCGGCTTGCCCCCAGCCGCCCGCGAGGTCCTCAACTCCGTCTTCCTCTACCACTGCACCAAGGCCGGCCTCGACCTCGCCATCGTCAACACCGAAAAGCTCGAGCGCTTCGCCTCCATCCCCGACCACGAACGCCGCCTCGCCGAGGACCTCCTTTTCAATCGGCCGCCCGCCCAAATCCCCACCGGCCACCCCGACGCCGATCTCCTCCGCGCCGCCCCCCTCGACTGGCGCGAACAAACTCGTGAACAGAAGCTCGCCCTGAACCGCTTCCACATCGCCGCCATCACCGAACACTTCCGCCAGGCCCGGCCAAAACGCCAATCCGCCTCCCTGCTCACCCTCGACGAGCGCCTTGCCAATTACATCGTCGAAGGCGTCAAGGACGGCCTGATCGACGACCTCAACCGCAAGCTCGCCGAGGGCGCCGCCCCGCTCGACATCATCAACGGTCCCCTGATGGCCGGCATGGACGAGGTCGGCCGCTTGTTCAACGACAACCAACTCATTGTGGCCGAGGTCCTCCAATCCGCCGAAGCCATGAAAGCCGCCGTCGCCCACCTCGAAAAGTTCATGCAAAAGGCCGCCTCCGGCGCCCGCGGCAAGGTCATCCTCGCCACCGTCAAAGGCGACGTCCATGACATCGGCAAAAACCTCGTCGAGATCATCCTCAGCAACAACGGCTACGAGGTAATCAACCTCGGCATCAAGGTCCCGCCCGAAGAGTTGATTCGCGCCTGGGCTGACCATCGCCCCGACGCCATCGGACTCTCCGGCCTCCTCGTCAAAAGCGCCCAGCAGATGGCCGTCACTGCCGCCGACCTCCGCGCCGCCGGCATCCAGGTGCCGCTGCTCGTCGGCGGCGCCGCCCTCTCCGACAAGTTCACCCGCGCCCGGATCGCCCCCGCCTACGGCGCCGCCGCTGTCTACGCCAAAGACGCCATGACCGGCCTGCGCCTGCTGAACCAGCTCATGGACCCCGCCACCCGCGACCGGCTCCTCGCCCAATACGCCCCAGCCGAACCGCCCGAGCCGCTCCCGCCCGAAGCGCCTCCGGCGCCGCCCTCCCGGCAGCGCAGCTCGAAGGTCCGCACCGCCCTGCCCAAACCCCAACCGCCCTACCTCGACCGCCGCCTCAGCGAAATCCCTCACCTCGCCGAGATCTGGAGCTACATCAACCCGCAGATGCTCTATGGCCGGCACATGGGCTTCCGGGGCCACTTCGCCAGGCTCCTCGCCGCCCGCGATCCCAAGGCCCTCGAACTGCACCAGCGCATCGAAGCCGTCAAACAGGAGGCCGCTTCCTTTATGAAGCTGCGGGCCGTCTGGCGCTTCTTCCCCGCCGAGAGCGAAGGCAACACCATCCATCTCTTCGAGCCCGGCCGCGCCTCCCCCATCCATTCGTTCCACTTCGACCGCCAGCCCGCCCAGGACGGCCTCTGCCTCGCTGACTATGTCTTGCCTCCCGATGAGTCCGGCCGCGACCACATTGCCCTGTTCGTCGTCACCGCCGGCGAAGGCATCCGCGAGCGCGCCGAGCAGGCCAAGCAGCGCGGCGAATACTTCAAGTCGCACGCCTTGCACGCCCTCGCCCTTGAAACCGCCGAGGCCTGCGCCGAATGGCTGCACCGCCGTATTCGCGAGGCCTGGGGCTTCCCCGACCCCCCCGAAATGACCATGCAGCAGCGCTTCACCGCCCGCTACCGCGGCAAGCGCTACAGCTTCGGCTATCCCGCCTGCCCGCGCCTCGAGGACCAGCAAGGCATCTGGAAGCTCCTCCATCCCGAAGATATCGGCGTCCGCCTCACCGAGGGATGGATGATGGATCCGGAGGCCAGCGTCAGCGCCCTCGTCTTCCACCACCCCGACTGCGCCTACTTCAGCGTCGCCCAACCCCTCCTGGCCCAGGCTTCCCCATAGCCCCAGACCCCGGCTTCCCACCGATCCGGTATCATGATTCTTCGCCCCGGGAGGAGCTTGTGGCCACGATCCTGCTGGTTAACGACGAGAAGATCCTTCGCACCCTCATCGCCGTCGCCCTTCGCCGCCGTCAGCACACGGTGTTGGAGGCCGCCGACGGCCGGCGGGCGATCACACTCGTCCGCAAACACGCCACCCCGGTCGACCTCCTCCTGTCGGAGATCTCCCTGCCACGCATGAGCGGCCTCGAACTGGCCCGCAAGCTCGTCGCTGGCCAGCCCCACATGAAATCGGTGTTCCTGTCCCGCAGCCCCCACCCGGCGCACCTCGAAGCTCAGGCCCACGCCGCCGGTCACACCGTCCTGCGCGAGCCGTACAATCTTGATTCCCTGCTCGCCCAGGTCCACCGCAAACTCGGCCTCCCCCTCGGCGCCCGCAAGCCGCCCCTCCGCTCCGCCACACCCGCCCCCCGCCCCAAAAAACTCGCCAACGGCCACACCAACGGCCTGACAGCCGCCCCACTCCAGCCCGCCCCCGCTTTACCTCAGCCGCAGCCGCGCAAAGTCCTCCCCCGAAATCACGTAATACCAGTCCGCAAACTTGCGGCTCAGCCGGTCCGCCGTCTGCTCGCTGCGCGCCGAAACCGAACCGTACTTGCCCTCGCGCTCCGCCTCGTAGCTCACCGTAACGAGCAGGTACCGGTCCTGCTCGCCCGTGTCGGCCTCCTTCGTCTCGCCGCCGCCAGCCGCTTCCCGCGCCGCGCCCGACACGATCTCGCCAAACCGCAGCGTGTACAAAAGCCCGTCGCTGGTCTCCACCATCACCTCGCCCTCGTTCGCCAGCAAGCGCCCCGCCGGCGTCAGGAAAAAGCCCCTCTGCCGCAGAGACATCACCGTCTCCAGCGTCATTTCCAGCTTGCCCTCCCGAAGAGCCTCCGCCACCGACTTCGGCTTCGGGCGCGCCCCCACTATCCGGATGCTCGACAGCGCCGAAACCGCCGCCCGCGCCGCCCCCCGGCTGACTTTGCGATCGCCCTCGGCCTTCCAATCATTGCCGTCCCGCGTGATGACGACACGCTGCGCGTTCGTGATCCGCCCGAAACTCTCATCGATCGAGTAGCTGTTCACCGTCACCCTGCGAATCCGCGAAGCCGCCAGTTGCAATAGGTTCGCTTCCACCCAGTCTTCAAACCGCGCCGACGGGTCGGCATCGGTCTTCACTCCGTACACCCGCCTCTGCCCCGGCAACCGCACATACCGGTAGCCCTCATGCCCAGGAACTGCCTTTCCAAGAATCACGTCTGCCAGCACTGACCCCCGGCCGTCCCGCAGAGTCACCCGCTTGCCTCGCCCGGCCAGGCTGGATACCTTCATGTCCAGCGGGTCGATCACCCCGTAGCGGCCATGGTCTTCCAGCATGTCCGAAACCACCAGGTCCTTGCGCAGTCCCAGCAGCGCCCCCGCCGTCTTATCCAGACGGCCCGCCGCCTCGGCCGGATAGTCGTTATGTGACGGCAGAACCCAGCGGCCCTGACGCAACTCGACCTTCAGCGGCCGCGCCACCGCCTCCGCCTCGTCATACGCCACCACCTCGATCGCCTTCACCGCCCATATGTCGCCGAATTCCGGAAACAGCGGCTCGCCCTCATCGCTGAGGACCTCCGGACTCATGGCTTCCGGCTCAATCCAGCTCGCCGCCGCCACCAGCGCGAGGGCAGCGATCACGAACAATGCCGTCTTGCCCACTTCGGATCTCATGCCACCCGCCTCTCCACCAGCCGCTCGGTCGAAATGCGCACCCGCTCGCGCTGCAACTTCCGCAGCGAGACCACGATCAGCACAATGAACGCCGGAATCGGCGGCAGACCCACCGCCAGCAGCTTGATCGTCGTCTGGATCTGCTTCACCGACGCCTCCATCGAGATCCGCGCATTCTCGATCTGGCGGTCGCGCTCATCCTCGATGTTCGCCTGCGCCACCTGCAGCCGGCGCTCCTCCGACGCCCGCAAGTTCGAAATCATAATGCGCCGCGTCTGCTCGTCCAGGTCCGGCCGCCGCTCGATCTCCGCCACCGCCGCCTCCAGGCGCGCCCGGGCTTCAGCCAGCCGTTGGGCCGCGACGGCTTGCGCCTCTTCGGTCTGTTTCACCCGCCTCTCCTCGTAAACCCTCGTGCGCGCTTCCAGCGCTTCCAGCGTGCGGTGTTTCGGCCGGCGCTTGCGCAGCGCGATGAACGCGCGGTCCCCGGCCAGCTCATCCACCGCGTTCAGTAGAAACGTGACGTTGTCGAACCGCAACGTCTCGATGCCCCGCCGCCGCAGCTCGAAAAACTGCTCTCCCATCATGTCGGCGTCGGCGATGACGACGGCGTTCAGCGGCTTCTCCCCTTCGCGCCGCACCCGCGCCGCCAGCGTATAGATCTCCTCATCCGGCTTGCGCGTCAACGACCGCACCAGCACCGTGCCGAACAGCGTTCTCTGCACGAGCTGGTTCCAGCGCAGGGCGCCCGAGTCCTTGCCCGTCGTCATCAGCGGTACAAACTCCGCCGTTCGATCGCGCCCCGGCCGCAGCAGGCCCGCGTACAGCATCACCACCTCCTGAAGGCCGGAGGTCATCTCTTCGCTTTCCTGGAACGGCATCACAGCCCCGCTCCCCCGGCCCACAAAGATTACCTCCTGCGGCAACTGCCGGAGCTGCGGGTGCGGATTGTAGTTGTCCCACACGATCCGGTCGCTCGGCCACTCCACCCCCAGTGCTTCCAGCAACGGCCTGAGGTCGCCGCGGGGAGCCGCCGCCGGCTGCGGCCCGAACAGCCCTCCGGAAGGCGACTCCGCCGCCGCCGGCGACAGCTCCAGGTTGAATGCCGGCAGCGGATCCAGCACCACCAGCACCGGCTTGCCCGTCGCAACGTAGCCCGCCAGCCGCTCCAGTTCCTCCCGCCTCAGCGTGTGCGGCAGCACCGCCACCAGCACGTCCAGCTCCTCCGGATACTCCTCCCCCGGAGCCACCTTGATCACTTCGTACTGCTTCCGCAGCTCCGCAATAATCGACCAGTCCGTCGATTGGCGCTTCGTCTCGAAATCGAAGCCGCCGAACAACCCCGCCTTCGTCTCCAGAATCCCTACCTTCCTCCGCTCCGCCCGCGAAACAACCCGAATCGACCGCATCAGTTCGTACTCCACCGGCAGGCCCCGGTCGAAAAATGGAATGACGAACTCCTCCTGGCCGCAGTTGAACACCAGCCCGAGGAAGATCTCGCCCGCCGCCGAGCCGCCCTCCTCACTGGCGGGCACGTCATAGGGCTGAATCCCATAACGATCACGCGCCTCGCGCGCCTCCGGCGAGTACTTCACCGTCTCGATGACGCGCGCGTGAATCCGCCCCGCCCCAATCGCGCTGAACTCCCGCAGGAACGACAGCACGTTCGCCCGGACCTCCAAATAACTCCGGGGCGCCTCCGGGCTCACGTAGGCGCGGATGAACACCGGCCGCCCCGGATCCAGGCTCTCAATCAGCGCCACTGTTTCCGCCGAGAGCGAGTGAATCTGCTCGGAAGTCACGTCGAGCCGGCCCCCGAGGCGCGCCGCCAACAGCGTCAGAGAACCCACTATCGCCGCCAATGCCACCACCCGGACTGCCACATGCACCCCCAGCCGCGGGGCCCTCTCGCCCGCCGGCCAGCGCTTCCGCCCCGCAATCCGAACGTTGACGTACAGCACCGCAACCGCGATAGCCACGAAGTACACGATCGAAGAGGTCGTGACCACGCCCGCCGACAGGTCGCGGAACTGTTCAATCACCGAAAGTTCCTCCGCCAGCCGCTGCGCCCCGCCGCTCAACAGCGTCCCGGCATGACGCAGAAACACCGGCACCGAGCAAAAGATCGAACCCACTATGAACGCAACCGTCAGGTTGTCGGTGAGCTGGCTCGCCAGCAGCCCCAACGACAGCAACGCCATCCCCATCAGCCAATAGCCGAAATAGGTCGCCGCCAGCAGACCCGCATCCGGGCTCCCCAGAAAACTCAGCACCACTACATGGCTCAGCGAGAAGCCCAGCGCCACCGTGTAGATCCCCGCCGCCGCTAGATACTTGCCCGCCACCAGCGCCGCGTCGCTCGCCGGCAACGTCAGCAGCAGCTCTTCAGTTCCCTGCTTGCGCTCCTCCGCCCACAGCCCCATCGTGATCGCCGGCGCCAAAAACACCAGCAAATACGGAAAATAGCGGTTAAGCTGGTCCAGATTCGCCAGGTTGTTCAAAAAGAACGCCTCTTGCCAAAACGCCGCCACCGCGCTCAGAAAAACGAACAGCGTGATGAACACGTACCCCGTCGGGTTCCGGAAGTAGCTGAAGAAGTCCCGCTTGAAGACCGCCAGGATTACTCGTCCGTGGCTTGGCATGGCTGCTCCTTCACCGCTGGATTTCCCGTCAGTTCGTAAAATGCCTCCTCCATCGAGGCGTACCCATCCACCATCCGCGATGGCAGCCCGTCATAGACCACCCGCCCCTCGCTGATCAGGATCACCCGGTCGGCCACCGCCTCAACCTCCTGGAGAATGTGAGTCGACAGCAGCACGGTCTTGCTCTGCCCCAGTTCCCGGATCAAGCTCCGCACCTGCCGAATCTGGTTCGGATCCAGCCCCGAGGTCGGCTCGTCCATGATCAGCACATCCGGCTCGTGCAGCAGCACCTGCGCCATGCCCACTCGCTGGCGGTACCCCTTCGAAAGCTTCGAGATCGACTTCTCCAGAACCTCATCCAGCCCGCACAGCTCCACCACCGCCGCCACCCGCTCGCGAAGACGCCGCCCCGTAATGCCCCGCGATTCGCCGAAAAACTTCAGCAGCCCCAGCGGCGTCATGTCCGCGTACAGCGGCCCGTTCTCCGGCAGATAACCCAGCCGCGCCGCGCTGCGCAAACGATCCCTGAACACATCGTGGCCGGCGATTCGCGCCGTGCCCGCGCTCGGCGACAGGTAACCCGTCAGAATCTTCATCGTCGTCGATTTCCCCGCGCCATTGGGTCCCAGAAAGGCGGCCACCTGACCGCGCGGCACCGAGAACGAGACGTCCCGAATGGCGGCAAAGTCTCCGTAATACTTGCTCAGGCCCACGGCCTCGATCATCGGGGTGCCGTTCGTCTTCTCCATGAGTCCGGACAATGAATCAACGAAACAGCAAGTGGCGTGTCGAGGCGGACCCGCCGCCTCTCCTATTTAGGATATGTCAAACCGCCCGGCCGTTCCCGCCCCAACTACAGCTTCCGCTCCGGCGGACCGTCGTACTCGATTCCTTCCGTCCCGGCCGCCTGAAGCGGCTTGTACCGCTTCTGCTCCTCGACCGCGTGCGCCACCAACCCCGCCACCCGCGAAACCAGGAACAGCCCGTTGGCGGCTTGCTTGGGGAACTTGATCTCGCATAGCAGCGCCGCAATCGCCCCATCAATGTTGATCGGCAGGTGGCGGGCCACGTTTTCCGATACGGCGCGCTGTAGGCACCGCAACTGCTCGACGTACGGGCCCTCCCAGCCGAGCTCTTTGGCGTACTCCAACAGCCGCACTACCCGCGGATCATCCTCGGCATGGTGTATGCTTCCGAACCCGGCGATGCGCACCCCTCGCATCCGGTGCCGCGCCACAATCTCCGTGGCCGCTTCGAACGGGTCCAAACCCATGGCCAGGCATTCGTCCAGAACCGTCATGCAGTCTTCGATCGCCCCGCCGTGATGCCTCGTGATGGCGCTCATACCCGCCGCCACCGCCGAACTCAGCGGCGCGCCCGCGCTGGCCACCGTCACCGTCGCCCGGGCCGCCGGACTCGCCGGTCCGTGATCGATCACGGCCACCAGTATCGCTTCCATCATCTTGCCCGTTCGCTCGTCCGGCAGCTCGCCCACCAGCAGCAGGTAGACCGCCTGACCGAATCCCACCCGTCCGATCAGATCCCGCAGCCGGTAGCCGCGCACCAGTACCCGGTCCGATTCCGCCCATGACACCGAGGTCTTGAATTTTTCCGGGCTCATGCCTACTCCCTTTGTACTACTCGACGCCGGGAATGAAAAGTACGGTTTCCCGCCCGCCTTGACCGCCTACTTCCGCCCCGCCCCCGGCCGCGGCAGCACCCGGGAGCGCGCCGCCCACCGTTGCCAGAGTCCTTCCAGTTCCCGCACCTTCTCCGGATATTCCGCCGCCAAATTTCGCGTCTCGCTACGGTCCCGGGCGAGATTGTAAAGTTCCCAGGGCTGGTTGTTCACTGCCACGAGCTTCCAGTCCTCGACGCGGATGGCGCGGCCGCCGAAGTGTTCCCAGTACAGCGCCTCGTGCCCCTCCCGGCGTCGGCCCTCAAACACTGGCACCAGACTCTTCCCTTCCAGCGGCACGATCTTGCGCCCGTTGAAACTCTCCGGGTAGGTGGCTCCGGCCAGCTCCACCACCGTCGCCATGATGTCGATCACGTGACCCGGCTCATCGCTGATCGACCCGGGCTCGACTCGGATCCCGGCCGGCCAATGCGCAATCAGCGGCGTCGCGATGCCGCCCTCGAACTGCTCCTTCTTCCAATACCGGAACGGCGTGTTCGCCACATTCGCCCACATCGGGCCAATCCCCGAGTACGTGTTCTCCGGCCCCGGCATCATCCGCTTGTCCCACAAATAGGCGATCTTCGTCCCGTCTCGAAGGTGCGACGGCCGGTCAAAGCCCGCCTGAAACCTCTCCGGCGTCTCGGGGCTCGCGCCGTTGTCCGACAGGAACAGCACCAGCGTGTTGTCCAGCTGACCCGCGCTTTCCAGTTTCGCCAAGATCCGCCCGATCCCCTGGTCCATCCGATCCACCATCGCCGCATGGACCGCCATCGCCCGGGCGTCCCACTCCCGGTCCGGGTTGCTCTCCCACCGCCGCTGCGGCTCGATTCGCTCGCTAAGGGGCGCTGCCTCCTTACGCAGCAGGCCCATCTCGATCAGACGCCCGTAGCGCCCCCGGCGGATATGATCCCACCCCGCCGTGTACGTATCCCGGTAGCGTGCGATGTCTTCCGGCAGAGCATGCAGAGGCCAGTGCGGCGCCGTGTAGGCAACATACACAAAGAACGGCTTGCCGTCACGCCCATATTTGTCAATCAAGCCTACGGCCCAGTCGGAAATCGCATCCGTGTAATAGTACCCCTGCGGCAGTGACCGAATCGGCTCGGTGTTGTGCACCAGGCTGAACGGATCGAAATAATTGACCACTCCCCACACCGTGCCGTAGAACTCCTCAAAGCCGCGCCCCGTCGGGTACGTCGCCGGATCGGAGAATGGTCCGAGATCCACCAGGTGACTCACCCAGCGCGCGTTCAGCGGCGTGTCGTCGGTTTCCGACAGGTGCCACTTGCCCGCCATCGCCGTCTGGTAGCCGGCTTGCCGCAGCACCTCGGCGATCGTGACCGTCTCCTCGGTCAGCCGCCCGCGGTAGCCCGGCAGCCGTTCATCGAACGTCATGCGCCCAACACCGGCCTGATGCGGGTACAGCCCCGTCATCAGCGCCGCCCGCGTCGGACAGCACCGCCCCGCGTTGTAGAAATGGCTAAACCGCACCCCCTTCGCCGCCAGCCGGTCCAGGTTCGGCGTCCGGATCTCGCCCCCATAACAGCCCGCGTCGGAAAAGCCCATGTCGTCGGCCATGATCAGCACGATGTTCGGCCGCGGCGCCCCGAAGGCCGCCGCCGCCAGCGCCAGAACCAACGCCGCCGCCTTACTCCTCCGCATGGCGTACCTCCTTCGCGCCCACTCCCCGCCGCCAGCCCCGAAGCTCCTCGATCAACTCCTGCGCCTTCACCGGCCGCTCCTCAGCGAGGTTCCGCGTTTCGCCGAGGTCAGCCGCCAGATCGTAGAGTTCGATAGCCCCGGTCGTGAAATCCTCCACCAGCTTCCAGTGGCCTTTCCGAATCGCACCACTCGAACGTCCCCCGAGAAAATGCGGCTTCTCCAGCGGGTAATGCCAATACAGCGCATCGCGCCCCAGCGTCGCCCTTGGATCTCGCCACAGCCCCAGCAAGGACACACCGTCCACCGGCTGTGCCCCCTCCAATCCTCTTCCGGACACTTCAGCCAGCGTCGCATAGAAATCCACCGTCGATACGGCTGCGTCGCACACCGTCCCCGGCGGCACGCTCCCGGGCCACCAGACTATCAGCGGCACCCGCAGGCCGCCCTCGTACAAAGTCGACTTGCCCCCACGCAACGGCGCGTTCGTGGTCACCCCCCTCGGGCCGGCCTGCCCGCCGTTGTCCGAGCTGAAGATCACGATCGTATTTCGCTCCAGGCCGAACTCAGCGAGCTGCGCCACTATCGCGCCGACCCCCGCATCGATCACCTCGAGCTGCGCCGCCAGGTGCGGGTTGTTCCCCCGCGCCTCCGGCCCCCGGCCCGCCCCCGCCTTGGCTTCGTACTTCGCCACCAGATCCGCCTTCCCCTTCAAAGTCGTGTGCACCGCGTAATGGCTCTTGAACAGAAAGAACGGCCGGCCCCGGTTGCGCGCGATGAACTCCACCGCCTCTAAGTTGACCCGGTCGGTGAGATACTCCGGTTCCGGCAGCCGCCGCCCGATTTCCGGATTGAAGTGATACGGATGAAAGTAACTCCCCCCGCCGATCCCGCGCCTCTCCGTGACCAGTACCTCCTCGAAGCCATGCTCACCCGGCCCCACCTCTTTCGCCCCATGGTGCGCATACCCGCTCAGGTGCCACTTGCCGATCAGCCCCGTGCGGTACCCGGCATCGCGGAGCAGCTCCGCCGGCGTCAGGTAGTGAGTCGGCAGGTGTTTCGGATCGCCCGGCCGGAGATAATCCGTGATCCCCACCCGGGCGGGCCACTGCCCCGTCAGCAGTGCCGCTCGCGTCGGCGAGCACACCGGAGCGGCCGCGTAGGCGTTCGTGAAACGCATCCCTCCCCTGGCCAGCCGGTCGAGGTTCGGCGTCTCATTGAAGGAGTTGCCGTAGCAGCCCAGCTCCGCCCAGCCGAGGTCGTCGGCGAGGATGAGCACAATGTTCGGCGGCCGGCCCGCCGCTAGGGCCGCGGCGGCCAGCATCACAATGGCGCTGCGGCGCAGAAGTTGCACGCCCCATTTTAGTCCACCCGGAAACCGGGCCATCCCGCGCCTGTACTATAATTGCGCTCCGATGCACCTCGTCACCCGCCGCCGCTTTCTCCACTCGCTCGGTCTCACCGCCGTACTCCCCTCCTCCTCCGCGCGCCGGTCCGGCTGGCCGCGCGACTCCCGCCCGAACATCGTCCTCATCATGGCCGACGATATGGGGTTCTCCGATCTGGGCTGCTATGGCGGCGAGATCCAGACCCCAAACCTCGACCGGCTGGCCCACCGCGGCGTCCGGTTCACCCAGTTCTACAACACCGCCCGCTGTTGCCCCACCCGGGCCTCCCTCCTCACTGGCCTCTACCCCCACCAGGCCGGTGTCGGACACATGATGGACGACTACGGCCTGCCCGGCTACCGCGGCGATCTCAACCGCCGCTGCGTCACCATCGCCGAAGCCCTCAAGCCCGCCGGCTACACCACCTTCATGGCGGGCAAGTGGCACGTCACGCCCGTCAGCGACTCCCGCCACAACTGGCCCTGCCAGCGCGGCTTCGATCATTTCTACGGCACCATTCACGGCGCCGGCAGCTACTACGACCCGGTCACCCTGACCCGTGATAACGACCCCATCGAGCCCGACCGGCCGGACTACTACTACACCGACGCGATCTCTGACCACGCCGTCCGCTACATCCGCGAATACGGCGGCCGCCGCGCGCCATTCTTCCTCTACGTCGCCTACACCGCGCCCCACTGGCCCCTCCACGCCCCGGAGCCCGCCATCGCCAACTACCGCGGCCGCTACGGCCTCGGCTGGGACGAGCTGCGCGCCCAGCGCCACAAACGAATGATCGAAATGGGTCTGGTCGAAGCCCGGTGGCCCCTCACCCCCCGCGACGAACGCGTGCCCCAGTGGGACCAGGCTCCCCACAAAAACTGGCAGGCGCGCCGGATGGAAGTCTATGCCGCCCAGGTGCACATCATGGACCAGGGTGTCGGCCGCATCCTCGCCCAGCTCGACAAGATGAACCTCCTCGAAAACACGCTGATCCTGTTTCTCGCCGACAACGGCGGCTGCGCCGAGGAGCTCTCGGGCAAGGGCAAGGGACTTCACTTCCCCTCCCGCACCCGCCACGGACGGCCGGTCCGACTGGGCAACGACCCCGCCGTGATGCCCGGCCCCGAAGACACCTACCAAAGCTACGGCATCCCCTGGGCCAACGCCAGCAACACCCCGTTCCGCCTGTACAAACACTGGGTGCACGAAGGCGGCATCGCCACCCCGCTCATTGCCCACTGGCCCGCCCGCATCCGCCGGCCCGGCACAATCACCCACGAGCCCGGTCACTTGATCGACATTATGGCCACTTGCCTTGACGTCGCCGCGGCCTCCTACCCGGAAACCTTTCAGGGCAATCAGATCATTCCCCTCGAGGGCAAACCGCTGACGCCGATCTTTGACACCGGCCGCCGCCCGGCTCATGACGCCATCTTCTGGGAGCACGAAGGCAACCGCGCCGTGCGCCAGGGTAAATGGAAACTGGTCTCGCGTTGGCGGCGCGGTGCCGAAGCTCCTTGGGAACTCTACGACCTGGAGGCCGACCGCACCGAAACGAACGACCTGGCAACCACCCATCCCGATAAGGTC